>WNGD01000753.1_pt1 | contig 35279 bp, 36 predicted proteins | sample 5400671 | NCBI WGS metagenome assembly WNGD01 (sample SAMN13153369, study PRJNA577476) | soil metagenome | isolation source: 40 cm soil or saprolite under grassland replicate 2 | place: USA:California | collected 2016-06-15 | reverse complement strand
CTAAACGGTCTCCTAACCAACGATCTCGCACAAGTCAAAGAGGATGGAGGTCAGCACTCCGCACTTCTCAATCCTAAAGCCCGGGTCCTTGCGGATCTCTATCTATATCGACAGCCAGATTCGATACTCGTCGACACTGGAAGCTCGCCCGCGTCCAAGATCAAAGAGAGCCTAGACCGATTCGTCATAACCGAGGACGTTCAGATCCGAGACACAACCTCTGATCTTGTTCTGGTAACCATTCAGGGGCCGAGATCGTCTCAGACGATCAAAGAAACACTGGGAATCGAAGTAGCAGACTTGAAACCATTCCACCACAAAGCTCTCGGACCCAGCTTCATCGCTTGTCGGGATAGGACAGGTCAGGGCGGTTACGATATTTTCATGCCGAGCCAGGAGGCCGAAGCTGTCTGGCAAGGATTCCTCCTGAAGGCTGGAGATCCAGGACTCAGACCCGTAGGCGCAAATGCAATGGAGATACTGCGCTTGGAAGCAGGGTATCCGAAGTATGGTGTTGATGTTGACGAGAATACGATTGTCTTGGAGGCAGGTTTCAAAGACGCAATTAGCTTCACAAAAGGATGTTACATGGGCCAAGAGGTCGTCGCCAGAGCGACCCACATAGGCAGAGTGAACAAACAACTCGTCGGACTAGAGATTGACGCGACGGAGCCTCCGTCCACACGCTCGAAGCTGAAAAGTAATGGCGTGGAGGCGGGGTTCACGACCAGTGCAGCTTTCTCGCCAGGATTGGGAAAGGTCGCTGGTCTAGCTTATGCAAACCGAGATTATGCAAAAGAGGGAACTAGACTGTTGGTCGAGTATGGTGACAAGCCTCTTCCAGCCCTAGTGGCTAGGGTTCTCTAGTTCTTGGCTGTCGACTGAAAACAGCCAATGTGCCAAGCTTCCAGTCGAGAATCTGACGATCTTCGGAACACGACTTTCTGTGTATCGTAGGATATGCTCTTCTGGCAGCCAAGGCAAAAGCTTCCGGCCAGCTGAGGGCTTTTGCTGAAAGTGGCTCGCATGGTCTCGGATTCCTTGTCCAGTTGTTGCCTCTTCTGGTCAATGTAGCCCTTGAACTCGACAACCTTATCGCTCTTCGGATTGACTTGGAGCAGTTCGTTGATGGCTTCTTCAGCCTCGGAGAGAGTGTTGACGATCTCCTGGAACTTGCCGAGCATCTTGCTTGTCATAGCGCCATCAATCATCAGGGCGCCGTTGCCGATCGGTTGTATAACTCTCGGGTATGTAGTCAATTCGCTGCTCATTGTGTCGGCTACTTTGTAGCCGAAGTATGCTTTGAGGAATAGCAGACCTTCTGACGCTGGATGCGCATCAAGTCCGTTCGTGACAATTTCTAGGGCAGATGGAAAGTTTGAGTTTTGAGCCTCTTGCATGGCTGGCTCGACGAAATGTCTCTTCTCCTCGGGCGTGCACTTCAACGGGACGTTGAAGGCATTCTCTACGGCGTCCAAGGGCTATCGAGCTATACATACGCGCATCGAAAAAATAGTTTCCGTGCCTTCTGAACAACTCAGAGAGTACTACAACGACGCGTGGAGTCTCCACTAACTAACGGTGAATTGAACACAGAAGTCAGTCTTGAAGAGAGGCTTAAGTTATCGCTCTCCCTGCGAGTCTCAGGCAGTCTGATCGTCGAGAAGTCAGCGGGTGTCCCGGAACTTTTCTTCCAGTGTCTTCAGTTCGCCGTGTTCCTTGACCCTGATCTTAACGTCCATGCTGAACATGAGCCCGATCCGTCTGAGGAAAGAGTAGAGGTCTTCTCCGGAGACCGGACCCTTCAATCTGCCAGACTCTATCATGTTAGCAAGAGTATCCTCGACTTGACCAACCTCTCTGGGATAGTGCCTGCGGGCTGTCTCCAAGACCTCAACGCCCCTCCCTTCCAGGATTCTTCGGACAATCTCTCGAGGGCTCTGCTTTGGCGCTACGGTTTGTGTGGCCGTAGTCTTTTCTTGCGAGAGCATCATCTTCTTCCGAAGCTCTAGAGCCTTCTTCTTGCGAAGTAGTTCGATCTCGGAAGACATTGGCGAATGCACAGAACGATGGATAGGCGTCTACATAAGTTCTGGTTCCCTAGAGCCTCTCCAGCCCGATAATCTTCTCATAATCGTAGACGGCCCTTGCAACGACTGTCCACGCCTCTAACGGTCTATGGTCGATCCGATATTTCCAGGGCGGGGCTTCGACTGTCTTTAGAGAGAAATGTCCAACGGGAAAGCCCCCAACGAGAGCCACAGGCTTGGCCGCGCTGGCCAGCTCCGACGCTACCGTCTCCATCGGCTTCGGCGCGCCTTGGGTCGTCAGAGCCACGACCAGATCCGAAGAAAGCTCGCTCAACAGGCTAGGCAGAGATCCCGTTCTCAAAGACATCAACAGTGTGCCTGATGATGGGACGACAGATTCCTCGTAGAGCTGTTCAAGAAGGGAAGTGAACCTGTCAGTGTTTCTCGGAAGCCTCGCTTGAGGATTCACAGTAATGATATGATCGTCCCTCGTGTGGACAAAGCATCGAAGGTCACCGTCAGAATTGAGCGGTGAACCCAGGGCGAGAAGAAGCGAAAAGTGAGCTATGTCGGGTCGACCTCTGCCGATACCCGACCGTCCTAGTCGCAGGATTGCGGAATGATGATAACTCTGGTCAAGTATGAGTCTGTGCGGGTCCTTGTTCTTTCTGCGAGCTAGCGCCAAGACTGACTTGTGATCCGTGATTTCATTAGGCACGAGTTCTATGGACGATTCCGCGAGAACTAGTGTCAAGACCAATGCCGGCCACGAGGTCTGAAGACCTTCGGCTCAGGTTATGAGCTTCATGGGACGCCCAGTCGGACGGCGACACTATGGTAAGACGCGAGCTGCGGTTGCGTCTGTGGCACGGGAAAGGATTGAGATCCTCATTGACCAAGCTAGGAGAATGGTGAAAGACAATGAGGTTTTGTCAAGGCGCTATGTGGACCTTGCCCAGAGAATCTCAGAACGGACAAAGGTTAGGATACCGAGCGAGCTGAAGAGGTATCTCTGCAAGAACTGTGGGATAGCTCTGGTCCCGGGAACAAATGCTAGAATAAGACTACATGCTCGCAACTCTGGCATCGTTCTGACCTGCCTGTCTTGTGGGGCCGTGAAAAGATACCCGGTGACCGAGAAAACCCGTTCCAAAGAGCCCCGTTCCGCGATGAAGCCTTATATCGCTCAGACCTTGCCATTCCCGAAGAAAAATTCCAGCGAGGAAAGAGGATCCGTTTAATTGCCCACAGCCTTTGAGGTCCCAGCGAACGAATTTATCGAAACGTTAGCCAAGCATCTGAAGGAGAACGTTTCCGAAATCTCACCGCCCGCTTGGTCAGAATTTGCAAAGACGGGCGCTCACAAAGAGAGACCTCCACAGGATCCTGACTGGTGGTACATGAGATGCGCCTCCATTTTACGCAAACTCTACGTCCATGGACCCGTAGGCGTCTCCCGCCTTCGTGTGCAGTACGGCGGCAATGTTGGTAGGGGAAACTCGCCAGAGCATCACGTCCCCGCCGGCGGCTCCGCTATCAGGGAGCCACTGCAACAGCTTCAGAAGGCAGACCTTGTCGCTATAGAGGGAAAGAAGGGTCGGAAGCTGACAAGGCAGGGCTTAGCCCTCTTGAACAAGACCGCCGCAGAGGTCGCTAAAGAGCTGAAGTCTAGGCCCAGAGAGGCCGCCAGCTGATGTCCGAGGAAGACTATACTGACGAAGAACTCGAAGCCCTGCGTCGGCGCAGACTCGCCGAGATGCAGAGAGCTGCAGTTGACGACCAGCGCCGCTCACAAGCGCAACAACAAGTCGAAAGACAGAAACAGGCAATAATCCGGAGAATCCTCACAGCCGAAGCGAGACAACGCCTCACCAACATACGAATGGTAAAACCCGAATTCGCAGACGAATTGGAGATGCAGCTAATCCAACTGGCCCAGTCAGGAAGACTACGCGGCCAAGTTACTGACGAACAGCTGAAAAAGACCCTCGTACAGCTTGAGGGCCAGAAGCGAGAGATCAAGATCAGGAGAGCGTAACAATGGCACGACACAAACCATCGGGGAAGAAAAAGCATCTATCTCATGCACTCAAACAAGCGCAACCGGTTCCATCTTGGGTAGTAGCCAAGACCGGTGGAAAAGTTCGACGAACACCGAAAGAGAGACACTGGCGAGAAACCAAGATCAAGGTGTAGACGCTCACGAGCAAAGAAAAGAAAGAGAAGAAAGCGAAAAAGTCGAAGAAGCCAAAGAAAGAGAAGGCCTCTTCCAAGGATGAATCCCCCGAGCTTGTAGAAGAGAAAGAAGATCCCGTCTTGGAGAAGCCGGAGGTCCGGCCGGTTAAACCCGAGCTGGAAGAAACGCCGGAAGAGATTCCTGAAGAGACTAAGGAGGAAGAGGTTGAGGCGGAAGAGGCTCCCCAGGCGCCGGCCGAGGAAGCTCCAGAAGAGGAAGAGCTGGAAATTGTCGAAGAGAAATTCTACGATCTCAACCTCAACCGCATATGGAACGCGCCACGAGAGAAGCGAACACCGAGAGCAGTAAGGTTCCTCAGAGAATTCGTGTCCAATAGAATGAAGACAACCGAAGTTTCCATTAGCGAAGAGGCGAATAGTATGCTCTGGCAGAGAGGAATTAGCAAGCCCCCGCGCAGGATAAGAATCCGAGTTGTCAAGGACAAAGAAGGAAAAGTCATCGTCTTTCCGGGTGAGGGAAAATGAGACGTGCCCGTAATCCTCTCTGACATATTTGGAGACCCGAACGTTGGAATATTCAGCTTCGCCAACGAAAAAATCGCAGTACTCCCCGCCGGAATCTCTTCTAAGAAGCTAGACAGTTACCGAGAGGCTCTCGGCACAGAGGCATGCTCCATAGGGGTCGCCGATTCGAGACTTGTCGGGGTATATGCGAGCGGAAACTCCAACGCGATCCTGCTCCCTTACATTGCGACCGAGGAAGAAATCTCCAAAATCCGATCTACCGGTGTACGAATCGCGATAATACAAGAGAAGCGTACAGCACTTGGGAACCTGATTCTCTGCAACGACCACGGTGCAGTCGTAGACCCTCGTCTCAAGCCCAAAACAGTGTCGGCCATCGAAAAGGCTCTGAAAGTACCGGTTCAGACTGGAACAATAGGAGGGCTTCCGCAAGTAGGGTCCCTTGCTACCGCATCAAACAAGGGAGTACTGGCAAACCCGATAATTGACGAATCAGAGAAAAGACACATCGCAGAAGTTCTCAAGGTTCCAGTTTCAGTCGGCACAGTCAACTCTGGCGTTCCCTATCCGAAATCCGGAATCGTCGTAAACTCGAAGGGAGCAGTAGTGGGATCACACACGCTGGGCACAGAGTTGTTAACCGTCAGCACGGTCTTTCAAACGGATTAGGTTAAGTACGGCTCAGCTTTCAACTCGCATCCTCGAGGGTTCAATCATCAGCGAAGTCAAGCGGTTCAAGATCACAGGCGACCTCCGAAAGAGAGGCGAAAATCTTCACTTCAAGAAAGAGATCCGAGCCCTCAAGAAAGAGGACGCGCTTCAGAGCCTATACGCTGACATGGGAAGCCGCCACAAAGCCCGAAAATTTGAGATAGCTATCAAGACCGTAGAAGAAATCCCAGAGACGGGAGATGGAGCTTAGTGGCAGTCGCTAAAAGGCTCGCGGCTCGACCAAAAGATCTCGACGAGCAAATGCGACAGGTTCTCATGGACATACGCCTCCTCGAAGGGTCAGCGCGCGTCCTACAGTCCAGGCTCGACATAGTCACAGCTGCATTATCAGAAACCCTAACAGCCATATCCACCCTCGAAGGAACAAGGGGAAAGACAGGCGAGACTGAAGCGCTCGTCCCAATAGGCTCTGGCAGTTTTGTCAAGACCAAGCTTGCTGACGTTGACAAGGTCATCATCGGAGTCGGCGCCGGTGTCTGTATCGAAAAACCGATCGAAGATTCGATGAAGGACCTTCGTCTGAGATCGAGCGAGCTCGAGAGAGCGCGGACGACGGTAACGCAGCAGCTCAGCCAAGTTCTGGGCCAAACCGAGGACTATAGGGCCCACCTAAACGACCTTGCGGGCAAGAGGGGCGGTGGAACGGTAGAGATTGTTTGACAGACTCAAAGCCCAGTTCTCAAACTTCTACGACCGAATAGCCAAGACCGAGCTAAAGGGAAAAGACCTCGAAAACGTTCTAGACGAGTTTGAACTATCACTCGTTGAGAACGATGTGGCGGTCTCCGTCGCTGAGTTCGTCGGTAATGAGCTGAAACAGAAACTCAAGGACGTACAGTTCGCACGGTTGACGGACCCGCGCGCCAGAGTCAAGGTTGTACTTCAAGAAATCCTCATGTCTGTCCTGCAGAGAGCGGGAACCCTCGACATCTTCTCCCGGATCGATAGTAAGAAGGTTGCTGGACAACCCGCCATAATCGTATTCATCGGGATCAACGGGACAGGAAAAACAACCAGCATCGCCAAACTCGCCTACATACTTCAGAAGAAAGGGCGGAGCGTGATACTCGCAGCCAGCGACACTTACAGGTCAGGCTCAATAGAACAACTCGAAGAACATGCCCGCCGCATAGGAGTCCGCGTAATCAGACACCAGTATGGTGCTGACCCTGCTGCCGTCGCGTTCGACGCGGTCAGCTATGCGAGAGCCCACTCGATAAACGCGGTCCTGATCGACACAGCGGGAAGAATGCAGACCAACAAGAACCTATTGGAAGAGATGCGGAAGATCGTCCGGGTAACAAGCCCCGATCTTACAATTCTCGTAGTGGACGCGTTGACGGGAAACGACGCGGTGGAACAAGGCAAGATCTTCTCGGAGGCTGTCAAGATAGACGGGATCATTCTGGCGAAGCTGGACGCTGATGTGAAGGGGGGTAGCGCGATATCATTGTCTTACATAATGGGAAAGCCCGTGGCCCTAGTTGGAACCGGGCAGAAATATGACGACCTGGAGCCTTTTCAGCCAGAAGCAATCGTCAAGAACATAATGGGCTAAAGAAAAGGATGGTCGACCCACGTAAAGCGGGCCGATATCGGTCCTAGAGGGCTGTTTGCTAATAGCTTGCGACTATTTCGACTGTACTTCGAGCGGGATCGACGTTGCAGGCTCGATGTGTTTCTTGATCTCTTCAACCGTCGGGAACCGACCTTCCCGTTTCCTAGAAAAGATCAGTTTTCCGTCAAGAACTACGTCGAAGATCCCTCCGTCGGACGGCTTCAGAGCGATTGCGAGCTTCTTGTTGAGGGGCATCCCGTAGGATGAAAGGAGCTGATTCACTAGATCGATTGCTGTCGGCTGGTGACCGCAAGGTTGGCAATACGTTATTTCAAGATCCATGGTTTCTTCCCACTTCCATGTAGGCCACCAAGGACAATTTAAATCTGGTTTCGAGCTGTAATCCCGCATCTTTCAATAGCGACGTTCCAGCCAAACGCTCAACTTATGATATGAGCAGTCGGCAAATAGACGAATTGAAAACCTACCGGATCGATAAGGAAAATCCTGTCGTAATCGTCTCATCGACCCAGGATCTCGCCTCCCAGAATATTGCCGAAAATCTAGTAGCCAAGCATGGCTTCTCGCAATCCACCCCTGGGGGAGGGTTCGCACATCGTGACCATAGCATTCGCCTAGTCACAGTTGAAAAGCCATGCATCTACATTGAGCCAACCGACCTTCTGGGAAATTTCTCTTCGATAATATTCGCCTCGAAGCATGTCAGTGCCGCGAACAGGCCGGCGATGACGGTTCATGCTACTGGGAACCTGACCAAGAATGCCGAGTTTGGCGGCCGGCCAGAAGAACTCTCATTCGTAGACCCAGCGAGAATTCAGAGAGCACTCCGAAGGCTTAGGGACGGAGTGGTAGAGGTGGGTTTGGAGATAGATGTGACGATGGAAGCAACCCATCACGGGCCAACATCATTCCCGATTCCTGTGTGCTTCGTCGAAATTGGAAGCGGACCCAGGGAATGGGTGAACCCGGCACTGGGCGGGTTAGCTGCTGATGCGATAATGGAGGCAGCGACAGGTGCGAGTGAGAGTCAGAAGCCTGCGATTGGTTTTGGAGGAACACATTATTCGACGAAGTTCAACAGAATCTGTCTTGAAGGGGAGTATCAAATCGGGCACATCGTACCGAGGCACGCGTTTGAATCGGGAATATCAGACGCAATCATCAAGGATACGATCCGGAAGACGCGTGGTAATCGCCCTGTGGCCCTGGTGGACTGGAAAGGGTTGACCGGGAGCGACAGAAGAAGACTTGTGGCCAACCTCGAAAGTTGGGAATATGAAGTCGTAAGATGCTGAGCATTTGTCGCATGGTTAAATAGGGACCGGAGACCGCCGCTTTTCCAGAATCTAGTAGAGGGTCAGGATTGGGCGCTAGGAGCTTCCTACAGTCAACAAGGCGGCTGTTCCACGTAGCCCAGAAACCGAACTGGGAAGAGACTGCGCTCCTCATCAAGATAAGCCTCCTGGGCGTCGTAATCGTCGGCGGAATAGGCTTCGTCATAAGAGTTCTCTTTTGGCTTGTAGGACTCTACACTCTTCCCCCTGCTCAAGGAGGAACTACAACCCCCTAGGAAAACGAGGCAGAAGATATGACACAACAAACCCAGAAGACATCAATCTATGCTGTACGGACCACAAGTGGTCAGGAGAGAACCGTCGTCGACTTGATGGCTAGCAGAGCCCAAGTCAAGAAGCTACCGATAACCGCGATCCTCGCACCAGAAGTCATCAAAGGGTACATCTTCGTCGAAGCCAACGGACCGCACTTCGTAGACGAAGCAATCGCCGGAACAAGACACGCCCGCACACGGACCAAGGGAGTAGTGTCAATCCAGGCAATTGAACGGTTCATAGTTACCAAACCAGTGATCGAAGAACTCAGTGTAGGAAACCTAGTGGAAGTGGTGGGCGGACCCTTCAGAGGACTGCGCGCAAAGATAACACACGTGGACAAGGTAAAACAAGAGGTCGTCATCGAACTACTAGAGGAAGGTTTTGCAACGCTGCCGATCACAGTCCACGCAGACTATGTCAAGCTCGTAAGTAGAGGAGAGGAGAACACTGGGCGACAAGAAAACCGTTGACGCACTAATTGACGGTGGAAAGGCAACCGCAGGGCCACCCCTCGGACCAGCCCTAGGTCCGCTAGGTGTCAACGTACTCCAGATAGTCAACAAGATCAACGATCTGACAAAATCCTACGCGGGAATGAAAGTCCCCGTCAAAGTACTCGTGGACGTTGATGACAAGAGCTTCGACGTTGAAGTTGGAACCCCAACAACCTCCGCGCTGATAGTGAAGGAATTGGGGGTTGAGAAAGGGTCTGGAACTCCCAAAGCGACAAAGGTTGGGAATCTCACTGTTGAGCAAATAGTCAAGCTCGCAGGGATGAAGAGGCCGGACAGCTATGCGAAGACAACCATTGCCGCTGTCAAGGAGGTCGCGGGAGCGTGCGTCAGTATGGGAGTAACGATCGATTCCAAGGAGCCGAAAGAGTTCATCAAGGACCTCGACAGAGGCTCATACCAGAAAATACTCAGTCAAGCCTAGAGGAGTGACCAAAAACGCCAGTTTCCAAAGACGCCATCGCCAAAGCCATAGCCGACATGAAAGCAAAAACCGAGAAGCGCAAATTCACCCAGTCCGTCGAACTGGCAGTCAAACTCCGCGAACTCGACCTCAAACGACCAGAGTCGAGAATCAACGAGTCAATTGAACTGCCGACGCCGGCAAGCAAGGACGTTAAGGTGGCCGTGATTGCCGGGGGAGACCTCGCCGTACGAGCCAAGAACGCGGGCGCGGACCTGGTCATTGGAAGAGAAGATCTGGACAAGATGGCACGAGAAAAGAAGCAGGCTAGGAAGCTCGCACAGACCTATGACTACTTTGTCGCAGAGGCGCCGCTCATGCCTCAAGTGGGCAAGTCTCTCGGCCAGATGCTCGGACCGAGAGGAAAGATGCCGACACCTGTTCCGCCCACCGCACCCATAGACGAAGTGATCAAACGCCAAAGACGCAATGCGCGCCTGAAGATGAAGGACCAGCCCGTGATACAGGTCAAGGTGGGAACAGAGGATATGCCTGACGATGTCTTGGTTCAGAACATTCAGACAGTAATCTCACGTCTAGAGTCCAAGCTTGAGAAAGGGTCAAAGAATATTTCCGGAGTCTCGGTCAAGACTACCATGGGTCCTCTGGTTAAAGTGACAACAACTCAGGCCTAAGATTTGTCGACAAAGAAAATCGCCGAGTGGAAGAAAGAGTCCCTATCACAGCTGCAGGGTCTCTTGTCGAAATATCCTGTTATAGCAGCCGCGGACTTGACGAAGGTCCGCTCGTCCCAGATCCATGAGCTGCGAAAGCGGCTTCGCGATCGAGTCACAATGGTTGTTGCGAAGAACAACCTCCTACGCAAGTCAGTTGAGTTCGGAGACTACAAGGAGCCAAGACTCGGCGAGTTCGTCAAAGACCTCACAGGGTCGAACATACTCCTCTTCTCCGAACTTAACCCGTACTCTCTCATCATTCTCCTTGACAAGAGCAAGGTCAGAGTACCGGCAAAGGCCGGAGATATCGCGACCAACGAGATAATGATACCCGCAGGCAACACAGGTCTGCCGCCCGGACCCGTAATCAGCGAATTCGGAGAGATCAGAGTTCAGACAAAGATAGAGGGCGGAAGCATATGGGTCGCAAAAGACTCGGTCGTTGCGCGCAAGGGCGACCAGATAACCGCCAAAATGGCGTCAGTCCTCTCAAAGCTCGGTCTCAAGCCGATGGAGGCTGGGCTCACCTTGGTCGTCGCTTACGACAACGGGTCGATCCTGCACGCAGACGATCTATCCTTTGACCTGCCCTCTTACAAGAACGACTTCATCACAGCAATAAACGACGCCCTCAACCTCTCGACAGAAGCAGGCTACATTACCATAGAGAACGCCCCGAGAATCCTCGTCAAAGGGATGAGAGAAGCATTAACACTCGCTGGAGAGGCAGCCTTTTTGGAAGACGGAACCATCGAGTTCGTCTTGAAGAGAGCCGTAGCCAACGCGACAGCCCTCGACAAGATCATACCCAGCCAAGAGTCCTCCTAGCCACCGTGGTCTGTTTCCCTCACTAGGTGAAGCGGAAATGCTTAAGTGTATCAGAAAGAGTCCCGTGAAATCTCACAAGGAAATTGGTCGAAGGCTAACATGCCAATGAAATATGTCTATGCAGCGCTTCTGCTTCACTCGTGGGCGCAGCCGGTAACAGAAGAGAATGTCAAGAAGATCGTTTCAGCAGTGGGCGGCCAAGCAGAGGAGGCTCAGGTCAAAGCGCTAGTGGCAGCATTGTCCGAGGTTAACATCGACGAAGCTTTGAAGTCCGCAAGCTCCATGATGATGGCACCGGCTGCCGCACCGGCAGCGTCTCCTGCCGAGGGCAAGAAGAAGGAGGAAAAGCCCGCCGAGGACGAGAAGAAGAAGGAAGAAGAAGCCTTGGCTGGACTCGGGGCCCTATTCGGATAGGATTGTTGGGAGGCTCGCGGTATAGCTCCGCACGGTCTTCTCGGGAACGTTTCCTTCTAGGCTAGCCGTCATACCAAACGCTTTACTCCGTACCCTGAACATCGAGGGGACTCCCTAAATGCCTCAGATGAGCCCAGAAGAATTCGCAATCCCGTTCTTTGCGGAGCTGGGATTCACCCGACGCAAATGCGCTTCCTGCGGAAGCGACTTCTGGAGCCAGAAGCCCGACCAGCAGACTTGCGGTGAGGCGCCCTGCCAACCCTACACCTTCATCGGAAATCCTCCAACGACCAGACGATACTCTGTGCCGGAAATGCGAATCCAGTTCATGGACTACTTCGCTGAAAAAGGCCATACGCGGGTCAAGCCATACCCAATTGTTGCGAGATGGAGAGACGACGTATATCTGGTAGGCGCTTCCATCTACGACTTTCAACCATACGTCACCGAAGGTTCAATGCCCCCGCCTGCTAACCCACTCGTCATCAGCCAACCATGCATCCGTTTCACAGACGTAGAACTGGTCGGCCCAACCGGGGGACGACACATGACAATCTTCGAAATGGGTGGAGCTCATGCTTTCAACTACCCGACTAAGGAGATTTACTGGAAGGACGAGTGCGTCCGCTACCACCACCAATTGCTAACGGGCATCCTCGGGGTCCCGTCCGAATCTGTCACTTACAAGGAACACTTCTGGTCCGGAGGAGGAAACGCCGGACCGGATCTAGAAACTATCGTAGCAGGGCTCGAGATCGCAACTCTGGTCTTCATGCAGTACAGAGTTCAAGGAGACCAGCTGATTCAGCTACCGATAAGGACCGTAGATACCGGATATGGAATCGAAAGGTGGTCATGGCTCTCCCAAGGCTCTCCAAGCGGATTCCACGCCGTCCACGGCCCGGTTCTACAACAAGTAATGGACTTGGCGAAGGTTAGCGTTGACGAAGCGATAATCGCGGCGTTCACCCGTGCCTCGAGCATGCACGGCTGGGCCTCGACAAACAAGAACCGAGAATCCTACATTCAAACCGTTTCCGATCAAACCGGAACAGCAATAGACAGTCTCCGACAAGCCTTCTCCTCGCTCGAAGCCGCTTACGCCATAGCCGACCACACCAAGGCAGCCGCGTTTCTGCTTGCTGACGGAGTAGTTCCATCGAACGTAGGAGAAGGATATTTGGCCAGGCTCATTATCCGGAGAGCCGCGAGACTCGCAAGACAACTTGGAATATTTCAGGAACTTCCATCGATAGCTGAGGCTCAGCTCAAGCTCTGGGGAAACGACTTCCGAACCCTACGGGACATGAAGTCGGAAATATTCGCGGGTCTAGAAAACGAGATGAAGAAATACCAAGAAACAATCTCTAGAGGCTTCGAAGCCGTAGTCAGAATATCAAAAGACCTAGCAAGCAAGGGAATACAGAAGATCTCGGACGACCAGTTAGTCCAGCTATACGATTCCCACGGACTCTCGCCCGAGATCGTCAAGGAAGCCGCGGAAAAAGCAGGAGTGGCCGTCGAGATACCAGACAACTTCCTGACCCTTGTGGCAGAACGACACTCACGACCAACCAAGAGCCTCGCTGAGACCCGATCAGAGACAGATGTCGAAACGAAGCTAGCCGACTTGCCGGCTACCAGTACGCTCTACTATGACGACCCTTACAAGACGACGTTCAAGGGCAAGGTAGTCGCCCAAGTTGGCGAAAACGCTGTGGTGCTGGATCAGACAATCTTCTATCCACAGGGCGGCGGACAACCATCCGACCACGGCGAACTCAAATTCGGCGATCAGAAAGCGAAGGTTGTAGATGTCCAGAAGTTTGGAGACCGAATAGTACACTTCCTAGCCCAACCCATTGTCATCAGCGTTGACCAAGTCGAAGGAGAAATCGACTGGCAGCGCAGACAAAACCTGATGCGACACCACACCGGAACTCATGTCCTGCTGGGAGCGGCAAGACGAATCCTCGGGGAACACGTCTGGCAAGCAGGAGCCCAAAAAGAGGTTGAAAGCAGCAGGCTTGACATTACGCATTATCAACAGATCACCCAGAAGGAGAAGGAACGAATAGAACGTCTTACCAATCAGACGATCCTGCGAGACCTTCCGATAAGAATCAACTGGATGGCCAGAGAAAAGGCCGAGGCAAAATACGGATTTCGACTCTATCAGGGCGGCGCTGTTCCGGGCTCAAAGATACGAGTCGTCAGAATTGAAGGATGGGACGCCGAAGCATGCGGAGGGACGCATGTAAAAAGAACAGGGGAACTTGGAGTATTCCAGATCGAGAAAATAGATAGGCTACAGGACGGCGTCGAACGAATAATCTTCTCAGCCGGAGAACCAGCACTCAGACGCATCAACCAGTACACCAAAGAAATTACCGAAACAGCAAACTTGCTGAAAACGACACCTGAACAGCTCTCAAAATCTGCAAAGGCACTCGTCACAGAGAGAGATGCCTTGGAGAAAGAGCTGGAAAGGTCCCACTCCAAGGAGCTAGATGCAAAGCTTCGCCAGTTAGAAAAGAATGCCAAAACCCTAGGCCCCATCCGGCTTATCATTGCAAAGATCCCGAAAAAGAAAGGAATAGACCCGGTCGAAATCGCAAACAGATTGAAAGAGTCCGACAAGAAAGTCGTAGCCGTCATAGTCGAAGTCTCAGACAGGGTTCAGATCGCAGTCGCAGCTGGCGAAGAAGCGGTCCAGGCAGGGGTCAACGCGGGGGAGATCGCCTCCGAGGCAGCGAGGTCTGTCGGAGGAGGGGGCGGCGGCCGACTATACTTCGCAACAGGCGGTGGACCGGCACGGGAAAAGGCCGAAGATGCGATGCGAATCGTAGAAGATAGAGTCCAACAACAAGTCTCGATAACAGCCAACAAAGAAGTGGCCTAGAAGATGGCCAAGTTTAACTGGCGTGCTCTGGAGAAAAAGTGGCAGAAGAAGTGGGCATGGTCAAAAATCGATGAGACTGATCCCGATCCTCATCGCCCAAAATATTTCGTCACCGCTGCCTACCCCTATCCCAACTCCCCTCAGCACATTGGTCACGCACGAACCTACACAATCGCTGATGCCAACGCCAGATTTCACCGCATGCGCGGATACAACACGCTCTATCCCATGGGATTCCACTACACCGGGACTCCATTGTACGCCATGGCAAAACGGCTCAGCCAGAATGAACCCGAGATAATCCAGACCTTCACCAAGATCTATGGAATCCCAACGACGAAACTGGACAGTCTGAAGGAGCCGAAGAAGATGGCCGACTATTTCAAGGATGACATCAAGAGGGGAATGATTGAGATCGGCTTCTCCATCGATTGGCGTAGAGAATTCACGACAGCAGACCGGTTCTACAACCGATTCATCCAGTGGCATTTCAGATGGCTCAACCAGCACGGACTCATAACTAGAGGAACACACCCAGTCGCATGGTGTCCCAATGACAAGAATCCCGTCGGGGTCGTGGACATACAAGGAGGAGTCGAACCCGAGATCGGCGACTCTCACCTCGTGAAGTTCGAGAGCGATGGGACAATCTATCCGACGGCAACCCTGCGACCTGAGACAGTATTCGGAGCGACAAACATCTGGATAAACCCTGAGACCCGATACGTAGAGACACAAGTCGACGGAGAACATTGGGTCGTAAGCAAGGAAGCGGTTGAGACTCTAGAGCATCAAAATCACGTGGTCAAGGTCGAAAAAGAATTCTCCGGAACCGATCTGCTATGGAAGACAGTGGTCAACCCAGTGACAGGCGCGAGCATTCCTATTTTGCCTGCGGAGTTTGTCGAACCCGACAACGGTACGGGGATAGTAATGTCCGTGCCTGGGCATGCTCCATTCGACTATCAGGCGCTCATCGATCTCAAAGCGCGATTAGTAGGGTCAAGCGAATCTCGTCAGATTGTCGAGAAAATCGAGCCGATATCAATCATACGACTGGAAGGATTCTCAGACTTTCCAGCTGCAGACATTGTGAAGAAGTTAGATGTCAAGGAACAGAATGATCCTCGTCTGGTGGAAGCTACCAAGGATCTGTACTCGAAAGAATTCCACGGAGGCGTGATGAAGGACAATGCGAAACCGTACGCTGGCCTGTCTGTCGGTAGTGCGAGAGAAGCCGTCATAAAGGAATTGACAAGCATTGGGAAAATGGCCGACCTCTACGAGCTGCTGAACAGACCGATAACATGCAGGTGCGGAACAAGAGTCGTCGTGCACATTGTGGACGATCAGTGGTTCATCAATTATGGAGACGAGGAATGGAAGAAGAAGGCTCACCGATGCTTGGATGAAATGACGATTCTGCCGGCAGAGCGGCGCAGCGAATTCAACTACACGATAGATTGGCTTAGAGAGCGAGCATGCGCTCGCAAAGTAGGCCTCGGCACCAAGCTGCCCTGGGACCCGGACTGGACAATCGAAGCGCTGTCCGATTCGGTAGTCTACATGGCCTACTATATCCTGGCAAAATATCTGGTCAAGGAATGGGTCACATTCAAGAAATTCGAGAAGGATCCCGACAGGCTATCAGACTCCTTCTTCAACTATGTCTTTCTGGGAGAAGGATCTCTGGAGGACGTGTCGCGGGAGACCGGAATCTCCAAGAGAATCCTAGAAGTGGCCCGCAAGGAGTTCGCCTACTTCTACCCGGTGGATATGCGTCATTCAGCCAAGGATCTGGTTTCAAACCACCTCTCCTTCTACATATTCCATCACACCGGACTCTTTCCCCAAAACCAGTGGCCGAAGGGCATCGTTGCCAATGGCTTCGTCTTGATGGCAGGGGACAAGATGTCAAAATCGCTGGAGAACATTATCCCACTGCGTCAAGCGGTTGCTAAGTTTGGTGCTGACCCGTTAAGAATAGGGACCTTAGCAACGGCCGAGCTAAATCAGGACACAGACTTCAACGAGACCCTCGCTGCAACCATTCAGGATAGGCTGGTCAACCTGATGTCCCAGTCTCGAAAGCTGGGACGAAAGACAACAGCTAGGACAACCTACTCCACGCTGGACCGATGGATGCTCAGTCGTCTAAACGCTGCAATCGAAACGGCAACCGGAGCAATGGAACGACTGAGAGTGAGAGAGGTCGTTAACATAGTTCTGTACCATCTAGAGAACGATGCCGCCTGGTATCAGCGCAGACTGGGACCTAGAAGGACCAAGGCGGACGCGCGAAATCTTGTACTGCGACAGGTCTTTGACCTGAAGGCCAGAATGCTAGCGCCACTGGCACCGCATGTCGCGGAAGAGATGTGGGCAGCCTTAGGCAACAAGGGGCTAGTGGTAAGAGCCGAGTGGCCAAAGGCAAATGATCGGTTGAACGATAAGACGGCTGAATCCTCCGAGTCGTTGATAAGACAGACTCTTGAAGATACTGGAGAAATTCTGAAAGCTACAGGTCTCAAACCAAAGCGAATCACCTACTATGCCGCCTCCCCTTGGAAGTGGACCATCTACAAGAGAGCACTCGCCGCTGCAGAGACTGGCCCGAAGAAACAGGGCGACTTCATCAAAGAGATCATGTCAGAAGAAGAAATGCGAGCCATCGGAAAACCCACATCGGACTACGCAGCAAAATCAATCCTCCAGGCAAATCAGATGAAGGAAGAACTGCTCAAATCGCGGGCTGGAATAGAGTTGAAGGAAAAAAAGATTCTGAAGGATGCTTCAGAATTCTTCAAACGCGAATTCGCGTCTGAGATTCAAGTATGGCAGGAGGGCGATGAGGGCATCGACGATCCCAAAGGTAAGGCACGGTTCGCTGAGCCATACCGGCCGGCGATTTTAGTCGAGTAAGACGAGTCAGAGAACTCTAACTGCGAGCATGCAGACAGGACAATATTGGTACATGAAATAAGTCTGTACCGGTTGTCCTTCAGGGTCAACTGATTGGACCACTATTGCTTGCATTTCCTGTAGGCATGGTGAGTGGTGAGAATCCTCCATTGCTGAAACTTCCACGATCGTGCCCGCTGGCTTTGCTTTTTCTAGCTCGCGGACTAGCTGGTCTAGATCCTTGACTGAGAATTCCTCAAAGGGCATGTGGAGCGCCCCACGGTCTTTCTCTGCTGGACGTCTTACGGCCCTGCTCATTTTGACCCGCTGATAGTGTTGTCTATCTTCATCTGAGCTTCATAGACCCTGCTTAAGTCTTGAGTAACTATATCGGCCTTCACAAATCACTACCCTTGTCGTGACAAGTTGAACTATCATGAAAAAGGGATTAGGGGCTTCAGAAACGTCTCTTGAACCTTCGAATCGGATGCTGCCTCTCGATCGCGAACCATTCGCTTCCACACTTGTTCGGGCAGGTCGAATCGTCCAGCCGGACCATTTCGCCCTCGGATAGGTCAGAATCGCCACGTTTCTGTTCGAAGCTTTTCTCGAATTCGGTCCCGCACTTAATGCATCGCAGTTCTAAGACGGTCCTGGCCAAGCTCACACCAAGTGCGTGTTGCACTTGGCCTGAGGGTAATTAAACCAGAAAGAAGAGTGTCACTAAACCGATAAGAAATCCTATGATCGGAGCGGAGTACGCGGCCTCGATGATCGAACAGGCACTACTGGACTCGCTCACAGAGGTTTACGATGGGCGGTTGGAGATCGTGTTGGAAGCGCTCAGTGGGATGGGACCTAGATACTATTTCCGACTAAACAGTCTTGCAGGCACTCGCGAGGATATAGTGGAGAACATGCGGTCTCGCGGTCTCGAAGTCAAATTAGACGAAACCATTGCTGACGCGGCGTATCTTCCGGTTAAGGTAGAGACCCCGTCATGCGAAGAGATGACTGTTCAAGCGGATCGGTTTGCCGCGGAGGCCGTCATGCAGGGCGCCCACTTGTACGCTCCCGGGGTGAGGAATTGCAAGGGCCTTCGGGCAGGAATGAAAGCAACAGTAGAGGACAAGAGCGGTATAGTCGTCGGATCCGGAATCGCGCGACAGGGAGAGACAGCAATCCTGAGCTACCATCGAGGCATTGCGGTCGAGACTCTCAAGAGCAAATTCCGTCTCCCGGCTATCCGAGAGACATCTTGGTACAGTGAGGGGTTGGTCCATCTTCAATCACTTCCCTCAATGGTCGCATGCAAGGTTCTAGATCCCGAGCCGGGCGACGTAATTGCCGATCTTAACTGTTCACCTGCGGGAAAGATGTCCTATCTATGCCAGCTAGCCAATAACAAAGCGAGGATATTCGGCTTCGACAGAAACACATCCAAGATAGACAAGGCGAAAGAGCATCTCGAAAGACTTCATTGCAGGAACTATCAGCTCATCGCCCATGATTCTCGCTACGCTGATCAAGACTACACGCTAAGGGCGGACAAGGTACTTGTCGATCCTCCATGCACCGGACTTGGGGTAATGCCAAAGCTCTCCATTAACGCAACCATGTCTGACGCTAGAAATCTTGCAGCGTATCAGAAGCAGTTCCTGAAAGCGGCTGCCTCTCTGGTTAGAAAAGGAGGGACGGTAGTCTACAGCGTCTGCACAATTACACGGCAGGAATGCGAAGAGATGGTCAGGTTCGCAGAGGACGAGCTATGTCTCGCCCAGGCGCCGGCAAATCCTATGGTTGCAAGAAGGGACGTTTCATCGGGAGAATTGAGTCAGAGATTTGATCCAGAGCTTGATGGTGCCGGATACTTCATAGCGAAGTTCGTTAAAGCATAGGTGTAGTCGAAAAACGGCTGATCTCAGTAGTTTCCAGAACAGGCTAGTCAGCGCTAAGGAGGCGATAGAGAGTGCTGCTCTCAACGAGGGTCTAGTTCTTCACCATGACGAGGCTGACGGCCTCTGCTCTGGAGCGTTGACGAAGATAGCGCTCGAGAGGCTTGGTCTAGAGATCCGTCTCGTCTGTCTCGACAAGTTGTACCCGGAAGTCGTCAAGGATGTAGAGGCAGGATTCCGACGGGTAATCGCTTATGCTGACATTGGCTCTGGGCATATAGAATGGCTTAGTCAGTGGAACAGCTCGAAAAACATTGTTCTGGCGTTAGATCATCATGACACCAAAGATATCGGGGATACGATGGTCCGCAATCTCAACCCTGAACTCGACGGGTTCTCAGGCGAGAGAGATGCGTCTTCTTCGACCATCGCCTACATGTTTGCCAAGACCATTGATCCTTCTTTGACCAATCGGGCCCCTCTCGCCATCGTTGGGTCCCATGAAATTCCGGGCGAGGTTCAAGGCCTAAACAGAATCCCGCTCAAGGATGGCATAGAAGGGGGCATCATCCAGACGACTCAAAGGGGAGGCCTCAAGCTAGATCTGACGAAGATATCACTGTCTCCAAGTCGAGCCTCTACCATCTTGAACGTACTCGGGTCCGTGGGCTACTATCGACAGGGACCAGAAACAGGCGTCAAGGCCTGCATCGACGGTTTCGACAAGGAGACTCTCGAACAGGCTGATCGTTTCGAAGAGGAGAGAAAGAACGCGAACAAGAAAATGATCAGCACAATCCGCGAGAAGGGACTCTCACAGTTGAACAGTGTCCAGTGGTTTCACGCTCGGGACAATTATCGTAGTATGAGTGGTAAAGTTGTTGGAAGCTTCTGTTCGTATCTCAGCCATCAGCGGCTCGTGAATCCTGTCAAGTATCTGATAGGCATGATGAACGTACCACCAGACATTCCAGGCTGGGGCCGACTACCCTCACCAATCATCAAGGTCTCGGCCCGTGTGGCTCCACCACTCGCCCAGATGATAGAGAAGAAGACACGGCCACCACTCTCCAAAATACTGCCAGAAGCCTGTGAAAAAGCGGGCGGATTCGGCGACGGCCACAAGGTTGCCGCCTCTGGAGTTTTCAGGGTAGGCGCCGAGAATACTTTCCTGGACACGATCGACAGTCTCGCCCGACCGGCCACATGACCCTTCGACAATTCATCACCTACTGCTCGTTTCCCTTGCGGTTCCTGCTCGTTTCCAACCGATCAAAACACTCTGTTTGCGCATAGAATTGAGCGCAAAACACTGAAACAGCGCAGAATCAAAGCAATCGACAACTAGACCCCCCCCTCCCCCCGGGGGGCTAACCGATCACGGACGACTAGGCGTCTTCTACTATCGTCTGCGCCTGCTCGTGCATGAACTGTAGCAGATAGTAGGGACCGCCAACACCTTTGCCTGTTGCGCCGCTGCCCTTCCAGCCGCCAAACGGCTGCGCGCCTGGCCACGCCCCGGTCGTAGCGCCTCCCTTCCGGTTAGCATAGGTCACGCCGAATTTTATGTTCCTGAAAAACTCGTCCATCTCCTTCGGGTCCTTCGTAAAGACGCCGGCTGTCAATCCGAAATCTGTCCGGTTCGCCTTCAAGAGAGCCTCATCTAGCGTCTTGAATTCGTCGACCGCAACAAACGGCACGAACAGCTCCTCCTTGAACAGTTTATGATCCGAGGGCAGACCAGTCACTACGGTCGGTGTGACATAGTATCCCTTGGGAAGCTGAGCCTTAGGAGCCTCTCCACCCGCCAGAATCTTGCCGCCGTCCTTCTTGGCCTGATCGACTGCGCGCTGATACTTCCTGAACGCCTTGTCATCGATGACCGGACCGACGAAAGTAGACTTTTGACGAGGATCACCGACGACCGCGACCTTGTCAATCTTCGACTTGAGAATCTTGAGAAAATCCTCCCGCACCTCACGCTCGACATACACCCTTGACGTAGCGCTACACTTTTGGCCGCTGTAGCCGTAGGCTCCCCTCACGACCCCTTCAGCAGCCTTGTCAAGATCAGCCTTCGCCGTCACGATAGCAGGATTCTTGCTTCCCATCTCTGCAATGAACGGTTTCGGATATGGCTGCTTGTTCACAAAGTCCCGGTACAATTGCATCCCAACATCTTTCGAACCGGTAAACGCGATCCCGGCAACCAATGGATTCGCCGTGAATTCCGCGCCGAAAGAACTGCCTGGACCCGTGACGAAGTTAATGACGCCTACAGGAATTCCCGCCTCGACCAGTATCTCGTACAGCTTTAGCCCCGTAAACGGTGCTTCGCTAGTCGGCTTGAAAACCACCGTGTTGCCAGTGATAAGAGCTCCAGAAATCATGCTAGCAGCTAACGCTAATGGAAAGTTAAACGGAGAGATGACAGCCCAGGCGCCATGCGGGCGAAGAACACTCTTACTGTTCTCTCCCGGGACGATACGGTCCATCGGCTTAACATAGCCCTCGTTCTCCTCCATAACACGAGCATAGTAGCGAAGCATATCCGCGGCCTCGTTGACCTCCGCGATCGCCTCATACCGATTCTTCCCAACCTCATAGGTTATCAGAGCCGCAAGATAGAACTGGTCTTTCTCGATAATTTCCGCCGCTTTCAGAATAAGCTCGACCCGTCTAGTCCACGGCGTGCTGCTCCAGGACTCAAAACCCACGTTAGCCGCTTCCAGCGCCTTCCGGGCAAACTCGGAAGTACCCTTTTGGAAATAGCCCAACAGAACAGTCGAGTCTAGCGGACTCCGAACCTCGAACTCGCCTCCACCCGCTAGAACTTGACGTCCGTTGATAAACATCGGATGATGCTTTGCGAAATCTCTCTCAACTCGTTTCAGCGCCTCCTCATACCGCGGGTGAATCGTCTCGTCAGCAAGAAGAGTAACGTACGTGACCTTCTTCTTTTCAGAAGCTACCTGCAACTCACTAACATCCCAATATCGCGTCGTCACAGCAGGAAGATAAGACTGCGCTTTGACCTATGGGCCGAGAGCGTCAACAGCAAAGATAGAATGGTCTCCAACATGCGTCGGAAAACTCTGCCCAACCCAAGGTAGGGTTTTCGTCTGACCGGATTCTAGATCTATGCGGTAATTGCTTGCCTAGTTCGTCGTGGCCTTCGACTTGGCCTTCGACCAGGTCCGCCCGCGGCCGTTGCTTTGTGGGAGTCGCTCGCCTTTTTCATCCAGTCTGGTACTATTACTGCCCGTATGAGCTCTTGCATGGTGATCCCGCGATCCTTCGCCATTCGCCTCAACTGGGCGTATATCTGAGGATCGAGAGACTGCATGAACTTTGTGGCCGTTATTCTTCCACTCTTCCCAAAACAATGCCCATCCTAGGATATAACACCGTGCCCACTGTATCGACCGTCGATATCCCAGTATACCGTAATAGATCCGTAGCGAGAGTGCTACCTAGGCATTCGGCTGCCTAGCCACAGGAAGAAGCTCCACCAAGGATCTCAGGGGAATTCCCTCGATGCTTTCCTTGCCGCTCTTGTTGGCTAGAACGGTGACGCCAACTGGCCTAGATTTTACACTCTGCAGAGTCTCGATGGCTGCACGAATCGTCTCGCCCATACGGAGAATAGTGTCGACAATCAACACCTTCTTACCCTCCACCGCTGAAAAACTGGGATTCACGGCACCCGCAACCTTCTTCTCCCCTAATCTCTGCGGTCTCACCGAAGCCACTGGTTTCCCGAGCGATCGTGCAACAATTAGACCGAGCGCCATTCCACCAGCCTCTATTCCCGCGACTACCTCAGGCTCCTCCATGGAGCCTTGTTCAACTGCTTCACGAACCATATCAGCCATGGCTCTCCCAACGAGGGTCAAACGACGGACGCTAGAACCGATAGGATTCCAATTAACATACACATCATATGTATCCTTCGGCTTGACCCCATCCCTACCATGCAGTAGAAGCCAGACTACAGTATCCGCTTGAACCTTCAACTCATCAGCAATCTCATACGTGGACATGCCCCGTTCCTTCAGCTCAAGGGCCTTCTTCGAAAGTTCTTCCAGAGATCTCAAGCCCGACCCGCCTCCAAGACTTGAGTCGAGCTGGCTAGTTATAGCTTGTCGGACACGGTTTCAGACGAAACGATAGGACATATCTTCAGAGACTCGAGGGCTCATGAGCAGGTCGAAGCACATTGCGCAAGTTCCAAGTGGCGACCGAAGAAGAGATCAAGAATGGGCAAACAACAGACATCTACTTTGCGCGCACCAAAGAAATCTTGGAAAAAGAGGGACGCGCAGATCTACGAGTGACCGCCGAGATAACCACGAGCTCTCTGCCCAGAAACTGGGCCTGGGGAATACTCGCCGGCGTTGAAGAAGCGGTCCGACTACTGGAAGGTGTCAATGTTGATGTCACATCTTTTCCGGAAGGCACACTATTCCACGCCAATGACACTTACGGAATCCGCGAACCAGTAATGGTCCTAGAAGGTAAGTACGTTGACTTCTGTCTGTTCGAAACTCCGCTGTTGGGTCTCCTTTGCCATGCGTCAGGAATCGCGACGATGGCGGCCAGAGTCAGAAGATCCGCGGGCACCAGAACAATATTCTCATTCGGTATACGCCGAGCCCACCCAGCGCTTGCGCCAATGATTGATCGCGCATGCTACATTGGAGGATTCGACGCTGTCTCCAGCCTGATAGGAGCACAACTGTTGGGTAAAAGTCCCAGCGGCACCATGCCCCACTCGCTGATAATCGCGATCGGAGATCAAGTCCGCGCCTGGAAGAGCTTCGACAAACACATGCCGAACAACGTCCCCCGGATAGCGCTCGTCGACACTTATTGTGACGAGAAGACAGAAGCCATAATGGCTGCGGAAGCTCTTGGAGAGAAATTAGCAGGAGTTCGACTGGACACCCCAGGGTCGAGGCGGGGTAACTTCTCTGAGATCATCAAAGAAGTACGTTGGGAGTTGGACTCGAGAGGATTCAAGGGAGTCAAAATCTACGTTTCAGGTGGACTCGACGATGAGTCGATCACGACACTCTCAGCAGCTGGCGCGGACGGCTTTGGAGTAGGCACCTCAGTAAGCAACGCTCCGAGCATAGATTTCGCAATGGACATAGTCGAAGCGGATGGAAAACCTGTGGCAAAACGAGGAAAGTTCGGAAGCAAGAAGGAGGTTTGGAGATGCGATAAATGTCTCCAGGAATACGTCGTCCAGCCGTCAGTTCCGTCTCCTGTATGCGCCAAGTGCGGAGGCAAGACGACTAGATTGTTGACAAAACTGCTGGAAAAGGGCCGAGTAGTCTGTCCTCTACCCAGCCCCGACACGATTCGGAGTAGCGTGATTCAGCAGCTAGCAAGGCTATCGACTAGCTAGCGGATGGTTTGCTAGCGTCTTGGAAAGAACCTTTCTTCTCAGTTCAGTCCCGCAGACCCTGCACTTTTTTCCAGGCGGTTTGTACCTTCTATAACAGGCAGGACAGTACATTATCCAGTCAAACCTGTGGACTATCCCAAAGGTTGCAAGTGAGCTGTGGCGGATCTGGAGATGATCTGCAAGGTTCTGGATCGCATAGTCGTCGCTGACAATTACCGGGTCTCGGTAGTCAAGTTTCAGGTCCATAGCTAGAGCAAGAACTTCTCTGTCCGCTTTGGAAAGATACCCGGATTCACCAGCCTTGGAGCTGGCTTCTTCAACGATTCTTTCAGCTCGAGGAGAAGGGGGCCGAACCGTAAGATCTCCCTTCTCGCTAAACATTCGAAACCTTAGCTGGGGGATGGTTCCCTCCGAAAGTTCTACTTCGACCGCTTTCACCGAATAGGCCTCCTGTGTCTTGTTAGGATTGAAGCCCATGATGAACGCAGAAGTGTCGAGGACAAGCACTGTCAAACATTCTCCCTCTCAGAAGCTAGCCTTCGGAGACTACGCTGGAGGAATGTGTCGCCGAACCGTATGAAATGAGCGCTGTCAGCTGACCTCTTCATTTCAAGCGTCTGACCCAGCCCAATCTGTCTTACAGGGTTGCCGTCGTTAACTAAGGTTGCTGTTGGACCCGGCTTCTGAAGTCGAACAGCGAGCCTTTTGCCGGCAGGAACAACGAGCGATCTTACCGGCTGGAGCGGGGCGATCAACGTTATGACTAGCACGTCAAGTGACGTTTCAAGAACAGGCCCTCCAGCCGAGAAGGAGTGCGCCGTGGAGCCAGTTGGCGTCGCTACAATGAATCCGTCCGCTCGGGCTTGTATGATGCGTCTGCCGTTCTGAGACACCGCCACGTTGAGCATCTTATCAACTGTCGTGGGCAGGAGAAGGGCCTCGTTGAGGCAATCTCCAATCCAATGATTGTTGAGAGAGACGGAGACGCGCCACTGCTCTTCCACCTGGAAGTCGCCATCGAGGTATCGGCTTAGAGATTCTTCGAAGTGTTCAGGTTCAATTTCAGTGAGATACCCACTCCTACCCAGGTTAACAGCAAGGATCGGCGTCTTTGAATCTGGCATCTCCCTCACTGCCTTCAGAACTGTGCCGTCGCCGCCTAGCGTTACCATCAGATCAACATTCATTTTCTTGAGAGATTTGCCCTGTCCCAGTTTTGAAGCGAGCCAGAGTTGCTGCTCAAGAATTGGAGTCAGCCCAAGTTGAGAGACGATCTGGTGGACTTTTTTCGCCAATTCCATCGCTTCTCTAGATTCGTTCTTGGCAACGACTCCTACTCGTAAGGGCATGGCAACCAGTTGCCAGTGCGAGAGTTATCGGCTTGAAAAGAATTCGCTAGTAGACGAATTGTGTTTGCGGGAAGTCTTTTAGATGTAGTCTTTGCTCAGCGCGGTTTCATGAGCAAGCCCGTGGACGTGGGAAGTCTCAAGATTGGACAGTATGTCATCATTGACGGCGAACCCTGCCGTATCGTCGAGTTTGAGAAATCCAAGCCTGGCAAACATGGGTCTGCCAAGGCAAGAATTGTAGGAATCAGTGCCTTCACGGGCCAAAAGAAGAGCCTCATCAGCCCCGTGGACGCCAGAGCAGAAGTTCCCATGATCGAAAAGAGGACCGGCCAGATCATATCCCTATCCGGCACCCTAGTACAACTGATGGATATGGAAAACTACCTCACGTTCGAGAGCCCCCCTCCCGACGACCCGGAACTGAAGAATTCCTTGGCTGCTGGCGTAGAGGTCGAGTACTGGGATGTTCTCGGACGTAAGATGATCGTCCGCAAAAAGGGCTGAACCTTCCTTTCCGCCGAAAGGACCGGCCCCAGTCAAACATCTTGCACTACGTCCAGGCATGAGCCTGGCCGAACTAGCACGGCAAATGAGATCCACACGGGTCTTGGGAGGAGCACGCATAGGGGAAGCAGTGGAGGTTCTGTCGGAGATGTTTCAGGACTCTTCCTATACGAACTTCCTAACGATCGCTGGGCCAATGGTACCAGCAGGCTTCAGATCTTTGTTCGGAGATTTGATCGACCGAGGGTTCTTGGATGCTCTCGTTACAACAGGGGCAAACTTGACCCATGATGTAATTGAGAGTCTTGGTCTCCACCATTATCAAGGCAGCTTCAATGTGGACGACAGAAGACTGATCCGTGCAGGATACAGCCGGATCGCGGACATCTTCGTCAAGGAATCATCCTTCGAGAAACTGGACAAAACAGTCAGAAAATTCCTGCAACAAATCCCGGTGACTGACCGGAAAAACATAGCCTACTCCGACCTGCTTGCAAGACTCGGCCAGATGATCAAGGACGATGACTCGATATTGCACAAGGCGGCGAGAAAGAACGTGAAAATATTCTCACCAGGGCTCCTCGACTCCATCCTCGGCCTAAGTCTGTGGAGCTTCGCGCAGACTGAGGTGCTCCAACTGAATCCCATCACAGACGTCACAAACATGGTGAATATGGCGATGGAGGCTGACAAGATTGGCGTGATCATTCTTGGAGGTGGACTTCCCAAACACCACACTCTTCTGGCAAGCGTTCTCCGCGAGGGCGTCGACAGGGCTGTACAGATCACGTCCGACCGTCCGGAACCTGGGGGGCTGAGTGGAGCTTCGCTTGCAGAATCGATAAGTTGGAGAAAGATCAGGAAGGGCGGAGTATTCGTAGACGTTTATGGAGATGCGACCATGTGCTTCCCGCTGATTATTGGAGCAGTGCTGGACAGGGTTAAGAAGCGGGCTCGCAAGATAGAAGAGTAAGGATGGAAGCTGTAGGTCGGTCTCTCACCGACGCGGTCCGGAAACTTCTCCGGATGCCAAACGTCGACGAGAAAGCGATCAAAGAACTCGTCAAAGACCTCCAGAGAACACTGCTGCAGGCTGATGTCAACGTCGAACTTGTACTGCAGCTCTCGAAGGCTGTAGATGAACGCTCCCTCAAGGAGCAGCTCCCGCCGGGGATTACTCGTCGAGAGCACGTTGTCAAAGTGCTCTACGAGGAGATGACCAAGTTTGTAGGACAAGAAGCCGCCAAAGCAGAGGTCCAGCCTGGCACATTTCGCAAGATCATGCTGGTCGGCATTCAAGGAACAGGAAAAACGACCAGCTCAGTAAAGCTCGCCCGCTTCTATAGCAAACGGGGACTCCGAGTTGGACTCGTCTGCGCCGACACGTATCGTCCAGGCGCCTACGACCAGCTTCTTCAGCTGGCGACCAAGGCTGAGATTCCAGTCTACGGAGAGCCGGGAAAGAAGAAGCCTGAGGAGATTGCTAGACACGGCCTAGACCACTTCCGAAAGGAGAAATCGGATCTTGTGATTATCGATACGGCTGGACGCCACCGGAACGAGAAGGATCTAATGGATGAAATGAAGCGGATCGCTTCTGCAGTTCAGCCGGACGAGATAGTTCTGGCGATCGATGGGACCATTGGACAGCAGGCCATCTATCAGGCGAAAGCGTTCCATGAGGCGACTCCAATTGGCTCTGTTCTGTTGACAAAGATGGACGGATCTGCCAAAGGAGGAGGCGCTCTTTCGGCGGTTGTCGCCACAGGATCGAAAGTGAAGTTCATCGGGACCGGAGAACGGGTTGAGGACCTCGACCTCTTCGTTCCGACCGACTTCGCCGGTCGACTCCTCGGCATGGGCGATCTGAACGCGCTCTTGGAAAAGGTGAAAGAAGCAGAGGTCAAGGTTCCAGAAGCAAAAGTCCGCCAGTTCATGGAAGGACGGTTCAGCCTCAAAGACATGTATGACCAGATGGAAAACCTGCGGAAAATGGGTCCACTGCGCAAGGTCTTGCAGATGATCCCCGGAGCAGGCGGGCTCCCTGACGAGCAGCTAGGTGTCGCGGAAGAGAAGATGAAAGCATGGAGGGTGATAATCCAGTCGATGACGAAGAAAGAGGTTGACGAGCCGAGGCTGGTTGACAGTTCTCGAGCGAAGAGAATAGCTAGAGGCTCGGGCCGATCGGAGAGAGAAGTCCGAGAACTTGTCAACCAGTACTTCACCATGAGAAAGATGATGAAACAGATGAAAAGGCGCGGACCCATGATGAAGGGTATGCCCTTTATGAAAAAGTAGCGGCGATCCCGTTAGCCTCCGGATTGGCCGGTTTCTGACACGGTGCTCTCGTGATCCAATTTTTCTTTGAGTTTTTCCTCTTCCCTCTCAACATATCTCACTCCTTCCTTGAGCACGCTTCCGAACAGTGGGCCGAAGGTGAATGTGATCGCTGAGATCGTAGCGCCGATAGACAGGAACGCCATTACGGCCGCGAATATTTTTCCAGCAGCTGTCGCAGGCGTCGCTGCGGGTCCTTCAGCAGTAGCGATGAGCGCCATGAAGTAAAAGGAATCAATCAACCCCCAACCTTCAAGCAGCATCATACCGACGGTTCCCACCGCCATCACAATAGCTAGAACGAGAACTGCATACATAGCTCTCCTTGTGAAAGGAGAAAGCGGATGATGCAAGATCCTTGAAATCAGCCCAGGCAACTCTTTCTGGTCCACTGCCCGCTTGGGAGTGGGCAGATTAGCTCTTCGATACAGCCATTGAACCGCCCAGAAGCGTCAACTTTGTTCAAAAACCGCAATGTCCTTTGTGAAATCCACATGAACTGAGACTACGGCCCCTAGGTATTCAGAGAGATTCTTAGATTTCTAGTGAACTGTGTTCACTTGCAAACGTTCGGCTTATCATTCAAAATGACGGTGAATGCCCGGAACGAAATTGGCCCAAAGAGAAGATGTTTTGGCTAGCTTTGAGATGATGCGCGAAAGCCTCAGGGAGATCTTGAAAGAAACATCTATCCTCAGACGTGGAGCCATCGAAGAAGAGGTGTTGATGGAGGCAGAGAACATCGACGAGAGTTGCAGCAATACATTGAGATATGCCGGACAGCTCCGGAATCTGGTCTCATCCACGGGACGGGTTCGAGGCAAGAGAAGCTAGCTAGAAGGATTAGCAGAGGCCGTTGAACGGCTGCGATAGGGCACGTACCTAGGTACGTTGCTGTAGGACGGTCGAGAAAAGGTTAACCTATCGGCTTCGATCTTCCGCTAGCGAAGTCAATGGGGCTCCCGAAGCCTATCGTTCAGCAGCTTCTCGGCGAGAGCAAGGACCACGAGTGCCCTGGAGCACCGGAGATTTGTGTCCGAGTGATGGCGGTAGCAAACCTGCCGGACCTCTTCGGCGAATTCCAGGTTGTCGCTTTCTGGAACAATTTTGACAGAAAAGAGCATGCGGCACTCGTTCACGGGGATATTTTCGAGAAGGAGGATGTCCCGGTTAGGCTTCACTCCGAGTGCCTTACCGGAGATACTCTCGGGTCATTGAGATGCGACTGTCGCGAACAGCTCCATGAGTCAATGGGGCAGATTGCAAAGATGGATCGGGGGATCGTGCTCTACATGAGACAGGAAGGCCGAGGTATCGGTTTCATCAACAAGATCAGGGCATACCAGCTTCAAGACGAAGGCTACGACACTTTTCGAGCAAACGAGGTCCTCGGGTTCAAAAAGGACGAACGAGACTACGACTTGGCCGCGCATATGCTAAAGTCGCTGCATGTCCGTTCTGTGCGGCTGATGACGAATAATCCGGCGAAGATCGAGGATCTGCGGCTGCACGGGATCAAGATTACGGGGCGGATTCCGGTTATTGTGCCGCCGAACAAGTATGACAGGTTCTATCTCGAGACGAAGAAGCGTGCTGGCCATCTATTGGACGAGAAGGAACCGGAAGAGTTCCTGGAACAAGAGGAGGCGGGCGTCGACAACCACCACTGGGAACAGTCAGAATAGACGACCGGGTCTGGGACGAGGCTTGTGCGGCGTCTCTGGAGAAAACGACACCCCGGGGGGGGTCAGAAATAGTTAACAAGAAAGAAAGATCTCGAACAGAAAAAAGATTCTCAAAAATGGAGAGTTACGGGATGGTCCTGACACGATTGTAAGCATAGAACCAGAATAGGGTCCACTCGGATCTGTGTCGCGAGCATCAGGCGCGATCAGGAAAAGTCTAGAAATGGAGACTCATAGGAACTTAACAGAGAGATGAGGTCGTGAACGCCTAACCCGTCATAGACCTCAGCGTGAATTCACAAGTTCGCGAGCATGTTTCCGATTCTACGCCAGTCTCAAGGCAGTTCGCAGGGGACCGAAAGGGCACCTACATCTGGCCGGACAGTTTGGACGGCTTTGAATGACTAGGTCTTTCTCCTTATCGTTCGTCTTATCCCGCGTGGTTTTGTGGGGGCCTTCCCTAGGTCGAGCCTCATCTCTCTTCCTCGTTTGAACCCGAACTGCTCGTAGACCTTTGCCCCCACCTCGCTGGCGTGAAGCGTCAAGCGCTCGTGTCCGTGTTTCCGGCACCAGGCTATCGCTTGGTTGACGATCATCGAAGCTACGCCTTGGCGTCGAAATCTTGGATCTGTGTACATTGACAGAAGATACGGTTGAAGCTCACCGGTCCGTCTCGGGCTCGGCTGCACGGGCTGAAGCCAGAGGCAGCCACTGCCGGCGTTCGTTCCTTCCTCATCTTCGACCAGCCAGCCAATCAGCTTCCCACTCTCCAATCGAGGCTTTGCCCATCGCCTGTAGGCTCTATCCGCTCTATTATGAAGAGAGGCATCCTTGACCCCTAGGTCCATCCACATGGCCCTGCGCTGACGAACCAGAAGGTCCAGATCCTTCAGAACGGCCCTCCGCGCTGACAGCCTTCTGGTCCGCCGGTTCTTAGCGGTGGGGCGAGCCAAACGGGGTGCTTCTCAGTTCAGCTTCTTAGGCTCGAACTTGTTCCCGAACTTATCGATAAACGCGAGTTCGGATAGAGGACTCCGTTTCTTCTTGCCAACAATCTTCTTGACAGGATACCCGAACCCCACGACCGCCGTCGGCTTTAGTTCCCGCGGTATGGCAAGATCGTTCCTCATACGTTCTTCTTTGAACCCCGTGTAGATGCCCGAGATCACTCCCAGATCCCATGCTGCCAGTTGCATGTCTTGAATCGCACGGCCAGTATCTATTAGGTGAAATCCGAGGGTCGGGTCTGCTAGAACGACGACTGCGAAGTTGGCTCCTGCGACCCATCCTCCCGACGTGCTGTCTTCGGCAAGTTTCTTGATCGCTTCTTTGTCTTGTACGAGAATGAATCTCCATTCCTGCTTGTTTATTCCGGTTCCACTTGCCCTAGCTGCCTCCAGCACTTTCAGCTTGACATCCGCGGGGACTTTCTTGGCATCGAACTGTCGAATATCGAGTTTGGTCAGAATCGTCTTGTAGGTATCCAAGTCAATCTAATCCTCGCCGTACGAGGAAACAATACTAATCTTAAAGAATTCCTCCATACGAAAACTCTGCCATTAGGATCTGGAAGCGTTGGTGCAGTCGACTGTCAGTCAGATCATGATTCCTGAGCAGAAGCTCAAAGACTTCTGCAACGCAGTCTGGATGAAGCTCGGAGTACCCGAGAAGGATGCTCGAGTAACATCAAATGTACTCGTTCTCGCGGACCTTCGTGGAGTAGATTCTCACGGAGTCGCGCGGCTTCCCCGATATTATACCGATCTGAAGAACGGCTGGACAAAGCCCACCGACCAGAGCAAGATTGTCAGGGAAACGAAAGCGGTCGCGATGATTGACGGCGGCCAGAGTCTAGGCCAGGTTGTGGGGCATAAAGGAATGGAGCTGGCGATAAAGAAAGCAAAGGAGACTGCGGTTGGAATCGTCTCAGTACGCAACTCGCACCATTACGGAATCGCCGGCTACTACAGTCTGATGGCATTGGAGCATGATTTCATCGGGGTAAGCATGACCAACGCTGCACCGCTGGTCGTACCTACCTTTGGTAGAACCGCGATTCTCGGCACGAACCCGATCAGCTTGACCGCGCCGGCCTCGAGGGAACAGCCATTTGTCCTGGACATGGCAACCTCGGTGGTTCCGCGGGGAAAGCTGGAGGTCTACGATCGGCTGAAGAAGACCATCCCACTAGGCTGGGCGGTCGATACGACCGGTCAGGGTAGTTCTGATCCTCACGTTGTTCTCGAGGCTTTATCGAAACGGCTTGGTGGCGGAATCCTTCCTCTCGGGGGTGAGGGAGAGGAGCATTCGGGTCACAAGGGCTACGGGCTGGCTTTGATGGTTGACGTTCTCTGCGGCGTCTTGAGCGGTTCTGCAACGGGGCTGGGAGTTGATGTGGATAAGGCGATGCCGAACGTGGGACACTTTTTCATGGCTATCGATCCCGCGGCGTTTCGTCCCTTGGACGAGTTTAAGCGTGATATGGATCGTCTTGCGAGAGAGTTGAAGGATTCGCCGAGGGCTCAAGGGCAGAACAGAATCTATGTGCATGGCGAGAAGAGTTTTGCAAAGATGGAAAAGTACAGGCGAGAAGGAATCCCGCTCACCGCTCCAGTTGTTGACGCGATGAAGAAGGTCGGCACCGACCTTGGCGTGCCCTGGCCGATCTAGCCTAGAGAGACCTGTCGGAGAGATTTGAGGCGTCAATCGCCCAAAAAACGTGTCAGCCCGTAATCCGGATATAGGATACCCAGTGGCGGAAGGACAAGGCTATTGACGATGGAGCCGTGGGACGTTGCAATAGTCGGCGGCGGAATCCTTGGGACATCCGTCTCCTACTGGATAGGGAACCAGTACAAGGGTAGAGTAGCTGTATTGGAGAAGGAGCCGGACGTCGCAATCCATACGTCTCGACGAAATACTGGCGTTGTCCACCGGCCTTTCTACCTTGATCCGGTAAAGCGTCGCGTCTTCGCGAAATCCTCTCAGGCAGCTTATGGAATGTGGAAGACATACGCAAGGGAGAGAGGTCTACCATGGGCTCCGGTCACAACACTGGAGGTCGCGACCCGGCCAGAAGATATGAAACGAGTCGAGAAGTATCATCACTGGGGGCTAGAGAACGGGATGGGGGAGGACGAGCTGGAGGTTCTCTCCTCTGAGGATGTTCGGAAGCTTGAGCCGCACGTCCGGGGTTACGGGGCGATCTGGTCGAAGACGGACACTGCTGTCGATTATCACGCGTTCACGAAGTCACTACGATCGGATGCCGAGGCTGAAGGGGTCAGTTTTCTTACAGACTTCGAGGTGGGATCGATTAAGAGAGCTGATGATGTGCTTGAGGTTCATCCAAAGAATGGAGGAGAATCTGTTCGGACCCGGTTCTTGATCAACTGCGCGGGGGGAAGCTCACTGCGCATTGCCCACATGCTTGGCGTCGGAACAGACTTCTGCGATCTCAACTTCAGAGGCGAATACTGGGAGGTTGGGAAGGAATGGAGCTATCTGGCAACTAGGAATGTCTACACTGTTGCTCAGCATCCTGAGCTTCCTTTCTTGGACCCGCACTGGATTGTGAGGGCTGATGGTAGGAGGGAGATCGGTCCGAATGCTGTCCCGGTCGCAGGACCTTATACTTACAAGGGCTTTTTCACGAATCCTGGACAGGCCATTAGGAAGGTGCTGGAGCAGCCGGTGGCGAACAAGTTGGCGCTCCTCTACAACAGAGACTTTCTCGAACTGGCCGGCGAGGAGTGGCTGTCGTCTATCTCGAAGGGTAAGATGGCTAAGAGGGCGCGGGAGTTCATTCCTGAGCTCAGGGTGGACTATCTTGTAAAACCTGGAATCGCGGGTGTCAGAGCCCAGGTGATAGATCGTAAAGGGAACTTTATGAAAGAAGCGATAGAGTTTGAGAGGCCGCTCTCTTACCATATCACCAACTATAACTCGCCTGGGGCCACTGGGTCTCCAGCGTTTGCGGCGTATCTAGTTGGTAGACTTGGTGCGAAAGGTCACTTGGATCATATTACGCATGTCTCGAATAGGGGTAATGGTGTCTGGGACTTTGAATCGGTCAGCGGGCAGATAGGCTCAGGCTCGTAATCGGAGAAGGTTTCTCGGATGTCGGTTCGTGAGGATCGAAACCTGCGTGTCCCGGTATTCTCGTGATGTGGATTCGGCTGGTTATTTCTCGATTGTGAACGAGAACTGGCTGTTGTGGGCTGTGACCAGAGTGATCGTGTAGACGTTTCCGTTCTGGAATGTGAACGGTGAGCCTGTCCACGAGCATGTAGTCGAGGGTGAGGCGGGTATGCTGAGGGAGGGTTGGGCGAGCGTTGTTGGTGCGTAGGGTCCGTTTGACCATCCCGTTAGTTTGGCGCATTCGTTGCCGCTTAGGTCTTGGACGTAGTAGCTGACTAGTGTAATGGGTGTCGTTCCAGTGTTTCTGAGGAAGAGTGTTACGCTGGTTGCGTTGTTGTAGCGCTGGTTTTCGAATGAGAGGATTTCTTTTCCGCCGGTCGGGGATGGTAGTGCTGCTCCGAATATGCCGAGGGACCATGAGTATACCATTACGGTCATGGCGACGACTATTACGACTAGTAGAAGGGAGGCTAGGATGGTCTCTATTCCTTTCCTGTTCCATCGTCTAGCGTGCAAGCTCGTGTTCCCGGCTCTGAGAAGAACTTGAGGCTACGTTTCTGAAGCGTCTGTCGTCACTGATCGAT
>WNGD01001145.1_pt1 | contig 35322 bp, 31 predicted proteins | sample 5400671 | NCBI WGS metagenome assembly WNGD01 (sample SAMN13153369, study PRJNA577476) | soil metagenome | isolation source: 40 cm soil or saprolite under grassland replicate 2 | place: USA:California | collected 2016-06-15 | reverse complement strand
TTCATCTATGATCACCTCGGCGGACGGCAAATCCTTCCTCCGACCCGCGCCATCGACCTCGCAAATGACCCGCTCGGCACGCCGCTCAAGCGGCGCTACGAACACGGCTTCGAATATTCGGATTGCTTCGCGGACGACTCGCGTCTCGTCGTGCTCAGCGCGCTCGACGCCGCCGAGCGCGGCGCTGTAATCCGCACCCGCACCCGCTGCATCAAGGCAGAGCGGGGTGCCGCATGGCGCCTCGTGCTCGACGTGCGGGGCCGGCGCGACGTCGCGACGGCCCGCGTCCTCGTGAACGCCACCGGGCCTTGGCTGAAGCTGTTCGCGAGCGGCGCGCTCGGTGATGCAACTTCCGTGCCCGTACGGCTCGACAAGGGCAGCCACATCGTGGTGCGGCGCCTGTTCGAGCACGATCGCGCCTACATCGTCCAGACACACGACCGGCGGGTCGTCTTCGCGCTCCCATTCGAGCGGGATTTCACGCTGATCGGAACCACCGACCAAAGCTTTGCCGGTGATCCGAGCGGCATCGAGCCCACCGCCGACGAGATCGCCTATCTCTGCGACGTGGCGAACGAGCACTTTCGCGCGACCCTCGGTCCCGCCGACGTGGTTTGGTCGTTCGCCGGCGTTCGTTCGCTCTACGACGACGGCTCGAGAAAAGCGCAGGACGTAACCCGCGATTATGTCCTGACCCTCGATCAGCGCGATGGTGAGGCGCCGCTTCTGACTATTTACGGCGGCAAGATCACGACCTATCGCCGCCTGGCTGAGCACGCGCTCGACCGTCTTGCGCATGTGATCGCGATCGGATCGGCTTGGACGAAGGACTCGCACCTGCCGGGTGGTGAATTTCCCTATGACGGCGTCGAGGCACTCGTGGCCAAAACGCGCAAATCGCGACCATTTCTGAGCGAGGAGCACGCGTTGCGCCTGGTGCGCGCCTATGGCACGCGCGTCGAACGCGTGCTCGGGTCCGCGCGGCGCCTCGACGACCTCGGGCCCTGCATCGGTGCCGACCTCACGGCCGCGGAGGTGCGCTATTTGATGGAGCGAGAATGGGCCCAGACCGAGGATGATGTGCTGTGGCGGCGCACGAAGCTGGGCTTGCGCTTTTCGTCCGACGAGCGGCGGCGCTTGGCAAATGCCATGGCTGCCATGGTCGGCGGCCGCGCATGATAGATGCTGTCGCTTTGGGACGCCGATATGATACGTGAATTGATCGTCGGCGCCCGAGCGTGGTCGTCCGCGGTCATGGCGTCGCAAAGGAACGAGCTTGCCCGATTATCTTCTCGCAATCGACCAGGGTACGACCTCGACGCGGGCTATCCTGTTCGATGCCGCGCTGATGCCGGTCGCGAGTGCGCAGCAGGAATTTACCCAGATCTATCCGGCGCCCGGCCTGGTCGAGCACGATGCCGAAGACATCTGGTCGACGACGGTGGCAACCGTGCGCGCGGCAATTGCGCGGGCAGGGGCTGACACCGGCGATATCGCTGCCCTCGGCATCACCAACCAGCGTGAGACCGCGGTTGTTTGGGAGCGGACCACCGGCCGCCCCATCCACAATGCCATCGTTTGGCAAGATCGGCGCACGGCGGATGCCTGCGCCGCACTGCGGCAGGGCGGGCACGAGCCGGCGATCACGGCGCGCACCGGACTCGTGCTCGATCCCTATTTTTCGGCCACCAAGATCGCATGGCTGCTCGACCACGTGGAAGGCGCGCGTGCAGCGGCGGAGAAGGGCCGGCTTGCCTTCGGGACCGTGGACAGTTTCTTGTTGTGGCGGCTCACGGATGGCAGGGTGCATGCGACCGATGCCACCAATGCCGCACGTACCCTGTTGATGGATATTCACAGCGGAAACTGGGATGCGGGCCTTTGTGAATTGTTCGGCATCCCCAATGCTCTGTTGCCGCCGATACGCGATTGCGCGGACGACTTTGGCACCACCGATCTGTTCGGCGGGCCGATCCGCATTCTAGGGCTCGCAGGCGACCAGCAGGCGGCGACGGTGGGACAGGGCTGCTTTGCGCCGGGCATGATGAAGTCGACCTACGGCACCGGCTGCGACCTACGGCACCGGCTGCTTCGCGCTGCTCAACACGGGGGATCAGCCGGTCGCTTCGAAGAACCGCCTTCTGACCACCGTCGCCTACCAACTCGGCGGTAAGCGCACCTATGCACTCGAGGGTGCGATCTTCATCGCCGGGGCAGCGGTGCAATGGCTGCGTGACGCGCTCAAGGTGATCGGGGCGGCCGCCGACGTGAACGCGCTCGCCGCGGCGGCCGACCCGGCGGAACAGCTTTACCTCGTGCCCGCCTTTGTCGGGCTCGGCGCGCCCTGGTGGGATGCACAAGCGCGTGGTGCCCTCTACGGGCTCACCCGTAAGTCCGGCGTGGCCGAGCTTGCGCGCGCGGCGCTCGAGGCGGTTGGCTACCAGACCCGCGACTTACTTGAGGCCATGCGCGCCGACTGGCCGGGGGCCGGCGCGAATACGGTATTGCGGGTCGATGGCGGCATGGCGGCGAGCGACGTCACCATGCAATTCGTGGCCGACATTCTGGCCACGCCGGTCGACCGCCCGGCGGTGATGGAGACGACCGCGCTCGGCGCCGCCTATCTCGCAGGCCATGCCGCGGGACTGTGCCCGGATCTGCCAGGCTTCGCCGCAATGTGGAGGTGCGAGCGGCGTTTCGAGCCAGGGATGGATGCCGCAACGCGTGAGCGAAAGTGGGCGGGCTGGCGCGAGGCGGTCGCGCGCACGCTGAGCCGAGGTTGACCATCGGCCGCTGCGAAGCCGCGCCGGCAGTTCCCCCATCGGAAATGCGCAAAGCCGGCAACGCCCCTCTGTGCCCAAGGCACGCCCGTCACGCGGCCGTTGTCGCAACCGGTGCGCGGGAGATTGAGCCGCATGCCCTATCCCGCTAGCGTGGCGGCATGGGGAACGGCGGCGCCGATTTGAAGGACGACCCGCAGGGGCGGGGTACGCGCCGAACGTTCGCGCCGTGGACGGACCCGACCGCGCGGGCGCTCGTGCGGTTCGATGGCGTGAGCAAGCAATTTGCTGCCGTGGCTGCGGTCGAGCGCGTGTCGCTCGACATTTTCGCAGGCGAATTCTTCGCGTTGCTTGGCCCCTCGGGCTGCGGCAAGACCACGCTGCTGCGCCTGCTCGCCGGCTTGGACACGCCGGACGAAGGACGCATTCTGCTCGACGGCGAGGATATCGCGCCGATACCGCCGTATCGGCGGCCGATCAACATGATGTTCCAGAGCTACGCTCTGTTTCCGCATCTCACGGTCGAGGGCAATGTCGCGTTCGGGCTCAAGCAGGAGGGACTTCCTAAGACTGAAATCACAGCTCGGGTCGAGGAGATGCTGGCGCTGGTCCGGCTCGAAGGCTTGGCCAAGCGCAAGCCGCACCAGCTCTCCGGCGGCCAGCGCCAGCGCGTCGCGCTCGCGCGTTCGCTGGTCAAGCGCCCGCGCGTCCTCCTGCTCGATGAACCGCTCGCGGCGCTCGATAAGAAGCTGCGCGGCGAGACGCAGTTCGAGTTGATGCAGCTGCAGGAGAGGCTCGGCCTCACCTTCGTCATCGTCACCCACGACCAGCAGGAGGCGATGACGGTCGCTGACCGTATCGGCGTCATGGACCACGGGCGCCTGATCCAGGTTGCCACTCCGCCTGAAATCTACGAGCGGCCGAACTCACGCTGGGTCGCGGACTTCATCGGTGAGGTCAACCTGATCGAAGGTCGCGTGGTCGACGTGGGAGCGTCCGAAACGGTGATCGCGAGCGTCGCTGCCGGGCGGCTGCGTGCGCTCTCGCCCACGGATGTAAAGCCGGGCGATGCGGTGTGGGTGGCGCTCAGGCCCGAGAAAGTGCGCATCGCCCACGCCCCGCCGCCGACCGACGGCGAGAATTGTGTGGCCGGGCAGGTGGGAAACATCGGCTATCTCGGCGACCTCTCGGTCTACAAGGTCCGACTCGACAATGGGACTGTCATGAAGGCGGCCGTTGCCAACGTGACGCGGCTGGTCGAGCGGCCGATCGGCTGGGATGACCACGTGTGGCTTAGCTGGGCCCCGGAGGCGGCCATGGTGCTGACGCGATAAGCGAGGGCGACGTGATGAATGGGGCAATGAACAGGCGTGGCGAGCACGACAGACCTTGGGGGGCGCGGTTGATCGTGCTCGTTCCTTACCTCTGGCTCGCGACCTTCTTCCTTCTCCCGTTCCTAATCGTGGTCAAGATCAGCCTCTCGCACACGGCAATCGCCCAGCCGCCCTATACGCCCGTCTTCGATCCCGCTGCTGGTTGGGAGAGTCTCAAAAAGTTCTTCTCCGCGCTGTCGTTCGAGAATTACGCCTTCCTCGGTTCCGATTGGCTCTATCTGGCCTCCTATCTCAAGAGCCTCGAGGTGGCCGCCGGCTCGACGCTACTGCTGCTGCTGATCGGCTTCCCGCTTGCTTACGGCATGGCGCGCGCTCCTCGACGGTGGCAACCGGTGGTGTTCGTGCTGGTGGTGCTGCCGTTTTGGACGTCGTTCCTGATCCGCATCTACGCGTGGATCAACATCCTCCAACGCGACGGCCTGCTGAACCAGCTCCTGCTGGCGCTGCGCATTGTCGACACGCCGCCGGCATGGCTCTCGACCGACACGGCGGTCTATATCGGCATCGTCTATTCCTACCTGCCGTTCATGGTGCTTCCGATCTACGCCACGCTGGAAAAGATGGACGAGACGCTGATCGAAGCCGCCGCTGATCTCGGCTGCCCCAACTGGAAAGCGTTCTGGCTGGTGACGCTGCCGCTGTCGCGCCCGGGCGTGATCGCGGGAGCCTTGCTTTGCTTCATTCCGATCGTGGGCGAGTTCGTCATCCCCGATCTCCTCGGCAGTTCGCAGACCATGATGATCGGCCAGACCCTGTGGACCGAGTTCTTCGGCAACAAGGATTGGCCGGTAGCCTCTGCGGTTGCGGTCGTGCTGCTCTGCCTTCTGGTCGTGCCGATCGTGATCTATCAGCAGATGGAGACGCGTGATCTCGCGGGAGGACGCTGACCATGCGCAGGGCGTCTTGGTTCAATGTCGGCTCGGTCGCCCTGGGGCTTGCCTTCCTTTATCTGCCGATCGTCATTCTGGTGATCTATTCTTTCAATGCCTCGCGGCTCGTCACCGTGTGGGGCGGCTGGTCGACGCGGTGGTACGTTGAGCTTCTTGCCGACCGCGCGATGCTCGAATCCGCTTGGGTGACGCTGCGCATCGCTTTGCTATCGGCGACGGCGGCGACCGTGCTCGGCACGCTTGCGGCCATCGCACTGGTTCGGCTCGGCCGCTTCCGCGGTCGGTTGCTGTTTTCCGGCATGGTCTATGCGCCGCTAGTGATGCCCGAGGTTATCACCGGGCTTGCCCTGTTGCTCCTATTCGTGGCGGTAGATATCGATTGCGGCTTCTGGACTATTTCGATTGCTCACACCACGCTGATCACGTGCTTTGTGACGGTGGTCGTGCAATCGCGGCTGCTGACGTTCGATACGAGCCTCGAAGAAGCGGCGATGAATCTCGGCTGCCCGCCGTTGAAAACGTTTCTGACCGTGACCCTGCCGTTGATCGCGCCCGCGCTGGCGTCGGGTTGGATGCTTGCCTTCACGCTATCGCTCGATGATCTCGTGGTAGCGAGTTTCACCACCGGTCCCGGCGCAACGACGCTGCCGATCCGGATCTATTCGGAGGTTCGCCTGGGCGTGAAACCGGAGATCAACGCCATCTGCTCGATCCTGATCGCAATCGTTGCAACCGGCATTGCCGGCGCGTCATTGCTCGCGAAATTTCATGATGTCGGGCGCGGCGGCATCGGAGGTCTTGCCGCGCGGTGACGGGGATCAGTCGTTGCGTGCCCGTGCGGGTGGAAACGCACAGCGGCGAGACAGGACCCGCATTGCGCCGACTATTGCGGGTTTTGCGGGATGTTCGGCTGGGCTTTCGCGGGCGTCGGTTCCCCCCTGGCCGGCGCGCCCTCGGCCGGCGCGGAACTACCCGCCAGCGCCGGCGCGGTTGCCGCCGGCGGCGCCTCCGCGGGCTCCGCCGGCGCCGTCCCGGTCAGCCGTTCGATTGCAGAGCGTATTGGATCACGCGGACCGCGGTTGCGAACCGCGTCCAAAATAGGCTGCGCCGCACCCGACCGTTGGATGCGGCTCTGTGGGTCGGGCAATATGATCGGGTCATCCCACGGTCCCTGTACCATGAAGGGCAACTCGAATGCGGGTGCCGCGGCACTCGAGCCGCTCGCCGAAATCGAACCGAACCCGCCAACGCGAGACCGACGCTCGGCCCCTCCATGCGAACATCCTCGACGTTCGCGACGCCTTGGACGATTTTCAGATTGACGGTGAGCATGTCGTAGGGCGTCTTCCCGGTGCGGAACTCGCCGCCGCCCGAGAGCGGTCGGCGCTCGATGCGCTTGAGCAATTGCTCGACATTGAACCCGGCGATGGCGCCCTTGCGGCTGGTGAGGCCCGCGGTGCCGTTGAGTCCCTTGGTCAGGTCGTAGACGCTGCGGCCCGAGCTATCGATCGCGAAGCTGAGATTGCCTTTGCCCTCGAGCCTGCGAATGCCGAACATGTCACCAAGGCACTGGTCGAGATCGACATTGGAGAATTGCAACTGGGCCCTGAAATCAGCGCCGGCCGGCGATTTCGCCAGCCCGAACGTCCCTCTGACCACGCCGCCGAAGGCCTGCGACTCGCCGACCGCCACCGTGAGATTGCCGCCGCGCAGATTGGCCGCCACCGCCGTGCGCCCGAGCTTGGCATTCGCGATATTGACGCGGGCGGCTGACAGCCTGAGGTCGAGGTGGACGGCGTCGAGGCCATCGAGCGCAATCGGCTTGCTGTCCCAGCCCCGCTCGCCGCCGGTCAGCAAGCGCACGGCAGAGATGTAAGGCGTCAGATCGAGCCCTTCGGCCGCAAGCGTTCCCTGCAAGGTCTGCCGCCCGTCGAAGGTCAGCACGCCTTCACCAGCGTTGCCGTCGAGCTCGACATTGACCCCTGAAAGCCCAATGGTGCCGCCGACCACGTTGGTTTGCGCCTTGAGCGCGAAGCGACCGAACCCGCCGCCCGGCGGGGTCTGCTGACCGGCCCAGCGCAGCGCGTCACGCAAGGACGCGGTGTCGGCCGCCAGCGTGCCTTCCATTTTGAGCGTGGGCCGGTGGCTGATGTAGCCGTCGAATGCGAACTTGAACGGCGCGCTGGCGAGACGGATCTTGAGGCCGGATCGGTCGCCCTGCAGCGCGGCAACGAAGTCGGTGAGACCGATCGTGGCGTCGATCGGCTCGTCATGCCACGCGAAGCGGCCGGTGGCGGCAAAGCTTCGGGAGATCGACGGCCAGGCGAGTGCCATTTCCACGTTCGCGAGCGTCTCGACGATTTCGTACGCCTCATCGCGCAGGATGATCGTGCCGTCCGCGATTCGGATCTCCGAAAACGACGCAGGCCGATCCGGGCCGGGTTTGAGGGTTCGCGCGAGTGTCTCGATGTGGCCCGACCAGTTCGAGCTGTGGTCGGCGTTGAAGATGATCGCGATGGTCGGACGCACCAGCGAGACGTCCGCGATCTCGATGCGTCCAGCCAAAAAGGGAAAAAAGCGCAAGCGCGCAATCACGTGCTCGGCCGTGAGCGCCGGCGCCCCGGTGCGGTTATCGCCCAGGGCCACATCGTCGAAGCTCACCGCCCCCGTTGGGAACAGCGATACCGAGGTTCCGCCGCGCAGCACGGGGTCGAGCCCGGTGACGGCGCGGATTTCGGCCTTGACCGCCTCGCGCACCGCGTCGGCCGGCATCAGAAACGGCAAGATCACGAGAGCGCCGATACCGACGGCGGCCAAGGCCACAACGACAAATCCAATGCGCTTAATGCCAACGGCCGCGGTCACGACGCGTCTTTCTCAAAATCTTCGCCGGCTAAGCCCGGCTTACCTTACCGAGGGAGAACGAGGGGTGCAAACCTGCAACCCGACAGTGAAAGGTTGCAATCGCTCTGTGACGCTTTCGTGGCCGGCCCGGCGCCAATCCGGCCGCATTTTCAGGCTCTTTCCGCACGCTTTATATTGGCGCTAGAGGGCGTTAGAGGTGCGGTAGCTGGCTTCGGTCTTGCTGCGGATCTCGTCGAGCGTCGCGCCCGGTGCAAGCTCGACCAGCGTCATTCCCCCGCCGCCCTTCTTGTCGATGGTAAAAACGCCGAGATCGGTGATCACCATGTCGACGACCCCGGCGCCGGTCAGCGGTAGCGTGCAGCGCTTGAGGAGCTTGGGCTCGTTCTTGGCCGAATGCTCCATGACCACCACCACCTTCTTGACCCCGGCGACGAGGTCCATGGCGCCACCCATGCCTTTGACCATCTTGCCGGGAATCATCCAGTTGGCGAGGTCACCGTTCTCGGCGACCTGCATGGCGCCCAAGATCGAGAGATCAATGTGCCCGCCGCGGATCATGGCGAAGCTGTCGGCCGACGAGAAATAGCTTGTGGTCGGGATCTCGGTGACCGTCTGCTTGCCGGCGTTGATGAGGTCCGGGTCTTCCTCGCCTTCGTAAGGGAACGGACCGAACCCGAGCATGCCGTTCTCGCTTTGCAGCTGTACGCTCATGCCCGCGGGGATATAGTTTGAAACGAGCGTGGGGATGCCGATACCGAGATTCACGTAGAAACCGTCGCGCAGCTCCTTGGCGGCGCGCTCGGCCATCTGGTCGCGTGTCCACCCCATCAGACTTCCTCCCCAGTCCCCGCCGGCGCGGCGGTTCGCTTGCGCACGGTACGCTGCTCGATGTGCTTGACCGCATTGGGCACGTGCACCAAGCGCTTGACGTAGACGCCTGGCGTGATGATGTGATCGGGATTGATATCGCCGGGCTGCATGAGGTGCTCGATTTCGGCCACGGTGACCTTGCCGGCGGTGGCCATCATGGGATTGAAGTTGCGCGCGGTCTTGCGGTAGACGAGATTGCCCTCGGTGTCACCCATCCAAGCATGGACGATCGAGAGATCGGCAACAAGCCCGCGCTCCATGACATAGTGTTCGCCGTCGATCTCGCGCTGCTCCTTGCCCTCCGCAATCTGAGTCCCGGCGCCGGTGCGGGTAAAGAACGCCGGGATGCCGGCGCCGCCAGCGCGGATACGCTCGGCCAGCGTGCCCTGCGGATTGAACTCGATCTCCAGCTCGCCCGCGAGATATTGCTGCGCGAAAGTCTTGTTCTCCCCGACATAGGACGAGATCATCTTCTTGATCTGCTTGGTGTCGAGCAACAGGCCAAGGCCGACCCCGTCGATGCCGCAGTTGTTGGAGACGACGGTTAGGTTCTTCACGCCCGCGTCGCGGATGGCCAGGATCAGCTGCTCCGGAATGCCGCAAAGCCCGAACCCCCCGGCCATGATCAACATGCCGTCCTTCAACAGGCCGGCAAGCGCTGCCCGGGCATCGGGATAGACTTTTTGCATGAACTCCCCGCTTGACTTAAGGCCAATGCCGCAGGCGACATAGCCGTGGGTGGGCGGAATTTTCTACCGCGCTGCGGCAAAGGCTGCAATGTCCGTTGCGCCAGGCTTACCGTCGTAGACACGGCCGGCCTCATGACCGGGCGTCCAGTCTGGGCCTCGTTGCGATATCGGCGTAGTGCGTGATGCGGATGACCGGCAAAATGCCAACGGCGACGATGATGAGGGCCGCAAGCGAGCCTTGTTCAAAGCTCCCGCGGCTAGCGAATTGGTAGATATAGGTCGCGAGCGTCTCGACGTTGAGGGGACGCAGGAGCAGCGTCGCCGGCAGTTCCTTGAGGCAATCAACGAAGACCAGCAGCGCCGCCCCGAAGATCGCCGGCTGGGCGAGCGGCAGGTGGATCGTGCGCGCCAAGCCGATTGTGATGGCGAGGAAGCGAATGACATAAGCAATGATGAGAGCAGCGCTCGAACCCGCCAACACCAGACCAACGCCTTTTTCGCCAAAGGCCTGCGCCAAGGCGTTGATGCCCTCATCCACTAGAACGAGCGGCGACAGCAGCCCAAGGGCCAACACCGTCCCCGGCACGGCGTAGCCGATGCCAGCGACATTCACGCTAGTTGCAATGACCGGGTGCTTTACATAGCGCAGCGCCGCGACCGCCGAAAAGCCGAGGGCTAGCGTGATCGCGGTCGCAATGGAGGCGAGTGCGACCGTCGTCAGGGCGTAGCCGGCAAGGCTGGCGTCGAAGCCTACGAGCAACCCACGCACGATCACCTCGTGTAGGAGGTACCCCGCCGGCAGCAGGAAACCGAGCACGACCGGAACGAAGCAGCCGATGAGGGCGATCCATCGTGCTGGCCTGTCAGCGCGATGGGTGAGAGGTCTCGCGGGTCCGTAGCCGACACCGCGAAACCGCACCGGCTGCGGCCCTGGCGTTCGAGCGCGATCAGCGCAATGACGATGAGCAGCATGAGGCAGGCCATCTGTGCCGCGCCGGCGAGGCTCCCGCGATTGAGCCAGGTTGTGAAGATCGACAGCGTCAGGGTCTGCACGCCGAGATATTCGCTCGCGCCGATGTCATTGAGCGTCTCGAGCAAGGCAAGCGACACGCCAACGCTCATTGCGGGCCGCGCCAACGGCACAGTGATGCGCCGCGCGAGTTCCCATGGTCGCGCGCCGAGCATGCGCGCGGGCTCGGTGAATAGTGGGCCCTGAGTCTGAAACATCGCGCGCGCGGCGAGATAAACGTATGGATAGAGCACGAAACCGAAAAGGAGAATTGCGCCGGCGAGCGAGCGGACGTTCGGAAACCAATAGTCGGCGGCGGAGTGCCAGCCGAAAATCGCTCGCAGCGCAGATTGTACGGGCCCGAGCGCGTCGAGAATGTCGACATAGACGTAAGCCACGATGTAGGTCGGGATCGCAAGCGGCAGCGGCAGCAGCCAACTCAGCGCATTACGGCCGGGAAAGGCGAAGGTGGTGACGAGCCAGGCGGTGCTGGCGCCAATGATGATCGTCACCACGGCGACGCCGGCAAGGAGCAACGCGGTCTGCGCGAGCGCCGCCGGAATTACATAACGCGCAAGGTGGGTCCAGAGGTCGCCAGTTTCGCCGAAGGCAAGGACGATCAGGCTGGCCAGCGGAGCGATTGCCAAGAAGCCTGCCGCCACGACCATTCCGCCGAAGGCAGGGGCCTGCCAGCGCAAATGAAAACGGGCCGGCCATCGATCCATGGATGGCCAGCCCGCGGATTGAGCATCGATCACCAGGTCAGTTATCGAATCCGACCTTGTCCACCAGGTTGGCCGCCGCCTTCTTATGCTCGGCGATCTTGGACAGCGGAATCGTATCGGCATTGAGCTTGCCGTACCCCGCGATGGTGGAATTGACGGCGATGCCGGGGCGCACCGGATATTCGTAGTTCAAGTCCGCATACATATGCTGCGCCTCCTCACCGACCAGCCACTCGACCAGTTTCATGGCGTTACCTTTGTTGGGCGCGTAGCGGGCCAGGACGACGGCAGACAAGTTCACATGCGTGCCTCCGTTCTGGAAGCTCGGAAGGATGACCTTGGTCGCCTGCGCCCACGCTTTGCGGTCGGGCTCGTTGTTGAGTATCAGCGCCCAATAATAGGTATTGGCGACGCCTATGTCGCATTTGCCGGCCGCGATGTCGCGGGCGACCTCGCGGTCGCCGCCCGATGGTTTCTGCGCGAGATTGGCTTTGAGGCCGCTGAGCCATTCTTCGGTCTTGGCTTCGCCGTGATGGGCGATGAAGGCCGCAAACAGCGCGTTGTTGTAAATATACTGGCCGGAGCGGATGCAGATCTTGCCCTTCCATTTCGGATCGGCGAGGTCTTCGTAGTTCAGGGCAGTCTCCTTCACGCGGTCCTTCGAGGCATAGACCACGCGCGCGCAAGGAAATGCCGTACCAGTGCCCCTCGGGATCGCGATATTGGGGCGCCACGATCTTATCAAGCACATCGGATTTGATCGGTTGGGTGATGCCGGCTCGCACGGCGTCCTCGATTCGCCCGATATCGACGGTGAGCAGCACATCCGCGGGGCTGTTGGCGCCCTCGGCCTTGATGCGTTGTTCGAGGCCGGAGCTTGCGGAGATGACGTTGACCTTGACGCCGGTGTCCCTGCTGAAGGCGTCGAACAACGGCTGGATGAGCTTGCTCTCGCGGTAAGTGTAGACATTGACGTCGCCGGACTGGGCGAACGCGGAGCCGGCAGCAGCGATTGCACTCACGACCACAGCACCACGGGCGAGCGCGCAAACGATCTTCATGGTCAATCCTCCGTCGCGACCTTCGCTTGACGTAGGGGACGGAGCGGCCCGGCGTCAAATGGATTGGCTTCGCATCTTCAGTATCTTAGATGAATTCCAGTATGCCCCTCGCTTAGAACGATTCGAAAGAACTTGGTTATACGTTGAGCGGGCGTTGCGATCCCGCTCGTCCGGAGGGGCGGCCCGGGCCGACATGCGGCAACGGGTCTCAGCGCACGACGATATGAGGCGCGGGTGAGAGCGCGGCAATTTCGGCGATCAGTTTCTTGATGATGGCCCGGCCGAACGAGTTGAAGTTCTCGGCCACCAGAACGAACGCGCCCGGGCCGCCGATAACATTGTCCTGATAGTATTTCTCGAGGCCGCCAGGCGGGTTGGTGTGCTCGGCGTTCCACGGCACCGGCCGGTCGCTCAGAATGACGAGTCCATTGATGACGATCCCCTTGGCAATCGTCTCATCGCGGGCAAGTTTCACATCCCGGCCTGCATTGTTGGTGCCGTCGCCGGACACGTCGATGGTACGGCGCGCACCTTCAAATGGCGCACGCTCCAACTGAGCGGCCGCGAACTCGATGCCGCCGCTGATCGAGGTACGGTCGGCAAATGAGCGAGGCAATTCCAGGAGCTGATCGCCGAATTTGCGTGCCGCGTCGGGGCCGTCGATGATGGTCCAATCGATCACGAGCTTCTGTGCGCCGAAGCCCGACCATTCGACAAAACAAACCGCGATGCGCTGCTGCGGGCCGGATTTGATCGCATCCATCACGTGCGGATCGGAGATCGCAGCCGCATAGCCTTCGCGCTGCAGCAGGAATTTCGGATGGTCGACGCTGCGCGACACGTCCGACGACAGCACGAGCAGCAGGTCGACCTGCTCCGCAGCAAATGCAAATGCCGTCTGGATCAGGATCACCGCGGCAAGCGCCAGCATGCATCGAACAGGCACCCGCGCGCATCTCCCGAGCCGGATCATGACCGTCCTTCCATCACGTCGCCGCAGCGGCCTCCTGCACTGACTGTGAGGCCGTGGCTTGCAGAATAGCCGATTCCGATTGGCTTGCGCATGGGGTAGGGCGCCACGGCGACCAAATTCTGTTCATGTCCCCGCTGATTCCACGAAATTTGGCGTGTGGCGAGGCGGAAGGCGTGCGGCCGCCTCTTTTCTCGCGACGGCTGTGGTCACGCCGCAAGCCCGCGCATGATGGAGTAGAGCGCCGCTTGGCCCTCGAAGCCGATGCCCGGATGATCGGACAGCGTGAGATAGCCGCGCTGCAATTTGGCGTCATCGGCGAAGCCGCCGAAGGCGCCGAATACGCCGGGATAGGATTCCGCGCCGCCGAGACCGAAACCGCCGGCAATGGCGAGCGACATCTGATTGCCGCCATGGGGGAACAACGCACTGCGCGGCCAGCCGTGGCGTTCCACCATTGCGACGGTGCATGCGTATTGCACGATGCCGTAGGCCTGGGGCGGATCGACCTGGATGACGTCGTTGCGATCGGGACGCAAGCCGCCAAAACGAACGAGATTTTCCACGTCCTGCGTCGAAAAAAGATTTTCGCCGGTCGCGAGAGGCGAATCATAATCGCCGGCAATCTCCGCGAGCAGGGCAAAATCTAGCGGATCGCATGGCTCCTCGAACCAGCGCAGCTGGAAGGGCGCGAGCGCCTTGGCGTATGCGAGCGCCTCCTCGCGCCCGAACTTGGAGTTGGCATCGACCGCCAGTTGCGCGTCCGCGGGCAAGATCGTTTTGACGGCCTCCACCCGGCGCACGTCCTCGGCGAGCGGGAGACCGCCGACCTTCATCTTCACCATCGTGTACCCGGCATCGAGATGGCGACGCATCTCGTCCTGCAGATCTTTTACGGTTTGGCCCGGGGCGTACCAGCCGCCGCCGACGTAGCAGAAGACCTTGGTGGCGAACTTGCCGCCGTTGTAGCGCTCGGCCAGCACGCGGTGGAGCGGTTTCGCAGCGATCTTGGCGACCGCGTCCCAGACCGCGACCTCGATCGTGCCGATAGCGATTGAGCGCTCGCTGTGACCACCGGATTTTTCCCGTTGCATCATGACGGCGAGAATTTTTCTCGGATCGAAATTCTCTTGTGCCTCGTCAAGGAGGGAGCGCGGATCTGTGCCGAGGATGCGAGGGATGAAGCGCGCACGCATCGCCGCACCGCAGGCATAGCGGCCGGTCGAGTTGAAGGCGAAACCGATGACCGGCTTGCCGTCGCGCACAACATCGGTGATGACCGCCACGACCGAGGTCGTCATCTCGGAAAAATCGAAGCTCGAATTCCTCATGTCCGACTTGAGCGGGATCGCGCGTTCGCGGATGTCGACGATACGCATCGGGGCTTTATTCCTGTTGATTCCTGTTACAGTGCGGTCCGCAAGGTCGATGGTCCTGTTCCGCACACCTTACGTTCGCGCAGGCACCGGGGGGCGGTTGGGACGTTGGTACTGCAGCAGGTCGCGCGCCTCGCCGGCGTAGCTACCCGACCCCGATCCACAGGAGGAGATGACTATGGCCGCCAGCGATCGTTTCGATGTTCCCCCGGAAATGCGGGCGTTTGCCGAAAAGAGCGTCGAGCAGGCGCGGCAGGCCTTCGACGGCTTTATTTCCGCGGCGCAACAAGCCATGAGCGCGTTCGAAGGGCAGGCCGAGACTGCCCGCAAGGGTGCCAAGGATGTAACCGAAAAGGCGATGACTTTCGCCGAGCGAAACATCACGAGCGCCTTCGAATTTGCCCAGGAGCTGATGCGGGCGAGAGACATGCAGGACGTGCTGCGACTGCAGGCCGACTATATCAAGCGCCAGATGCAGGTGTTGACCGAGCAGGCGAGGGAGCTCGGCGAGAGCACGAGCAAGGCGGCAAAGGACGCGGCCACGCCCAAAAGCTGACGGTTGCCTTGCTTCGAGGCCGGCGGAGCGGAAAAAGGCTGGTACGATCGACACTTAATTGTGCGGCGCAATATTTGTGTTGCATTGCACCAAAAGCAGGAGTATATCCTCCCCATCAGACGGCTGTGGCGTTTCCGATGTCAGGACGACGGCCACGGGCCTGTTGTCACCAAAGCATGGATCGGCTGTGGGCGCGGATCCGTGCGATGCCGGATCAATCGCCCTCCGAAGGATCAATCTATGACCGAGGCCATCGAAACGACCACGTCCAAGTCCAGATCAAAGGCGGCCCCGCCGGCCGCGTTCGAAATGCCGAAATTCGAACTCCCGAATTTTGAGATACCCAAGATGGAAATCCCGGCCGCTTTCCGCGAGATGGCTGAGAAGAGCGTCTCGCAGGCAAAGGAAACCTACGAAAAGATGAAGTCAGCCGCCGAAGAGGCGACGGACGTGCTCGAGGACACCTACGCAGCCGCGACCAAAGGCGCCTCCGACTACGGCCTCAAGGTGATCGAGGCGGCGCGCGCGAACACCAACGCGGCATTCGACTTTGCGACCCAGCTGATGACGGTCAAGTCGCTCTCCGAAATGGTCGAGCTTTCGACCGCCCATACGCGCAAGCAATTCGAGGCGCTGACCGCTCAGTCCAAGGAGCTAGCCGCGATCGCGCAGAAAGTGGCCACCGACTCCGCCGAGCCGGTCAAGGAAAGCTTCGGCAAGGTTTTCAAGAAGGTCGCCTGAGTTTCGCCGCTCGCCGCCAGGCCAGACGGCTCCAGCAATCGAGGCCCGGGCTTGCCGCCCGGGCTTTTTTTTCGCACGGCGGCGTTGCGACCAAAGAACCGCTGCCGGCGGCGGGGTTTTCACGGCTCGTTGGGTCGCGGTCAACCGCCCATGAAGCGCGCTGGGGCGCTCACGTGCAAAGCCTGATCCCCACTCTTGCTCAGCGGGTTTCAGGCCTTGTCAAAGCAGAACGGTGCTCCTAGGTTGCGGCCGCTTTCGACGATGCGTGCAGCTGTAGCTCAGTTGGTTAGAGCGCTTGGCTGTGGACCAAGAGGTCGGTGGTTCGAGTCCACCCAGCTGTACCAAATGCGTCGTGGCGGTCCCCGGCCGCGACATCATCCCAATCTTCAAGCCGTGCGGGTGGCAACGAAGCGCGCCGCCGCTTTGAGCACGTCTGCATCGCTGCCGAAGGCGCTCAGCGCGGCCTGCGCCTCGCCGACCAGGTTTTCGAGCCGCCGCCGCGCGGCCGCGGGTCCGAGCACGCTGACCAGTGTTGCCTTATGGGCCGCCGCGTCCTTGCCGGTCGCTTTGCCGACCGTTGCCGGATCGCCTTCGACGTCGAGGAGATCGTCGGCGATCTGGAACGCCTCGCCAAGAGCGGAACCGTAACGCTCAAGCGCTTTCCGCTGACTTTGGTTGGCCTTGCCCAGGATCGACCCGGCAACACATCCGAAGCGCAGGAGCGCTCCGGTTTTCATTGCCTGCAAGACCTTGACATCTTGCTCGCCGAGCTTGGGCGCAGAAGCATCGAACCGTCCTTCGGCAGCGAGGTCGAGCATTTGCCCGCCCACCATCCCGCCTAGGCCGGCAGCGCGCGCGAGCGCCGCGACGAGTTCGAGCCGGACGCCGGCGTCAGGATGCGTCTCGGGACGCGAAAGAATGTCGAAGGCCAAGGTGAGAAGGCCGTCGCCTGCAAGAATGGCGCTCGCCTCGTCGAATGCCTTGTGCGCGGTCGGGCGGCCGCGTCGCAAGTCGTCATTGTCCATGGCGGGAAGGTCGTCGTGAGCGAGCGAATAGCAATGCACGCATTCCAGCGCCGCGCCCGCCATCAGCGAATTTTGTCGCGGTACATCGAACAGCGCGGCGGATTCCACTACCAGGAACGGTCGCAAGCGCTTGCCGCCGCCGAGGCTCGCATAGCGCATCACATCAAGGAGCCGCGCCGGCCGCGCCCGTTCGCCATCAACCGGGGCCGACGCGAGCAGCCGATCGAGCAGCGCTTCCGTGTCGTGGGCAACTCGAGCGAGCCGGTCCTGGAAGACGGTATCGGTGTCAACGGGCTTTTTTTTCGCAGGATCGACGCGGGCCATGCGTTCCGTCCCCAGAGCGCGTACAGCAAGACGTACCCCGATCTTGCGTCCGAACGCGCGCTAACTCGCTAAGTTAGCGCACTTTCCGCACGGCTGACCGGTATCCATTCGGCCCGAAGGCGCACCGCCCGACAATCTACCAAGAGCGGCCCGCCCGTCCAACTTTTCCTAGCCCAATTCATTGAATATGTTGAATTGTTTTTACCGGCCCGGTCGGCTGGGCCTTGGGGCTCGGCGGCCATGCCAGGGGTAGGCGGAGGCTTTGCTCGCGTGATAGCTGTCGCTTCGATTGCGCTTGCGGTCTGGCTCTATTTGCTGCTCGGCCGCGGAGGCTTTTGGCGCTGCACCGAGCGCGACGATTGGGGGGCAGCAGAGCTCCCAGCATGGCCGCGGGTCGCCGCCGTGGTGCCTGCGCGCAACGAGGCGGACTGCGTCGGCGACAGCATCGGATCGCTGCTCGCGCAGGACTATCGCGGCGGGTGGACGGTCATCCTGGTCGACGACGACAGCAGCGATGGCACCGCCGAAATGGCGCGCCGGGTTGCGAATGCCGACGAGCGACTGTGCGTGGTGACCGGCCGCGGCTTGCCGGTGGGATGGACAGGCAAGCTCTGGGCGGCAAAGCAGGGCATCGATGCCGCAACGGCGCTGCCGCAGCCGCCCGATTATCTGCTGCTCACCGACGCCGACATCGTGCATGCGCCCGATTCCGTCAGCCGGCTGGTCGCGCACGCCGAAGGACGGCACCTCGTGCTGACCTCGCTCATGGTCAAGCTCAACTGTGAAAGCTTCGCCGAGCGCGCCACCATTCCGGCATTCATTTTCTTCTTCCAGATGCTCTATCCGTTCGCCTGCGTGAACCGACCGCAGAGCGCGGTCGCGGCGGCTGCCGGCGGGTGCATGCTGGTGCGCTCCGACGCCCTTCGGAAGGCTGGCGGCATCGAAGTCGTACGCGCTGCTCTCATCGACGACTGCGCCTTGGCGAAAGCGCTCAAAGCCCATGGACCGATCTGGCTCGGATTGACCGAGCGCGTGCGCAGCGTCCGTCGTTACCCGGCGCTTGCCGATATCCGCCGCATGGTGGCGCGTTCGGCCTATGCGCAGCTGCGCTACTCTCCGCTTGTGCTGTTGGCAACGATGGCAGGGATGGCGCTGGCCTATCTCGTGCCTCCGCTGCTGGCTATTTTCGGCAGCGGCGCGGCGCGATGGATCGGGGCTGGAACCTGGGCCCTGATGTTCGTCGCCTTTCGGCCGACGTTGCGGTTCTACCGGTTGTCGCCCTTATGGGGTTTCGCGCTGCCTGTTATTGCCTTGCAGTACATGCTCTTCACCCTCGATTCGGCCCATCAATATGTGCGAGGACAGGGCGGAAGCTGGAAGGGGCGGATGCAGGCCAACGTGTCGGAGCGGCGATGATCACTCCCGCCGAAGCGCGATCGGGCAAAGGCCACCGGGACGAGAATTTTCCGGTGGCATCACGGCTGATTCACCCGCGCCATCGCGGGCCCATCCTCGCGTTCTACGAATTCGTGCGTACCGCCGACGATATCGCCGATCATTCCGCGCTCGCGCCGCAGGAAAAGCTTGCGCTGATCGATCGGCTCGAAGCGACCTTGCTTGGCAAAAGCGACGATGACCCGGTCGGCGTCGCTTTGCGCTCACAGCTCGCGGCACGCCAGCTCTCGTCGCGCCACGCGCAAGATTTGCTCGCCGCGTTCCGACTGGACGTGACCAAGCTGCGTTATCGCGACTGGGACGACCTGATCGGTTATTGCACGTATTCCGCCATGCCGGTCGGGCGCTTCGTGCTGGACGTCCACGGCGAGAGCCGTGCGACCTGGCCCGCCAACGATGCACTTTGCGCGGCGCTGCAAATCATCAATCACCTGCAGGATTGCGGAAAGGATTACCGTCAGCTCGACCGCGTCTACATTCCGCTCGACGGCTTTGCTGAAACCGGCGCGAGCGTGGACGAACTGGGCGCGAGCCACGCGTCCGCGAGCCTGCTCGGATGCATCCACAAGCTTGCGTCGCGCACCGGCGCTCTCCTGCGCGACAGCAAATCGTTTTCCGCCAGCATCGAGGACACGCGGCTCGCTTTGGAGGTCGCGATCATCCAGACCTTTGCGGAGCGCCTGGTGCGATTGCTGGTCCGACGCGATCCGCTGAGCGAGCGCGTCCATCTCGGTAAGGCGGGAGTCGCGGGGTTCGGCGTTCTCGGCCTATTATGGGGCGCGACCCGCCGAGTCGGCCGCGTCTTCGCACCCGGCCGCAAACCGCAGGATGCGTGAGCATTGGCGTTGGCAGAAGCTTCAGGCATGGCTGCGGCCGAGCGGGCGTCGGGTAGCTCGTTCTACAACGCGATGCGCATATTGCCGCGCGCGCAGCGGGAGGCCATGTTCGAAATCTATTCCTTTTGCCGTCAGGTCGACGATATCGCGGATTCGCGCGGCCCCCGTCGTGAACGGCGCGAGCAGCTCCAGCGCTGGCGCGACGATATCGATGCGCTCTATGCGGGCAAGGCCGTCGCCCGCACGCGCGGCCTCCTCGCGCCGGCGCGCGATTTTGGACTCCGCCGTGAGGATTTCCACGCCATCATCGATGGGATGGAAATGGACGTGATCGAGGATATCCGGGCGCCCGACGACGCGACGCTCGACACGTATTGCAATCGGGTCGCGAGCGCTGTCGGTCGCCTATCGGTGCGCGTCTTCGGAATGGAAGAACAAGACGGCATTGCGCTGGCTCACCATTTGGGGCGGGCTTTGCAACTCACCAATATCTTGCGCGACCTCGACGAAGACGCAGCGTTTGGACGTCTCTATCTGCCGGCCGAGGCGTTGCGCGAGGCTGGCATCACCACGACCGATCCGCTGGCGGTGCTCGCAAGCCCGGCGCTCGGGAAAGTCTGTGCGCGCGTCGTCGAACGTGCTCGCGGGCATTTCGCGCAAGCGGACAAGATCATGGCACGCAGCTCGCGCCGCTGCGTGCGTGCGCCGCGCATCATGGGCGAAGCCTATCGCCTGATCCTCGACGGCCTCGTCGCCCGCGGGTGGTCGCACCCCCGCCGCCCGATCCGCCTGCCGCGCTCGCGTCTGTTGTGGATCATCATGCGTCACGCCGTCATCTGATGCCGAGCACAATCCACGTCGTTGGCGCGGGACTTGCCGGGCTCGCTGCCGCGGTGCGTCTTGCGGGACGCGGGGCAAGCGTCGTCGTGCACGAGGCCGCCGGGGGGGCCGGAGGGCGCTGCCGGTCCTACCATGACCCGCTGCTCGATATGGTGATCGACAACGGCAATCACCTTCTGCTCTCGGGCAATCATGCCGCGCTGTCCTATCTCGAGACGATCGGCTCCGCGGACAGGCTTGCCGGTCCGGCGGCGGCCGAGTTCGCCTTCGTCGATCTCGCAAGCGGCGAGCGCTGGACGCTGCGTATCAACCCTGGGCGTCTGCCGTGGTGGATTTTCGATCGCGGTCGACGCGTGCCGGGCACGACCGCGAGCGATTACCTTTCATTTGCGCGCCTGCTGTACGCCTCCGACGAAAAGACCATCTGCGAGGCCGTGAAATGCGCCGGCCCGCTCTACGAGCGCCTGGCGCGGCCGTTCTGGCTGGCGGCGCTCAACATCGAGCCGAAGGAGGGGAGCGCGGGCCTCGCTGGCGCCATCGTCCGCGAAACATTGGCGGCGGGGGGGCAGGCCTGTCGGCCGCTGATCGCCCGCGACGGGCTCGGCCGGGTTTTCATCGAGCCGGCGTTGCGCTTTCTCGGCGAGCGCAACGTGAAGGTCGCGTTCGGGCACCGGCTGCGCGCACTCGATTTCGCGGCTGACAGGGTCGTCGCGCTCGACTTCGGCGACGACAGGCTGGCGACGGACGAGGATGCCGTGATCCTCGCAGTGCCGCCGATCGTGGCGGCCGACCTCGTGCCCGACCTCAAGACGCCCTCCGAGTTCCGCGCCATCGTCAACGCCCATTTCCGCCTCGATCCTCCGGCTGGGCTTGCGCCCATCACCGGGGTCGTGAACGGAACCATCGAATGGCTCTTTACCTTTGCCGATCGGCTGTCGATCACGATCAGCGCGGCCGACCGCTTGCTCGACGTTCCACGTGAGATGCTGGCGCAGAAACTCTGGCACGAGGTCGCGACTGTTGCCGGTCTTCCCAAGGCGCTGCCACCATGGCAGATCGTGCGCGAGCGCCGCGCGACCTTTGCCGCGACGCCGGGCGAGAATGCCAAACGGCCGGCTGCGACCACGGCGTGGAGCAACCTATGGCTCGCCGGCGATTGGACCATGACCGGTTTGCCGGCGACCATCGAAGGGGCAATCCGCTCCGGGAATCGGGCGGCCGATCTCGTTGGCCGATCGGGGTTGGATAGATCATGAACCGCGTGTCCCTCGAGCCGAAATCGTCTGCGTCGGCGCCCGCTGTCGACCACGGCATCGCGGCGGCAACCCGCGCGCTCATCGCGCTGCAGCAGCCCGACGGACATTGGGTGTTCGAACTCGAGGCGGACGCGACCATCCCGGCGGAATACGTCTTGCTGCGGCACTATCTGGCCGAGCCTGTCGATGCCGCGCTCGAAGCCAAGATCGCAGTCTACCTGCGCCGCGTCCAGGGCGACCATGGCGGTTGGCCGTTATTCCATGATGGCGCCTTCGATATGAGCGCGAGCGTGAAAGCCTATTTCGCGCTCAAGGTGATCGGCGACTCCGTCGACGCCCCCCACATGGTCCGTGCGCGGTCGGCCATTCGCGCGCGCGGCGGCGCGTCGCGCTCGAACGTGTTCACGCGAATGATGCTGGCGCTTTTCGGTTTCATCCCCTGGCGCGCCGTTCCGGTGATGCCGGTCGAGATCATGCTGCTACCGAACTGGTTTCCCTTTCATCTCGATAAGGTTTCGTACTGGAGCCGCACCGTTATCGTGCCCCTGTTGGTGCTGCAGGCGCTCAAGCCGAAAGCGCGCAACCCCAAAGGGATTGCCATCGAGGAGCTTTTCCTCGAGCCGCCGCGGACGATCGGCCTCGCGCCGAAGGCGCCGCAACAGAAGGCGCTGTGGTTCTGGGTTTTCCGCGGTGTCGATGCCGTACTCCATTTCGTCACGCCGATGTTTCCCAAGCAGTCGCGACAACGCGCGATCGAGCGCGCAGTGGCATGGGTCACGGAGCGCCTCAACGGCCAGGACGGTCTCGGCGCCATTTTCCCGGCGATGGCGAACAGCGTGATGATGCTCGACGCGCTCGGCTATCCGCAACACCATCCCCAGCGGGCGATTGCACGCAAATCGATCGAGAAGCTTCTGGCCGTGCACGACCGTGAGGCCTATTGCCAGCCCTGCGTCTCGCCAATTTGGGACACCGCGCTCACTTGTCACGCATTGCTCGAAGTCGGCGGCGACCGCGCCGTCGCGCAAGCCCGCAAAGGTCTCGAATGGCTGGTGCCCAAGCAGGTCCTGGACGTCAAAGGCGATTGGATCGCGCGGCGGCCCAACATCCCTCCCGGCGGCTGGGCGTTCCAATACGCCAACCCGCACTATCCCGACGTGGACGATACGGCGGTGGTGGTGATGGCGATGGATCGCGCGCAAGGCGTGGGCGCGCAGCATGACTTCCGCGCATCGATTGCTGCGGGACGGGAATGGATTTTGGGCATGCAGAGCCATAACGGCGCCTGGGGCGCGTTCGACGCCGACAACGAGTACTATTACCTCAACAACATCCCGTTCGCCGACCACGGCGCTTTGCTCGACCCTCCGACGGAGGACGTGACAGCGCGCTGCGTTTCAATGCTGGCGCAGATCGACGAGACGGCGCCGAAGAGTGCGGCGCTTGCACCCGCCCTCGACTATTTGAGCCGCACGCAGACGGCAGAGGGAAGCTGGTACGGTCGCTGGGGCATGAATTACATCTACGGCACCTGGTCGGTCCTGTGCGCCCTCAATGCCGCCGGCGTCGATCGTGCCTCAAGCGAAGTCCGCAGGGCTGTGGCGTGGCTCGTCAAGATCCAAAATCCCGACGGCGGCTGGGGCGAGGATGGCGCGAGCTACAAGCTCGATTACCGCGGCTACGAGCGGGCGCCGAGCACGGCGTCGCAAACGGCTTGGGCGCTGCTCGGCCTCATGGCGGCAGGGGAGGTCGACCATCCTGCGGTCAAGCGCGGGATCGACTATTTGGCACGCACGCAGGGCGACGACGGCTTCTGGAACGAGCCGCGCTACACGGCCACGGGCTTCCCGCGCGTGTTCTACCTGCGTTATCACGGCTACTCCAAATTCTTCCCGCTATGGGCGCTCGCGCGCTACCGCAACCTCAAAAATGCCAATACGCGCTCGGTGCGGTACGGGATGTGACGCGTCATTGCGGAGCGCTGGCGAAATCCGCGAACCGGAATGACGAATTCAAATATGCTTGCGCTGGTGCGCCTCGCCGCCGGTCACCTTTCGCGCTCAACTTTGGGCTGTAGTTGCAAGCGCGATCCGACACAATCCGCATTGTAAACAACAATTGAATACAATGGCAGCCGGCTCCAACCCTTGAGCTTCGCTTGTCGGCAGCTCAGCTGGGCAGTCGCGGCCCAATCGACTTTCGTCGTGTCTCCAATGCGTTAGCCCCCTCCTGCAACCTGGGGTCGTGTGCAGAGCCGCCGACTTCCGCTCTCGTCGCCGACGGGCCCCAAGAAAAATAACAATGAGATAACAGTCGAAATACGGGAAACCGGCGATCCGCAGCGCAAGCACGTCCCCGTGGCGGTCGCCATAAGCCGGGCTCGCGCGACCAAACGTTCGCCAACCCGCAACGAGCTCGGTTTCCATGCGCAAATTTGGTGAATACGCTTTTCTGAAAGATTCTCGTTACGCACGCAAGCGAAATCTGCAACGCGCCGTGCCCCTCAGCGCGTTGGGCGCATGAGCCTCGAGCGCGTAGACGCGCTCTGGCGTGGTGGGGATGCGAATTCGCCTCGCCGCGCTCTCGGCTCGGCCCGGGAGCAGAACGGGTTGTTTTACTCCGCCGCCTCCAGCGGAGCCCGTTTCTCGGCCTGTTGAATGGCCGCGAGTTCGTGCTCGACATGGCGCGAGAACACGAATTCCGCCGGGCGCTGCCTATCGAGCGGAATTTCCGGCGCCATCGGTCCTTCGGTGCGTGGGCCGAACATCGCGACCTTGAGCGCCTGCCAGGGGTGCGAGGCCGTTGCCTCGGCCGCGGTCGGCTCGTAACCGCAATGGGCCATGCAGTTCGCGCACTTCTCGTACTTGCCAGTCCCGTAGGAGTCCCAGTCCGTGGTTTCCATCAATTCACGGAATGTTTTGGCGTAGCCTTCGCCCAGCAGGTAGCAGGGCTTCTGCCACCCGAAAATGTTGCGGGTGGGCATGCCCCACGGCGTGCAGTGATAGGTCTGGTTGCCGGCGAGGAAATCGAGGAACAGGTTCGAGTGGATGAAATTCCACTTTTTGCCCTTGCCCATGCTGAAGACCTTGCGGAAAAGCTCCTTGGTCTTCCGCCGGCTGAGGAAATGCTCCTGGTCGGGCGCGCGCTCATAGGCATAGCCGGGAGAGATCGACACGCCGACGTCGAGCTCTTTGGCGTAATCGAGGAAGGCTGCGACGTCTTCGGCCGGATGACCGTCAAAGATCGTGGCGTTGACGTTGACGGTGAAGCCCTTGGCCTTGGCGGCCTTGATCGCGGACACGGCGCGGTCGAACACGCCTGCCTGACAGACGGATTTGTCGTGATGCTCGCGCAGCCCATCGAGATGGACGGAGAAGAAGAGATAGGGCGAAGGCTCGAACAGATGGAGCTTCTTCTCCAAGAGCAGCGCATTCGTGCAGAGCGAGACGAATTTCTTCTTGGCGACCAAGCCTTTCACGATCTCGCCGATCTCGCGGTGGATCAACGGCTCGCCGCCGGGGATGGCCACCATCGGCGCGCCGCATTCATCGACGGCGTCGAGGCATTCCTTAACCGACAGCCGGCGATTGAGGATGGGATCAGGATAGTCGATCTTGCCGCAACCGACGCACGCAAGATTGCAACGAAACAGCGGCTCCAGCATCAGCACGAGCGGATAGCGTTTGCGCCCCAAGAGTTTCTGCTTGAAGATGTAGGCGCCGATACGCATTTCTTTGAAAAACGGGACTCGCATTCTTTCTGTCTTCCTGTCTGTCTTCCTGTTTTGCCGCCTCAGGCTGTGGCTGTCTGGTGAACGTCTCAGCCCGCCGCCAGTTCACGGGGGAGCCGGAACTCAATATGCTCCTCGCGGCCAGGGAGAGTCGAGACTTCGACCTCGCCAAGCGTTCGCAACGTGTTGATGACGTCTTCGACCAGCACCTCGGGCGCGGAGGCGCCGGCGGTGATCCCGATTGTTTGCGCGTCCTTGACCCATTCCGGCGCCAGCTCGCTGCCGTCGGCGATGAGATAGCTCGGAATGCCCGCCTCCGCGCCGATTTCGCGCAGCCGATTGGAATTGGAGCTGTTCTTGGCGCCAACCACCAGGATCACATCGACGTGATGGCTCAGTTCCCGCACCGCCGACTGGCGATTTTGCGTGGCGTAGCAGATGTCTCGGATCTCCGGTCCGACGATGTTTCGGTAGCGGCGTTCAAGCGCGGCAATGATGCCGCGGGTGTCGTCGACGCTCAGCGTCGTCTGCGTGACATAAGCGACGGGCGTATCGGGGGAAATGTTCAGCGCCTCGACGTCCTCCTCGCTCTGCACCAGGACCACTGGACCGTCGATCTGGCCGAGCGTGCCCTCAACCTCCGGATGGCCGGCGTGGCCGACGAGAATGAGTACGCGGCCCTGGGCGACGTAGCGCTTACCCTGGTTGTGCACTTTGGTGACCAGCGGGCAGGTCGCATCGAGCACGGGCAGCTGACGTCCGGCCGCCTCGTTCACCACGCTCCTGGCAACGCCGTGCGCGCTGAAGATGGTCACGGCGCCTTGCGGCACCTCGGATAGTTCCTCGACGAAAATCGCGCCCTTGGCCTTGAGGCTGTCGACGACGAATTTGTTGTGAACGATCTCGTGGCGGACGTAGACGGGCGGCCCGTATTTCTTGAGCGCGCGCTCGACAATCTCGATGGCGCGCACGACGCCTGCGCAGAATCCGCGAGGTTGCGCCAGAATGACCTTCATGATCGTCTCGCTGGGGCGCTCCTCCTCCGCACCCGCCGCGCCGCCGCGCCCTCTGCGAGCGTCTCGAAGCTCGTGGTCAAATTGGCGTTGGCATCGCGGCAGGCTTCGGCCCATATCGCGGCCCGACGGTCGTGATCGATCACCCGGTCGACCAGGGAGCGCGTGACAGGATCCGGGAGGGGGATGGGCAAAGTCATGATTCCAACATTTTCCCATATAGGTTGGCGCAGGCACAGCCCAAATCATCGGGAATCTGCGGTTCAGGCGACCCATCGTCGCGCTCGTCGAACTTGACGCGCGCCTTTGGGGTTAACCGCATCTGATCGATGTTCTGGCAGTGTTCCCGTGCAACCTATAGTCGTTGTCAACGCACCGCATTGCCTGATATTCCGCCGGCCATTCTGGCTCACGTTCCCGCTCCTTCCAATTGGACCCCAGTCGCATAGCTTCCAGGACTAGGCATGTTGCAGCAAACGATCGTCGCTACCGTTGATTTTTGCACCCGGCATGCCGTGCAAATCATTGGCATCGCGGTCGTTTTGGGTCTCGCCGCGGCCGTATACGCGGCCGGCCATTTCGCCATCGACGCCGACGTCAACAAGCTCATTTCCAAGGAGCTGCCGTGGCGGCAGCGCGAGGTGGCATTCGAAAAGTCGTTCCCCCCGAAGGAAGAAACCATCCTGGCCGTCATCGACGCTCCGACCTCCGAACTGGCAACCCAGGCCACGGCGGCGGTGATCCAGAAATTGTCCGATCAGAAGGATCACTTCCGCTCGATCCTGGAGGCAGGCGGCGGGCCATTCTTCCAGAAGAACGGACTTTTGTTCTTGCCCACCGAGGAGGTGGTCGCGCTCACCAAGAAGCTCGGCGAGGCCAAGCCGGTGATCCAGACGCTGGCGCAGGATTCCAACCTGCGCGGCCTGACCACCGCGCTCAATTATGGATTGATCGGCGTGCGTATGAACCAGTACACGCTCGACAATTTTTCCGGGACCTTGAACATGGTCTCGGACACGCTCGACGAGGCCATCGCGGGGCGCGCGGCGAGCTTCTCCTGGCGCGCGATGCTCAACGGCAGGCCCCCGACCCCGGACGAGCGGCGGCGCTTCCTCGAGATCAGGCCGGTGCTCGACTACGCCGCGCTCATGCCGGGGAAGGTGGCGACCGATGCCATTCGGCAGGCGGCAGCCGATTTGGATATCGGCGCGAAACTACGCCTTACGGGACCGGTCGCAATCGCCGATGAGGAATATGCCACGCTGGAGGAGGGGGCGTTCACCAACACGACCGTGACCATCGTGGTGGTGTTGACCATCCTTTGGCTCGCCTTGCGCTCGTTTGGAATCATCCTGGCGGTCGCCATCAGCTTGTTGGTCGGCCTCTCCATTACCGCCGCAGTCGGCTTGGCCCTGGTGGGTGCGCTCAACCTGATTTCGGTGGCCTTCGCCGTTCTGTTTATCGGGCTCGGCGTCGACTTCGGCATTCAGTTCAGCGTCCGCTATCGCGCCGAGCGTCACGAGGTCGACGATCTCCACCAGGCGCTGGTCAATACCGCAAGCCACGTGGGTGCGCCGCTGACGCTTGCCGCGGCTGCAACCGCCGCCGGCTTTCTGTCGTTCCTTCCGACCGACTACAAGGGATTGTCCGAGCTCGGCTTGCTCGCAGGCCTCGGTATGATCATCGCGTTCCTGACGAGCATAACCCTGATCCCGGCGTTGTTGACGGTGCTGCGGCCGCCGGGCGAACCGAAAGAAATGGGTTTCAAGCGATTGGCGCCCCTCGATCGGTTCATGGAGCGGCACCGAATCCCGATCATTGTCGGCACCGGGCTCGTCGTCGCGGCCGGCCTGCCATTGCTCTATTGGCTGCAGTTCGACTTCAATCCGCTCAACCTGAGGAGCACCAAGGTCGAGTCGGTTGCGACGTTCCTGGAGCTGCGAAGCGACCCTGCCATCGGCGCGAGTTCGATTTTTGTGCTGGCGCCGAGCATGGAGGCCGCGAAGTCCGATCTGGAGAAGCTCTCCAAGCTACCGGATGTCTCGAGCGTAAAGACCATCGAGAGTTTCATTCCCGATGACCAGCAGCCCAAGCTTGCCGCCATCCGCCAGCTCGCGACCGTGCTCGATCCCGTGCTGCGGCCCGACCCCAACAAGAAACCGCCGACAGACGCCGATAACGTCGCGGCGCTCAAGGCCGCGGTCGATGCTTTGAAGCAATCGGCGGGGACCCAAACCGGACGCGGCGCCACCGCCGCCAAACGGCTGGCGGACGACCTGGCGAAAATCGCCAGCGGAGACGAAGCCATGCGGGGGCGAGTGCACGCCGCCATGATCCCCTCGCTCAATACCGCGCTCGACGAGTTGCGAAACTACCTGCAGGCGCAGCCGGTCACGCTCGAAACGCTCCCGCCCGAGATCGCGCGCGAGTGGGTCACGCAAGACGGGCGGTACAAGGTGGAAATCCTGCCGAAAGGCGATCCCACCGACAACGAGACGTTACGCCAGTTCGCCCGCGCGGTGCAGGCGGTCGAGCCGAATGCCACCGGCGGCCCGATCGCTATTCTGGAGTCGGGCCGCACCGTGGTGCGGGCATTCTACGAAGCCGGCTTTTGGGCGCTTGGTTCGATCATCATTCTGCTTTGGCTCGTGTTGCGCCGCTTCGGCGACGTCCTTCTCACGATCATTCCATTGTTGATGGCGGGCGTCGTGACCATGGAACTGATGGTGCTCTTCGGCACGAAGCTCAATTTTGCCAACATCATTGCGCTGCCGCTGCTGCTCGGCGTCGGCGTCGCCTTCAAGATCTACTACATCATGGCGTGGCGGGCCGGCCAAACCGACCTTCTGCAGTCGAGCCTGACGCGCGCCGTGATGTTCAGCGCGCTCACCACCGCGACTGCGTTCGGCAGCTTGTGGCTGTCGAGCCATCCGGGCACCTCGAGCATGGGCAAGTTGATGGCGCTGGCGCTCGTCACCACCATGGCGGCGGCGGTGCTGTTCCAGCCGGTGCTGATGGGGCCGCCGCGCGAGCGCAAAAAAAAGGCCTGAGCGTCGCTCCCACCCTCCACATGGATGCGCCGCCGCTTACGATGCGGTCGCCGCTGGCGTCGAAAGATCGACGTACACCTGCCCGTCCTTCACCTCGGTCCGGAACGTCTTGAGATCGGTGAAGCAGGGCTCTCGCACGGCTTTCCCGCTCGGCACGTGGAACGCGCCGAAATGCAGGCTGCACTCGACGATGTCGTCCTCCAGAATGCCGTCGGCGAGGTCGGCCGCGGCGTGGGTGCAATGCGCCTCGGTGGCGTAGAAGGTCCCGTCGATATTGTAGACGGCGACAAGCTCGCCTCCCACCTCGAAGCTCTTGACGTTGCCGGGCGGAAGATCGGCGGCGGCGCAGACGAGAACAGGATTTTCTGCCATGGCTTGATCGCGTGCAAAGGAGACAATGTCCTTTAGCGTGCTGCTTGAAAAGTTCAATAGGGAAGGGCGGCGGCTTGATCCCGAGGCTCGATGCGACGGAATTGACCCCGTTTTGGACGAGCATGTACGTTAATGAGAATGTGTGAGGAAACCGATGGCCAAGCTGGACGACCTGATCGAAGATCTCGTCACTGCAAATCGCATTCTCGCGCGCGAAGGTGTCGTGGATTCTTTCGGCCATATCAGCGTGCGCCATCCGGACAATCCGCAACGGTATTTTCTGTCGCGTTCGCGCGCGCCCGACTGCATCGAGCGCGACGACATCATGGAGTTCACGCTCGACGGTACGCCGGTCGTTCCTCGGGGTCGGGCGCCCTATCTCGAGCGATTCATCCACGGCGCGCTCTACGAGGCGCGGCCGGACGTCATGTCGGTCGTGCACAATCACAGCGAAAGCGTCATTCCATTCGGAGTGACAGGCAAGAAGATCAAGCCCATCTTCCATATGGGCGCATCGATCGGCCACGAAGTGCCGGTCTGGGATTCCCATGACCGCTTCGGCGACACCGCATTGCTGGTCGAGAACATGGACATGGGCCGCGACCTCGCGAAGCGCATCGGCGCCGGCGGCACGGCGCTGATGCGCGGTCACGGTGCAACCGTGGCGGGTAAAAATATCCGGCAAGCGGTCTATATTTCGGTCTACCTCGAGGTCAATGCACGGCTGCAAAAGCAGGCCATGGACATGGGGGAGGTCAAGTTCCTGACCGCCGGCGAGGTGGACAAGGTTTACGCCCGCACCGGCGCTTACAGCATCAACCGCGCCTGGGAAAATTGGTGTCGGCGGGCCGGCCGACCATTCCAGGCGGAGCAGGACTGAGGCCACAGTGGCGCGAGCGCGCTGCGTCCACGGGTCAGCAGTCGGATTTCAGTCTTCGCGCGGGGTGCATTGTGTGGTCGCCGCCGACGTCTGATCGCTGATCGCTGAACCGCTGCATCCCATCCGAGGCGTTGCCAGCGACATCATTTCACCGGTGAGCTTCGTGCTTGCGGCGCGCGGGATGTGCTATAGCCGAAGCCTGGGCCAAGCCAACGGTTGAACCGTGCCGCGCAAGATGGAGGGCCGGAGAGGGAACAATGGCTGCCGTGCCCTTTGAACGGATCGATGCGGGTGCGCCGCAAGCCGCGTCCGCGAATGCCATTCTGATCGTCGACGACATCGTCAAGCGCTTCGAGACGCCGGACGGCGTTCTCACTGCGGTCGACCACGTTTCGCTCAGCGTCGCGCCGGGCGAATTCGTGGGCGTGATCGGTCCCTCCGGCTGCGGCAAATCGACCTTGTTCAACGTCATCGGGGGGTTGCTCGACGGCTATGACGGCGTGATCAAGGTCGCGGGCGAGCGGGTACGAGGGCCGCACCCGGCGATCGGCATGATCTTCCAGGAGGAGTCGACCTTTCCCTGGCGCAACGTGATCGACAATGTGGCGTTTCCGCTGGAGATCGCGGGTTTGCCTCGGGCCGAGCGCTACGACAGGGCGCGGCATTTCGTGAAGCTTGTGGGCCTCGATGGGTTCGAGCGGCGCTATCCGGCGGAGCTGTCGGGCGGGATGCGGCAGCGGGTGTCGATGGCGCGCACACTGGCCGCGCAGCCCAAAATCCTCCTGATGGACGAGCCATTCGCCTCGCTCGACGAGCAGACCCGGCTCCTCCTCGGCGACAAGGTCTTGCAAATTCAGCAGCAGCTCAAGCAAACGACGCTTCTCATCACCCACAACATCACCGAGGCGGTGCAACTTTCCGACCGCGTCGTGGTGATGACGTATCGGCCCGGCAAGGTGAAACGGATGGTGGAGATCGCCCTGCCGCGCCCGCGTAGCTCCGAAATCGTTTCGAGCGAGGCCTTCGGGCGCTACGTGGCGCAGATCTGGAGTGATCTGCGCGAGGAGGCAAGCCGGGGGCTCGATGACGAGGAGAGCAGGAAGTTGCACGAAGGCGAGAAGCGATGACCGCCGCTGCGGCGCTTGCCAAGAACAGATACGTTCCGGCCGCGCTCGGCCTCGGTTCGTTTGTCGCGTTCATCGCGCTTGTCGAACTCCTCATTCGCGTCGGCGTGATCAACCGCTTCATCGTGCCGATGCCCTCCGACATCATCGCCGCCTTCCCGCGCGTGATCGTCGAGGAGCACGTGCTCCAGCGCTTCCTGCTCACCGCCGGCGAGGCTTTCTCCGCCAGCATCCTGGTGACTATTTTCGGAGTTGCGGGCGGGGTCCTACTCTACCGCTACCATTTGCTGCGGCTCGCGACCGAGACCTGGGTGGCGGCGGTCGCGGCGGCCCCCTTGGTGCTGATGTATCCGCTCTATCTCGTGATCTTCGGCAGGAGCGCCCTCACCATCGTGATGATGGGCTTCACCGCGGGGTTGGCGCCGATCGTGCTCAAGACGCTCGAAGGCCTCTCGGCCACCCGGCGTGTGCTCATCAACGTGGGCAGGAGCTTCAATCTCACCCCATCGCAGCAATTCTGGAAGATACTCTTTCCGGCCGCGCTGCCGACCATCTTCGTGGGGCTGCGGCTCGGGTTGATCTTCGCGCTCATCAATATCGTAGGAGTCGAATTCCTGATCAATTTCGGCGGCCTTGGGCAGCTTATCAACGAGCTTGCCGAGCGCTACGATCTTGCGGGAACCTATGCCGCGATCTGCTTCGTGATCCTGGTCAGCATCTGCGTGTTCATCCTCATGGAAAGGCTTGAGCGATGGCTGAGACCGGTCGATTGAGGCTACCGGCGGCAAGACCGTTGGGGCTGCCGCTGCGCCCGGTGACCGCGCTGCGCATCGCGATCATCGTGGCCGTTGTCGTGATTTGGGAAGCCGTCTCCGCGTCGGGATGGCTCTACCGCGACGTCGTGCCCTCGCTCGCCGCGATTGGCAAAGCGCTCTATGCGACGCTGAGCGATCCGACCTTCTACTTCCATCTCGGCACGACTGCCTACGAGATCGCCATCGCGATGGTGATCGGCGGCTTGAGCGGGCTCGCCGTCGGTATTCTGCTCGGGGGCAGCAAGTTCATGTCGCGCGCCTACGAGGCCTATCTGTATTACCTCGGTCCTTGCCCGAAGATCATCTTCTTCCCCATCATGATCATGTGGTTCGGCGTTGGGCCCGGATCGAAGGTGGCCATGGGGGCGATCTCCTGCTTTTTTCCGGTCGCGCTCAACGTTGCCGGCGGCATGCGCGAGATCGACAAGGTCCTCATCCGCGTCGGCAGAAGTTTCCGCGCCAACACCTGGCAGATGGTGACCAAGATCTACCTTCCGGCCATGCGTCACCCGGTGATCAATGGCGTGCGCCTCGGCCTCGGCGTGGCGCTGATCGGCACCCTGCTCGCGGAGACGAAGCTCTCCAACCGCGGCATCGGCTTCTTGGTGATCCAGGCTTACAGCATCTTCAACATGCCGCAGATGTACGCGCTGCTGATCATCCTGTTCGTGATCGCAATCGGCGCCAATACGCTCATCGGCCGCCTCGGCGGCCTCGACGATATCAAACGATCCTGACCGCTCCACTCACTCCGTAGAGGTGTCCAATGGTTGCAGTTGCATCCGCGGCGAAAGCTCAGCCGCTCGCCCCCAATCTGCCGTCGCATCGCGATCCCTATTATGCCGGTAGGTGGCAGAAGCCGAAGTCGGATCGCTATGTCGATGCCATCAGTCCGGGAACGGGCGAGTCGCTGGGCAAGGTGGTCGACGGCTCGGCAGCCGACGCGCAAGCAGCGATCGCCGCGGCCAAGGCCGCATTCCGCGAGTGGCGGCGCGTGCTGCCGCTCGAACGGGCGAAGATGCTGCGCGCAATCGCCGACGTGTTACGCAAGAACGGCGATGAGCTCGCCATGATCGACGCCGCTGATTGCGGCAACCCGTACGCCGAGATGGTGCGCGACGCACAGGCAGGAGCCGCGCAGCTCGATTTCTACGCCGGTCTCGTCACCGAGATGAAGGGGGCCTCGATCCCAATGGGGCCGGACGCGGTGAATTTCTCGGTGCGCGAACCCTTCGGCGTGGTCGCGCGCATCATTCCGTTCAATCATCCCTTCATGTTCGTGGCGGGAAAGTCGGCGGCGCCGCTCGCCGCCGGCAACACCATCGTGGTCAAGCCGCCCGAGCAGGCGCCGCTATCCTCGCTGCGGCTCGCCGAATTGATCGACGGCATCCTGCCGCCGGGGGTATGGAATCTGGTGCCGGGCGGCAAGGAGGTCGGCCAGGTGCTGGCGAGCCATCCCGACGTCGCCAAAGTCGCGCTCATCGGCAGCGTGCCGACCGGCCGCGCGGTGATGAAGGCCGCCTCCGACACGCTCAAGCCGGTGACGCTCGAGCTCGGCGGCAAGAATGCGCTGATCGCTTTCCCCGACGCCGATCTCGAGGCGGTCTCAGCCGCCGTCGTCGACGGCATGAATTTCACCTGGTGCGGACAATCCTGCGGCTCGACCAGCCGCGCCTTCGTGCACGAGAAGATCTACGACGCCGTGCTCGAGCGCGTGAAGAATTCCATCAAGCGCTACAAGCCCGGCATTCCGACCGATCCCGCGACCACCATGGGTTCGATCGTGAGCAAAGCGCAATACGATCGCGTCCTCGGCTATATCGAGGCCGGCAAGCAGGACGGCGCGCGGCTGTTGAGCGGCGGCAAGCGGCCGAGCGACCCCTTGCTCGCCAAGGGCTTCTACGTCGAGCCCACGGTGTTCGCCGACGTGACCATGGACATGCGCATCGGCAAGGAGGAGATCTTCGGTCCGGTTCTCTCCATTCTCAAATGGAGCGACGAGGAGAAGATGCTGGCGCAGGTGAACCAGGTCGAATACGGGCTGACCTGCTCGATCTGGACCAACGATCTCGTCACCGCGCATCGCGTGGCGGCAGCCGTCGAGGCGGGGTTCGTGTGGATCAACGAGGTGTCGAAGCATTTCCTCGGCGCGCCCTTCGGCGGCTACAAGCAATCGGGCGTCGGACGCGAGGAAGGTATCGAGGAGCTGTTGAGCTTCACGCGCGAGAAGAACATCCACGTCAACCTCAAGCGGCGCCCCGGCGCGCATTGACCGGGGGCTGCGAAAAATTCACACCCTCGCCGTCGCGCGCACCTCGCGCGGGAAGAGATCGTCGACGCTCATCCGCCGGTGGGTGACGCCTTGGTCGTGGGCATAGCGGCAGAACGCCTCGATGGTCGCGCGGCTTTGCTCGATGCCATAGGGATAGGGATCGGGCCCGAAACCGGCGGCAATCTCGTCGGCGATCGCCGCCGCCCAGGGCAGCGGGATGCGCGCGCAGGTGAAGTCGCGCATGCGGTTGAAGCAGCGGCGCTTGGCCTCGTCGAACATCTTGAAGAGATTCATCGCGATCCACGGATGTTGCTCGAACACCGTCCGGCGGATCGTCATGAGATGCATGATCGGGAAAATACCGGTCTTCCTGAAGAAGCGCTCCTCTGCGGCGCGATAATTCG
>WNGD01000749.1_pt1 | contig 35335 bp, 32 predicted proteins | sample 5400671 | NCBI WGS metagenome assembly WNGD01 (sample SAMN13153369, study PRJNA577476) | soil metagenome | isolation source: 40 cm soil or saprolite under grassland replicate 2 | place: USA:California | collected 2016-06-15 | reverse complement strand
CGCTTGCGCCACTTGCAACTGCTCATCCTTCAGGCGCAATTGTTCCAAGACTTGGGTCAGCTGCTCTTCTAGCCTGGTAATCTGTTCTTCTGCTGTCATGCCCTCAGTATATCAAACAAGGCTCAATCTGAACAGTATCGCCTATTGGTATCTGTGGAGGTAGGAGAAGGTTTTTTCTCCGGCTCATAGAAAATGTTCCTTACCCTTGAAGATCGTGTAAGTCTTCTTTAATGTCTTCTTCAAAGGCGACTAGCTTCCAACCAATTTTATCAAGCAGATCAAAGATACTTGCATGTTTCCGATGAAAAACATCCTGATACGTGATGATGAGCCGAGCTAGATGCATAGGCTCTTTCTCCTTTAGTTTGTTCAAAGGCTCTGGGGGTGCGTTGAAGGTATATTCTCGTCCATGTACTTGAATATATTTACGATGGGCGTAAAACAAACCATCCCCTTTTCTCAGAAGCTCTTCTACTTTTTCACCAGGGGCGATAGGAGAGCCAAGCCAGCATGTCCAATGTTCCTCCTGATAGTTTTCAGAAGGCTTCCCATCAATGACATATGTAGATGGAGGATAAAGCACACAAGCAATATTCAGTGCAACTCCTGGCCCCATATTACGTATGTGCAAATCGGTTAATTGATACTCTCCCCAACCAAGCCACTTAGGATTTTGTTCATTGGCTAGTAATAGTATGCCTTCAGGAACAAGCAGAGGACGGTTGGTCCCCTGATCTGTTTCTTCTGCTTGTTTCCTATTATCTCGTATAGCTATAACGGCAACCCACACAGCAACCACAGTTGCGACTGCTGCAATAGCAGAAACGCAAGCGGAAACGATAGCGATAATATTCGCTGCCAATTGACTATCCATGAAATCTCTCCCGCGAACATCGAATAGAGCGTTGTCACATTAATATCAACGAAGAAAGTGCTGGTTCGCACAATTGATGCTTTCTGACGTGGGGAAGGGATTAAGCGGCTTTCTACTGCTCGATGAAAGGTGAAAGCGTATCTTTGGTAAGCGTTTGTGTCTCTCTGCAACTGGCAACTAATGCTTTGCTCACCTGGTGGGAAAAGCCAACATAGATCACTGTTTTGCCTTTCTCCTGCGCTTTTTTGATAGCTGGTATCAGGTCGGTGTCCGAAGACACAAGGTAAATACGATCACACAGATTTTCATAGGCTGCAACGAGCATATCAACCGCAATCTGCACGTCAACACCTTTCTCATGCATCACACCACCGGATTTGAGGAGATAGCCGAGCGAGTAGGTAAATGTATGCTTTTTCAGGTAGGCAAAGAGACGCTGCTGGTCTGCAAGCATCTTTTTCGTTCTTTCTGTGCCATTGGTTCGTACCTTACCAACGTAGTACGTTGCAGAAACTAGCTTACTTTTCCCAATGAGAGAGCGGGCAAAGGATGAAAAATCAAATGTCAGGAGCTGGTGTAGCTTCAGGTCCCGGAGCTTGAAGTAAAAATTGCTGCCGTCAATAAGGATAAGAGCGCGTTCCTGTGTCATAAATTAAAAAACCTGCAAACACCTTTTCAGGTCTTGCAGGCGGTTTAAGTATCTGTATTGTAGCAAACGGGCAATAAAAGTCAATATTCGTTATCGTCTCATCGGTGGGTTTCGGCGCTTCTTCAGTGCGTTTGCGATGGTCATATCAAGATACGTTGTCGAGCCAGTTTTCCGCTCAGTCTTGTCTTCGCGGTATAATCCTGACTCAAGAAAAAGCTGCCTGGTGAGTGCAATGTTATCCCCTGTCCAGTGCAGAAGCTTCATAATCAGCACAAAGTCTGCGCTTGACTGGCTGGTGTAGCCGGTGATGTCGCCGCGTAACAACCTCTGTAACACCGGATCGTGTGCTGCTTGCGGGGGCAGCTCGGTGAGATCGTTCCCGCTCGTTGCCACCCCCCTCGTGTTCTGAACAGGTCTTTCCGCGACGGGTGTCAGGGTTCTGTACAAAGCCTCAAGTGCTTCCTGCCTGCTGTTTACTATTGCTGGTGTTCCTGGGAGGTGCCTGGTCGTGATGGTAAGGTAGTGCTTTTCCCCGTACACTTCAATGTTGCCTGCTTTTTTACTTGCTGGCGGCTTCCCCTCAACGAAGAGATGTACTCCGCCTGTGCCTGCTGCTTTGTTCCAGGACGGTGAATACTCAGTGTAGGTGTTAAGTGTCTCTATGATCTCCTGCGCCCACGGCTCTATGCTGCCTTCCCGGATGCAATGGTCAAGGTCAATACCGCTAAAGGGGCTGTGCGAGAGCATAAAGCCGATGCCCTGATACTGGCCGGTTGCGACTGCTGACAAGGCAGTCTCAAGCGTTCCCCAGGTGGTTCGGTCTGTGGGACTTGCCGAATGAAGGGTGTTGGGATTAACAGGTGGTTTCTTGCGCTGGCCGTTCTCATCTTTATAGTGCCAGACGACAAAGTTGGGGTATCCTGCGATTTCTCGCAAGATACCCTGTCGTTCAAAGCGTTCTTTCAGCCATGCCGCGTAGGTACCTGCTGTTTCCTGCCGTGATCGTTCAGTGCTCATATCGGATGGTCAACGAACCATATTTTAACAGACGTTTCATGCTCTGAAGGAAACAGCACATGACGCATGCCTCCGTGCGCTTCGCGTTCCTGTCCGGCCATGTATACTTCAGCGTACGCAATGGTAAAGCCAGGGAACACAAGACGCACCTGTTGTTCGACGCGCTGCCACGTCTGCTCATATTCCGTAAGAGAAGATGCACAATACAACCTGTCAAGTTTCTGAAGGCTCACGAGGATGTCCTGCATGTGCGAAGTTCCTTTCCTGTTACTCTGTTCCCGCTTGCTACTCGTAATGATCAAGAACAGGTTTGACAATGGTTGAGTATTTGCTGCTTCCCCAGCGAAGATGTGAACAGATTTCCCGTCGCGGGATGCCTTGCCGGTAGGCTGCAATGACTTTGTTTCTCTCCTCATCGGAAACACTGAGCAACAAGGTTTCAACGGGCGTTGGTTGCTCCTCTCTCCCCTGTTCCTCCGGATGTGTTGCCGTTGCTGTTTCTGTGATTTGCGGTGTTTCCGCTTGCTCCTCGGAAACGGTTGTTTGTGCCAGTAACACCCGTAACTCGTTCATAAGTTCAGGGGTGAGAACAAGAGGTTGGGGTGTACTTCCAGCCTCCGCTGCAGAAAGTTTTTGTGCGTGGACATGGCGCATGGCATGGGCCACAATCAGCAGCACGATGGCGACTGAGCGTATCCAGATCAGGACTTCGACGGGAATGAAGACATGCATGTAGGCTGCATCCAAGGTGAGGTTCAACGTCTGCTGCACGCTCTCAATGTTGAGCACTATGGCGGCGGTGAAGAGCAGCAATGCGGATAGCAGCCCGTACAGACAGGTCTTGACCTTCTCCCCTTCTTGCTGGTAGCGGAATGTGCGTATAATGGTACCGGCAACGCTGGCATCGATGGCGATGCATTGCGTCCAAGCCCACACGCGCTGCATGAACAGGTTGTCGGTTAAGACTGAGCCTTTGGTGAGGACGTTTGCCATCGATGCTATCAAGCCAAATGCCAGTAACAGGACTGACAGGCTTGAGGCAAGCTCTAAGAGGTACAATATGCCAGTGTCCAGCTTTTCGATGCTGGTGAATTGCTTCATGCTAGCTCCTCCTCTAAAACTGGTGAATGAAGAAGCTGCTTGAGCAGGTGGAGACGACGTAACTGCTCACCTACACGTTCGACAATGAGAGGTACGTGTAGATACAGAGATGAATGTCGCGGTGCTGGATGCTGAGCTGGCATATGGCCTACGCTTGATGTTGTGGGCCGAACACCTGGGCCTGGCCAATGATATGGCTCTGTTCAGCCTGGCACGCTACCTGGGACACCGGCAGCAGCAAGCGGACGAGAGTGCCAGAGCTGCACAGGTATGGCAATACTTGCAAGGACGGCTTGGTGACGCGCAAAAGAGCCTGCGCCTGATGGTTGAACGTGCGGCGGATAATCTACGTCGTTACAAGGAGAAGCAGCCCCTGGTGGGTCATCTCCTGCCTTACCTGACGGCCGAGGAGGCAAAACAACAAGGGCTGAATTTCCGCGAGGAGCATGGCTGGCTCGAGGAACCATAGAATGTGATTTAGATGAGTTCCAGGTAGCGGCGGCGGTCCCAGTTGGTGACGGCCTTGTCGTATTCTTTTACTTCCCAACGCCTGGTTGCCACGAAGTGATCGACAAAGTCCGCGCCCAGGAACTCCCTGGCAAGTTCACTCTGCTCCAGCAGGTCCGTGGCTGCCGAGAGATTACGCGCGAGGGGGCGAACGTGGCTCAACTCACGCGCACGTGCGACGGTTGCATCATCGTAGGCGTTGCCGTCGAGGCGAGGTGGCAATTCCAGTTCGCGCTCAATGCCGTAAAGGCCACTCGCCAGCGTTGCAGCGAAGACGAGGTAGAAGTTGGCATCGGCGCCCGGCACACGGTTCTCGATACGGATGGCACGGGGACCGTTGTTGATGATACGTACGGAGCAGGTGCGATTGTCCATGCCCCAGGTGGTGTTGAGCGGCGCCCAGGTTCCTTCGACATAGCGCTTGTAAGAGTTGATGACCGGGGCATAGAAGGCCATGAATTCGGGCATCCTGTCCAGCACGCCTGCCAGGAAATGGCGCATGGTCTCGGACATGTGGCCTTCAGCGCCCTGGTCCCAGAAGACGTTCTGGCCTGAACTGCGGTCCCACAGGCTCATATGTGAGTGACCGCTGCTGCCATCTTCCCGGTCGTTCCACTTCGCCATGAAGCTGGCGGTGTAGCCCATCTGGTGACAGATTTCTTTGGTGCCTGTTTTGAAGAGCATGGTTTTGTCGGCGGCGGCAGTGGCGGGGGCATAGTGTATGTTCATTTCATACATACCGGGGCCATGCTCGCGATTGTAGCCTTCGATTTCAACGCCGTGATCGAGCATCATGCGAGCGATGCGCCCCAGCAGGTGATCATCGGCGCTCGCCTGACTGATAGCATAGCAGTTCATACCGGGATTGAGCGGGGTCAGGTCTGGGCCGAAGTCTTTTTCGCGCAGCGACATCTGGTTCTCGCGGAAGAAGCGAAACTCCAGCTCAGCCGCGGCCATAGGCTCATAGCCCATAGAGCGGGCACGCTCCACCACACGATTGAGGACGTAGCGCGGCGAAATGACCACCGGGTCGCCATGCTCGCTCCACAGGTCACAAATACAGGAAGCGACGTTTTCTTCCCACGGCACAAGCGCGAAGGTGGAGAGATCGGGCTTCATGACGATATCTGCGAAGCCGCGTTCCCAGTTGCTAAATTTGAGGTTGGGCAGCACGTTCTCTGCAATGTCCCAGCCGAAAAGCACATCGCACTGAGCAAAGCCATCTTCCAGGGCGTTGAGGAAGTAACTTGCCGAAACGCGTTTGCCACGATAGACTCCCTCTATATCGGGAGCGCCGATCTTGACAAAATCGACCCGTCCCTCGTCAATATAGCGCTTGATAGTAGCAGCGTCCATGAGCTATGCACATCCTTTCTTAAATATGGCGGCTAAGGGCCACACTCTAGTGCTCTGTTACCCTTGATTTAAAGGGCAGAAATGTAGGGGCGACCCCAGAGGCGTTCCCTTCAGCACTGCTGTCATCCCGAGCGCAGCGGCTGTCATCCTGAGCGCAGCGAAGGATCTCTCGCTGGGCAGGGCGCAGATCCTTCGCTCTGCTCAGGATGACAAATGGCGGGCGGGTCGCCCGGTCCCAGCACATCAAATCAAGCTTGACAATCCACTAATGAGAACCAGGTCAGCAACGGCGAGATGGAACCTCCAGGGATCTAATGGTAAATTTCTGGCCTGCGATGCTCCAGGGAGGGAAGCTGCGCGCGAGCGCGTTCAATCTGCGCAAGGTCGATATCCGTCATGATGACCGTTGGCATGTCCTGTGCCTGCGCGAGGACCAGTCCCCAGGGATCAACGATCATTGAGCGACCAAAACACTCCCGGTCGGGGGGATATTTCCCGACATGCGCCGGAGCGACGACATAGCAGAGGTTTTCGATAGCCCGCGCACGCAGCAAGACTTCCCAGTGATCACGTCCTGTATGCAGGGTGAATCCGGCGGGCACCAGCAGGATCTGCGCTCCTTGCAGCGCCAGCGAGCGGAAGAGTTCGGGGAAACGCAGGTCGTAGCACACGGATAGGCCAAAGGTGACCCCGTCTACTTCGGCGGTCACGATTTCATTACCGGGCGCGATACGCTCAGACTCGTGGTGCTTCTCGCCATTAGCCAGGTCTACATCGAAGAGATGGATTTTGCGATAGCGAGCGATAATTTCACCGCTGCGGTCGATGAGAACGGAGGTATTATAGAACTTTCCGTTCAGGTCGGGGTGACGTTCGATGATACTACCGCCATGGACGATCATCCCGTGCTGGCGGGCCTTTTCCTGTAAGCGTTCGATGGCGGGACCAGGAATTGTCTGGGCAGCTTCAGCGAATCCGGCATAAGGGCCAAGGTAGGTCCAGAATTCGGGGAGACCTACGAATTGTGCGCCCATGCCGGCGGCACGGTCCAGGAAGCGCTCTACGGTGGCCAGGTTCTCGGCGGGGTTATCACGCGAGTTAAGTTGGATAACTGCGATTCTTAAATGCATGGTGCAGGCTCCTAGTTCTGTGCAACGATGAGGTTCTATATTGCTGGCAGCGTAGCATTTTAGTTAAGCGTCGTCAAGTACTGGCTGGTTTATCAGGGCGATTTCAAAGTCGTTTTTCTCCCTCATACTGGTCGCTTGCGGGCCTTTTTGGGTGTTTCGGTGCGGTGGGCGCGGGAAGCCCCGTTCCAGAGGGCAGGATGAAAGCGCCGTTCCTTGTTGACATCTTACAGCATATAAGCTATGCTGTAAAGTATGAAACAGAAGAAAGCCTACAAGTATCGCTTCTATCCGACGCTCTCGCAAAAGCAGACACTTGCTCAGACCTTTGGCTGTTGCCGCTACGTTTACAACTGGGCATTGCGACAGCGCATTGATGCCTACTACCAGCATGGCGAGCGTCTGTACTATGAAGGTACTGCTGGGCGTCTGGTACTGCTCAAAAAGCAGGAAGACACGGTGTGGCTGAATGAGGTTTCTTCTGTTCCGCTCCAACAAGCTCTCAGACATCTTGATAAAGCCTTTCGCAATTTCTTTGAAGGACGCGCTGACTATCCTGCCTTCAAAAAGAAACGTCACCAGCAATCGGCTACCTATGCGAGCAATGCTTTTAGCTGGGATGGGCACGCACTCATGCTGGCAAAGATGGATGCCCCTCTTTCCATCATTTGGCATCGCCCCTTGCCCGATGGGTGTAAGCCAAGCAGTGTCACCATCACCAAAGATGAAGCAGACCGCTATTTTGTTTCCATCCTGCTAGAAGAAGACATCAAGCCATTGGAGGTCACACCTAAGATGGTGGGGCTTGATCTGGGATTGAAGTCTATGGTGATTACCTCCGATGGACACACCTACGGCAACCCCAAGTTCTTCGCACGTGATGCCAAGAAACTCTTGATGGCACAACGCCGTCACGCAAAAAAGAAAAAAGGCTCCAAGAACCGTGATAAAGCCCGCTTGAAGGTTGCTCGCATCCATAAGAAGATTGCAGACCGCAGACGAGACTATCAACACAAGCTTTCGACTCAAACCATACGCGAGAACCAGGTCGTATGTGTCGAGAGTCTGCAAGTCAAGAATATGGTCCAGAACCACTGTCTGGCTCAGGCTATCTCTGATGTAGGGTGGTCTGAGTTTGTGAGACAACTTGAGTACAAAGCAGCATGGTATGGGCGTACTCTTGTCACAATTGACAAGTGGTATCCTTCTTCCAAACGCTGCTTTGACTGTGGTCATATGCTCGATTCCTTACCGCTTGATGTCCGATCATGGGTGTGTCCTGAGTGTGGCGCCCAACATGATCGTGATATCAATGCCGCACAAAACATTTTGGCCGCGGGGCTCGCGGTTGCTGCCTGTGGAGAGGCTGTAAGACCTGCTGCGGTGAAAACCAAAGCAGGCAAGCCTCAGCGAAGCAGGAAAGCCTCTCAGTGATGAGAGGAAGCCCGTCAGCCTTTAGGCGACGGGAGGATGTCACAGATGCCTATCGACACTGTGCTGCCGCTATGCTACACTATCGAGAGGATAGAAGGGAAGCTCGCCAGCTCTTTATCGACCTTGATAACGAAGATAATAGCTAGGTAATGAACGCTCATATATAATACTGATAAAGGGCCCTAAGGAGTAAAAAAGGCGCGATGACGAAAACGCCGCCACCAGACGACGAGCAGCGAGAATATCCAAGAATTACCTATGCGCGCCAGAGGCGTAAACACACGGCACCACCCCGACCATTACAGCGAGAGTATCGAAGTTATGAACATCCGCCACCGGCTCATCGCGCGAAACGCGCGCGTTCACAAGGATTCCTTCCTGTCCAACTGCGCAACCTCACGTACAATCCAGCGTTTGTCATTATTGCCACCTTTTTACTGGCAGTGCTTGTGATCACCTCGATCGCTGCATATGCTATCCACTCTCAAACAAGCGTGACGGTGAACAATCCCACCAGGGGGCGACTCCCCGGCACACCCAGCTTGCAGCCAGTTGCAGATCCACATGAGATCGTCATTGCGCCGCAGGACACCGATCATCCCGCGCCGCCTGTATACGCAACGGCAGCTTACCTGCTCGACGCGGATACAGGGGCTACCCTGTACGCCCATAACCCGTTTATGCATTTACCAGTACTGAGCACGACGAAATTAATGACGGCGGTGCTCGCTGTCGAACATGGGAATCTCGACCAGCGAATCACTATCACTCCCGCTATCGCACGTGATATCAACCAGCCTGGAGCAGACAAGTCTCTATTTGGCATTAAGAAGGGCGAGACGTATACCCTGCGTGACCTGTTGTATGGGCTGATACTTGTCTCCAGCAATGATGCAGCCGTGGCCATCGCCGCTGGGGTCGCCGGGGATATACCGCATTTTGTGGCGGAGATGAATCAACGCGCTCAGCAGCTTGGGATGCACGATACACACTATATGAACCCACACGGTTTATTGCAGACAGGTCATTACTCCAGCGCCCACGATCTTGCCGTGCTGGGCCGTTATAGCATGAGCCTGCCGGCGATTCACCAGATCAGCGGCACCATGCAATACCATATTACCGGGGGCCCAAACCACGCGGAACACTTTTTTATCAACGAGAACCAGTTCCTGTGGTGGTATCCAGGCGCCGATGGGGGCAAAACAGGGCAAGCGCCAAATATTTACATCCAGGTCGTCTCGTGCATGCGCAGCCATCATCACCTGATCGGCGTCACCATTCACACTATTGACTGGTGGACCGACATGCGCGACCTCATGAACTGGGGGTTCGGTTCTTTCAAATGGATCTCGCCCTATGACGTGGATTTCCAGCATCCTATTCCCTATGACTACCTGTGGAACTACTTCAGCGGGGATAAGAAAGAGAACACCATCCCGACTGCCCATAAGGGGCGCTACTACATTTACACTGGATACCGCATATCTGGCCTCGTTCTGGCATACTTCGATAAAAACGGCGGTCTGAAGAAATTCGGCTATCCAGAAAGCATGCCTGTGATCTCCAGGACGCTGGTCGCCAGCCAGAAATTTGATCACGGTACGATTCAGTGCAATCTGACCAGCAAACAATGTACTACCGGGTAAGGAAACCTCAAAATTCAAAGCCGAAGCATGCGGCGCCGAGTAACGCTACTTTGGCATTGAGAATGATATGCACAGGTACACGAGTGAGCATGTCGGTAAAGCGCCCTTTTTGCCGGAAGGCCTGCAAGAAGCGATCCCCTTCTAGGTAGGGGAGAATGCGCGGGGGGATGCCTCCGCCCAGGTAGACGCCGCCGGTAGCCAGCACCTTCAGAACCAGGTTTCCTGCCTCTGCACCCAAAATAGAGACGAAGGCGTTAAGGGTAGCGACACAGAGGTCGCCAGGCGCATCTTTATCGCTTTTGATGGCAGCATTCACGATGACCGGTGAGCGATCAACTGCTGCAGCCAGTTGTTCGGCCAGCCATTGCGGCTCCTCTGCGTAGCCGGACTCTTTGAGATACGCGTAGATATTGGGCAATCCCTTGCCGGAGCACACACGCTCAAAACTCACATGCCTGAAACGTTTCTGGAGATAACTGAGCAGCTCGATTTCAAACGCATTGGTGGGGGCGAAGTCGGCATGACCACCCTCGGAGGTATGGGCCTGATAATGTGATCCATTCCATGTGAGGAAGGCTTCGCCCAGACCGGTACCCGGCGCGATGACGGCGATGGCGCCTCCTGGTACTGGCCGGCCTGCATTGAGGGTGTGCAGGTCATCTGGCCCTAGAAAAGGCACAGTATGCGCAATGGCGTCTAAGTCGTTTAGCAGATGAATGGCAGGAATATTCAGAGCAGCCTGGAGTTGTTGCTCGTCCAGCGTCCAGGGTAAATTGGTGATGGTCGCGTGGCCTCCTACCACCGGTCCAGCCACGCCAAAGCTCGCCCGGTCAATAGAGAAATGCTCTTGTGCCAGAAATTCCTGTACGATTGTTTCGAGGCTGGGAAACTGTGAACTGGGGAAGGTTTTTTCCACCAGTGGCACACGCCAGCCTTTTTCAGGCGAGAAAACAGCCAGGTTGGTTTTGGTCCCTCCAATATCACCGGCGAGTAGCATTACGATGTTCTCCTTCGATCGATATAATGGACGTATCTTAGCAGAGCGTACCATGCTCCTACAGGTACGCTAGAGTGCTCTGTTACCCTTGATTTGAGAAGGAGAAATGTTGTGGCCACACGGTCGCCGGGGGCGACCTCAACCCTTGCGGGTGCCAGGTTTCCGCCCATCACTTGAAGGGTAACAATCTTAAGAGCCTTGTTTATTAAATATACTGATAGGCTTATTGTACCCCACGACAGAAGATACCTAAAGGCTAGTAAGATTGTGATCGCGAATTATTTCTGTGGCCAGCTTGGCCGCATTGCGAGCTATACTCTGTTGCCAGGCACTCCAGGGCTTTTTGGTGGACCCGTTGCTCCCGTTGTACTCGCAGGGCTGCGCCCTGCTGCCAAGGAGAATGTGTGCTGGCGTGGCGACCCGCGTGCGGGTCGCGAGCAAAGCGAGCATGAGAGGCACTTCAGGAACACCAAAAAGCCCTGCCAGGCATTCAATAGATATACAAAAAGGCATCCCTAACGTATATACTAAAGGTGACTCCTCAGGACTCCTCACCACCTCCGGTGGTTCGCAAGAGGTTTTTTATGACAGCAGGCCTGGCAGCCTGCGGCTGCCAGGCCTGCTGTCATAAAGACGCGAGCCGCCGCAGGCGGCGAGGAATCAGGCACCTGAGGAGTTACGGTAATTGAAAGAGCTGCTCCACTCCTAACGTCGGGGCTATCATGAGGCCAATCTACTTATGCTTCTAAAGAACTATTATAGATTTTCTCTTTTGCTATGCTTCCTCATGTTTTTCCTCGCTTCGTGCGACCTGATTCCGCCTGTTACTGTCAATGGCACGCCCATCATTACAACTGGGAACAGCACGCCCGATAATTCAGGCACGCCACAATTGAATGTATGGAGCAAGGTCGCGCCAGGAGTTGAACTGCGGTATGAAGATTGGAAGAGCCCGGCTGGCGATGATGACACCGTGGCTATCGTGAGGTTCGATCTGCATCATGTGCGCTTGAGCGTGGGATATCAGCCCACACATCCCCGGTTCATGAGTGATTGGATGCACAAAGAACAGGCGACCGCGATCATCAATGGAGGGTACTTCGACCAGCAGAACAGGGCCACAGGACTGGTGATCTCAAATGGGCAGGTTTTCAGTACATCCTACAGCGGATTCGGAGGTATGCTCGCAGTCGATGAGCAGGGGCACGTGCGACTGCGCTACCTGGCCCAGCAGCCCTACAACCCAGGCGAGCGGCTGAAACAAGCAACGCAGTCAGCTCCCATGCTCGTTTTGCCGGGAGGCAAACGCGCCAGGTTCAATGCAGACGCAGCAAGCTCGCGCCGCAGCGTGGTGGCGATGGACAGGCAAGGCCGCCTGCTGTTCATCGTCAGCCCTGGAATGGTCTTTACTCTCGATGAACTGGCAGATCAGCTTGTCAAGTCAGATTTGTCGATCAATGTGGCTCTCAACCTTGATGGCGGCGCCTCTACCGGGTTGTATGTGAACGCTGGCAGCCAGCACGTGGCGATTGATTCGCCAGCACCACTGCCCATTGTGATTATTGTTCGCCAGGTGTAGATGTGACCGTCATTTCGCGGCGGATTTCCTCCTGGATGATCTGTACAGCCTCCTCCAGTGGAACGACGCGGCTCTCTTGCTGGGAACGCAGTTTGAGTTCGATGCAGCCATGCTTAAGCGAGCGTTTACTGACCACGACACGCAGCGGCAGGCCAACCAGGTCAGCATCGTTAAATTTGACGCCGGCCGACTCGGCTCGGTCGTCGAAGAACACCTCGACGCCTGCTGCCAGCAAGTCAGTATAGAGCTGCTCTGTGGCCTGCCTGGTTTCTGGCCTGTCGAGGTCGAGTCCAAGCAGCGCTACATGATAGGGCGCGACGCTGAAGGGCCAGATGATGCCCTTTTCATCGTGGCTCTGCTCGACGATGATGGCCATCAGGCGGCTGATGCCAATGCCGTAGGAGCCCATGTAGATGGGACGCGGCACGCCGTCGGCATCCAGGAAGGTCGCGCCGAGCAGCTCGCTATACTTCGTGCCCAGCTTGAAGATGTGTCCAGCTTCGCTCCCGCGTATGGCGTACAGGGCGCCAGCGCAGCGCGCGCAGGTGGCGCCCTCGTAGGCCGAGGCAATATCCTGCCAGATATCCACGCGGAAATCGCGCGGATAGTTGACATTTTTCACATGGTAGTCGACCCGGTTCGCACCGGCTACGAAGTTATTACCTTGCCGCAGGGAGGTATCCGCTACTATAAGGAGCTGCTCGTCCTTCCCCAATGGGGAGGTATACCCTGCGATGATACCGGCCCTCTCCAGTTCCTCCGGTGTAGCCAGGTGCAGGTCGGCAGCGTTGATGCCAGCAGTGTAGAGAGTATTGGACAGCTTTATTTCGTTGATCTCCAGGTCACCGCGCACAACGGCCAGCACCAGCCTGCCGCCAGCGGCGTAGCAGACGGATTTCATCGTCCTGGCAGAAGGAATGTTGAGGAAGGCCGCAAGGTCGGCTATCGCCATACAGTTGGGCGTGTAGATCTCTTCCAGTATACCTTCGGGTTCCTTTGCGAGTTCAGTACGCACAAACTCTGCCTTTTCCACGTTCGCAGCGTAGTCGCAGGTATCACAGACCATGGCATCGTCCTCGCCAGCTGCGGTTATGGCGATAAATTCCTGCGATTCCTTGCCGCCAATGGCCCCGCTATCGGCCTGGATGACGAGAAAGTGCAGACCGCAACGCGTGAAGATGGTACGATAGGCAGCACTTATCGTAAGATAGCTGGCATCCAGGCCTGCGGCATCAGCATCGAAGCTATAGAGGTCCTTCATCAGGAACTCGCGCGTGCGCAGCAAACCGCCACGCGGGCGAGGCTCGTCACGGAACTTGGTCTGTATCTGGTAGACAAGCTGCGGCAGGTCGCGGTAGCTGCGTATGAAATCCATTGCCAGCAGCGTCACGATTTCCTCGTGTGTCGGCCCAAGTACCAGAGCGCGTCCCTTGCGATCCTTCAAGCTGAAGAGGACCGGGCCATATGCCTCCACATGGGTTGGTCCGCTGGCAGGCTTCATATCCCAGATGTCCTTTGGCTGGAGGACCGGCATGGTAATTTCCTGTCCACCGGTACGATTCATCTCCTCACGGACAATCTGTGAAATCTTGCGTATGACGCGATTGCCCAGCGGCAGGAAGCTATAGACACCCGATGTAAGCTGGCGAATAAAGCCAGCTCGCATCAGGAGTTCCTGGTTGCCGCCCTCCGAGTCGTGTGGGGCCTCTCTCAGCGTTTTTGTAAACTGTTGTGATAGGAGCATGGAAGCATCCTTTTCTCAATAGGCGCGGGCGAAAATGGCTTCGCAGGTAGCTGGTTTGCCGGTATAGAAGCATTTTCCCTGGACGCCGCCCTCCGGCTGGTCAAAAGGAATAACGCGCAGTGTCGCTTTTGTCTCTTCTTTGATAGCCAGTTCGGCCTCGCTGTCTTCAGCCCATTTTACTCGCACAAAGCCGCGTTTCTCCGCGATAATCTGCTTAAACTCTTCGTAACTATCGGTATAGTGGGTGTTCTGCGCCCTGAATTCAACCGCGCGCTGGAATAACGCCTTCTGCACTTCTTCCAGCAGCGCGGGGAGGCGCGCTTCAAGGGCTTCTACAGATACCGACTCTTTGGCGCGGCTATCGCGGCGTACCAGCATGACACTGTTGTTCTGCACGTCACGCGGCCCGATTTCCATGCGTACCGGCACTCCGCGCAGCTCCCACTCATTAAATTTCCAGCCTGGAGTATTCTCGCTGAGGTCGACCTTCAGGCGCACTTTACCCTTGAGCATCTTTTCCACGCGCTCTACCATGCCGGCAACTACCGTCTTTTCCGTATCTTTGTGCCAGATCGGGACCACTACCACCTGGTAAGGAGCGAGGCGAGGAGGCAGGATCAGGCCGGATTTGTCGCCATGCACCATGATGATGCCGCCAATGAGACGGGTGCTGGCGCCCCAGCTTGTGGTCGCACAATACTTGCGCTGCCCATCGGCATCCAGGTACTGGATATCAAAACTGCGGGCGAAATTGTGAGCGAAGTTGTGGCTCGTGCCCGCTTGCAAGGCTTTGCCATCGCCCATCAAGGCTTCGATAGAGTAGGTGCGCCAGGCGCCAGCGAATTTTTCATTCTCGCTCTTGCGGCCTGCAATGATGGGTATGGCAGCGTCTTCCTCGGCGAAGGCCCGGTATACCTCGAGCATCATGAGCGTGCGCTCTTCGGCCTCTTCAATGGTGCGGTGGGCGGTGTGACCCTCCTGCCACAGGAATTCGGATGTGCGCAAGAAGAGCGTTGTGCGCTTCTCCCAGCGCATGACGTTGTTCCACTGGTTTATCAGGATGGGCAGGTCGCGGTAGCTCTGTACCCACTTGGCATAGGTGTGGCCAATAATAGTCTCGCTGGTAGGACGAATGGCGTATGGCTCTTCCAGTTCTTCGCCGCCTGCATGTGTCACCCAGGCCACTTCCGGGGCAAACCCTTCGATATGCTCGGCTTCTTTCTCCAGGAAGCTGCGCGGTATGAGCAGCGGGAAGTAGGCATTGACTACCCCCGTTTCCTTGAAGCGTGCATCCATATAATGCTGAATATTTTCCCAGATAGTGTAGCCATAAGGGCGAATAATCATGCAGCCTCGCACAGGCGAGTAATCAGCCAGCTCGGCTTTGCGCACCACCTGGTTATACCACTGCGAAAAGTTGTCCTCCTGGTCGGCCAGGTCCTCAACGTACTTTTCTTTGTCCGACATGTAGCCTCCCGAATATTCACTGGTAACTACTCAGGCGCCTTTCTTGTGCCGCCTGCGGCGGCAGCGAGGAACAAGTGAAGGAAGCGAGGACACCTCGCGCTCCGGCCAGGGGACTGCGTCCCCCGGCACCCCCTACTGAGTAGTTATAAACAAGCATTAAAAATCCCGTCCTTCTGTAAGGACGGGGTTTGTTACCCGTGGTACCACCTTGATTGAACTGCAGCGCAGTTCCACTCACGCGATCAGTTTGATTTCAATCCCTAATCGCTCCTGCTGTTAACGGTGAGGCTCCGGCCAGGTTTTCACTGGCGCTCTCAGGTGGGTTCGACGGGCTATCCATCTACCGGCTTTCACTGCCCCGGCTCGCTGTTCGACTACTCCGCCGTCTACTGGTCCTGATCGTTGCGTTATTTGTTTTCTATTGTTCGTGCCAAGCATACATGATCGAGCAGAGGCTGTCAAGTATCATCTGGGCAAGCCCAGGGCGATTTAAAAGTCCCTCAAGTGGGGTTCAAAGGGGCGGCTAGCCCCTTTGCGGGGAATCCTGTCTGGGGGACAGGTAACGGGGTGTCCCCGAAAAACCTCTTTTGCTTCTTTTGCTCGCCGCCTGCGGCGGCGAGCAAAAGAAGCTTGGGGACCCCCAAACCCCGGCAGGGAGGGCCCTGCACCCCTTTTGAACGACTTTTAAATGACCCTGGGGCAAGCCAAACAAGGCAAGTGCGAGGACAGGCGGTAAAGTTTGCTCCAACTCATCCGGTATGCTATACTTGCAATGCATGAACGGGAACCCGAGCCGTGAGAAGTAGAGAACAGAATGTACCTCAGCAAGATACGAACTGGCCAGCGAGCGCAGCCCCTGGTAGTTGTGCGCCTGAAGCAGGAGGCGGAGAGACGCAAACGCTATATTGCCCAGATTCCCAGGTGGCGCCATCCCCCGGTCGGCTATGTGTTCAGCGTCCCTCTTATAGGGCTAGGGCTACTGGTGGCCCGTCTGGAGCAGCTCCTCCTCCACGGGGTCTACTTCCCTGGTTTACCTCTGATACTCCCGGTACTGATAGTGGCACTTATCTGGGGTACCGGCCCGGCGTTGCTAGCAGTTCTGCTGGGGACGCTGGTGCTCGACTATTTTTTTCTCCCTCCAGAAGCATTCAACATCACTAATTGGGATGGTGTACTGCGTATTTTGCCCTTTATCATTTCCGGCATTATCATCGCTATGCTCGCTGGCCAGCGGGAAGTGGCCCGGCGGCGGGCGCTCTTCGCCGAACAAGAGGTGCGAGAGCATGCCTTCGAGTTGGAGCAGGTCAATCAGCAACTCGAGCAAGCTAACGAATCGAAAGATCGTTTCCTTTCCATGGCATCGCACGAACTGAAGACGCCGATCACCTCCATTCGTGGCCAGGCGCAGATCATGCTGCGACGTCTATCCAGGGAGCCAGAGCTGCCAGCTAACCTGGAACCCATACAAGCCGCTTTGCAGAAAATTGACGAACAGACGCGCCGCCTGAATAATCTAGTCGATGACCTGACGGATCTCGGCAGTATTCGCGCCGGCAAGCTTGAGTTGAGGCCTGGGAACTGTAACCTGGTAGAGGTCTGCCAGAACGTGGTTGAGGACCAGCGCGCCACGTCAGGTCGCGCCATTGAGTTAGAGGCTCCTGACGAGCCGGTAACACTGCGAGCTGATTGCGACCGCCTGGACCAGGTGATCGTCAACCTGGTGAGCAACGCTATCAAATACTCACCGCAGGACCGCCCTATAGAGGTGAGCGTCAGCCAGCACGATGATCTAGCGGTTGTACGGGTACGCGATGCCGGGCCGGGTATTCCCAAGGGGCAACAAGAGCGAATCTTCGAGATGTTTTACCGTGATCCAAACGCCGAATCATCTGCGAAAAATGGCCTGGGAATCGGGCTTGCGATATGCAAGGATATCGTCGAACGCCACAACGGCCGTATCTGGTGTGACTCGCTGCCGGGCAACGGCAGCACTTTTGTAGTCGAACTTCCCCGGCGTTAGGCTGCCTGCAAGTTGTCGATCAGATGCAGCAGGTCGCTCATCTTGAAGGGTTTGCGGAGAATGGGGACATCAGGAAGAGCTGCCTGGACATGCTCTACTTCTTCTTTAACGCCAGCCGTAATGATGATGATAGGAAGCCTGCTCAGCGGGATGCTGCGCTGGATGTGTTGAATCGCTTCGAAACCACTGATGCTGCCGGGGAGAAGCAGATCAACGACGATGAGGTCATAGGGGAGCGGGTCGTGGATTTCTGAGTTGGCGAGGAGCCTGTCGATCAGCGGGGTACTGCTGGTAAAGGTCTGAACGCGGTGTCCCGCCATTTCCAGTGCGATGGTCATATAATCCAGGATGGCCGGGTTGTCCTCCAGTATTCCAATGTTCATAGATTTCTTCGATAGCCTTCTCTTGCCTTCGTGTGGAATTCACGTTGATTATCCTCTACCTGTCAATACGATTTAATTTTTGCCTGCTTTACCGTTAGCTTATTTCTCGTGGTGACCTGCCTCGGGGAGAGAACTCCGAGGTGTTTGAAAGTATTTATCGGAGGCAAGGAAACAATCAATAGCCTTGAACACCAGCGTTCAGGGCTGTGAGGGCAGGGGAGAAAGGACTTGAACCTAACAACTATTCAACCAGCCCGAATCGCCACCACTTGCCTCGTTCGAGTGTTTTGATACGATGGCAGTTGGCACAACGTACCTCACATTTTACGATTTCGGCCTCGATGGCAGACCAAGGTAAGTTCTGTAGCATTCTGGAAATATCTTCTGATTTCTCGCCACGCACGTGGTCAAATTCCAGGCAACGAATATCAGTTTGACCACAATCAACGCAAGGATGGGTGGAGAGGTAGCCATAAAGCTTTCGTTTGTTGGAGGCTCTCACTCGTTCATTGCGCTTTGCTGCGCGATCTTTATATATCTGGCTGTTATTTATGTAATGAATTCTGTTTGCCTCTTTCAGGCATTTCCTACACCACGTTTGGAGTATTCCTTTAGCTATATTCTTCCAGGCGAATTGATCAAGATCTAAATCACAGTTACAGCCGGGACAGTGCTTTTTATTACACATGAGGGCTTCCTTAAAAACAACAGCAAAAACTAAAGGTCTAAAGAGGACATGCCAAAACCCACCTCGCTCGCTTGTCCTAATGCGGTGGCAGTTAGCACAGCGGACTTCGCACTTGGCAATTTCGGCCTCTATAGTAGACCAGGAGTAGCCCTCGCCTATCATTCTAGAAACATTACCTGCTTTTGTACCATGTACATGATCAAATTCGAGGACCCGGATATCTGTCTGTCCGCAGTCAACGCATGGATGGCGTGCCAGATAAGCAGCAACTTTTCTTTGATTGTTTTCGATAACCTTAGCATCGCGTATGTGGATACGAGCCATATATGTCTGTTTATTTTCTTGATAATGTTGCTTGCTTGCCTGAGCCATGCAAATCTTACATCGTGCGTTCCGTATGCCACGGCCTTTGTACTTCCAATTGAAATCTTTCTCGGCGTCTAGCTCTTCACCACAACTTGTGCAGATCTTTTTCATGCTCAAACCATCCTTGCCGACGGCACCCAGGCAAGCTGCCCAGGTACCTACCTAACTTCTACCTCTCCTTAGGTGTTTCACCTGGTGACCCGCTTGAAGTGATGACACGAGCGATAGACGTTCAATACTCTTCAAAGCAAAATAAAAACTCCCGAACATCAAGGTTCAGGAGTTTAGAAGCAGGGGAGACAGGACTTGAACCCGCAACCGGCCGTGATCCGAACCGGACTTGCACCTTTCAATGCATCCGGCTCTCCAGAAGCTCTTCTTGAGGCTTCCTGTATCCCTTCCCCATGTCCTTGATGTTACTCCAGGCTTTCGAGTACTATGGATACTCCGTCGCCATGCATCTTCAGATGTTTAGGCGATCCCCAAGTTATACATTTGTTCTGGTCCAAGTTTAGGCGCCCCGTTCGCCATTCCTCTCAGGAGAAGCGCTTGCCAATCCTCCAAAACGCGATTGACAATCCTGAACTAATGAGCAATGACTGGGATTCAGGCAATCCAGCTTTCGCCATACTTGGCCTAGCTGCCTGACTTTTGTCCTCGGTATGGACAGAAATCAGACTTTTCGAACCATGCTGTTGTTCCTTTACCCTTTCGGGATCAGGTCAGGTCCGCGCTTTAATCACCTGCGCTCCAATGATACTGCACACCACAGCAAGAACAAATGCACCGCATGGGCGCACATTTGGAGACGGCTGCTCTGCCAATTGAGCTACTCCCCTACAGATGTGCCATGATGATAGCAGAGCGAGAAAGATTTGTCAATCTTCCTTTTGGAGGTCGCCATCAATTGTCCTGCGCTGTTCTAGGAAGCGTTCGTAATCGACAATCTTAATACGATACTCTTTGCCGACTCGATAGGCAGGAAGTTCTGATATGACGTTGCGGTTCAAGATCGCGGGGCTGGTACGCGGGAACCATAAGAAGACGTATACTGTACCCTATGAGGAAATCAACGATCCACGGTTCAATTGGGCCGGGGATTATGAGATCTAGTATGGGCGAAAGGGCTTGAACCGCCAACTTCTGATTTGGAGGCGAGCGCTCTGCCAGTCGAACTACTCCTCTATGGGCGGAGAGGGAGAGATTCGAACTCTCGAGGGGAATAACCCCTACCCACTTAGCAGGCGGGCGCACTAGGCCACTATGCGACCTCTCCTAACACGCGTGATTATACTCTGATAAAGTATCCGTGTCAATGGCTTTTCAGAGTACCACCGCTCTCAACACCTCACACAGTAACGCTCAAGATGAGTGTAGCATACCGCGAATTGATCCACAAGAGATAATCTTGACCGGCTACGCTCCTTGCTCATCGTTGTGAAACGCCTGGTCAGTAAGCTTGCTAGTGGGCGCGTGCAAGATGAAGCTGTTCCTGTGCTCAAAGAGCCATTGCAGCAAGCCTAATGCCTCTTGCGGGGCAACCTCTTCCGCTTTGGCTATAAGGGGTATACTTACAGAAGAAAGTTCGTTTTGACTGAGATTGAAAGAGGAGATGTGACCTATGGCAGTCAAGCTGAATAAACAGGCATTTGAACAAGCAAAAAACCTGATAGAGCAGGGAGAATTTGTCTTTGATGAGAAAGATATGTGGAGTGAGCATCAGCCATCTGTGCATGAAGAGAATGAGTATATTCAAGAACATGGCTTAGGTGAATATGGGAAATGGTATTTAGGAATCGATACAGGAGAGAATGAAAATACCAAGGGGAGATATAAATTTCCCTATGGTGATTTTGAAAAGGTTCACCGCTGCGGAGTGCTTGCTGCAGAAAGCAGAGCTGGACAATATAAATATGATGACATTGAACATGCCGCGGCACATCTGCATGGCATGATTGAAGGAGCAAAATAGCTAATAGTTGTCAGTAGGCTGAACAGTCATGAAGACATCGAGGGGATATGAAAACACGAGCTCCTGGCTTTTACCATCTCCACTCCATCGCATCCCTGCACCAGAAGCTCGTATCATTGGGCAGCATATAAATTTGTGCATGCCCATAATCAATATACATAAGGCGTACAAATAGTATATGTCTATTCAATGATATAAAAGATGCCTATGGGCATCTTCAGGCAGTTGAAGATTTCAGGCAAGGGATGGTCCTGAGGGCTATGCAAGCATAATCTGTCCTCCTACAGTATATTATCATAGTGTTATGCCGCAGAGAGGTGAGCCGTGCGAATTCGCACGGCTCGGTGTCATTCAATGGACTATTTACAGGGCGTTCACTTTGTCAAGCAGCGCCTTGCCCTGGGAGATGAGCTGCCTGGCCTGCTGTTGGTTGATGGATTGGCCGTTGAAGGCCGCATTTTCCAGCAGGGCAATCATCTTAGCTGCGAGGGCATCACGCTGGCCGTTGATCGAGATGAGCTGGTTCTCAAGCTGGGTATAAGTGCTGTCATCGGCCACATTGCTCTCCAAAGCTTTGGTGGAGACACGCAGACTACTCAAGCCAAGCTGTCCAACCGGGGCGTCGATCTGCTTGTATACCTGAGCAAGGCGGATCAAGGTCTCGCGGTGTGCCACCAGCGACTGCGGCACTGCCCAGTCATAGAGGTCTTCGCAGAGGACGCGCCCGTCGTGGGCATAGTCATCCTTCAGGCCAAGCAATGCCAGTATGGTGGGGCGAATGTCGGTGTGATCCGACCAGATGCTGTTATCGACGCCGATATTGCGCACACCGGGCCCGACCATGCCCAGCCAGGTGGTAGTGATGTCCGGCTGCACATCACCGTGGTTCCAGGCAAAAGCTGGATTCTCCGTGACACAAGGAGAAGTACAGTTGGGCGCGCCCGCGAACAGGAAGTAGTTGGGATCGGCGAACATTGTTAACGTCGGCGTTCGTGCCGGATCGGCTGTAATCATGTGAAGTAGCTTCATCTCCACCGGGTCAGCCAGGAATTTAGTAAGCGTATCGGTGTTGTTCGTGATAGGATTGACCGCGGTTAGTTTTCCCAAAGCACGCCCAAAGTCACGAGTCACCGCCGCGTCCCGGGCTGGATTGTCAGTGATATAGATGGTGGGAGCGTCGTCGGAGTGGACCTTGAACGGAGTTGTGATACCTTGCTCGGTCGCCAGCAGGCCCGCCAGATTGGCATTGAGTTCACCAATTTGCTGGTAGGTGCACGGGATATTCACCCCATCGCAACCGGCGGGACTGGGTGTGCCACCTACAAAGTGGTCGCCTTCATCGGCAGTGAAGACGAACAACGTGTTGCTCTGATTGATGCCATCGCTGGCCAGCCGGGTGAAGAACTTACCGAAAGCATCATCGTAGGCCTTGAGGGCCTTGACGTAGCCGTCCTGGCCTGGACCATATGCCGGCCCACTAGGGTGCTTGTCGTGCGCATCCGAGATATAGGCATAAGTGACTGGAACGCCATGTTCTTGCATGGCTGCCACGTAGGAAAGCGATACAGCCGCGGACATGCCATCAAAGCCGGGGAAGCCGACGTGGCCCTGTGGGTCCTGGATAACGTTGCCGTTCAGGTCCTTTAGGGGGCCGTTCGGGCTGATCTGCGGGGCAACGTACTTATGGCCATAGAGGGCGTTGTACCCCGCGTAGCCGCCGGGCTCATCGGGTAACACATCGGATTTGCCATTGTTGGCGTTAGAACAGAGATCATTGCCGAGAGCGCAGTGGACGCCGATGCCAACGAAATCAGCGAATGCCTGACCCGGATTGGACGCTACTTCCATCGCCTCTGGCGAACCCGCTCCAAATACCGTCGGAATATCGGTAGCGATATTCTCGAGGATGGTGTTCGCGGTTGCGACCGCACCAACGTTGCAACCGGCACGAGTGTAAGGCACCCAGGGAGCCGGGGCGTTCTTGCCCGAGGCGGTGAGCATATTGAACGTGGTGTCGGTGGGAGTCGACGTAGTCGGGTCAAAAATAGGATCGGTCCAGTAAGCGAAGGAAACGCCGGTGTTGCTGGTGCCGTCCGGATTAAAGTAGCGGAAGCTGTTGCTGACCGGCACGCCATGGTTATCGCCGTAGACGCCGGTGAGCGAGGTCAGGATATCGGTCGCCGTGTGGGAGATAAGCGGGGTGTGGTGATTTGTGAGCAGCACGCCTTTGTTTTCAATAAAGTTGAGCAGGTTGGGCATCTGTTCCAGGTCCGAGGGGACATTGGGATTGTCGCGTGTGAAGTGCGTATTGTCAAACTGGATGTTGATTACGTGCTGGATATTGCCCCTGGCTGAATTGAGGCAGCTACTTGCTGCATGGGTGTTCGCAGCCGGGGATGCAACAAATCCTAGCGCTATTGCCAGGAGCGTGACCGTAAGGACTACGAATGTGAAGGGTTGTCGCCAGAGCCGGGTCAACCGGTACATATACTCCTCCTTGAAGATTTTTAGTACGCCTACGTCCACACTTTAGTATGCTCCAGTAGAATATGCACATGTATTCAGGTTGAGAAGATGTTATAAATCGGAAAATGTGGTTAAGCCTTGTTAACCTACAAGTTGAGTTTTGTCAACCACAGGTTATGTCTATGAATGAGCCTATCGTTCAATGCGTTGTTTTCCATCTTACTTATGGCTCAGGCCTTCATAGAGCATTTGAACAGCGAAGCGGGTCACGTTGTCTGCACCGCCTGGTCCATCGGTATAGGGGCGCATTTGATGTTCAATCGTGAGCATGGCAACCCCGTGCAGAAGAGACCACAAGACCCCAGCCAGTGCGCCGGGGTCTACATCAATAATGCTCCCTTGCTCCTGGCCCCGCTTTATCACTTCCATATAGAGCATGAAGACAGTTTTTGAGGCTTGATGTAAGCCTGGAAAGGCCTCGCGTTCAATGGTCAACCCGCTGAACATTTCGCGCATCAGCCACGGATTTTCCTGGGCAAAATGCACATAGGCTCTTGCAATCCCATACAATTGTTCAACAGCATCACCAGTGACTTCTCGCAGGGTAGATTGGATCTGTTCAGCAAGGCGATGAAACCCCTCTTCGTTAATAGCTGCAATCAGCGACTGTTTGTCTGCAAAGTGCCGATAGGGCGCAGCATGACTCACGCCCGCCTTGCGCGCGACTTTGCGCAGATCGAGAGCGGCAGCGCCACTCTCTGAAAGCATCTCAAGTCCAGCCTGAATCAGCGCGTTCCGTAAATCCCCGTGGTGATAGGTTTTTGGCCGCTTACGATCCATGTCGGTGTTCATTCATTCTCTCTATAATGGTGTTGACAATGGAAACAATGTTGACAATGGAAACATAAAGTGCTATAATGTTGACAATGTCATCATACCTCAATACAAATCAGGAGGCAATGGCAGAGGAGAGCACTATTGAAGGCCAGCCTGGATGGGCCTCCAATGGTACTTATATCGTGGGTATGTTGTTGTTTCATCCTGGACAAAAGGAGGAGAAGCTATGCTGCATGCAAAAAGGGTTGCCCTCATTACGGGAGCGAATAAGGGGATCGGCTTCGAAATTGCTCGTCAATTGGGTGTACAAGGAATGATCGTACTTGTCGGCGCGCGAGACCGAGAGCGGGGAGAAGAAGCGGCCAGGAGACTTCAGTCTGAGGGTATTGAGGCTTCTGTTGTACACATTGACATCACCGACCAGGCTACGATCGAGTCGGCGGCTTCCTACATTGACGAAGTTTACGGGAAACTGGACGTTTTAGTGAATAATGCCGGGATTTCTCCGCGAGAAGCAAGAGTGCTTCCCAGTGAACTTGCTGTCGAGGTTTTGCGGGCAACGTATGAAACCAATGTGTTCGGGGTATTTGTTGTGACCAGGGCGATGCTCCCGTTACTGCGGCGCTCCGCTGCTGGACGCATTGTCAATATGTCGAGTCCCATGGGTTCATTGAGCTTGAACAGTAACCCCGATTCTTTCTATGCACAGATGCCACCGCTGCTAGCGTATAATTCGTCCAAGACAGCGGTAAACGCCATCACCGTCTTCTTTGCCAACGAATTACGTAATACGAGTATCAAAGTGAATGCGGTGAGCCCGGGATATGTTGCCACGGACTTGAACGATCACAGCGGCATGTTGACACCCCAGCAGGGTGCGAAGGTGCCGGTTACTTTTGCCACCTTACCAGTTGATGGGCCGACAGGCGGATTTTTCGAGGAAAACGGAGCAGTACCCTGGTAGTGATGGTCTCACTTTGAAGCATGTCAGATTAGCAGGGTTGGAACGCTAGTTTGCCACGAACTGCTGCGAGGAGATGGACTCGACGTCTTGCAGGGCCTGCTGCATCAGGTAGCGCACCACGGCATCCACACTGCCGGTTTGTTTGTAGACGGCGATCTGGCGATCGGCACCTGTGCCGCGCGGGTCGTCCAGCAGGCCACGCAGGTAGTTGATCTCGCAGCGGCTGCCTAAGTCATTGACCACGTCATCGACGAAGTCTAAAAGTTCGCTGATCGAGTCGCGCATGCTGAGGTGGCGCTCCCGCACGAAATCGATTTGCGGGGCATCCAGGCCATAGCGCATTGCACGCCACTTGTTTTCTTCGATGAAATTGCGCGGCAGCACGTGGGTGCTCATGCCGCGCTTGTGCAGCCAGGTCAGCCTGGCGACGAGAGCCTGGCAGAGCGCTGCGATGGCGAGTGTATCTTCCATGCTGGCGGGTACGTCGCAGATACGAAATTCGATGGTCTGGAAGAAAGGATGAGGGCGTATATCCCACCAGATCTTTTTGCCATTATCGATGCAGCCAGCCCTGACGAGGGACTGCACATAGTGGTCGAATTCGCTCCACGATGCCAGGGGGTCGGGCACGCCATTGCGCGGGAAAGGCTTCCAGATGACGGGGCGATAGGATTTCATGCCGGTAAAGCGCCCATTCCAGAATGGCGAGTTCGAGGAGATGGCAAGCAGGTGCGGGAGCCAGGTACGAAGCTGGTTGATGAGCGCGATAGCCATTTCATTGCTCTCGACATGAACATGGACATGCAGGGCAAAGATCAAGATGGAGCGCACAACATCCTGTAGCTCTTCTTCCAGTTGCATGTAGCGCTCGTTCGGCGTCGTTACCTGATCCAGCCAGCACGCACTGGGGTGGGTGCCGGAGGCAATGAACCCGAGTCCCTCCTCTTCGAGCAGTTGAGCCAACATAGTGTGCATACGATATAACTCTCTACGGGCAGCAGCGATGTCCGGACAGACAGGCGAGATAATCTCTACCGCTGACTGCAACATCTCGGGTTTTATACGCTCGCCGAAGGTTGCCGCGCCCTTTTCCATGATGGTCAGGATGCGTGGGCAGAGCCGGCCTGTACGAGGATCTACTATCTGAAGCTCTTCTTCAATGCCGAGAGTAAAGTGCATAGAAGCTCCTTTGAGGTGAAAGCCACGCTGCTAGAAAGGTACCTGTAACTTTGCTTTTGCATTTGATGCCATTGGCATAGAGCATCAAACACGCCAGGTCTGTGGTTCCACAGAGTCGAGGAATACCACCAGACAAGATAGATGGGTACAAGAGGCACGCCTAAGGGGAGGAGACCACACTACCGCACTACAGGGTCCCGGGATGTATTAATAGCGTACACAAGAAGTACGTGATCTGTCAAGGGATTTCACGACGATTTGAGCCTTTTGCTCATGGCAGCCCAAACGCGTAGGGCAATAAATCCGCCACAGAAAAATCTCGCGCTTCTCCATCGATGTAGATGACAGCCTGCGGGGCAAGATCGGCCAGCCACTGGCGACACGCGCCACAGGGGGAACGCTCGTTGAGAGGAGCAGCCGGAGGCGCATCGATGCAGGCGAGCGCTACCTGGGTGACAGGACCGGCGCCAGCAGCAACCGCCGCGGCCAGAGCTGAGCGCTCTGCGCACAGGGTCAAGCCATAACTCGAGATCTCGACGTTCACACCTATGTAGGTCTTGCCTCCAGCTACCACGGCTGCTCCTACATGGAAGTGTGAGTAGGGACAATGCGCTCGCTGCGCAACTTCACGGGCTAATGCCAGCAGTTCTTCGCGTGGAATCATGTCTTCCCTTCCTTAAGTCATGCTATGCAGCGCTATACCTCAATAGTCCAGGGCTTCGCAAAAGTCATCAATGTGTTCCCCACCCCCTCCAATTCTCGTGCCGCCGCAGGCGGCCAGTCTTCGCTGAGCCCTGCGCCTTTTGCGAGGCACTGTTCAATAGTCCTAGCTCCCTTGATATTCCATTGCTGAGTCGATAGTATATATCTATATTCACCGAATGGCTAAACAGATAGCTGTTCATAGCCCAAATTGTATCATGATGTTACTACCTTACCTGCATCCCGTTACTAGCTGTGGGGAACGATTCAACCAAAAGAGAGTTACATCCTTTTCACAAGGCGGTTGAACGCTGTCTATTGTGATACACGTCTGTAGGAGGCATCCGATTGAAAATCATGGTGGCGGATGATGACCGCGACATGGTCGATTTGCTGAGTTACTGGCTTAAAGGCCATGGTTACGATGTAGTACGCGCATTTGATGGCGAGCAGGCCATTAAGCGCTGGCGGGAAACATTGCCGGACCTGGTTATCCTTGATGTCCAGATGCCCAAGCTGGATGGGTTCGAAGTATGTCGCCAGATGCGCACTGAAACGAATTCAATGGTTTTGATTCTGACTGCACATGACCGCGAAGACGACGAGATACGCGGCTTGGAAATGGGAGCTGATGATTACCTGCGCAAACCGTTCAGCCCACGGCAATTACTTGCTCGTATCAAGGCTATTATGCGTCGTTCATCCACCTCACGGGGAAGCGCAAGCTCTTCGGCGATTACCGTGGGTAAGGTGACATTAGACGCGATGCGCCACGAGGTGATCAGAGACGGTGTAAAGGTGAGGCTCACCCCTACTGAGAGTCGCCTGCTGCATCTATTGATTACTCATACCGGGCAGGTTTTGACAACAGATACAATCATTGAGCGCGTCTGGGGTTATGACGAAGCAGGGGATTCGGGCCTGGTGAAGACGCATATTCGTCATCTACGCCAGAAAGTCGAGCCAGATGCCAACAGTCCGCAATATATCACGACCGTGCCGGGTGTGGGATATACCTTTACAACTCCGATGGCATTAGAAACATAACGCAACCTGGCACCCTCCACGGGTGTCCAGGGCCATACTCTATCTTCTCCTTAACCAATTTTTCATCTTCTTAACCAGAATACAACGCTATTTGCATTATTTCCTCATCCAGGGCATTCTAGAATCAGGTGCTATAGGGATGCTGTGCATAAAGCTATTGTGTGTGAATAATGAAGCACCACTTCAAAGAAATATTAAGACAATCACTGACATATGTAGACGCCCACCATAGTGAGCGTTGTAGATGTATGCCGCCATGCGCCTTCCAGCAACTGCCAACCCGGGGGCAGGTAGAAGAAGGCCTGGATAATGCACAGGTAACATTGACCACTGGTGAATTAAGTGACCACCTGCAGGGAATCCTTAGCGCCTCGTTCCCACGTTCAACACCTTTTAGTCTACTGCTGCTCCATGTTTCACAACGTGAGCATGTTCTCGCCACACCGGAGTCGGCGAGGCCATACCAACACCTGCGCCTTCATCCACCTAGAAGCTTTCTCGATCAGATTCTCGTGAATGCCCGCCGTGTCATCAGGGCAAGCGACCCCATCCTGGTTCACGAGGGCATAGGAGCGATTATCATCTTTCCTGATGTAGACCAGCAGGGGATGTATGGAATAGCAGAGCGAGTCTATCAAAGCATTAACCTGCTTCAGGCGGAAACGGTCATCCCGCCATTACAGCGTATCACGGATATCCTTATCGGCACCGGTTCCTATCCAGAGCCGGCCGGGTCGCCTGAGGAGTTGTTGTATTATAGTGGGCTGATCGTGCGAAGGCTTATGCTACGCCCTGCCCTCAGCACGCAGCTGCGAAGCACTACGTCCCTGGCGAGCACAGCGCCTGCACAGTCAATGCCGCCCATCAAGGGGCCTTCACAGGAGAACAGCAACCACGGCATGCCCTTCATGCAACTGCCATCGCAGCTTCCCGGGCGCTTGAAACAACTTATTCCGCACGCACTCGCACTTGAACTACGCTGCGCACCCGTCGGCCGGGACCATGGTCGTCTCACCATAGCTATGACCAACCCCATGAACACAAAAGCGCTCGACCAGTTAAAGGAGATCACAGGCCTGACCATCTTCGCGGTGTCATGCGAAGAAGAAGCGCTGAACACGCTGCTGGCAAATAAATGGTGAGAGAGGAAGGGTTCCACCAAAAGGCGGAGAGGGGGAATTGCTGATTACATATCCTGTTTCAGGGTGATAAAAATAACACCGGGTGATAGCTATATTTAACCAGATCATAACTAATCCTCAACGTAAAAATACAGCAACATTGGCTACAATAATACGCAGTGAGACACCTGCGGATGCCACAATCTCTGGTCAGGCCGCTGGGGTCGCGTGTATTTATTTATCAGCTTGAGGAGTAATCGCATGGCTATGCAAATAATCCAGGATGATGCCCTATTGACGTTCAAAGAGGCCATGAACTACCTGCGCGTGAGTCGCTCAACGCTCTACCGCCTTATGTGGTCTGGACAATTGACAGGCCATAAGGTAGGTAGCACGTGGCGCTTCTACCGTGAGGACCTGCGCGCCTGTGTGGATCGCGAGGTATCGATGCCTATTATGCAGGTAGGTATGGCTATCAACTAATGGGGTCTCCCACGCAGATCGGTATATGGATGTATAGTAATTAAAAACCTACTATTGAAGAGAGAAGGCCGGAAATTAGGGGTGTGTCCGGCCTTCTCTCTTTTATTTTCTAAATTTTGTAGAAGTCTACAATTTTCCACCGGCCTGCCACTTTTTGTAGCGTGAGCACCGTGTTGTAGCTGGAGCAGGAGCGGCCCGTTGAACTCGCGCCTTTGCATCGGGTAACATCTACAGTGGCAGTGAGTGTTAAGCCAGAAGAGTTTGTTCCTGTTGCCAGGTTTGAACTAAGTCCGGCCAGTAGATAGGAGGTAACGCGTCCATATTGGGTATCTCTGGCCTGCGCCTGCTGCACAAATTGATCTTGCGTCAGCGGGTTTTGACCGTTCAGGGATAGGTCAAGATAAGCAGCCGCGTAGTTCTGGGCTTTGATATTGCTGTAGTAATCATTAATTACATCCGTAGCGCCGCTGATTTGCTGAGTGGCAGGGCCAAGAACGGCGTAAAATGCCCAGATACAGCCGCCACAAGCGGCGAGAAGGGCTAGCGAAAAGAAGGCACCCACAATCCAGATCCACGCGCGCGATCTCTTGACGGGGGTAGGCGGCGGAAGTGGTGGAGCAAATGAAGCAGGTGGAGGAGCAGTATAAAGGGAAGGTTCGCCGCCCGGAAATTCATAGAGCGGCTGAGATGCGGGTTCTATGGTATCTTCACGGCGCTGCTCATCGACCTCCCCTGGTGACTGCCGGTCAGAGGGCTGCATAGTCTTAAAACTCCTTCACATGGCAGTGGAACGCAGTTCACTGGCGGAGCGCGCTTCTTCCTGGCGCCTGCTCTCGCTGCGCTCGAACTCTTCTTCCATTTCCCGGCGCACATATTCCTCCGCTTCCGGAAGGGACAGGGTTGCTTGACGGGCACACGCGATAACGCGATTCACATATGAACGGCTCATTTCCGCACGCTGCCACTTCAAATCGGGCATAGGCATGAGGTGGAGCTGTGAAAAAGGATAGAAATCGCCGTCGTTTAAAGCCAGGGTTAATAAGCGTGCGTATTCGATAACAGACTGGCATACCATCGAATCTGTGAAAAAGCCAGGCTGGGCACTGGAAACGACCAGTACTCCTGCCATGCGGCCTGCCAGCATGAGCGGCTGGGCACATGCGCTCTGCTCAAGGTCGTCGGCCATAATTTGCACGCGCCCATCGCTGTCCAGGTCATCCCATCGCTGCATACGGTGAAGCATCGCCGCTGTTCCGGCCAATGTTGTACTTCCCAGGTAAGCCTTGCTCTCAAGAGTAAACGGCCAGGGATAACTGCCACGCATTTCTAATTCGTAAAGCGAATGGATACCATCTTCACGTGGGGGCATCAGCCTGGCATAGAGAATAGACAGGCCAAGGCGTTCAGGATCAAGACGGGACAAGGCATCTTCGAAGATAGCCTGTGTAATTTGCCAGCGGCGCACGTCGTCTTCGACCGTAGCCTCCCTCAACTCGAGCACGCGACGGTAAATCTCTCTTTGTGGCCCACGTGTATCGACGAGATAAGTGATGGAAGCGCGTTGTTCGTCCAGATTGAGCTTCTGGCTGGTTTCCTCCGTTTTTTGCCTGGGGACTGGAGACGCAAGTCCTCGTGCAATACGCTGCCTGGGCGATTGCACTCCGGAAATATCCCCCTTTTTCTGCTTACCGGGAGGGCGTCCGCGACGCCTGTTTCTTGTGCTTGAATTGCGCTCGGTCTCCATCATAACACTCCATGTCTTTGCTTCCAGGCCGGGACAATGTTTGCTCGGGCGTTTCTTATCAAACATCGACTGGCTTAAATTATAACATAGCAACAGGTGGTTTAGAAGCGCTTTCGCATGTTGTTCAGATCGTCATGTGCGGGAATAGGACAGGACAGTCACACACAAAGTGCAGGGTCTCCTTCTTCTATAGAATATACGTACATAGGATACGCCCCAGCGCTTTTTCTGCAAATACGATCATTGTTATCTATACATTCCAAAATTTATGTTATAAATTGCTTTATACAATGTCACACGAAAGTACTACAAATGATTGCCTTTTGTTATTTTGACATGTTATACTCCTCGCATATTTAAAAACACCTCTGTAAGAGAAATATATGAAGTATGGGGGACAACGCATGGCAGTAAACAAAGTGGTTTATGTGAACGAGTATGGTTTACCACTCAATGCTGTTGACTGGCTGGTAACACACCACCGCGGTAAAGCTCCCGAGCGTGAGCAGATGATTCGTGATTTACAGATTAAACCCGGCAGCCTGGTGATAGACGCCGGTTGTGGACCGGGGCTCTGGATACCTTTACTGGCGCGTGCCCTTGGCCCTGAAGGACGTATCATAGGCGTAGACATCTCAGCCGAGGCATTAGTAACGGCGCAGCGGCGTGGTTCAGGCAAGTGGTATCAAAGCCAGGTGCAGTATAAACAGGCAACATTAGAGCAACTGCCCGTGGCGCCCGGTAGCGCGCACCTGATATTCAGCGCGAATGTCAGCCAGTATCTACCTGATCCAGTGTACACGTTTGCTGCCATGGGTCAATACCTGGCGCCAGGCGGACGCCTGGCCATTAAAGACATAGATTTTGGCACAATGCGCTTCTATAATATTGATCCGGGCTTACAGGCGCGCGTTTTGCAGGCGCGCGAACGCTGGGAGCAGGTGCGCATTGACCAGGGTTACAGCTTCGAAGATAGCTGGGTTGGCTCGAAACTGGCCGGATATCTTCGCGCAGCCGGTTACGAGGATGTAGAGGAGAAAAGCTATCTTATTCGACGCCAGTACCCGCTCTCGCAAGATTTTCGTTTCTATTTACAAGGTATTGCCGAGTGGTTTGTGTGCGAAGGCGCCCAGCTGCTCGACGGGGAAGATCTCAAGGGTTGGCTCCAGTGCTTCCTTGATGATGCTCATAATGTACTCGATCAAGAAAGCTTTGTGAGTGAGGAAACTGAATTTGTGGCAACGGGTGTGTGGAGGAAAAGCCCTGTTGGCCAGACACGCTATTTCGACATGCAGGCCCAGGAAATCTCTTGTGCGGCTCTATCCCTGATGTAAGGAATCTATTTCTCTACGGCAACGTGTTCAGTTGGTCGGCAATCAAGGCAATAGCCTTATCTCCTACGATTGTCTGCAACTGATTATGCAGTTGGCCCATATGCTCCATACGCGCTGTAATGAATTCATGTTGAGATACGCCATAAGCCAGACCGGTTAAGCCGCGTCTGGCTGCTTCATATTCTGCACTAATTTGTGACAGTAACCTGGCTACTTCACTGTGTTGTTCGCTTGCTCCCTGCATGGATCGACACCCTCCTTAGTTATTAAATAGTTGGCCGGTTCATGCCTGCTAATCATGTATATGCACTTGTAAATACAATGTACATTACTTGTTAGCAACATCGAAAAAATGGACATCTATAGTATGCATGAAAACATATCTACTTGTCCAGAGGTATAAACCCTTTTTGGCATGTTTTTTGTTATCTTCACAATAATTGCACATTGTATAGCAATGTAATTCAGATAGTGTTTGATTCTCAGAGGCTTCGCCCTCTCTCGGCGGGTGCTCGCGCGGCTTCGCCGCGCAAAAAATGGAGTGTGGTGTGTGGAACAGGCGCCAGGCGCCTGTTCCACACACCACACTCCATCAGGCGAGCGCCGCAGGCGCGAGTAAGCGATTGGAATGTAAGCACTTCACAAAAAACGCCTACAAATAGGGCTGCATTTTCCCTAACTTTATGGTATACTCGTCATAGCGCCAGGTAGTTGGCTAGTCAACTATTAGCGTAACTATACGCAGGCGCTAAGAGGCCCTGTTGACTCCCTTCTGTTTTCAGCAGTTGCAGCATGGGCATCAAGCGAAGCTCTTTATTGATAGTGATGTAGCATACTGGCTACAAGAGCGAAAAGGAGTATCTTTAATGGCACGTGTCGAATTTGAACACGTCTACAAGCGGTTCAACAAAGTCGAGGTTGTCCACGACATTAACCTCGATATCAAGGACAAAGAGTTCCTTGTACTGGTCGGTCCTTCCGGTTGTGGCAAGAGCACCTGCCTGCGCATGGTAGCAGGCCTGGAGGATGTGAGCGAGGGTGAGATCTATATAGGCGACAGGGTTGTCAACGGAGTCGCCCCAAAAGATCGCGATATCGCTATGGTCTTCCAGAACTACGCTCTCTATCCCCACATGTCTGTCTTCGACAATATGGCTTTTGGCCTCAAGCTGCGACACTTCCCCAAAGATCAAATCAACCAACGTGTCGCCGAGGCCGGCGAAATTCTGGGTTTGCAGCAGTTGCTCAAGCGTAAGCCCAAGGAACTCTCGGGTGGCCAACGCCAGCGCGTTGCACTTGGCCGGGCTATCGTACGCGAGCCACAGGTCTTCCTGATGGACGAGCCGCTCTCAAACCTCGACGCGAAGTTACGCGTGGAGACGCGAGCGAATATCACCAGGCTCCACCAGCGTCTCCAGACGACGGTCATTTACGTGACCCATGACCAGACCGAGGCCATGACGATGGGCAGCCGCATTGCAGTGCTCAATGCCGGGTTCATCCAGCAGATCGGCGCCCCCCAGGAACTATACGACCATCCCTCTAACCTCTTCGTGGCAGGCTTCATTGGCTCTCCTGCCATGAACTTCTTCCCGAATGCGAAAGTGGTGGCAGAGGGCGAGGCTGTTAAAATTGTGCTCGAGGGCATAGGGCAGGTACAGGTACCGCCGCTCTACGAGGGGCCAGCACGAGAAGCGACGGGCAAAAACCTGACTTTCGGCATACGGCCTGAACACCTGAGCGATGCATCGCTGTTGAATGACGCGACAGGTTCAGCCCTGGAGGGCACTGTAGAGGTTGTTGAGCACCTGGGCAGCGAGCTGCAGGTTTATGTGAGCACGGGTGGCAAGACGACTATCGCTCGACTCGACCCGCGTTCTCGAGCCCATGTGGGGGGCAACATTTCGCTGCACGTGGACACGGACCAGATGCACCTCTTCGATACGGACACGGGCCAGGCGATTTTCTAAAGAACACTTACAGGGTATCTGCGGGCTGTTCGCCGGCGGCGAACAGCCCGCAGATACCCTGTAACCGGTGTGCCGCCGGAGGCGGCGAAAAAAACTTGCACATCGGGTTTGTTAGTTCCGCAGTGGTTTGCCCGTCATCAAAAAGGCTTGCATACGCTCCTGGGTTTTTTCCATACCGCACAGGCTGAGGAATGCCTCGCGCTCCAGGTCAAGCACCTGCTGCTCGGTGAGCGGGGTTGTAGGCGAACACTCGCCGCCCGTGAGGATACGTGCCAGGTGACGGCCGATGACTGCATCGTGTTCGCTCACCTTGCCAAGCAGTAACAGGTTGTCGATCTGCTGCTCGAGGACCATGCGAGCACCGGGCCCCGGCAGCAGCAACAATGGCGCCTGGGCAGGCTGCCACTCGCCGGCGGATTGGGCCTCGGCAAGGCGTATAGCGTCGGCCCTGGCATCACGCAGCAGCAGGTCGCGATTGACGGTGATTGCATCGCTTTTACGCAGGAAACGCAGTTCTTGCGCCTCCACGGCGCTGGTAGAAACGGTTGCGAAGGCGAT
>WNGD01000747.1_pt1 | contig 35346 bp, 29 predicted proteins | sample 5400671 | NCBI WGS metagenome assembly WNGD01 (sample SAMN13153369, study PRJNA577476) | soil metagenome | isolation source: 40 cm soil or saprolite under grassland replicate 2 | place: USA:California | collected 2016-06-15 | reverse complement strand
CTACGACCTTTCAATAACCGCCAACTGAACCGTGACTTGGTCGCAATCTGCCGACGGGTGAATGAGGTGCAACCACGATTACCTGATGGCAGACTTCTCATTCTACATGCGCCCTCCCTGCCTTTTGGCTGAAACCCTGGATATAGAGGGGGAACCGAAAACAGAGGCAGGTGAACGCACGCTTTTTCTCCCACAGCCAGTCGTTGATCTGCTCACGTCTCACCAGACGCGACAACAGGCAGAGCGTTTGAAGGCAGGACCCGCATGGCAACACCATGATCTTGTCTTCTGCACAAAGGAAGGAAAGCAATACTGGCCTGAAACTATTCGGCATCGATTTTACGTGCTCTTGAAAAAGGCGGGATTGCCTCGCATGCATTTTCATGATTTGAGGCATAATGCAGCTACGTTTCTGGCAAGTATGGGCGTTAATCCTAAAGTCATTCAAGAGATCCTGGGGCATAGTGGGCTAGAAATGACGATGAACGTCTATACCCACACACTCCCGTCAATGCAAAAAGAAGCAGCTGAGAAGATGAAAAACCTCTTTGAAAACCCCTCTTAAACGGGTTGTTACTGTCAATTAAACTGTCAGAAGCGGGTTTATACAGGAGAGATGCCGTATAAACCCGCTTCTCCGGCGCGCCAGAGAAGCAGGAAAGAGTGACGGTCCACGTCAACGGCCAGATATGGCTTTCCATTGCTTCTGTAGGGCGATAATTGCCCGTCAGCCTATTCGCATTTATGGTGATGGCGAACAGACCCGCGATTTTACGTATGTTGCTGATGTCGTCGAGGCGAACATACTGGCGGCGTCGCGCGAACAGGCTATCGGCAAGGTGCTGAATGTTGCCGGAGGAACGCGCATCTCTATCTATCAAGCAGTACAGTTGTTGCAGGATATCAGCGGTCTGTCCGCTTCTATTATCGCTGGGGATAAGCAATATGGGGATGTACGTCATACCTCCGCCGCTACCGCGCGCGCGGAGCAGATTCTAGGGTATCATCCCGTCGTCTCTCTGCGCGAGGGACTGACGCGCCAATTTCAATATATGCTTTCTTTGTATGGTTGTGGAAGGATAGCTTCGGCCTGAGCAGGCTCGCTATCCTGGACCGTTAACAGAAGTTGTGAGGGTGTGTCGAAGATGGATAATCATACTACGCGCAGTCAATTTCAGCCACCGTTTCATTTAGATATCGAGAGGGATACCCCTGGTGATTTTACATCCTTTCAGTTACCTACGACAGGAGCGTTACCGCCGTCCCGATTTAAGTCGGAAAGGCAGTTTGCTGCGTCAGGTCCGCAGCCAGGATATACCTGGTTGAAGCCAGTTCCGTCGCCAGGGCCGCTGGCCCTGCCCCGCTTCGCATTCCCTGTGAAGCCTCTGCGTATGAAGTCTGTACGGAAGAAAATAATGCTGCTCGCCCTTTTCGTGTTGCTGTTCGCTATTGCGTTTTTTGCCTGGTTGAGTGCAAGGGCTGCGGATGTAATCCTCTACCAGGTGAGCGCACAAAATGCAACCCGGTATATCAGCGGCGGCGGCATGGTCTACCCTCGTCAACAGCTCTCGCTTTCTTATCCTTTACCTGAAAAGGTCGTTGCTGTTTTCGTGAAAGCAGGCGACCAGGTTTCTCCCAACCAGTCATTGTTGAAGCTTGATCCAACCCAGCTCGATGCTCAGATCAAGCAGTTGTCGGACGATGTTGCCGCTGCCCAGGCATATCTCGCTTCTGTCTCGACCAGCGGTACCGCATCCACAATCGCCCTGGCTCAGCAGCAGTATTCTCTAGCAAAAAGTAAGTACAACGCTTTTGTCGCCGGGTCTTCGTCTCTTCTATTGCACGATGGCAACCTGACCTCGCCTATGCATGGCGTTGTGACGAAGGTGAATATCGACCCCGGCGAGGTTTTTGCTGCTAATACACCTCTACTTACCATTATGGATGAGTCCACTGTGATTGTTCATGTGAAAATACCGCTGGCCAATCTTTCGCAGGTGCATACTGGCATGCAGGCGATTGCGACGCCGTCCGCGCTTCCTGATCTCAATTTTAAGGGTACCGTCAGTGCTATTATACCGCAGGCAGACCCTCAGACCGATACATTTGAGGTGTGGGTGAGCATTGAGAATTCCAGCAAAACGCTCTTGCCTGGTATGAGCGCCTTTGTCCGCATTCAGTCCTCGAGCCATGCCTTTGTGGTTCCTCGCCCCGGTATATTGAGTCCCGATAAAGAAGCGGTTGCTTTTGTTGTACGCGATCAGCATGCGTATGTCCAACATGTGCACGTAGCAGGTCAGGTTGGAGACGAACTCCTTGTCGATGCTGGACTGGCGCGGGGCGACAACATTGTACTGGTCGGACAGTACCAGTTGCGCGACGGTCAGGCCGTTCATATCCAGTCCGTGGAGAAATAATCGTCCGGGCGAAATGTAGATAGATGGGAGAGCGATCATGATTATTATGCGGTACGTTCCTGTCCTGCGCCGATCTGTAGCAAGTGCGCAAAATATAACTCCTGCGCTGGCGAGTTGTGCTTTGCTCGTCGCAAGCTTTTTACCGTGGCTCAAGGATCCTCTTGGGAAGGTGTATTCGGCCTGGCAACTGTCGCTGTATCCCGATTGGGGCATAAGTAGTATGAGCTATGGTTTGCTCTGCCTCATCTGTAGTGCGTGTATCCTTCTTGTTGCAAGAGCTGGCAAACCGTTTAGGGGTCGCTGGTACTCAGCCACTCTACGTTGCCTCTGTCTCGTCCCTGCCGTGCTCTTTTTATTACAATACCTCTGCGTCGACGCTTCTTCGCTTATTCAACTGGCGCACCATGAGCTTCAATTTCTACTGATGCAGCAGCACTTCGGCTACCAGGCGACGACGCAGCTCTTTCCCTTCAGTCCGCTTACATTACAGACTTCAACTTTACTGGAGAGACTGCAGCTTCTGCTAGATCAGGTCTCGCCGGGACCGCCCGTGCTGAGTGCGTGTGCCGGGTGGTGGTATAGCATCTCTCTGAGGAGACCGGCGGGGTGCGCCGGTGGCTTGTGGTGGTATAGCCTTTTCTGTGGAGTCTGCGTCTGCGTATTGCTGGTGATGCTTATGCGTGCCCCTTCAGGAATGCTCTGTGAATATGCTGCGAAGGAGGCGCTGGCGTCCGGCAACTATGCCGGGGCGCTCAACTTGCTGGATGTTGCGCGTATGTTTACCCCTGAACTTGAGCAGGTCGCTTCCTATCATAGCGAGCGCGGGCAGGCTCAATACTTTCTTGCACCTGCTCAGCCGACGCTTGATAGCCAGGTGTATCTTGCCAGGGTATACCGTGGGCAGGGAGACTACCAGGAGGCGTACCAGCAGTTGCTTGGGGTCTGGCGCGTCGCTCCTTCGGTCTCCTGGGTGATCGACGAGATGGATGTTACCCTTGAGAGCCTGACAGAATCTCTCCGGCCACTACGGGGCGTATCCACAAAGCGCGTTGCCAGTGACGATGCTGCGCTGCCCTGGCTACAGATCCTCATAAAGGTGGACCCTTCTAATGTTTATGGCTTCTATATGGCAGGACGTATTCAATATGACCTGCACAACTATACGGCCTGCGTTGACTATATGTCCCTGGTCATACAGAAATGCGCCAATGCCGCTGTGCAATCGTCGGCGTACACCTATAGCGCCTTAAGTGAGGCGGGACTGGGGCACTATGCTGTTGAGCGTCTGCAACTGTTCAAAGCCGTTTCACTTGATCCGAATTATCATAATAATACTGCTCGTGAAGAACTATCGGGGTTACATTAGAGGAAGAAACGAAGGGGTGGAAGATGTTTATCCTGCGACGTATGGTATGGATCTCTCTGTTGTTTGCCTGTATGGGTGCAAGCTGGTTCTCGTATCAATGCTTTCTCGTGCCCCAGCCGCTGCGTTTCAGCCCCGATTGGCAAGGGGCAAGATGGATACAGGCCGGTGATGCTGCTGCTCCCGTGGCCTATTTTCGGCAGGTTGTCAGCGTAAATGACGTATTCGATGCCGCCTTTGTGACAGTCGCTGCCAGTCAGGTCTTTCGCCTGTACATAAACGGTACTTTTATCGCTTCGAATGGATCGGATTTTTTGCGTGATGGCTCCCCACTGGCCTACATGTATGATGTAAATGCCTTTCTGCATACAGGACAGGATGTGATCGCCGTGCGCGTTGCCAATGTTGATAAACAGGTACCTTGTGTACGGATAAATTTAGGTCTCGTCAACGGCAGCTCTGTCTCCTATAAAGTGTCAGGACCTGGTTGGCAGGCGACAGGACTGAGTACGCTGGTCTATCCCCGGTACGTAGCAAATTCGAATGCCTGGGCTACTGCTAATTTTGTCGCTGTCTGGCTTCCGGCTGCTACTGCGCATAATTCGGCATCGTCGCCCTCCCTGGCAGTGAATCCCTTGTTGTATGAACGGCCCATTGCCTCTCGCTGGCTGAGCGCCGGAGCATTTCATGACGCGTATTTTTTATGCCAGTTGCCTGCGAATAACGCTTCGGCCTGGTTGCGTCTTGCCGCGACCGGCACGGCGAGCGTCTTTATTAATGGTCATCTACTCATTATCTGGAATGGCCAGGCACCTGTCCCCAGGCAGAATTTAGCCGGTTTCCTGGGTGAAGCCAGGACTGCCCAGCCCTATCGAGCATACCTTGCTCCAGGTATCTACAATATTGCTCCCTATCTGCACGCGGGTACAAACACACTCGCTGTCCATGTAGTGGCTCCCGGCGTGAGCGCGGCGCGTGTGGGATTGGATGACGTGAAGGCCGCCCTCTCGCTGGATCTGCTCTTGAGCGATACACAGGGACACGATAGCTGGTTTACATCTCCTTCCGTCTGGCATGCGTCCGCTCGCTCCGTGGATGGCTGGACGAATGGAAGCACTGCCACCCTGCGCTGGCCGGCACCCCTCCTGGTCGCACGTCCAGCCGTGAGCAGCACATTGTATCTGCCCGGCAGTGCTAACGCCCAGAATACACAGATATTTCCATTGCTACTTGTAAGTGAGGATGTCTTGCTGATTTCGAGCAGCGTGATTATCTTATGGCTGCTGATGTCGCTGGTATTGTGTCGTTATCATAGTTCCTACCAGGCTGCCTGTGAGACGGCAAGCATAGCCTACGTGCCTGCACTTGCCTGCGAGGCTGTATTAATTGTTCTCGCCCGCGAATCGCTGCTGCCGCAGCCTTTCCCTTATACCTGCCTCTGGGGAAGTATCCTTATCATGATCGTTATCTTTTGCTATACTTTGCTCTGGCTCAATGCGTACAATGGGCGACTAAAAGATCGCGCATATGCCGCAAAATTGCCTCCTTTCTTCTCCCAGATGTACACTAAATTATGTGCGCTTCTCCGGCTACGTACGCATAAACGCTATCCATATCTACCGGTACGCCTGGAGGCATGGATTCATCACTACGGGGCCATTGTTCCGCTTATACTGATCGCACTGCCTCTGGCCCTTTACGATCTGCCATATGAGCCTTACTGGCAAGATGAGCTATCGAGCTATTATGCCGCGCGTGGCATCCTGGCTCATGGACTTCCTTTCTTTCCATCGGGGTTTCTCTACGAGAAGGCTGAGCTCTATTCATATCTCCTCGCTCTATGGACCGCCCTCTTCGGAGCTTCCGGTGCGCGCTATATCAGTGCTATTGAGTATATCGTGAGCATTCCTCTTCTCTACTTCGTGGGTTGCTACTTCTTTAACCGGCGCATCGCCCTTCTGGCGACTGCAATGCTGACGCTTGCGCCAACCGCGCTGGTGTGGGGGCGCCAGGTTCGTATGTATGAGCAGGCCCAGTTACTGACTTTGCTGGTTATCTACCTGTTCTACCGGGCCGTTCAAGAGCCACGACGCGTGCGCCTGGTATACATAGCGATGTTCTGTCTCGTGATGGACTATTTGAGCCACGAGGAGACGTTTATCATCTTGCCTGCGCTGGTTGCTTGCGTACTCTTGCTGAGCAGGGACACACAGCATCGTTTCCCCTCAGTGCTCTATCAGAAACACTGGTGGTACGCGCTATGCGCCGGAGCAATGTGTATTGCTGTGCAGTTGCTCCTGACGCGCCTGACCCATCCTCCCGTGCTGGGCACGGATAGTAGTGAAAGACCTTTTGTTCAATTCTCGACCGACAACGTTTCATATTACCTGCATCTTCTCTTCTTTCCGTCTACACTGGCGGGTGGCACCCTGCCGCTGATTACCCTGAACTCAGTTCTGGCCCTCATCGGTTGTGTCTATGCAGGGTGCGAGCGCAATCCCTGCGCGAGATACTGCGCCCTTTTCCTGAGCCTCTCCTTCCTGACCCTGATGCTGGTGTTTACCATGCGAGCCGATCGCTATTTCTATCCATTGCTACCTGTTTACTACCTTGTTGGCTCATACGCATTAGTGAGGATGCTAGATGCTTTCTGGATCTTTGCGCGCTCTTCTCTAGCGCAACGTTCATGGGGGGCAGGTTCTGTCCCAGGAACGTATCTCTCCTGGCATGTGCGCTGGATGCTGAGGGGCAGCGAACTACTTATCTGTGCCTGTGTGTTGCTTATACCAATGCTTCCCATTAGCAACTACAGCCTCTTTGTCAGTCGCTTGACTGGCCTTTCATATCATCGCCATTATCCCGATTACGATGCTGCCGGACAATACTTGAAACAGCACTGGCAAAAAGGCGATATCGTGATCTCTGTCGCGCCCGACTTTAGCGTCTACTACTACACTGGGCACGTTGACTACTTTTTTTCTCTTGATCGCGCACTGTTCCTGTTCGAGCGTAACGGCCACATCGTCGATACTTCTATCGGCGCGATAGCGCTGCTCAACCAGGAGGATCTACTTTCCGTGCTTGCTACCCACGCGCGGGTCTGGATCATCTCGGATGACGCCGAATACCAGGCCCAGGTCGCGAAGCGCTTTACATTCCCACCCGATTTTCATATTGTTTTTGAAGGATACGGTTCCGCGATCTACCTGCGGGGAGGATAGTAAATTCATCGAAAAAAGGGTTGACAGGCCGGGCGAAGAGTGGTATCATTCGCCGTGTTGAAGGAACCGCCTGTATGCGCAGGTGAACCGGTGATTATAGCGAAGAGGGTACACCCGTTCCCATCCCGAACACGGCAGTTAAGCTCTTCAGCTCCGATGATACTTTGGGGGCAGCCCCACGGGAAAATAGGACATCGCCGTTTCACCCGCCCACATAGGCGGTTTTCTTTATGCTCGTCTGCATGTTCCGAGGTTCTTCATCTCCCTTGTCACCAGCCATGAACCGAATTTTGTAATGTACATCGCATGCGCATCTGGGACGTGTCAATTCTGGTTAGCGCTGGCAGGCGGCAACCTCCTCGATCAGGTGGACCGCCTCCTCGGGCCCTGGCATGGCGGCGATTTCGCGCTGCAGACGACGGGCGTTCGCGCGGTAGCCGGGTTCATCCAGGAGAGCGAGAACGCTTTGTCGGACGGTCGATGCATTGACGTGCTGGGGCGTCAGGCACAGCCCGGCACCAGCTGCGCGGACGAGGTCGCCGACGACGTACTGATCAGCCCCCTGTGGCAGAATCAGTAGTGGCAGGCCCAGCGCCAGCGAACTTAACGTTGTGCCAGGACCGCCATGACAGATCACCGCTGAGCAGCGTGGAAGGAGCAGCTCGTGTGGCATGTAGTGCTCTACGTGCACATTTTCAGGCCATGGCCCAAGCGAGGCCGGATCTCCTTCGAACCCCATTGTGATGAGCACATCCACATCCAGACTACTCAGCCCGTCGATCACGCTTCGGAACATCGAAATGTCACCGTTGGTACCCATATTCGTTCCGAGGGTCATGTGTAGGAGCGGCGCCTCCCGCCGGTTCTCAATCCATGCTGGCAACCGCTCGCCTGGTAACGAAGGCATCGAGGTAGGGCGCAGCGGACGCATACCCTCGCGTTTGCGTGCCAACTCGTAGGGCTGGAAGCTGGGAGGCGTGATGTCCAGGCAGAGGTGGCGATAGAGCCCCGCCATCGGGTCGGGAGCGAGGCCGTGCTGTTGCCAGAGTGGGGCAACAGCATCAGCGATCGCGTCGATAATCCGGTCATCGAAGCGGAAGCCGAGCGTCTGATTGACGCTGGGAATACCTGCACTCGCTGCGGCGATCGGACCGGCGAACTCCCAGGTCTCATGCAGGATGACATCCGGGCGCCAGCTTCGCACTAGCGGCTCCAGGTCGCTGAGCATGGCAGGCGCCAGGATCTCACCGAACAAGTGGGGCGGGTACCAGTCGAGGATCTCATCTGGTTTGAGCTGGTTGTATTCCCGGTCGGGGTAGCGCTCTGCCAGCAGCTCGAAAGCCGCGCCGGGGGAGATCCCCGCGTCAAAGACCGAGAAGCCTGCGGCCTCGGCGCGGGGACGAAGATCGGAGCCAGTGGCTATGGCCACCTCATGGCCCGCATCCGCAAGCGCCTTGGCGAGCGGTAGAAGCGGCTGGAGATGGCCGTAGGCGGAGACGGAGGTGATGAGCACACGCATTGTTTTATCGTTTCTGCTCCTTTTTCAACTCGAAGCCTGTGCCGACACCGGGACGAGACCAAGCTGTTGTAACATACTAAGCTGGTCCTGGATGACCCACGCCTCGACCACCTTGCCGCTATCAAGGCAGAGAAGAGAGATGCCTGGAATGGTAAATTGCTTGCCGGTCGGGGGCATGCCTAGAGACGCTCCTTGATGTGTGCCACGCATCGTCCAGCGGACCACGACCCTGTCCCCCTCCGCGATGATGTCCTCAAGCGTGAGGTTCAGATCAGGAAAAGCCGTCAGAAGCATAGTGATAGTTTGTCTGACGCCCTCGATCCCACCTGGCGCGCCTGGAGGAAGAGAGCGATCGATGATATTGGGAGCGACGAATGCATCGACTCCGGCCATATTCTTGTTGTTGAACACTTCCTCATAGAAACGACGCGCGAGTGCCTTGTTGTCTTCGGTTGACATATTGTTCTTTTCCTTTCATGCTTGATTTCCCTTCGGAGTTCTAGACCTCAACGGGCGTACTGCTGTCCGAAGGAACTCCAGCAGCACACGTTACCTTCCATCAGGCCGTGGCGATCACGTAATGGATGAGATTCTCCTGCCGGTAGCCTCCACCCGGCGTCCTGAATGGCACTAAGGACGTGAGGACAGCCTGCTTGATGGTCTCTTCACCGGCAGCCCGAACGGCTGCCGCCAGGGGGCCGGAGGAATTGATCGTTTTCCACGCCGCTTCGTCGTCGGGATACTCAAAGGGGCATGAGACATCACCACTTGCGCGTATGGTCAGCCCTATCTGTTCCATCAACGCTTCCAGCTTTCCCGGCTCTGCGAGTGAAAATGTCCTGGCTGCAGGAGGTGGCGACGGAAGACAGGCCATCACCGCTTTGAGGGTCGTGGAGAATTCGCTGTCCTCCGTCCTTCCGGGTGTTACCATTGCGACATATCCGCCTGGCCTGGCGACCCTTCTGGCCTCCCGCAGTGCATTCAGCGGGTTATCTGCGAACTGGAGGGAATTAAATCCGGTGACTACATCAAACGAGGCATCCGTATAGGGTAACTCTTCCATTTCTCCACAGCGAAAATCGCCGCTGGGGACGCGCTCGCGCGCAATGACGAGTTCGGCTTCGGACGCATCCAGTCCTGTGACGTCAGCTCCCAGTTTTGCGGCAAGCTGGGCCGCCATGCCTGTTCCGCAGCCAATATCCAGCAGGCGCGTCCCTCTGCCCACGTTCGTCTTATCCAGGACCACGTGGTAGATGGGCAATGCCATTTTTTCCATCAGGTCCGCCCAGTTGCGTGCCTGTACTCCCCAGACGTGGCCTTGTGCCTGTGCTGATCCCATTGTGTTTGCTCCTTGTCACCTGCCCGCTTGCTTAGCCAATCCTGCTCGCGTCCTGGAAGTCGAAGAGAACGCATGGCTCATCGCCGACGACCCAGGCATCATGTCCTGGTGGGGTAATACCGATATCACCTGGCCCAAAGTCGTCTACGGTGCCATCGTCGAGCACCGTGCGAAAGTGCCCGGAAATGACGTAGGTAAAATGGGCTCTCTGGCAACTCTGCGTCCCTGCGATGGGTCTCATATGCTCGGACCACTTCCAGCCTGGCTCACAGGTCATTCTGACGATGGGCATATCACCAAAATTAACGATTTCCATCTTCGCCTGTGGGGGTGTGCGCGTCTCGTCTGGCGCATTGAAGCTCTTCTTTTGGGATGTTGACATGGATGTTCTTTTCCTTTCTTGCTTGATTTCCCCTCGGAGTTATCGGACCGAATGAAGTCAAAAAGAGATCCCTGAGCGCTTCAGGGGATTCGGCCTCCTGTCACGTGCTTGAGTGCGACGCGCTGATCCTATCGCCAATCGGAGATGAGGTAGACATCTGGTCGATTGTACCCAGCCTCGTTGGGCCGTTGCATGGCGATCCCATACATCTCGGTGCGGAAGCCGCTTTTGAGCAGGTGACGATATGCCTCGTCGCAACCCATGTTGACTCCAGCAACCACATGCGACATACCCGATGCCTCAGCGAACGCTTCGCATGCGCTCAGTAACTGGGTAAAATGCTGTCCTGCTGCCCGTCCGGGACGCACGGCTCCAAACTTGACATAGCACGCGCCGCTTCCAGCCTCAGTGCCTGCGCCGCAGTGACAGACAGCAAACCCGACCAGGTGCGTATCGTCCAGCAGGAGCACGCTGTCGCCAAGCCGCTGCTGCTGGACGGCCTGAATTTCCCGCTCCAAATCGAGTCCCTCATAGATGGCATCGGTCAGCTCGCGGCAGGCAGCCACATATGCTCTTTGCTCGCTCTCCTTGAGATCAGAATATTTTGACCAGTGTGTCACAAGACTCGTTTGCGGTGCGACCGCCTTTGACATGATCGGCGTGAGGAATCGTGCGAAGAAGCCAAACTTCTCATACAGATGGATGTGTTTCGGGCTGTGCGGGAAGGTGAAGAGTCCGGCATGCCTGGTTCCCCACTCGGAAAACTTTTCCATGACGGGCTGCATGAGGCGTTGGGCGATGCCCTGATCCCAAAGATCAGGACGTATTGTGAGTGGGCCGAAGAATCCCATGCTTCCCCAGTTGCTGGCGACATTGGTCCCGACCAGCTCGCCATCGACCGCGGCAGCAAAAACCCGTGTCGGATCGGCTTTCCAGCGAGTCCGCAAAGCGTCTGAATCACCCGCAAACGTTTCCGGGTTGGGCAGGCCAATGAATGTGCCGAAAGCCACGCGGAAGATGCGATCGGCTGTATCCAGTTCACTTTCCTGGAGGGAGCGAATAGTAACGTCTAGAAGTGCACCTGGTCTGTGTCGTTGAGATTCCATACCTTCTCCTTACTGTTCTTTAACTTTGCAGTCAGTCGGTCTGATAAGGAAGTATAGCTAGAACATGTTGCCTTGCCATTGTGGAAAGTACCAATAAGCGGGAGAAATCAGTACGTATCTTTTTTGGAGGATACTACGTAGTTAGCGGGTAGAGATCAGCCCTTTTTCAACGGCCCAGGCGGCGATCTGCGCTCGCGTGGTAAACCCTAACTTCCCCAGGATATTGCTGACGTGTGCCTCTGCCGTCCGCTCGCTCACCACCAGGCAGGCGGCAATCTCCCGATTGCTCCTCCCCTGGGCCACGAGCGCCGCCACTTCGCGCTCACGCGCAGAGAGTCCACCATACCTGCTGCTGGTCAACGCCTCTGGAGAGAGCAGCTTTTCCTGCGGGAGCGAGGCCAGGGCTGTCCGCAAGAAATGCTCTCGCAGCGCGGTTTCATCAATCGTTCCGGCCAGCCTGGCGATAATGTCACGGGCCTCACTCCACTCGCGCTGCGCCTGGTCCTCGCGCTTGAGCAGGTGGTAGACCTGTCCCAATGAGCGCTGGATGCGCCAGAGAGTCGATGGGGCTTGACGCTGCTGCGCGCCCAGTTTGGCGTCTTCTAGCGCTGCCGCCGCTTCCTTCAGGCGCTTTAATGCAAGCAGAGCCTCGCCTTTCGAGGCCAGTAGATGAGGGATGGGCTGAGGGCGCGCATCGCCGGGAGCGGACACAATCAATTGCTCTGCAATGGCTAACGCACGAGCCGCCTCCCCCTGCGCCAGCGCAAGTTCGCCCCAGGCGCGGGCCGCCTGTCGCTCAAAAAAGTTGACCGGTTCCTGATCGCGTGGCAAGATGGTCTCGAGCGCTGCTTCTGCGCGAGGAAATTCTCGCCTGAGAAGGTAGGCCAGCGCCAGGTACGGTGTCAGATAGCCAATCCAAATCATCGAGCTGCTTGCCTGTGCGCCTGCTAACGCGGTTTCTAAACAAGCAACCGCCCTGTCGGGTTCAAGCAGCAAAAGGTACAGTTGACCCAACGCGCCGTGAGCAGCAGCGATCCACTCCTGATGTTCGATGCTGGTGGCGATACGCAGGGCCTCGTGTGCATGGACAAATGCCGGACCGAACGCCCCGAAGGAGGACAGGACCCACGTGGTGGCCATTTCGACAAAGGCCTGCCCCGATGGTGAGTTCGTCTGACGCGCCAGCCGTAAAGCTTCTTCGGTATCCTGCACACATTCCTCGCATGTTCTCAGCGAGCTGAAAGTGGACTCAATCGTCTCTGGAGCTGAGTCCATAGCTCGCACAGCAAGAGTAGAGGACAGTTTTTGCAGGTCGCCCAGGGTACGGAACAGCTCAATCACTCGTCCAAAGAAATCCTTCACCGCCCTGGCCGGGTCTCCCGTGAAAAAAGAGGCCCCACCAAGCATCTCAAGCGTCTCAGCTATACCCTGTCTGTCGGCTCGCATTTCAAACAGACGCAGCGCCTCCTGATGGGCCTCGAGTCCCTCCTGGATTCGGCCTGTGTTCAGCAGCCAGTTGCCCAGGCGATTGAGGCTGCGTGCATGCAGCGTGGGATCAGCAAGTTCCTCGGCCAGCGCAAGCGCCCGGCGGAACCACACCTCCGCCCGTTCGTAATCGTGTCCGGTCCACAGAAAGCCGAGGGACAGCATACTCTGCCATTCCATCAGGCGATCCTGAACGGTGCGGGCAGCGTCGAGCGCGCGCTCGTAATCGCCACGCGCGCGCTCAAAGTCACCCAGCGTTTCATACGCCTGTCCTCGTGCCAGGTAGAGGTGAGGCGGTGGCGTCTGGGAGAGGTGATGGGCTGCCTCGACGGCACGGGTGAAGTGGTCGATGGCAGCCTGCTGAGCGTAGAGCGTCAAGGCTTTTTCTCCCGCCTCTTGCAAGTAGGCGAGCGCTTGCTCCCACATGCCTGCCTCATAACTATGAGAGGCCAGGTCTTCCAGGTATCTCTCTCGGAGGGGGGAAGAGGTGGAAAGCCGCTCCAGCGTTTCGGCGAGGCTGCGATGCAATGCTTGACGCTCACGCAGCAGCAACTCGGCATAGATGGCCTGCTGGGTCAGCGCGTGGCGAAAGGCAAACTGGTCTACCCCCTCTTCAACCACCAATTGGGCGGCCATCACCTCTTTGAGCAGGGCCAGTAAATGCCCTTCATCGCAGCGCATCATCTCCTGGAGCAAGGTGACATTGAAGCGCCGCCCGGCCACCGCAGCAAGCGTGACGAGGCGTTTGGCATCCGCGCTCAAGTACACGGTCCGCTGCTGCACGGCTTCCTGGACACTGCGAGGCACGGGTGCCCGCTGTGTGGTGCGCTTCCAGGTCCCATCGATACACACCAGCTCCCCGGTGGTCATGAATGATTTGAGGAGTTCTTCGACAAAGAAGGGGTTGCCCTCGGAGCGCGTGGAGAGCGTGTCGAGCAGATCAGCATCGATCCCCTGCTTCGTCTCCAGCATGGCGTGCAGCATGGCCGCAACCTCCGTGCGAGAAAGGCGTTCAAGTGCAAATTCCTGCGCCAGGTGTTCCCGATCGAGTTGGGTCAGCCATCGCCTCAACTGTGGATAAAGTTCCTCGCTGCGATAGGTGACGAGCAAGAGGAGCGGCACCTGTCGGCAGCGGCGTGCCAGGTGCAGCAGCAAGTCCAGGCTGAGATCATCACACCAGTGGATGTCCTCCACCACGAGGAGCACGGGGTGCCGTGCGGCTTGCTCCGTCACAAAATGGGTCATGGCCGCGAAGAGCCGCCGCTTCTCCTCTTCCGGATCGACAGAGGGTGGCGTGGGCAAGGTCGCCAGGTCAGGGAACAGCAGCACCAGGTCGGGCAGCAGGCGAGAGAGCGTCGAGGCGAAGGAGTGCATGGGGTCTGGCAGAGAGGTCGGAGCCCGACGAGCAAAATACGCACGGAAGAGATCCAGCAGCGGCGCATACGGGGACGTGCTGTCCGTCTGGAAACACTGTCCCTCAAGGAGGAGAAAGCCGAAAGCCTCGGCAGAGGCTTTGGCCTCAGCCACCAGGCGTGATTTGCCGATGCCCGCTTCCCCAGAAACCAGGGCCACCTGCGCCTCTCCGCTGTGAGCTCGATCGACGAGCAAGCGAAGGGTTGTGAGCTCCTGCACGCGACCGATCACGACTGGACAGGTGATTGGGGAAGGAAACCGTGCCTCCATCGTCTGCTATCCTTTCAACAGTTTCAGCTTTTCTTTGACCTATGCTCGACTCACCTGCGTGTAGCGCACCGTGGTCCCTATCGCTGGCGTCCCCCTCATGGTCACATGGCCCAGATAATAGGCCAGCTCTTCCAGCGTCCAGCTGGCCTCGCGGGCGCGATGCGCAAAATCGTGGCGTAAATCATGAAACGAGAGAGCAGCAATCAGCTCCCACTCCTCGTGGTTGGTATGTCGCTTGAGGCCCTGGAACCATTGGTGAATGCCATCTTCGGTGGACCGACATGGGTGTGTTCTACGAGCAGATGCGCGACATCACTCACGCGGCACCCCGCCCAGTACCCCAGAGCGAAGATCGCTTTGCCGCGCAGGTCGCCCTCCTTCTCAAGCAGGTTGTGCAGGACGAACCGCTGATCCGGGGAGAGCACGCGGGGAGCCAATGTCTGTTGCGCTTTGATCTCCACCCCACGGGTCGGGTTGCGTGTCAGGGCTTGCTTCTCCTCAATGAGCCACCAACCTGAAGAAATGCAAGCGGGAAGCCATCGGCATCGCAAAGAGCAAGAGACGGTGCTAGAATGGTCTTGTGGCTACATTGCGCACTATGTCAGCGTCGCGCATTTTGCCCCATGAAGAGGGTTGAATGCAGCTTCAACCCTCTTTGTTTGCGTTATGAATAGAAGTACTCAGACCTTGATCTGATCGACATACTTCTCGGCGTAGTCCCCAACGATAGGTAACTTGAAGTATTTTCCCTGGAAGCCATTGATCATCAGGACAATCCAGCCTACAAACCCTACAAGCAACACTACCCATGATAGTAAGCCGAGGAAAGGAATTCCGATGGCCCCCATAAAACTAATCAGGATGTTTATCACACTTAATCCACCAAAGAAGAGGATAGACTGCATGGCATTGAAGCGCACAAAGCGATTCTGTTTCTCGGTGAGAAAGATGATGAGTCCCGAAATCCAACCAAAGACGTAGCTCAGTCCCGCCGCGACGTTCTGTGTCAGGCCGATCGTCGTGGGGCCTTCCGGGCCTGGCTGTCCGTACTGCTGCTGATAGTTGCCCGGCTGCCCATACTGCTGCTGTCCATAATTGGGCTGCTGGTAGCTGCCCTGTTGTCCGTAACCGGTGCCCGGCTGCTGGTAGCCGCCTTGTTGTCCATAACCGGCGCCTGGCTGCCCATACTGCTGTCCACTGTACGGGTCTGTGGGCTGGGGCTGCTGGGGCTGCTGGGGCTGTTGCGGTGGGTTGTAGCCGCCGTATCCCTGATTGGGATACTGGCCCTGCTGGTTTGGATCCTGTCCCTGATAACTCATGATAAAATCCCTCTCTTCTTTACGAATATAAGATCGTTTTGATAAGAGACATATACATATCCCTTTTCAGTAAAGGCGGATAGAAGAAAATCGTTTTCTTATCCATGCTTCACAACACCAAAAGATGCCTCCGTAAGTGTACCAATAGTATACCGCGAAAGGCAATAGTTGTGAACTGCCTCGATGCTTTGCTATAGGTACGTTCTCAACGCTTGTCTGGCGGCATAAGAGGTCCAGGAGTCGGCCTCTTTTCCTTCACTGATATTACTTATCTACTAGTAGAACGAACCAGGCAGGCAATTATCTCGTGTCAGTATTACCTTGCTCTGCACGAGCCTGTGGATAAAAATTCGGCGGTATAGAATCGGGGGGCGGGATAATGAGCGCTGTAGAATCCTGCCCGTCCGCTTCGTCCCGCTCATCGGTGGATACGCTGCGTAGATTTTGCTCATGCAAGAGAGGCATGCGCTCGTCTAATCGCAGTGGGAGCGGTTCCACTTTCCTTTGCTCGTCTGGTCCCGGCTCTTCATCGTTTGAGGAAGAAGCTTCGAGCAGTGCCGCCTCGATCACCTGGTCTATGTTTTCGACCAGGGTGAAATGGATGCGTTGTCGAACCTTCGCAGGGATGTCGTTCAGATCTTTCTTGTTTTCGGCAGGTATGATTAACCTGGTAATGCCCGCCTGTTGCGCTGCCAGCACTTTTTCCTTCAGTCCGCCGATGGCGAGGACGCTGCCCAATAGCGTCACTTCGCCCGTCATAGCGATGTCGCCGCGTACCGGGCGACGCGTGAGCGCCGAGACGAGCGCTGTGGCGATCGTGATGCCCGCCGATGGACCATCTTTGGGGATGGCGTTCTCGGGCAGGTGGATATGCAGGTCTGTGCCATCCTGAAAGTTTGGATCTATATGCAGCATATCGGCGCGCGTGCGAATATAAGAGAGCGCGGCTATCGCCGATTCGCGCATGACATCTCCGAGCTGGCCGGTGATCATCAGGTCGCCCTTGCCAACCATCGTAACTACCTCTACCGGCAGCAAGATGCCACCGTTTTCTGTAACTGCCAGTCCCATTGCGCTGCCCACCTGGGTGCGTAGCAATGGTGGTGCGTTATTGTAGCGCGGAGAGCCCAGATACTGTTCCAGGTTGCTTACAGTGAGACGGATATGCGTACCTGGCTTCTCAAGCACGCGGCGCGCGGCTTTGCGGCAGATGTTCGCCAGTTGCCTTTCGAGGTTACGCACCCCGGCCTCACGCGTATAGTCGGTGACGATATGCTGCATGGCTGGTTGCCGGATTGTGAGCTGCTCTGGCGTTAGACCGTGTTCGCGCAGCACTTCTGGCAGGAGGTGGCGCAGTCCGATGTTGACCTTCTCTTCAAACATATAGCCTGGCAGATCGATGATGTCCATGCGGTCTGCCAGCGCGCGCGGGATCTGGTACTTAACGTTGCCTGTGCAGATGAAGAATACCTCGGAGAGGTCGAAGGGCATTTCAAGGTAGTGATCGGTAAAGCTGCTGTTCTGCTCGGGATCGAGGACTTCGAGCAGTGCCGCGCCTGGGTCGCCGCGATACTCCGAGGAGAGTTTGTCGATCTCGTCGAGCAGGAAGACCGGGTTGCGCACACCTACCGTTTTCATGCTCTGAATGATGCGCCCCGGTAGTGCGCCGACGTACGTGCGGCGATGTCCGCGAATCTCGGCCTCGTCGTGCACTCCACCCAGCGAGATACGGGCGAACTTGCGTCCGAGCGCACGTGCTATAGAGTAACCCAGCGAGGTTTTGCCGACGCCCGGAGGCCCGATGAAGCAGAGGATCTGCCCCTGGCTTTCGCTCTTGACCAGGCCACCACGGCTGGCGAACTGCTGGCGCAACTGGCGCACGGCCAGGAACTCGATGATGCGCTCTTTGATGCCTTCGAGCCCGTAGTGATCTTCGTCGAGGATGCGGCGCGTTGTCTCGATTTCGAAGACGTCTTTGCTGCTCTCGATCCAGGGCAGCGCCAGCACCCAGTCAATGTAAGAGCGTATCACGGCAAGCTCCGCCGATTGGGCGGGCGTGCGTTCCAGGCGATCGATCTCTTTGCGTGCTTTGGCCGCTACTTCCGCCGGAAAGGTTTTTTCTCTTAGCTTCGAGCGCAGCTCCTCAGCCTCCGTGGAAGTCTCCATGCCGAGCTCTTCCTGGATGGCGCGCAACTGTTCTCGCAGATAAAACTCTTTTTGCGTGCGATCTACCTGCGAACGGACGCGGCTACGGATCGTCGTTTCAAGTTCAAGGATCTCGATCTCATTGCCCATGATCACGCAGATCTTCTCCAGGCGCTCCAGTGGATCGAACGTCTCGCGCAGGTCCTGTTGCTGGTCCATCTGTGTAACGAGGTGGGCCGCAAGGGTATCGGAGAGGCGCGCGGCGGTTTTGAGGGCGACGATCGAGTTGATATCTTCAACTGAGAAGCGGCGGTTGAGCTGGGCATAACGTTCGAACAGGTTGGTGGCATGGCGGACGAGCGCATCGGCCTGAGGACCTTTCACCTGCGGTTCGGCTGACATACTGACCCTGACGCGAATAAATGGCTCGGCATCAACATATTCTTCGATCCTGACGCGATTGATGCCACGCACCAGTACTTGCAGACTCCCGTCCTGCTGGCGATGCATCGTTGTGACCTCGGCGATCGCGGCTGTAGGATAGATGTCCTTGGACTCTGGATCGTCGATGTCGGCCTCGCGCTGCGTTGCGGCAATGAGCGTTCTGTCGGGACGCATCATGGCCTCTTCGACGGCGCGTACCGTCTTCTCACGCGCAATGTTTAACGCGTGCCGGTTGTGCGGAAACACAACAATGTTCTTTAACGCCACAAGCGGGTATACTTCGTCTGTATCCTGCGTCTTTTCCGGGCGTTCCTGCTCACTCATTGGTCTCCGCCTGTCTATTTTGACTGCATAACTACAAGGATGATAAAACTCCTGGCAAAAATAGATGAGCCTACGTCAAGCAGACTCATCTTCGGAATACGCCGCCGCACGATCGCTTCTTGTGACGAGCAATGGCTTGTGATCCGACGTTATCACATCCCCATTAATGATGACCTTCTTGACGTCCGCGCGCGATGGTATATCGTACATGACATCGAGCAGTACTTCCTCGATGATGGTGCGCAGTCCTCTTGCACCCGTACGCTGCTTTAGTGCGCCTTCCGCCGCCGCTTCGAGGGCGTCATTGGTAAAGACGAGCTCTACACGGTCGAGCTGGAAGATCTTCTGATATTGCTTGATAATGGCGTTTTTGGGCTCCGTCAGAATGCGGATCAGCGCTGCCTTGTCAAGGCTATTGAGAGAGACCGCGACCGGGAGGCGACCCACGAACTCAGGGATCAGGCCGTATTTGAGCAGGTCATCCGGGATGAGCTGTGCCAGGATGGCCTCTTCCATTTTTGTGCTCTCTTCGGGCGTTGTGTTCGCGCGGAAGCCGATGCTCTTATTACTGCCCAGGCGCTGCTCGACGATCTTGTCAAGCCCCTCAAATGCTCCACCGCAGATAAACAGAATATTAGCGGTGTTGATTTGAATGAAATCCTGGTGTGGGTGCTTGCGCCCACCCTGCGGCGGCACGTTGGCGACCGTTCCCTCGATGATCTTGAGCAGCGCCTGCTGTACGCCCTCGCCAGAGACATCGCGCGTGATAGAAGGATTATCTGACTTGCGCGCGATCTTGTCGATCTCGTCGATGTAGACAATGCCCCGCTCGGCGCGCGCTACGTCGAAGTCCGCCGTCTGAATGAGGCGCAGCAGGATGTTTTCGACATCCTCACCGACATATCCCGCTTCGGTCAGCGCCGTGGCGTCCGCGATGCAGAATGGCACATCGAGTACTTTTGCGAGCGTCTGCGCTAACAGCGTCTTGCCGCTGCCGGTAGGCCCGATCATCAAGATGTTGCTCTTGCCGAGCTCTACATCGTCGATCTGCATACCTACACCGATGCGCTTGTAGTGGTTGTATACCGCTACCGCCAGAGTCTTCTTCGCACGCTCTTGTCCGATGACATAGTGGCTCAACTGATCATAGATTTTTTTAGGCGTCGGAATCTTTCCTGCCTGGAGGCGCGGTTTGGCGACGGTCGCCTGCTCCTCTTCGATGATCTCTCGACAGAGATCAATGCATTCGTCACAGATATAGACACCGCCTGGCCCGGCGATCAAGCGCTGAACCTGGTCCTGACTCTTACCGCAGAATGAGCAGCGGTAGGTCGTACGCATGTTTTTCGAGTTTGCCACGTGTGTCACCTTTCCTGCAAGTGCAACAACGCATCTGATGGTCGCATTTCTACTCTACTTTCTTCGCCGTTGGTTCGCCTGGTAGAGGGGACGCTTCCACCGCCTCCTCGATCTTCTCTTCTACTTCGAGGTCGTCAGGTGAAATCGTTTCGCCAACAAGAGCGGCAGCCTCGGCATTCTCTATAGCCGCCTCTTCTGCCTCTTCTGCAAAGCTTTCTGCGTCAGGATCAGGATCGGTTGTCAAATCTACTAAGAGAGAGAGCGTCTTCTCCTGGCGATAGCTGACCGCCAGTGCCCGGATCTGCGCCTCCGTCTGTGGCAGTTCTTCGCCTGCCTGAGCATATGCGCGGAAGATCTGCTCCAGTTCCGAAGCTTCGATATTGACGTTCTCTTTTTTCGCTATCTCGTCCAATACAAGTGTACGCTTTACGCGGTTCTCGGCGTCGGGACGCAGGTCGTCACGGAACTCCTGCCGATTTTTACGGATCATCATCAGGTACTGATCCATCGAGAGATGCTGGTGCTCCAGTGAGTGCGAGAGCCTGTGCTCCATCTCTTCCACTTCTTCATCTATAAGCAAGGGATGAATGGAGAATTGCGATTGGTCGATGACGGCATTTATGGCTTTGTCACGTAGTTCGTCACGCACGCGGCGCTTCTTGCTCTCCAGGATATTGTCGCTGACGCCCTTGCTCAGATCCTCCAACGTCTGATACTCGTTTTCGCTGACCTTAGCGGCAAAGGCATCGTCCAACTCGGGAAGCTGCTTCTCCTCTACTTTGTGTAGCGTGACGGTGTAATCAGCCTGTTTCCCGGCCAGTTTGGTATTGCTATAATCCTCGGGAATGGTGGTTGTGAACGCTTTTGTTTCGCCCGCCTGCATGCCAACGACCTGCTCGTCCATACCGACAAAGAGACCATGACGCTCTTTTGTGAGCTCAAAGGGATTGTCTTTCAGGTCGGAGATGCCCTGGTCCTCAGCCGTGAGCTTCAGATCGACGGTGACGCGGTCGCCGTAGTCCGCGGGCCGCTCTACAACGTTCCATTCGACCAGGCGACTACGAAGCGCGTCTAGCTCTTTGTCGACTTCCTCGGAGGTTACGCTGACCTCTTCACGCTCAAAATGGAGCGAACGGTAATCGCCCAGGGTTACGGGCGTGATGATCGGAACGGTCAGGCTAAAGTGATATGGCTGCCCAAGTTCGATTTCTGGCGCGTCCAGTTTCGGCTGCGTGATTGGCGTCAGCTCGTGCTCTTTGAGCGTCTCGCGATAAGCGTTCGAGATAAGGTCGTCGAGACCTTCCTGATAGATATATTCTTTCCCCAGCCTGCGTTCCAGTATAGAGCGCGGAGCCTTGCCGCGACGAAAACCCTGTACGTCTACCTTCTGTACCAGTTTGCGATATGCCTTGTCCGAGGCTTTCTCCATCTCGTCCCAACTTATTTCTATGTCAAGGACTGCCTCGCTTGTCGGCAATTTTTCAACAGAGACCTTCACATTTCCTCCAAAGGGTTCTTCCTAAAAAATCTTCTTAATCATATTGTACTGCATCGTTCTGAAACTGTGTTAGTGAAACTATACAGCAGGAAGTACAGAGAGGCAATCACCACCCATAGACCACCCCACAAAGGAGCTAGCAGTCTTTACGTTCTCAGCATTCATCAAAGCGTTGTGATCTATGTTTTGCTGCATATGTACTTGCCCACCGAGGTCAACCAGTGCGGTTGGCCTCGCCAGATTGGAGCGGGAGACGGGGATCGAACCCGCGACTTTCTCCTTGGCAAGGAGATGCTCTACCACTGAGCCACTCCCGCAGCATAGTGCATCACGTAGTGGGCGGTGAGAGACTCGAACTCTCACGGTTCATCACCAACAGATCCTAAGTCTGTCCTGTCTACCAGTTTCAGCAACCGCCCGCTCAAAAAAGTTAGATGTTCCCACCTGTGGATAATACATCAGCAACTTCCCTGATGTCAAGATAGTTTTTGCCTCCTGAGACTTTTAGATGATCACTAACTTTATGGCATATCCAATGCCACCTGGCGGACGGGTATCACTTGTCTAAACTCCCGTCATGTTCGCTTTATTCCCTCATATCCTTCCTCACGGAATACTGCGCTATATGTTACACTAAGATACACTGGCGAGAAGCCAGAGTTCTTTTGCACAGTTCTATACGTGGATGGTAGAATAGAGTAACTATGTATAGCCAATAGGACCACTCAAGCTATGGACTATAACACACCACAGGCTCCCTCGGTACCAGTGGACCTGGAGCGACCTGATCTTTACATCAATCGAGAACTGAGCTGGATTGAGTTCAATCGCCGTGTCTTCGAGGAGGCAAAGGATGACCGCCATCCTCTATTGGAGCGCGTGAAGTTCGTCTCCATTTTTGAGACTAACCTCGATGAGTTCATTATGATCCGCCTGGCTGGCCTGAAAGATCAGGTCGCCTCTCGCAAGTCGCTGCGTGGCCTCGATGGCCGCACCGCTGAAGAGCAACTGGCCGCCGTCCGACAGAGCCTGGCCCCGCTCGTTCAGGAGGTTCGACGCTACTGGCGCGATAATCTCTTACCCCTTCTCTCCTCTCAACGTATCCATATCCTTGATTATGAGCAATTGGACGAGCAGCAACGCAACACTATGCGCGAGTATTTTGAGAATGAGATTTTTCCCGTTCTAACGCCGCTTGCTGTTGATTCCAGTCATCGTTTTCCGCATATCTCTAACCGAAGCCTGAATCTGGCTGTTGTGATCACCGACGCTGCACATGGTGAGAACTTTGCACGCTTGAAGGTGCCCCCGACTCTCCCACGCCTGGTGCCTGTTCCTATAGACCGAGATGCAGAGAATTCAAAGGAAGCTGCCTTTGTATGGGTCGAGCAGGTTATCGCTGCTAACTTGAGTATGCTCTTTTCTGGCTTCGATATCTGGGAGTCGTACCCGTTCCGGGTGTTGCGCGATGCTGACATCGAGTTACAGGAGGATGAGGCATCTGATTTGCTGGAGTATATCGAGCAGGAGGTGAGAGATCGACGCTTTGGCGCGGTCGTCGATCTCGCCGTTAATCCTTCTATGCCCCCGCGCATCCGCAGTTTGCTGCTTAATGGTCTGGAAATTACCTCTCAGGACCTGACTGTTATCGATGGGCCGCTGGGCATGGGCGATGTGATGGAACTGCATAGCCTGGATCGCTCGGATCTGAAGGACCCGCCCTTCAATCCGCGTGTTCCCGCTTTTTTGCAGCGCGGGGCCGATATGTTCGCAGCCATTCGCAAACACGATGTTCTGCTTCATCACCCCTACGATAGCTTCAATAGCGTGATCGAGTTTATTCGCGCCGCCGCCGATGATCCTCAAGTGCTTACGATCAAGCAGACGCTGTACCGCGTGGGATCAAATTCCCCGATCGTCAGTAACCTGCTGCAGGCGGTGGAAAATGGCAAGCAGGTGGCTGTGCTCGTTGAGCTCAAGGCGCGCTTCGACGAGGAAAACAATATTGGCTGGGCGAGGGAACTGGAGAAGGCCGGCGTGCATGTGGTCTATGGTCTGATCGGCTTAAAAACGCACTCCAAGGTTGCCCTGGTGGTACGCAAGGAGCAGGATGGTCTGCGCCGCTATCTCCACCTTGGAACTGGTAACTATAACGCTTCGACGGCGAAGATCTACGAGGACCTCGGCCTGCTTACCTGCCAGCCTCAGCTCGGTGCCGATGCGACCGCGCTCTTCAATGCGCTGACCGGCTATTCGCGGCAGAATACTTATCAAAAATTGCTGGTCGCTCCCGTGGGGTTGCGACGCGGCATTGTGGAGCGCATCGAACGCGAGATCCACTTGCACGAGGAACACGGTAATGGTCGTCTTATCTTCAAGATGAATGCGTTGACGGACCCCGATATGATCCGCCTGCTCTACCGGGCATCGCAGGCTGGTGTGAACATCGATCTCATTATTCGCGGCATGTGCAGCCTGCGCCCTGGTCTCCCCGGCATCAGCGAGAATATTCGTGTGCGTAGCCTCGTGGGACGCTTCCTGGAACATAGCCGCGTCTACTACTTCGGTAATCACGGCGATGCTGAGATCTATCTAGGGAGCGCCGATCTGATGCAGCGCAATCTGAATACGCGCGTGGAGACGCTCTTCCCCATCGATTCGCTCACGCTGCGCGAGACGATTTTAAAGCATATGCTGGAGCCGGTGCTGGCCGATACCGTTAATGCTCACGTACTGGAACCCAATGGCAAATATCTGCGCGTGCAGCCGGTTAATGGTGAGCCGCCGTTTGATAGCCAGGCATGGTTTATCACGCACCCGTTATTTGAGGTGGACGATGACGACGATACCTCTCCCGATACGACCATCAGCGCCATCCCTTCGAGCGCCTGATCACAGGACCGCACAAATGTCGTGTGCGCCAAAAAAGGGCTTGACGGGGTAAGGAAGTCATGCTATAGTAGGTCACACCGAAATCATATGCCAAGGTAGCTCAGTCGGTAGAGCACAGCACTGAAAATGCTGGTGTCACCAGTTCGATTCTGGTCCTTGGCACCTCCCTCTTTGAGGATGACGCCTCAAGCCGCATCGCGAGCCGCTTGAGGTGTTTTTTCTTTTTCAATTTTTGGATGTTGACAGCAAAACACATATCAAGGATAAAGTTAATGCGAGCTAAAAGAAAGTGGAAAGTTGTTACGATCGGGTAGAGATACAGTAGTAATGGGGTTTGTGGTGCAATGGAACAGAAAAGTGGTTTAGGGGAAAGAGGTAAAACATGTATATAGCGGCTTTTATTTCTGTTTCTCTTGACTTGCTAGGGGATCCGTAGCAGCTGGACAAAACCAATGTTAAGGATTTAGAGGCGCTCAAGCATGACTTCTACAATGCTCCTTTACCATGGATGGTCGATGAAGTCAGCATTGTCGAACCAAGTCAAGATAGAGATGTATCTCAATGTGAGACCTGCCGTAAGGATAAAGTCCATTTTCAGTCAGTGGGAAAAGGGAGACTGGCGCACACCTGGGTGCCGCCTCTCGATCCTGGTTGTATGGAGCACCTCCCACCTAGTTCGGCTGCTCGCTCCCGCATGGAGAGCAGTCCTACTCCTGCCTGCTGTCCAGATGCGATACCCACGCCATCGTCGCTCACCTCTACATGGAGGCTTCCTTCCACAACACTGAGCCGCACCTGGCAGATGGTTGCGTGCGCATGGCGAACCACATTGGTCAAGGCTTCCTGCACAATACGATAGGCTGCCACTTCGATGGCCGCTGGTAGAGAAGGCAGGTCTTCTGCTGTTTCGATAGCGATCTGCAATCGCGGCAGGTCCTCCTGGTCAATGGCTGCTCCGGTTGGCATCAGAGCATGGGCTGCCCATTCGCGGAGCGCACCAAGTAATCCTAACTCGTCAAGGGAAGGAGGACGCAGGTCGTACACCAGGCGGCGGATATCGACAAGCGTAGAGCGGATGATCGTTTGCTGCTCAACGATCAAGGCATCAGCAGCCACCAGATTACGGGTGAGTGCTTGGCGCAGCGCCCCAGTCTGCCAGTTGAGGGAAGCGAGTGCTGATCCGAGACCATCATGCAGGTCCCGCCGCAAGCGGCGCCGTTCCTCTTCCTGCTCCGTCACCAGAGCGGTTCGTGAGCGTTGTAGCTCTCTGGTCAAGTGCTCCAGATTTTTTGTCAGACCCACCGTGTGGGCAGCGATACTCGCCTGTCGCGCCAGATCTTCCAGCAATTTTCGATCCGCTGAGGAGAAGGTTTCTCCAGGAGCACGCGAGGCGAGCAGCAGTTCGCCCACCTGCTCCCCTTGGTAGAGGAGCGGCAGGTGAACTAGCGGTTCCTGTGCCGCTCCAAAGGAGGCCGCCGTGTTCAACGCTCCCTTTTGCCTGAGACGTATGGCGGCATAAGGCAGTTTGAGAGCATGCGCGACGGTCTCCACAATGGTGGGAAGCACGGCATCAGAGGCCAGGGTGGCTTGCAGGCGCTCTCCCAGGCGTGCAATGGCTTGATAGGGGGTATGGCGGTCCCCGTACATCAGGCGGTTGACCAGTCGCTGCAACCGAACCCGTAAGGGCTGAAACAGGATCGCCACCAGACCGGTGGCCGACAATGAAATCAAGGTGTTCCCTTGGGCTCGCAAGAGCACTCCTAATGAACCAACCACCAGGATATAGATCCCAACAATACTCAAGGTGAGCGTACCATAGACCAGCGTGCGGTTGATAAGCAGATCGATATCATAGAGCCTGTAGCGCAAGATTGCAACACCCAGGGAGAGGGCGAGGAGGAGTGTCAAACCGTAGCCCACCACAAGGTTTCCAATGAAGGTGTATGGTGCCTCAAGCTGTCGGAGCGAGGGAACCAGGAGCACTGGAACGACGAGAACAAGAATCGAGAAGATACCTACGACGAAGGAGAAGACCACCACCTTTGTTTGCTGCCGCTCCAATGGGGTCGAGACTCGCAGGTAGCGGTAGATTTGGGCACCGAATGCGATGAGAAGGAAGCAGCCCCACAAGAGGCCCCAAACCAGGATATCAAGCAGGTCCAAGGCAGTGGATGGAAAGAACGAGATGAATATATTGAGGAGGACGATGACCAGCATCACCCAGCGCATCCAACGTGGGACAAAGCGTCCATTGGGAAAGAGACTGAAGAGAAGGATAGAGGAGGTAGAGTAGAGAAAGTTGTACACGGAAACAAAAATGGGCGTCACCCATGATCCCAGCAAGAAAGAGACGGTCACACTCTCCGTGATCACATTTCCTGTCGCATTCGCCACGAGATTGAAGGCGACCAGCAGCGCCATCCAGTTCTGGGATGTGCGCCACAAGAGCAGGACGGCAACCGTCACACAGATGAGGGCTGAGAGAGTGGTGACGATGATGATCAGGTTAGCATAGGTAGTGAGGGAAAGGCCAGCGTTCTGCATGGTTCGGGCGAGACTGGGAGTGAGCTGACCGAAGGTGCAGGTTAAGGGTGAGCTGGGACAGAGAGTATGCTGTTGTGCGTAATAGACAGGCAAGCAGAGGGCGAACACACCCAGAGCAATGAACATGAGCGCGAGACTACACGCGCGTGTCAGCACAAACCAGCGCCTATCGAAGCCTGGGCGCTTGCTATTGGCTGGAGGACGTGATTGTTTGTCTCTCTGGGGTGGAAGTGCTTGATCGCTCATTACTGCCTCCTGCTGGTTCCATCGGCATCATTCACCAGGGAAAACGCCATGATCCCTCCTGATTTGTCGCCGCAATTCATCATCATGATACTCTCTGGCTGGACGGTTTATGTTCCGTCATGAAAAACATGTGTTCCGAAGTGGCTATCCCAACCCGGACTCTCGCGCACGAATAATCGCCTGTGCTCGATCCGCTACCTGCAGTTTGCCAAAGATGCTCGAAATATAGTTACGCACCGTCTTGGGGCTGATGACTAACTGCTGGGCAATCTCGCTATTGCTGCGTCCCTGAGCAATCAAGGCCAGGATCTCGCGTTCTCGCTCGGTCAGATCCGCAAAGGGCAGGGAAGAGGCCGCCTGTTGTGGGGCCGAAAAGAATCCCACCAGCCGTTGAGCCATGCTTGTGCTGAAGATGGCCTCGCCCTCACCCACAGCACGAATGGCTCGCAGCACCTCGACTTCACTGGCTTCTTTCAAAATGTAGCCACGTGCCCCAGCTCGCAGAGCAGCAAAGAGCGTATCATCCTCCTCCAGGAGGGTGACCACCAGGATGCGAATGGATGGATTCGCCTGGAGGATGCGGCGCGTGGCCTCGATGCCGCCAATGCCTGGCATACGCAGATCCATAATGATCACATCGGGCTGCAAGGTGGCCGCTATCCTCACCACTTGCTCTCCGCTGTCCGCTTCTCCCACAATCTCCAGATCGTCTGTCGTCTGCAGCAGGGCACGCATCCCACTGCGGACCAGCGGGTGGTCATCGGCTATCAGAATGCGCAAGACGGACATAGCAGGGTCCCTTTCTTCGCTGCTCAGGCTTCTGTAAGCACTGGGAGGCGAGCACATACCTGGGTGCCTCCTCCTGGCGTTGCTTCGATTTCGCAGGTGCCGCCCAACTCCGCGGCCCGCTCACGCATGGAGAGCAACCCAACACCTCCTCGATGAGCAGGAGGGAGGCCGATGCCATCGTCGGTGATCTCCACCTGCAGGATGCCTTCGCTGAGAGCCAGGCGAATCGTACAGGTGCGGGCGTGGGCATGGCGTGCTACATTGGAGAGAGCCTCCTGGACGATGCGGTAGGTAGCAACTTCGAGCGCTGCCGGCAGTGCAGACACATCCTCAGGAGCCTGTACCTCGACACTGAGTCCGGACAGACGCTCCTGCTGGACTGATCTTTCCACTGGCAGCCCATAATGAGCCGCCCGTTCGCGAATGGCGCCCAGCAATCCCAACTCATCCAGAGCAGGAGGGCGCAAGTCATAGACGAGCCGACGGATGTCAGCGATGGCCGAGCGAATGGTGTTCTGCTGCTCCAGCACCAGCGCCTCTGCGGTGGCCAGATCGCGTCCCAGCAGCGTACGGATGGCTCCAGCTCGCAGATTGAGCGAGGTCAGCACTGATCCCAGCCCATCATGCAGATCGCGGCGCAGTCGGCGGCGCTCCTCTTCCCGGGTGGTGACTAACTCCGTTCGCGAGTGTTGCAATTCCCGCGCCAATCGCTGAAGGTCAGTCGTGAGTCGGACCGCGTACACGGCGACCCCTACCTGCCGGGCCAGATCAGTAAGGAGACGATAGTCCGCACGGGTCAAGGCTTCCCCAGGAGCCCGTGGTGCGAGGAGCAGTTCCCCGACCTGCTCTCTTTGAGAGCTCAACTCGAGGTGAACGAGGTCTGCGGCAGGTGTTCCATAGGAGGCGGCTGGGACAAAGGCGTCGTCTTGCTTCAAGGTAATGGCGACATAGGGAAGTTTCAGTGCTTGTGCCGTCGTCTCGACAATCATCGGCAACACCTGCTCTGGCGCCAGCGTTCCTTCCAGGCGTTGGCCAAGACGCGAAAGGATTCTATAGGGATCATCGCGCTCACCATACATCAAGCGGTTCACCATCTGTTGCAGCCGATCGCGTAACGGCTGAAAGAGGACGGCGATCAAGGCAGTTGCCGCCAAAGAAAGAACGAGATTGCCCTGGACCTCAAAGACTGTGCTCAGCCCAACCACGATCAGGATGTACAATCCGATCACAAAAGCGGTGAGTAAACCATAGACCAGCGTGCGGTTGGTGAGAGTGTCAATATCAAAGAGCCTTGAGCGGAGAATGGCCATGGCAATGGAGATTGGAATGAGGTAGAGTAAGAGACTAGCAATAGTGGAGAGAATCAAGATGGAAAGGATATGAGGACGATCCGAATGGAAGAAAGGCGGTAAGACAAGAAAAAGGACCACCACGGCGGTAAGAAAGCCGATTGTTGCTAGCGATACCCCAAAGACAACCCACTTGGTCTGCTGACGCTGCATAGGAGTAGATACGCGCCGATAGCGATAGACTTGCACGACCACCACACTGGCTGTAAGTCCTAAAAAGATCACAAAAGGAAGCACAGACTGGTTAAATGGCAAGGAGGGGAAGAAAGTATTTACCACCTCGAATGCGACCATCCCAAGCGCCAACCAGCGTGTCCATGATGGCACAAAGCGACCATCGGGGAATAGGTAAAAGAAGAGGTAAAAGCTGACGTTGCTAAGGAAGCTTACGGCTCTGATCGCTAACAGCCAGGATTGGGGAAGACCTGTACTCAGAGAGTTGCTACTAAGGCTAAATGGAAACATGGTCAAGGTGAATGAGGCTAAGAGTGCCATGCGGTCATCAGATTTGCGCACGAAGATGAGCAGGCCCACTACAAGGAAAACACCCTCCAAGACGATCGCACTGACAACGTTGTACCAGGCGTAGAAGTCTATTGTGAGAGCTAAAGCTTCAAGAGTTTGTGCATCATGTGGAGTGAGCTGCCCACCAACGCTTGGTGGGGACGAGGCATTGAGAATATGGAGGGATGCATAGTAGGTTGGGATGCTGGCAACGAACAGCCCCAATGCCAACACAATCAGGACAGCCCAGACGCATCGCGCCAAATTTACCCATCGCCCATGCAAGCGCATGTCGTTTTTGCTTCCTTTTTCAGGACTGACGGTTTCATATGTTGATGCAGACGAAGGGTTCATATCCATAATCTCCGAAGGACTCCTTGCCTCGTCTATTCAAGTGGTTTCTCTCCCCTATCTTGCCATACACTCGCCTTGAAAGCGTTACGAAAAGCGTTAACACCAGGTAAAGTTCTTGAGAATCCCGTTGGTGGAATCCTGGGGAACAAACTGGTTATCATCAGGGTGCAGAGACAGTGCTGACCAGTGTTGACCGTGGTAGCTCCCTGGGTTCACTTGTACTGAGTATGATCCATCTGTCCTGGTGTCGTTGGACTTGTGCCATGAGGTCACGGTACCGACTGCCAGCCAGGTCAGAGTAAAAATGACTTCAGGCATTAGAAAAAAGACAGCGAAGAAGTCAATGGAGAGGCCAACTGCCTGCAGTTCTCGAACGTTGTCGGCAGTCATAAACTGTCCACACGCTTCACCCGTACAGACCGTTTGGAGTTGAGCGAATACAACAGGGATGCTCAAGAAGATGCAAAGGATCGTCAGCAGGGTCACCATTATCCAGCCTGTTCGTGCCAAGATGAGAAGTATCCCTGCAATGGCATTTCAGGAGCATGCGATGGCGTATTCCTTCGGGCAGTTTCTGTTTGGGCCGGCGAGTGCATTGCTGATCTTCTCCTTCACGTATCTTGACCCCAGTTGCATGGACTGACCTGCATCACTATGCTACTCCAACAGCTAAGCTTTTTGCAAGCATTTCTGTTCCAAAGGAAGAGAATGTGGGTCCTCTTCCTTTGAAGTGTGCTCAATGAACACAGCGGAGAGCATTAAGCAGAGTACCAATTTCACCCTGTGGCTATTCTCATTGAAGACCTCCAGGACGTACACATCGGTGTCATACCCCTTTCAAGTGCATCATGCGGATACTAATGGTGGAATGGGTGTACCACACACATAGCAAAAGCGTGCGTTAGAACGCTGCAAGAGATGTCCACATGGCAAGTAAACTGGGACCTGAGCGGGAGCAGAAGAAGGCACTGCCCGAGGGCGCTCAGGAAGATTGCTGGCTTCGGACTGGGCCTCTTGCTGTTTCTTCGTTGGCGCATAGGTAGCTCTCCCGCTACTTCCTCCTGTTTCTCAAAAGCGTTCCTCTTAGCCGGTTCCATTTGTTGAAGACGATAGTTTTAAGTTTGTCCCAGTTAGCGAAGTTGATGAGGAGAAGGGCGGATATCGTCGAGAGAGAATACCCAAGTACGACTGAGAGTTCAAATGCTAGGCCAAGCCTATAACATAAGGTAAGCAAGAGTGTGCCGAATACTATTGAGGCAAGGGCCACAATGAGGGGGAAAGCTATGTTTTCAAGTTTTACTCTAGTATTCATTATCTTTTTATCCTCCACTTAAAGCCTTATCGCTCTCTGAAGAAGCGAGAGACTACAGCAGCCCCTAAAACAAGAATCAAGCCGAAAAGAATCGTAACGATCGTCGATGATGAGCCAGGGCTCATCTCATTGATTACGCTATAAAGAGCGGGAAGTAAAACAGCGATCAGAACGATAGCAATGAAAAGGCCAATAATTCCCTTGATCATAACTGCTCTCCGTAAAGCTATGAGTCAGGAACAATGCCGATATTCGTTCTACTGTTGCCCCTGGCTCGATGGGCTCGGCTAGATCTCCTTGGCGAGCTTAACTACCCCAGCAACACTGATGCCAGCGATAACGAAACCCAGCCAGCCAAGGCTAACTAAGAAAAGAACAACTGCTACTACGAGTCCTGCTAAAATGCATGCCTATTTTATCAATAAAAGAACTTGCATGGTATCCTCCTTGGGAGTAGCCTGGTAAAGTAACTGACCAACAATCATTTCTCGAAGAAAGGGATGCATATCATTCCTCATATTAGACATCCGCTAAGCCGATTTTTGGTGAGTAAATTGTTTCTGCTGATCGGGGATGTGTTTCGAACCCTTATCGTAACAGATGAGAACGGGCGTCTCTCTTCTTGAGCAATATCACAAATTGCTTTGTGATAGATTTTTACACGGCCTATTAGGCCCGCCAACATACATATACAACGCCAAGCCCTTGTTGAGAATGAAAAAGCGGCATGAAGCAACAACAGGTGTGCCCAATGGTCACGCAGGAACCGTTCGAGACACATGAGAAAAAACTAAGCCTCCTCCTCAAATGGCTTGCGAAGCTGATTGAACGCTTAACGTTATAAATCTTATCGGCGGCCCTAATAAGCTATAAGAGTCGGTGTCATGGGCCCTTCCCTCATACTGTTGCTTGGAATGGAGATCGGGATGGCGCTGTAACTCTGTCCCGATCCATGTGAACACTCTAGATGGGAAGGCCTTTAGTGAAGGTGTTTTCGGATGTCCTTGATCTCATTCTCCATGCGACCCAAGGTGGTCTGGTTAATCGCATCGAGGAAAGATCGAATATCCTTGATCTCATTCTCCATGCGGCCTAAGGTAGTCTCATTGACCGCCTTGAGCAGATTGAACACGTCATCTAAAGTAACCATGGAAAGTTTCCTCCTTGTTTACATAAACAACAAACCTATCGACCGGAAGGCAATTTTCACTGCCTTCTCTAGCTACAGAGAGCATAGCAGAGATACTGTCCCATCATCAGGTGACCAGCGTCCTATTTAGACTGGGAAGAATTCCTGGGGGGAACCTGGGACAGTCCTGGTCAGATTGGGACAGGGGAAGAAGAGCAGCGAAGTGTAGGAGTTGTGGATAACTCTTGTTATTCATGGTGATCTCATCCGTATTCTGCTGATAAAATGCAGCCAATCCTAAACAGTGTTTTTTGTCCGAATGCTGATACCGTTGGCGAATTGCTATCTGGAGCACGACATGAGCGCCAACGCCACCTGAAAATGAGCGTGGAAAACCAATTCGCCAACGGTATCGAATGCTACTGAAACCCTGCGGGCAAAAACGGCAGTTAGTGAGAAGGGACAACAGAAACGAACGATTCGTGATCTCGACGCGGCAGCTTTGCAACTACGAGGAGCCTGCCTGGTGCTTTTAGATAGCACGCATCCTGATCCACAGGTCCGCGAGAAAGTGTACGAGCAAATTGCGCAGGAGGCGCTTACCCAAGCCTGTACGCTGGTTGGGGAACTGGCACGTCCTGCCGACGAGGAGCAACAGTATCAGCAGTTGCTTGGCAAATACGCCACAGTACGCGTCTTCTTACCGACGCTTTTGCGTACAGTGACCTTTGAGGCAACCCCTGCGGGGCTGCCCATTTTGGAAGCAGTGACCTTTCTGAAAAATCAGGAAGGACGCAAGAACCCATCAATTGACAAGGCTCCGCGCAAAGTCATTACACCTGGTTGGCGACGCCACACGATTTCGCGAGAGGGCAAGGAAGAACATGTCGATCGGAAGGCGTACACGCTTTGTGTGGTGGAACGTCTACAAGAAGCGTTGCGCCGCCATGAGGTGTTTGTTGCTCCTTCAGAACGATGGTCTGATCCACGTGCGAAACTCCTGCAAGGAGCTGCTTGGGAGGCCGTGCGTGGACAGGTCTGCCAAACGCTGGGGCGTTCGGAGAAAGCCACCGAAACCCTTTTGGCACTCCAAACGGAGTTACACATTGCCTACCAACAAACCAGGGCGAATTTTGCCACAAATACCGCCATCCGCATGGAGCAGAAAGAAGGTCAGGATCATCTGGTTCTCACCCCATTCGATCGTCTCGAAGAGCCAAAGAGCCTACTGACCTTGCGTGGGCGGGTGAAACAGCGTTTGCCTCCCATCGATTTGCCAGAAGTGGTCCTGGAAATGCACGCACAGACCCATTTTATCTCAGCCTTTACGCATGTAAGTGACGGCAACGCACGCGCGGAGAATCTTTCCCTCTCCATTTGTGCGGTCCTGATTGCCGACGCTTGCAATATTGGCCTGACGCCCGTCGTGAATCCCAACAACCCCGCACTGACGTATGATCGACTCACCTGGGTGCAGCAAAATTATATTCGGGCAGAAACCCTCAGCCAAGCCAATGCAATGTTAGTCGATGCTCAGGCCAAACTCCCACTCGCGCAAGCATGGGGTGGCGGCGAGGTCGCTTCCGCTGATGGATTAAGATTCGTGGTTCCTATACGAACCATTAATGCAGGATATAATAGTAAGTATTTTGGCGTTGGAAGAGGTGTGACCTATTATAACTTTACCAGCGACCAATTTAGCGGTTTTAACGCCATCGTTATTCCAGGAACCGTCAGAGATTCTCTCTACATTCTGGAAGGGCTACTCGAACAACAAACGAGTCTGAATCCGATCGAGATTATGGCTGATACCGCAGGAACCTCTGACCTAGTCTTTGGGCTGTTCTGGCTGTTAGGATATCAATTTAGTCCCAGGATTGCAGACATTGGAGGAGTCCGTTTCTGGCGCATGGACGCAGAAGCGGATTATGGGCCTCTCAATAACCTGGCACGCAGTCGTATCAATAGCAATCTCATCACGGACCATTGGGATGATATGCTTCGAGTTGCAGGTTCTCTCAAAATAGGAACGGTTCACGCAACCGATTTAATGCGAGCATTGCAGCGAGGAGGCCATCCTTCAGCGCTTGCTCGTGCGATAGGAGAGGTCGGACGTATCGCCAAAAGTCTCTACCTCCTCTGCTTTATTGATGACGAGAATTACAGACGCAGAATAGTGATCCAACTCAATCGCGGGGAAGGACGCCATACGGTGGCCCGTGTGATCTTTCATACGTCGTTGTTTGATGCGAATCACCGTGCGACGACTGATGGAGAGCGCCTCGGCAATGTGTCCATTTAGCGTAGGATGCGCCCGAAAAAATATGGTGATCCCCTCATGAACCAACAGCTTTGGCCTTGTGGTCATAAGCTACCCGGGCATCCTCAATTTCAGCAAAATGAGTTTCAGCCCACGTGCAGATATCCTTCAGCAACTCACTAAATGTCTCGCCTAATGGAGTCAGAGCATACTCAACTCGAGGCGGGACCACATGGTAGACGGTGCGCTTCACCAGCCCATCACGTTCTAAATTTCGGAGTGTTCGCGTCAGCATTTTCTGGGAGATGCCCTTGATCTCACGCTTTATTTCGCCGTGCCGTTTCACCCCAAACGCCAGGGCAT
>WNGD01000766.1_pt1 | contig 35382 bp, 35 predicted proteins | sample 5400671 | NCBI WGS metagenome assembly WNGD01 (sample SAMN13153369, study PRJNA577476) | soil metagenome | isolation source: 40 cm soil or saprolite under grassland replicate 2 | place: USA:California | collected 2016-06-15 | reverse complement strand
GCTCGCTTGGCTGCCTAAGTGCGGCTGTAGTATTAGTGCATATCCGAATAACTATTCAAGATATGGGTTTACATGATGGGTTGGACCTATTGAAAGTACCTGTTGTGACAAAAATGGATGAGCAATTCGGAACGGCTTGCCAACTCTCGCGGCCAACTTTAGTCGAGCGTCTCCAGCATCCTGCGCGGAAGCATGAAAGCATTGCCATCCGGTGCTTGACAAATCAGGGATTCGCAGCTATACTATTCACATTGGATATATCCAACGTGGATAGTTCTTGAAAGCAGGAACGTGTGATCCTTTTACCATTGACGCCTGCGGTATTCCATATCTTGCTGTCGCTCGTCGGTGGTGACCATCATGGCTACGGCATTATGCAGGAAGTGAACGGCTACACCCAAGGGAAATTACGCCTGGGCCCTGGAACACTCTACCGTTCGATCAAGCAGATGCTGGCGCAAGGATTGATTATCGAGTGGGATGAACGCCCTGATCCGGCACTTGACGACCAACGACGGCGTTACTACCGGCTCACCGACTTTGGTCACATCGTCCTCACAGCCGAGACAGAACGCCTGGAGCAGGTCCTGCAGGTTGCCAGGGCCAAACAACGGGGGCCTCGCCCAGAACCAACAACCAGCGGGGGAGGCTGCTAATGGCTAACGCTTCAACACGCATCACCGCTGTCTCTGAGCATCTTTATCAAAAACTTCTCAGAGCCTACCCAGCGGCTTTTCGGCACCAGTATGGTGCGCAGATGACCCAGGTGTTTCTTGATTGCTGCCGCGTCGCTTATCAACAGAGCGGGACCAGAGGGGTGCTCCACTTATGGATAGTTACCCTTGGCGATTTGATCAGCAATGCCATCGCAGAGCATGTTTCGATGCTCATACCACGACTGAGAAGGCACAAAGCGCTCTTTCACATGCCGAGGCGGCTCGTGTTTCACAGACAAGGAGGACCTATGCTGCATATTACCAACGGCGACAGTGTCGGGGAAACGCTCCGGCAAACAGGTCTGCCAGGAGCTATAGTCACCTGGAAGGATATCCTGCATGAAGGTCCTACACCTGCAGGTCTTTCGCTTGAGCAGATGAGCCAGCTTCGTGCGCAATTTCTGGCCGACTGTGCGTTGGGTCCCTATGAAGAGGTGTTGGCTGACTTCCTGTCCAGGGATACAACGCTGGCTCAATTTGCAGCACACCGGGAAGTGATTCTGTGGTTTGAGCACGATCTGTATGACCAGTTACAACTGATCCAGCTGCTGGACTGGTTCTCGCACCAGGATCGCACAACTTCCACCATCAGCCTGATTTGCATCAATGCGTTTCCAGGCATCGCCCACTTTCATGGTCTTGGGCAATTGAATGCCAGCCAGTTACGCTCCTTGTACGAAACACGCCGTCCTTTGACCGAGGGAACCTTCACCCTGGGGAGCGAAGCCTGGAAGGCGTTTTGTTCGCCTGATCCCAAAGCGCTTGAGGCTTTCCTGCAAAAAGACACCTCTGCGCTGCCCTTTCTTAAGGCGGCTCTGCTGCGGCATCTTGAGCAATTTCCTGCGCTGCAGGGGGGCTTGTCTCGCACGGAACGCCAAATCCTAGAAGTCGTGGCTTCAGGTGTTCACACTCCGTTAGAGATCTTCCGCGCCACGCAGGAGCAAGAGGAAAGCCCGTTCCTGGGAGATACCCCGTTCTGGTTCTACCTCTCTGGCCTCTGCACCGGGAGAAAGCCCTTCCTCAAACGCGCCGATGGCGGCATGTTTTCCTTACCTCCCGCCGATTCCCACGATCCCGCGTTTCGAGAACAGGTGCTTACCCTGACAGAGGAGGGACAGAATGCGCTGGTTGGGCAGGCTGATTGGATCAAGAGCAAGAGCGGGATTGATCGCTGGCTGGGAGGAGTGCATTTACAGGGACAAGAGGCGGCATGGCGATGGGATACCAAGCTCGCGACCCTTGTCCAGGTACAGAGCGCAGCGTGACCTCTCCATGACACGAATGCAGATGTGAACCATGCTTGCGCCGATCACGCGCTACATATCCAGATGAGAGCAGAGAGCCTCTCTCAATTACCTCAGTGAACTGCTCTCTGTGACTCTGTTCCCAGAACGAAGATGAAAAAGCAGAAAACTCAAAAGCACGGACGTGCGCGAACTCCGAATAACCCCGCCACGACAGGGTTTCGGATCTCCGAGGAGCTGTGGGCGGTGCTGCACCCCCTGCTGCCAGTCCACATCAATACGCATCGTTTTGGCGGGGGACGCCCACGCGTGTCCGATCGAGCTTGTGCTGATGCCATATTTTATGTGCTACGAACGGGCTGCCAATGGCAGGCCCTGGATCAGACCGAGCTGTGTGCGCATTCCACCGCGCATGATCGCTTTCAAGAGTGGGTGAAAGCCAATGTTTTTCTCGAGCTCTGGCAAGCAGGGGTGGAGCGGTTTGATGAGCTGTGCGGGATTGACTGGGGCTGGCTCTCGATGGACGGGGCCATGACCAAAGCTCCTTTGGGTGGGGAAAAAACTGGCCCCAATCCAACCGACCGGGGTAAGAGCGGGGTGAAACGCAGTCTGCTCACCGAGGGGCATGGAGTGCCAATTGGGCTAACGATTGAGGGAGCGCAGCGCCATGATATGAAACTGGTGCGGCCAACCATCGAAGGCATCGTAGTCGACCGTCCGGAGCCGACCAAAGTGCATCCACAAGGGATGTGCCTGGACAAGGGCTATGACTACGACGAGGTGCGCGGCATCCTGAGCGAATTCGGCTTTACCGCCCACATCCGTGCGCGAGGGGAGGAAGCGCAGGCCATTAAAAGAGAGGCTGGGTTCAAAGCGCGAAGCTTCGTAGTGGAACGGGTGCATTCCTGGATGAATCGCTTTCGTCGTCTGCTGGTCCGCTGGGACAAAAAGCCACAGAACTATCTGGCGTTCCTCCACTTTGTCTGTGGCTTGATCGCTCTTCGGGCCGCTGGGTTATTCGGATAGGCACTTAATTGACATGTGTTTTTTGCCGATGATACACTAATGCCAGGGTTCCACCTCACTATGCAGGAAGAAGAACAGAAAAATGGCAACCAAACGCTTGCTTGGAATTTTCGCTCATCCAGATGATGAGGGCACTACGAGTGGTGCTCTCTTAAAGTATAGCATGACAGGCGTTGAGACTGGCCTTGTATGCGCGACACGTGGCGAGGTTGGCGAAATTGCTGATCCCGCGTTAGCAACGCCTGAGAAGCTGGGCCAGGTGCGCGAGGGAGAGATGCGCGCGGCAGCCGAAGCGCTGGGAGTGCATAACCTCTGGTTTCTTGACTATCGCGACTCGGGTATGGCGGGTACTCCTGAGAACCAGGATCCCCGTTCCTTTGCGCAGGCCAGCGCGGCGGATGTTGTGGGAAAACTTGTGGCCATCATTCGTCAATTTCGCCCGCAGGTAATTGTAACTTTCGACGAGACCGGTGGCTACGGGCATCCCGATCACATCGCCATTTATCGTCACACTACCAGCGCTTTTAGTGCCGCGGCCGACGCGGCGCAGTATCCTGAACTCGGGCCAGCATTTGCTGTTTCCAAGCTCTATTATAGTTCATTCCCACGCAGCGCTATTCGTGCCATAGGTGAATGGATGAGGTCGCAGAATTACCAGGGATCTTTCGGCAACCTCGATCCAGAAAAACTGGGCCTGCCTGATGAGCTGATAAACGTCCAGCTTGATGTTGAGCCATGGTTAGAAACTAAAGCTCGCTCGTGGGCGATGCACCGTACGCAGATGGACCCTAATAATCCCATGGCCAGGATGCCTGAGGAGGTGCAGCGCAAGTGGCGCCGCTACGAATACTATCAATTGGCGGCTTCCCTCGTAGGTCCAGACGTGCCGGGGGAAAATGACCTGTTCGCGCGCACCTAATAGTTAGTTTTGGAGGATAGAGTGGACAAAACAGGTGTTCAAGCAGCATTCGTTGCAGCGGGGCTCTCGCGCCTGCTGAAAGACATTGACCTGGTAGCACGTGCATCGATCCGGTTGTATACCACTCCGGTGAATGAGTCCACTTTGAGCGTTGGCGCGTCGAAACTTGGTGGCGTTCCCGACCTGGCGCCTGAAGTGAACTGGCCTGAGCGCAAGGGCCTGCCCCAGTCCTTCATCGCGCAAATCCATCTCAATGATGTACGCCCATATGACACCAGCAAGGTGCTGCCAAAGGATGGCATGCTCTGGTTTTTCTACGATGCGCAGCAGCAAACCTTTGGAGCTGACCCTACAGACCTTGGGGGCTGGCGTGTCATATTCATGAACGACAACCTCACCAGGCTGCAACGTCATCCTGCACCTGCAAAACTTCCAGCTTCAAGCCAGTTTCGAGCGTGCTCCATCAACTTTGCAAGCGAAATAACTCTATCCCAGCAGCCACAATTGGAGATACCCAACTTCGACTGGACGGATGCGGAGCAAAAAAAGTACGAGGAACTTCTCTCGACCTTTCCTACTCCGGCCGATCGCGCTGCTATACATCATCGCTTACTGGGTTACCCCGATACCATTCAGGACGACATGCGCCTGCAGTGCCAGCTTGCTTCTCATGGCATCACTGATGCAAACGACCCGCGTGTGGCCGAGGTATCGAAAGGTGCCATGGACTGGCAATTGCTCCTCCAGGTAGACTCTGATGAACATGCCGGCATGCGCTGGGGCAATGCCGGCATGCTCTACTATTGGATTACATCGGCTGACCTACAGGCACGCCGTTTTGATACAACCTGGCTGGTCTTGCAATCCGAGTGAGCATATTCGCCCACAGTTCACGATGTTTTACAGGAAAGGAGCGGCGCCATGATGAAATGTCTACATTTTCTGGTGGTGATTGCCGCGCTAACACTGGTTTTAAGCGGATGTACGCTAACAGTCGAGACGAACCCGCCGGGTTCATCGAGTTCATCGAATAAACCATCTGGCAGGGAACCCAACTGGGGCGTCCAGACCAAGACCTCGGGATGTATGGCTCACGGTGGCCTTCAGGACTCCGCCTGTACACCCGGCGCCATCTTCACAAACGCGACCAAAGACGTCATTTGCCAGCAGGGATATGCACGCTCGGTACGAAACGTGCCGCAAAGTGAGAAAAACCAGGTATACGCGGAGTATGGTATAACAAGTCACCTGCCTGGCCAGTACGAGGTCGATCATCTCGTCAGCCTGGAACTGGGTGGCTCGAATGATATTGCGAATCTCTGGCCCGAAGCCGCCAGCCCTACGCCAGGCTTTCATCAAAAAGATCTTGTCGAAAACTACCTGCACGACCAGGTATGCTCAGGGGCGGTATCTCTGAAAAAGGCCCAGATCGAGATCGCAACGAACTGGCTGGCTGTCTATAATCAAATGCCGAACAAATGATCTGGAGGGTGTTTTGCTCCATCCTCACTAGGGTTTCTCCTCCTCGGTCTCCAGTGGAACCGCTGGCCGGTCGTCATCCGAAGCTGGCATGGCAGATAGGTGAGCCCATGGAATCCTTGTGGGAGTACAGATGTCGTGCAGGTGGAATACATCATTGTATTTCATGAGACGCCAGAACGTCCCCCGCTGCGCTGAAGTGTTTTGCTGCCAGTGAGTAATCGAGGCGTTGCGGGTGTACATCTGTACCGGCGGTACTGACAACGAACTCATTCTGAAGAAGTAGAGGAAGGAGCCGTCGATGATTCCGCCATGGCAGACCAGCACGATCGTCTTTCCCGCGTGCTCACGAGTAATGCGGTCGAGTGCGGTGCCCACTCGCAGCATAAATTGGCCCCAGTTCTCTGCTCCCGGCGCAAGAGCGCGGAAGGGGTTCTCCACGAAATCGACCTCTTGATACTTCTCGCGAAACTCCTTTAGCGGGAGTCCATAGGCTTCACCAGGCCGCAACTCCTGTATCTCGTCATCAGGTAGCGGTACAAGGTCAAGCGCAGGAGCAATAATTTCCGCCGTCTGAAGAGCGCGGGGAAAGGTGCTGGTAATCAAGACGTCCGCCTTGATCTCCTGCGTAGCAGCCAGGCGGTCACGCAGTCGCTCAGCCTGTAATCTTCCGAGTGGCGAGAGCCCATCGTCCCTCATGAAGTCTTTTACCGGACTCATTTCTCCATGGCGTATCAGGTAGAGGTCTGTCATCAGTGTTAGTCCTCCGGGCGTATTCTGCTTTCCTATAGCAAAGATCAGGTGATATACCTATATCTACATTCTAACATCCTCTTGCGCCTCAAAGTCGGTCTTGAAAAAAACACTATACTGATTTTGCCAGTGTGTCTGATTCTCAGCGTCTTCGCCCTCTCGCGCCGGGTGCTCGCGCGGCTTCCCCGCGCAAACAATGGAGTATGTTATGTGGAAAATGCGCGAAGCGCATTTTCCACATAACATACTCAAACAGGCGAGCGCCGCAGGCGAGAGCAAGCGAGCGGAATGGGAATCAGGCAGACTCTCAAAGTCGGTCTTGCAAAAAAAGGCTATACTGATTTTGCGGCCACAAGGACGGCTGTTCTTTCGTACAGTCAAAAGACTGGCCCATAGTACGAGGCAGCAAGTCTAAGTATTATAGTAGAGTGATAAGCGAAAACCTGGCGATCTCGCAGGGAGATCGATCTAGTTCAGCTAAACCCCCGAGAGGAGACCATACATGTCTACAGTTTCAAATCGTACCGTCTTGATTACAGGCGCTTCTCGTGGTCTCGGTCTGGCGCTCGCTCGTGAACTTGCACGGAACAACTGGACCCTTATCATTGATGCTCGCGGCGGGGATGCGCTTGAAGGCGCCCGCGCCGAATTGGCAAAACTAACCGATGTTATTGCCATTTCCGGTGATGTGACAGATGCAGCCCATCGCCAGGCACTTGTTGAAGCGGCGCGCAACGCTGGCGGTCTGGATGCTCTCGTAAATAACGCTAGCTTTCTCGGCCCCAGCCCGCAGCCAAATCTGCTCGACTATCCGCTCGATGTGCTCGAACATGTCTACCACACTAACGTGATCGCACCGCTTGCGCTTATCCAGGCCGTTCGATACGACTTGAACCCCGGTGCGTGCATCATCAACATAATCAGTGACGCGGGTGTCGAGGCCTATCCCGGCTGGGGCGGCTATGGATCGAGCAAGGCAGCGCTCGAACAGCTCTCCAATGTGCTGGCCGCCGAAGTTCCTTCTCTGCACATCTACTGGGTCGATCCCGGTGATATGCGCACACAGATGCAGCAGGAAGCTTTCCCCGGTGAGGACATCAGCGATCGGCCGCTGCCGGAAGTAAGTGTACCAGGCCTGCTCGAATTGCTCACAGGAAAGCGGGCCAGCGGGCGTTATGCAGCCCGCGCGTTGGCAGAAGACAAGCAGTTAGACACTGCCAGGTGAACGCTATGTTTCTCCAGCATACTTCAACGAACTATGAGCGCGGTCGAGTAATGCTCAACTATGCATCTCTAGACTTCGACCTTCCGGCAGAACTCGAGGCTGGAGAGCCGCCCGAGGCACGTGGGCTTGCGCGCGATGAAGTGCGCCTGATGGTTTCCTATCGATCGGACAACCGCGTTGTTCATACGCAATTCCGGGAAATTGGGGCGTTCCTCGACGCGGGCGACCTGCTGGTGATCAACACCAGCGGAACGATGAACGCTGCGCTCAGCGCAACACGTGAGGATGGCACAGCCCTCGATCTGCATCTTTCCACTCACCTTCCTGCGGATCTCTGGATCGTAGAGCTGCGCCTGCCTGGTGAAAAAGGTACTCAGCCCTTCTACACAGCCCGGGCCGGCGAAAAGCTGCATCTTCCAGGTGGTGCAACTGCTATACTCCATGTTCCCTACCTGCGGAACCGTAACATCGCTCCCGGTGGCCCCACACCCACACGTCTATGGATCGCGACGTTGTACCTGCCCTCTCCGCTAAAAGGCTACCTTGAACAATACGGTTCGCCAATCCGCTACAGCTACGTCAGGCAAGGCTGGCCCATCAGTTATTACCAGTCGGTATATGTCACGGAAGTAGGCAGTGCCGAAATGCCTTCAGCCGGCCGCGCCTTCACGACCGAGTTGATCACGAAACTGGTGGCTCATGGCGTGCAGGTCGCGCCTTTGCTCCTGCATACAGGAGTAGCCAGTCTTGAGAAACACGAGCCACCATATGAAGAGTTCTATCGCGTGCCCCCGGAGACAGCACGCCTGGTCAATGCCACACGTGCAGCAAACAAGCGGGTCATAGCCATAGGAACAACGGTGGTGCGGGCATTGGAAACCGTCACCGACAAAGCAGGTACCACCTATCCTGGTGAAGGTTGGACGGACCTGGTCATCACCCCACAGCGTGGCATGTATGCTATCAATGCCATGCTGACCGGACTGCACGAGCCGCTAGCAACACACCTGGCGATGCTGGAAGCCCTTGCCGGGCGAGAACATCTGAAAGTGACCTATGCCGAGGCCCTGCGAAAGGGCTACCTGTGGCACGAGTTTGGGGATTTACATTTGATCTTGCCGTGAGGTGAAGTTCATGGAGATGAAGAAATTCAGGCGGGTTTTGCCCCACCCCGGGGCGCCATAAATGTCGGTCCCTCGATAATGAGTTTTCAGAAACAAGATCGGCAAGAGGGTCTGGAGGGACCATCAAGCATGTCATCCTGAGCGCAGCGAAGGATCTATCGCGATGGGCACCGAGATCCTTCGCTGCGCTCAGGATGACATTCTATGGCCGATCTTGGTTGTGAAAGTTCATCATCGGCCTGCGGAGAGCATCGACGGGCCATTGGCCGATACATCGGCGGTGCGCCAATAAATTGTGCGCCTACGAGTATTACTGATCCTGGTTGTGAAGAATCATAATCGGGGACCTACAACGCCCATCTGTATGCCGAGTATTTTGTGAAAGTGCATCTACTCCACCTCCATCAGTACATCTCCATCGTCAACAAAGTCTCCTTCATTGACTCTGATTGTTTTCACGACCCCGTCAACGCTAGATTGAATGGGAATCTGCATCTTCATCGACTCCAGCATCACCACGTCCTGGTCAACAGCTATCTTCTCGCCTGGCTTGACCAGGAACTCCAGCACGACGCCCGCCATGTTGGACACAATACGCTTCATATAGTCGAACTCCTATACTCAAAATCTCACGATCAAACAGGGTAGATCGGGTTTCGACATTCCGAAAAACGCGCATCCTTAGTATGGTAGAAGCTATAGCGTGTGATCAACTCGTTGCGCAGCGCCTCAAAAGGTGTGATTGTATCCACAATCAACTCGGAGGCCAAGCGGAAAATATCGATGTCCTCGGCGTATTTCGCCTCCATCATCTTGCGGAACGGGTCGCGTTGTTCCTCGGGCAATTCGGCGATCTGGTTAGTAAAGACAGCATTTATAGCGGCTTCGGGCCCCATCACGGCGATCTGTGCCGTGGGCAGCGCGATTACGGCATCGGTGCCGAAGGCCGGTCCCGCCATCGCGTAGAGGCCCGCGCCGTAGCACTTGCGTACGATAACGCAGATTTTCGGCACTACAGCCTGCGAGACTGCAGCAATAAACTTTGCTCCATGACGGATAATGCCTGCTCGCTCTACCGCCGAGCCGATCATGAAGCCCGAGACATCTGCCAGGAACAACAGCGGGATGTTGAAGGCATTGCAGGTGTTGACGAAGCGCGTTCCCTTGTCTGATGAATCGGTGAAGATCACACCACCTTTGATGCGCGGCTGATTGGCGACGATGCCGACCGCGCGCCCGTTCAGGCGCGCAAAGCCGGTAATGAGTTCGGGCGCGAAGAGTTTCTTGATCTCGAGGAAACTGCCTCCATCTACCAGTGAGTTGATAAAATCGTACATGTTGAAGGCTTTACTCTGCGTTTCCGGAACGATATCTCTGAGCGGTCGATCGCTGGCAGGCGGTGCAGGCTCAGCGCCAGCGGTCTTCTCAAGATAGTTCTGCGGCATATATTTGAAGTACTCACGTGCGATATGGATGGCGTCTTCTTCTCCGGCCGCCAGGAAATCTCCCAGGCCCGAGACAGTGCAGTGCATGCGCGCCCCGCCCATTTCCTCAAGCGTGACCTTCTCACGCGTCACCATTTCTGCCATGCGTGGAGAACCGAGGTAGGCGCTGGCATTGCCATCGACCATGATTGCTATATCGGCAAAAGCGGGTGTATAGGCAGCTCCTGCCGGGGAAGGCCCGAACATAATAGATATTTGAGGCACCACACCCGACATTTTGATCTGGTTGTAGAAGGTGCGCCCACCCTGGTTGCGACCCGGGAAGAGGCGTATCTGGTCGGTGATGCGCGCTCCCGCCGAATCGATCAGGTAGAATATAGGGATACGCATCTGCATCGCCATTTCCTGGATACGCAGGTTTTTCTGCACCGACTTCTCCCCCGCTGATCCAGCCTTGACCGTTGAGTCCGACGCGCTGAATGCCACCGGTCGACCATGAATACGTCCAACTCCCGTGATGTTGCCATCGGATGGTAGTTCTGGATTCAGGCACTCTGCAAACATGCCATCTTCAAACTCGATCTTGCCATCATCGAGCAGCAATTTGAGGCGGTCGCGCGCAAAAAGCTTCTTCTGCTCTCGATTGCGAGCGTGGTATTTCTCCGCGCCGCCCTTTTTGATGCGCTCGATCTCGCTCGCCAGTTTATCTGCATTCGTGTCTCTCATAGTGCGACAGCCTCTTTTAAGACGCGCTCTTTGATGCGTGTACGCAAGCTATCTTCTGTTACTACGTCCACATTACATCTGAGCAGGTCTTCGAGGTCTGTCAATAGCCCACCAAGGTCAAAAAGACTACGACCCGGTTCCATATCGACCAGCAGGTCAATATCACTCTTTTCGTCGGCTTCTCCGCGTGCGACTGAACCGAAGACACGCACATTATATGCGCCGTATTTTGCTGCGGTGCGAAGAATCTCCTCACGTTTCGTCTTTATTAGCTCGTCAAGAGACATCGGGGTGATCTCCTTCTATCTGTATTTGGTACTATATCTGCTCAAGCATCCAACGACAAGGCGAAATCAATGGCTTGCTCCTGTGTGAGCGTGGCACCTGCTTTCCACTCCTCTGCAAAGATGGGTCCGCCAAGCGCCGCTTTGGTCGTGGCGACTGTCCGCTCGAAAGCTTCGTGTTCGGCAGGAGGCAAGGGCGTCCTGGCTTGCTCGCGGAGTGTCGTCGATGTCGCACAGAGACGCGTTGCCTGCCTGTAGTGCCCTTCTGCACAAAGAGCAGCAGCAAAGCCCTCCAGGCACCAGGCAGTGTAGGTTGGACTGCCGAACGTGCGGTAAAGCGCGAGCGCTTCCTGGTAGCGCGCTTTGGCCAGGGCATAGTTCTGTAACTGGCAGGCCAGGTGGCCCAGCAAGGTGGTGATCCCGGCAATCCCAAAAGTCATTCCCATGGCTTGCAAACCGCTCAGGGCCTCTTCGAACAGCGCTGTAGCCTGAGCCACGTCTCCTTGTATCCGTGCAAGCTCCGCGCGATTGCCCAGGGCGAAGCCTCTGATGCTCGGGTGCTCTGTCTGTCTGGCATGCAAGTCGCTTTCGGTAAAGTGGGTCGCTGCCTCAGCGAGCTTTCCCCTCATCTGGGCAGCCTTGCCCAGGACGGCGAAGGCCATGCTCATCCTGCTGTGGTCCAGGCCTGGTCGAGCACGTTCTAAGGCTGCGATGGCCACGGCCTCTGCCCGTTCCAGTTTCCCCAGGCTCACAAGCGTATCTCCATAGAGGTAGAGGGCATCTGCGCGCAGTACGAGCGGTACTCCCTGCTCTCCAGCCTGCTCGTCCAATGCAAGCATGCGTTCGAGCCATCCCTCAGCTTCGCTCATCTGACCATGGCTATACCAGAACCTGCCAAAAGCGACTGCCAGCCTCAGCCCCAATTCTGCCTCACGCCTCTCCTCTGCCCACGCCAGGGCTGCGCGCGCATTCGGAAAGTCCTGCACGAGTTCAGCCTCGTCTGCTTCCTGTCCTGGCCCGAAGGGAGCAATGCTCTCCCCTCGATGGGCATAATAGGCCGCATGACGCTGCCGGCACACTTCCTCTTCGTTCGTCGAGCACAACTGTTCGAGGGCATAGTCCCGCAGCAACTCCAGTATCCCGAAGCGTGTTGCCCCCTCCTGCGACATCTCCACCTGAACCAGGCTGGCGTCTACCAGTGCGGCAAGTGTGAGGATGGCCTCGTCCGGCCTGATTTCTCCCTCGGCCCAACAGACTGCTTCTGCCGCCGGGAGCGTCCAGCCTCCTACAAAGACGCCCAGGGCCCGGAAACAACGTTTTTGTTCTCCTGTCAGGAGTTCATAGCTCCAGGCAATAGCATTACGCATCGTTTGCTGGCGCGTTGGCAGATCCCTGGCACCGCCACTTAAGAGCGTCAAGCGATGGGTAAGACGCTCAAGCAGGTCAGACAAGGAAAGCACTCTGACCTGCATCGCGGCTAACTCAATGGCCAGGGGAAGACGGTCTACGCGTTCACAAATGGCTGTGACCATCGCCACATCAAAGAATCCACCCGGTCGAACCGCTTGCGCGCGCTCACGAAAGAGCGTGACCGCAGCGTCCTGGGCGAGAGGAGGCAGTGGAAAGACCTGTTCAGCACGGAGATGCAGGGGTATTCGACTGGTCACCAGCACATGCAGGCGAGGACAACTCGCCAGCAGATCAGCCACGAATGGCACTGCCTCCAGGAGGTGCTCAAAATTGTCGAGCACGAGAAGGAGCTGCTTGTGCTGCAAGAATGCACGGATTTGCTCAGTCATCGGATGATCTATCTGCTCGTGCAGGTGAAGGGTCTGCCCGAGCACCTCTGGAACGAGCGCAGCATCGCGCACGGGAGCCAGCGCCACGAAGGAGACGCCATCGGTGAGTTCCTCGCAGAGGTCCTTAGCCACCTGGAGAGCGAAGCGGGTCTTGCCCACCCCACTCGGCCCGGTGATCGTCAGCAGGCGTACCTGGCTGCGCTGGATGAGGGCAAGCGCGCGGGTATGTTCTTGCTCACGACCAATCATCGCGGTAGGGGAGAGAGGAAGCCCGTGCGAGGGAGAAACAGGCGATGCCCCGGCGGCTCTCCCGGGTCGTGCGGAGGAGCGCAGCAAGTTCTGCTGGTGCGATGTCAGGGGAAGAGCACCGGCCAGCAGGTCAAGGGTATCAGAGCGCGGGTTGCGATTGATGCCCCGCTCCAGATCGGAAATCGCACGTGTGCTCAGCCCGGCCTGGGCCGCCAGGGTCTCCTGTGAGACTCCAGCCGCCTGGCGATAGCGCCTGAGCAGCACGCCAAAGGTGCTGTGTTCCTTCATCGGTCGTCTCCCGTGCCCTTCCTGCTTCACAAGCAAGCTCTTCCAGCATGATACCACATCGTCAGAAGCCAGGAAAAATGTGGGGGAACATGTGCCTCTTCTTCATGGTAAGAACAAGAATCATCAACTACACTCTCATCAGAAACAGGCGCTCGTCAACGACCTGAAGGACCTGCTCGAACTTTCTATCGTTATCAAGAAGGAGTCTACCTATGGAGACCACAGAAAAACGTCCGGAACAAGCAGATCTTACCAGACAGGCTCGAAGCAAAGATCACAGCACAAGAGGGCCGCTTGGCAGGCTCATGCTCATCGCCTTCATTGGGTATGCGTTCATGTACTTCGTCGCATTCTTTTATATACTCCTCGTGGGGAAAGTGTTTATTCCTCCTATTGTGATTGAGGCGGCGCTGGTCTTGCTTGCGACTGTCGTGGTCGCTACTCGCTGGCGCTGGGCACCGTTGCTTGGTGCTCTCGTGGCTCTGCTCACATTACTGGACCCGATCTTCCAGCCCCACAACATCTATACCTACACACACCCTGGTCAGTCCAACTACGAGTTTATTCTCCTTGTGCTCGTGACTAGCTTTGGGTTGGTCGCACTGGTGACTAGTATCATGGCAGCCATACGAAATTTTCGGGGCCTGGGACATGAGTCTCGCCTTCCGCGCTTTGGTGGCTTCTTGTTGAGCGGTTTTGCTGGCCTCGTTCTCGGCTTGATTATTCTCTCGCTGGTTGTCACTGTCATTCCACAGACCACTGGGGCAAATACCAGCGCCGATGGTCAGCCAGTCGTTCATATGACAGCGTCCAATTTTGCCTCTAACGTGGTGCTGGTGCCTAAAGGCTCAAGCCTGCTCATCGTCAATGACAGTTCCGTGGAACATATCCTGCAAAACGGAGCGTGGGATGCAAGTGGCATTCCCCATTCGGGAGCCGAGCCTGGAGCGCCGGCCCTGCACAACATGGATATCACTGGCGGGTCTCAGGAGATCGGACCATTTGCGACTGCAGGAATCTACCACATTTATTGCACGCTGCACCCAGGCATGAATCTGACCATTGTAGTGCAATGAAGGAGCTTCCTCTGTTCCGCCAGAACCATCCCCAATAGGACCAGGGCAGCAAACGGGAAATGCTCGAATGAACATTGAGTATGCGCCAACAGCCATGACTGAGAGCCGTGAACGGTACAGCTACGCACGCTTGCACGGGCGCTGGATTGTGCTCGCCCGAGGCGCCTGGTTCACCCTGGTCGTCCTCACCCTGGCGATCTTCTGCGCCAGCCTCCCGGTGTATCTGGCACTCCTGCAAACTCCCTGTGCCGGGACAGCATGCGAATACCAGCAACTCACTCACTCACAAGTCGAGACGCTCAAAGGGTTGGGCCTGTCTGTAGTTGATTACACAGTGTACACGGTCGCGCTCACGTTGGCCTCTGTGGTGGTGTGTTTGGCGGTCAGCACGCTCATCGTCTGGCGCCGACCCGACGATCGGATGGCGCTCATCGTCGCGCTCATGCTGGTGACGTTAGGCCCGATCATCGAGACGACCGCCGTGCCGCAGAGCCCCTCCGCCTGGCAGGTGCCCAACGAGTGCCTGACCTTGCTCTTTCTTGCCTTGTTCCTGCTCGTCTTCTCCCTGTTTCCCACTGGACAGTTCGTGCCGAGCTTCACGCGCTGGATCCTCGTCGTGTTTCTTGCCGGGCAAGTTCCTCTCACCTTCTTGCAAGTTGCGCCTCTCATACCGAATACACAGGTGAGCCGGCCTGGCTAGCTCGTGTCTCTCGGCGAGATGGCGACGCTTGCACTCCTCCAACTCTACCGCTACCGGCGTGCGTCCAGTCCCCTGCAACGGCAGCAGACCAAATGGGTGGTCTTCGGCATCGCTGTGCCGATCGCTATCTCTGTGAGCGTGACTGCGCCGTATCTGATTTTCCCAGTGTTCGCTGAGCCCGGTTCCCTCTATCCGTTGGCTTACAATCAGATCAGCATCTTGCTGTCGCTCTCCATCCCGCTCTCGTTTGGGTTCGCCATGCTGCGCTCTCGGCTGTGGGAGATCGATGTTCTGATCAATCGCACGCTGGTGTATGGCACGTTCACGGTCATCCTGACGGGGGTCTACGTGGGCCTAGTCATTGGCCTGCAAGCGCTGCTGCGGGGCATCATCAGCCAGGACAACAGTGTGGCTATCGTCCTCTCTACATTGGTCATCGCGGCCCTCTTCCAGCCGCTGCGCCAGGGCATCCAGCGGCTGATTGATCGGCGCTTCTATCGTAGCAAGTATGACACGGCGAAAACGCTTCAGGCTTTCAGTGCAACACTGCGCAATGAGATGGACCTGGACACGTTGCGCGAACAGTTGCTAGCAGTGGTGCAGGAGACGATGCAGCCTGCGCATGTTTTGCTGTGGTTACGCCCTCCTGAACCATCCAGGAAACGGAAAACGTGGCTGCTGGCAAGAATCGATGAGGAAGAGAGAGGAGAACCATGATGGGAGGCAAAGAGATGAGAGGGGAATACGCGGAGTGGGCGCACTACAATCGTGTCAATCATCACTTTGACCTCTCTTGCGGCTACCCTGAGCCGGTGCTATGCTGTATGCGATGGAAGGCAAAGTAATTTGCAGTAGAAGTCGCAGCGCGTGTACAGAAAGAGGGGGAATGCCATGGCTCAGGAGCAACAGGGCGCTCCGGCAATGAGCGCTATTACTATCTCACGTCAATATGGGAGCGGCGGCGGCGAAATTGCTGCACGCCTTGCACAGCGGCTGCACTGGCAACTGATCGACCATGAAATCGTTGCCGGGGTCGCCCATGAATTAGGGATTACAGAAGAGGAGGCTGCAGCGCACGATGAGTATGCTGAAGACTTCGTCTCAAGTGTCTTGAACGCCATACGACTGGCTGCTCCGGCGTTTCTGGCCAATGCGCCTATCGCGCCTATATCGCCCGCGGCAGAGGTAGATGCCTATCACGAGGCATTGCACCAGGTTGTCGAGACAGCTGTTCGCAGCGGACGCGTGGTCATCGTTGGACGAGGAGCGCAAGTGCTGCTGGCCCGGCGGCGTGATGTGCTACATGTGCGCGTGGTCGCACCACTCAAGCAGCGCATCATCTATGTAGCTCGTCGCGAAGGACTCGACGAGGCCGGCGCACAAGCGCGTATCCAGCTCAAAGACCAGGATCGCGTACGCTACCTGCAGGCACAGTATCATCGTCAGGTCGATGATCCGCTCCTTTATGATTTGATGATTAATACTGGCATTCTCGACCTGGAGAGCGCCGTAGAACTGGTCAGCCTGGCGCTCGAACGCAAAGCCCGTATGCTCAGGGTACCGACAAGTGAATTGGGACCAGTGGCAGGACTCGCGCCTTATCCAGGCCAGCCAGCCGATCTGCGCCCACCACCTGGAATCATCGATGCTCCATAGCAGTCAAGTACCCCGCCTGAAGGAGTTTCTGTGGGCGCAAATGGGATAAGGTTGAGTACACAGCCGTCGTCTGGAGGATAGGGAACCCCGTCCCCTTCAGCCCGCGTCGATTTCCATACGCAGCAATGCTGACGAGAGCGACTTCCCCAGGGCATCGCTGCGCAGCGAACGCGAGGCCCCGCCATTCAGTGCGCCATGCAGCACAAAGTTGAGCGCCAGCACATTGGGCACTTCGAAACGTTCGACCTTTCCCGTAATTATGCCTTCAAAGTGGGCACGCACACGTTCAGCTGTCACTTCCTGGACCAGCAGATCATACGTCGCCTGGTCGGGTGCGAAGATTGCTATGTTCGCCTTGTCACCCTTATCACCGGAACGAGCGTGGGCCAGGTACACAAGCTGCTTCTTCATGGCTCCTCCACACTGACACGTACATATTCTTCGATGATGGAGCGCGGAGCGAGCGTTGGCCAGATACCAAGCAGGCCACGCGGCTCCATCATACCGCCAACGCCGCCGATGAATGGTGGACCACTGAGCCCTAATGGCGGAATGAGCCGCCCCAATTTTGCTGCCTCTTTCCTGTCGCTACAGCGCACAGCAACGCGTAAATATACCTCGTTCAGGTCATCGACATGCGCGGGATCGGCAAGTGGACCGTGAATAGAATTATATCCCAGGTACTCGATGATCGTCTCTTCTTCCTTCAGGCCCGTTTCGACCATCTGCTGCTGGACAATCTGCGCCGCCAGTTGTGCCTTTGCAAGCGCGTCCGGCCAGGCATAGCCGATCATCGCCTGCCCCATCACCCCATCTTCGTAACCAGCTACTACCTTGAGCGACTCCGGCGCGGGATGCCCCGTTGCCCCCGTCACGCGTACTGTGTCGGGTCCGATCTCCTCCAGGTGCACGGTCGTCATATCTACATCGACATCGGGTGTCAGGTAGTGAGCGGGGTCGTGTACCTCGTACAACAACTGTTCGCGTAAGGTGTCGAAGTTGACCCGTCCTCCCGTACCAGGCGCTTTACTGATGACCGCGTCGCCGTTCTCCCATACTTCAGCAATGGGATAGCCGATATGCGCGAGATCAGGTATGGACCGCCAATCCCCACCGAAGTTTCCACCCGTTGCCTGCCCGCTGCACTCCAGCAGATGCCCGACCACCATCCCTTGCGCGACCTTATCCCAGTCATCCCAGCTCCATCCCAGTTCATGTACCATAGGAGCCAGGAAAAGCGCGGCATCTGCGACACGTCCCGCCAGCACAATATCTGCGCCAGCCTGCAAAGCCTCGACCAGCGGCTGCGTGCCGAGGTAGGCGCTGGCAAAGAGCAGGCGCTCACGCACAGCGGCGATATCCTCCCCTGTATCCATGTGTGCCAGCGAGACGCCTGCCGCCTTTAACTCGTCAAGACGCTCCAGTACAGCATCGCCCAGCACCACGCCGATCTTCGGCCTGACGCCGAACTTCTTGTAAATCCCCGATTTATCGAGGGATGCAAGCAATACCTCTCGCGCAGCCATCGGGTTCAGCCCACCCGCATTCAGAATGAATTTGACGCCGCGAGGAACGGCAAGCGGAAGTAGCTCGGCCAGCATGGGTACCAGGTCACGTGTATAGCCCAGGTTGGGGTCGCGCTGGCGGTCCTTTTGTAAAATCGCCAGCGTCAATTCGGCCAGGTGATCAGAGGCGACATATTGCACATTACCTCGCTCTATGCTGGCCTTGATCGGTCGCCAGGAGTCCCCATAGAAGCCGAGACCCCCGGCAATGCGGACGGATTTCATAGCTAGTGCCATCCCCTCATGCCAAGCAGTTCCCTGGCGATCAACAACTGGCGAATCTCGGTGGTACCCGCGCCAATCTCGCCCAGCCGGGCATTGCGCCACAAACGTTCAACCTCGAAGTCGGTCAGGTAGCCCCAGCCGCCGTGGATCTGCAGCGCTTCGTTGGCGGCGCGCGATGACGCGCGTGCCACGAACAGGAGCGCGGCCGCAGCCTCTTTGCTGACGCGCTTACCCTGCTGCGCCAGCCACAGAGCGCGGTGTGCCATGTGCCGGGCCGCTTCCAGGTCGGTATACATGTCCGCCAGCTTCGCCTGGATAAGCTGGAAGTTGGCAATGGGCTGGCCGAACTGCTCGCGTTCTTTCGCGTACTTGATTGACATTTCGAGCGCTGCCTCAAGGCCTCCGATGCCGCTCACTGCATAGAATGCGCGCTCTATGTCCAGTCCACTCATCACGACCTTAAATCCCTCGTCGATCTTGCCCAGGACGTTCTCCGCGGGCACAAACGCATCCTCGAAAACCAGCTCACCGGTGGGTGAGCCATGCATGCCCAGCTTCTGCAACTTGCGCGCAACCGCAAAGCCCGGCGTCTTCGTCTCGAAGATGAAAGCGGTGATGCCGCGACTTCCGGCCTCGGGGCGCGTTTTGGTGTAGAGGATTATCACATCGGCAATGGGGCCGTTAGTAATGAACACTTTGGAGCCGTTGATGAGGTAGCCGCCAGCTACAGGACGCGCTGTGGTGCGGATACCCATAGCGTCGGAGCCCGCATTCGGCGCTGGGAGTCCCAGCGCGCCGATCATCTCGGCGCTGGCGAGGCCAGGCAGGTATTTCCTCTTCTGTTCTCCGGTACCGTTGCGCAGGATGTTGTGAACACACAGGTTACTCTGCGCAACAGAATAATACATTTTTCTTCCTCTACAAAACGCCATCAGGCGCATATATCAACCCCAGACTTTTAGCACTCGACAACGAGAAAGGAGAGCGTTCATATGCTACCCCGGCACACCGTTAATTCTACCACGCCAATGGGACGGTTTGCGTCCTTAGACTGGTACGATAAGCTGATTGAGTTCGTTTTCCGCTTTGTTGCGAAAACAAGCGAACCACTACTCGCCGCAGGAATTGTGTACTCGGCCGCCGACGTTTTAAGCCGTGGATATATAGGCAGCAATAGTATCATGATAAATAACGCCTGGGCCGTGACTCAATCAGTTGCAATTGAATCGAGCGGAGGCGTTGTACTTGTCTATGGCCTACAATCAATCGGGGAAAAAGATGTCGTGAAAGCGTGGCTCTACCTCGTGCTTTCGATGCTACTTTCGATAGCCGGTGGAGTGATGCTTTTCATGCAGCTAGCAGGCTGGGAAGGGCAAGGAGATAGCCCATTTATGCTTAGCTTGTTTGCCCTTCGGTGTATAGTCTCTATAGGCTACATCTATCTCTGTAGGACAAAGAATATCCGCTTTACAAGTGTACACTCCGAAAGTGTACAACAAGAGCTCCCTACCACATTTTCTGTACAGCCTTCTCTCACTCTTGACGATGTACGGTCAGTCGTCATAGAGATGATGTCTCATATGAAAGCGAATGAAACGCAGAATATTCAAGGCACGGGACAAAAGTTACAGCTTCCAGAGCGTACACGACGTACAAGAAAGCAGGTTAAATTCAGCATTACAGAGGAAGAGACTGAAAGCGAAAAGTTGCCTGAAAACTTCCAGCGTGTACGGGCTTACCTTGCGGATACACCTGACGCTACAGTACGTGATGTCGCATCGGCGTTAAAGATAAGCCTGACGACTGCCAACAAGTGGATGCACCGTGTACGCGAACAATAGTAAAGGGTGTACACAAACTGAGCGAAGGGCGGGCAGTTTAGCCACGCCCTTTTTTTACGTGAGGTATAATACAGAGTCAGATTGTTTGTTTTCCTGTAAGCAATACCTGTCACAGGTTATATCGCTAGCCCTTACCCCATCAAGGAGGATGCATGTATTTTACTGAAGAGCATGAGATGTTTCGTAAGACAGTTCGCTCGTTCGTGGAAAAAGAGATTAATCCCTATGTGGATGAATGGGAGGGAGCAGGTATCTTCCCGGCTCACGAACTATTTAAAAAGATGGGGGACTTGGGCTTTCTGGGATTAAACTACCCTGAAGAATATGGCGGAGCTGATGCGGACTACTGGTATACGGTTGTCTTTGCTGAAGAGCTTGCACGTGTTAACTGCGGTGGGGTACCTATGGGTATTGTTGTACATACTGATATGTGTACGCCTGCGCTTGCGCAATTTGGCTCTCATGAACTCAAAAAGAAATTCCTTTTGCCGGCATGTCGAGGTGAAATAGTTGGCGCAATTGGTGTTAGTGAGCCTGATGCAGGATCTGATGTTTCCTCGATCCGCACACGTGCCGAAAAAGACGGCGATGATTACATCATCACGGGCACTAAGCTTTATATCACTAACGGTACTCAGGCCGATTTCATATGCTTACTGGCATGTACAAGCGATGAAGCTGGCTATCATGGCATGTCATTGATAATCACTCCTACCAATCTTCCAGGGTTCAATGTGGGGAGAAAGCTCAAAAAGCTAGGCAATAATTCCAGCGACACAGGAGAATTAGTATTTGATCATGTGCGGGTTCCTCAGTGGTATCGAATTGGCCCGGAAGGGAAGGGCTTTCAGCTTCAGATGCAACAGTTTCAAAAAGAGCGGCTGATTGGCTCAATCATGGCACACAGCAGTTGTGAGCGAACTGTACGCGATACTATTCGCTATACAAAAGAGCGTACGGCTTTTGGTAAGCCGCTGATTGCTAATCAATGGATACAATTTAGGTTGGCTGAGCTACTGACTGAGATTGAAGCTCTCAAACAGCTAAATTACCATTGCGCACGCATGCTAATGGAAGGCTTTGATTTCACATTACAGGCTTCAATGGCAAAGCTAAAAGCAGGACGGCTTACCCGTGAGGTAAATGATACTTGTCTCCAGTTTTACGGAGGTATGGGATACATGGAGGAAACGCCTATCTCACGACGTTTCAGAGATGGACGACTGCTTTCCATAGGCGCGGGTGCAGACGAGATCATGCTAGGCATCATTGCCAAGTATGAAGGTTTCTTAGGTTAAAGTGTGCAAATGATGATCGCCAGGCAGGCATGTCTATTGCCCCATGCCATTGTTGCTTAGAAGGCCCGCTGAAATAAAGGGACCAACTACTAAGGTCGAATGGTATAGTTCCATTCTCCATGGAAAGGCGCTCTCGTCATGTTGATCTGGGCCATCTCTTCGTCAGAGACTTTGATGCCTGTGGGATAGATAGTGGCGTCTTTGACAGCGGTGACGGTTAAGCCTTCCTCGGTCGTCGTATGAGAAATCAGTTCAATGATGGTCTCAAGAGACAGAAGAGGTTTCCCGCGCCAGGTGATGGAAATGTAAGAAAACAGCCGGTGCTCGATCTTGTTCCATTTGCTGGTGGCCGGAGGCAGGTGGCAAACGGTGATGGCGAGGCCGGTCTCAGTGGCAAACCGGTGCAATTGCTGCTTCCACAGCCGGTTGCGAACTCCGTTGGACCCACCGCCGTCAGCCACAATGAGTAACTCCTCACTGCTTGGATAGAGCTTGCTCCCGATATTCTGCCACCATCGTCTGATACTCTCCACGGCAAACTCAGCCGTCTCATGGTCGATCCCCAGCACTCCCGAAGCCGCTGTTGTGCACCAGGTCATAAATGCCGTACGGCACGGCTTTCCCATCAGCTATGGAGAGATAATCATACACATTGACAGTTGTCTCCTGTCCCTTGGCTTGCCATTCCCTCCCGCTGTTCTTGAAATTCCCGATCAGCTCTTTCTTCTTACAATCGATGGAGATGACTGGCTTCCCTTTAGCTGCAAAGGCTTTGCCAGTGCGATTGATGTGCTGAAATTGGCCATCCCGGTCTGCATGCGACGTCCCCTCAATCCGCTTCTTGGTGGCTTTGAGGGAAAATCCCATCGCTTTTAACATCCTGCGAATGGCTGTCTCACCAATCACATGCCCCTGACTGGTGAGAGCTCCCCTCAGCTTGCTCACTGATTTGCTCGTCCATCTAAGCAGGCTCTGTGGATCTCCTCTCGGCTCCAACATCCCTTCCAAATCGGCTCGCAGCGTCGCGTCCTTGGCTGTGTTCTTCTTCCTTCCGCCACCTTGCTTGCGTATCTGCTCCCCTGGCTGATAGAGCGTTCCCGTCTCCAGCTCTCGTATCCCCTTGCGGATCGTCTTTCGAGTGACTCCTGCTTCGCGGGCTACTTGGCTGATCCCTCTTGTGCCCAGCCACTGGGCCTCTGTTGCCACATACAGTCGCCACTGCAGCCAGTTTCGCCATCCCTTCATCAACTGGTATTGGTCTTCCTGTCTCAGTTTCTCCATTCACCCAGCATATCACATCCCCTTGGATATTTTATTTAGGCGTGCCTCCTAAGGAGATCAGTTCATCTTATAGTATTCTTCTCCATATATGTCCTTCAGTAAAGCTTCCTTTGTTATTCCCTGCTCCTCCAGGGAATAAAACCACCTCTTGATCTGATCGGATGTAATTTCCCAGCTATCGTCCACCTCCTCACCATCTACACGACGCGGGAGTTTTCCGATAATGGCTTCCTTAAAAAGGAAGCCATACAAGAGGGCGTTATAGTCCTTCTGGCTTGCATACCCATGTTCAGGATAATCTTCTGCAAAGAAATCAGCTAAAATAGCTTCTGCCAACAACCTTGGCCCTGTACCGTAGTAGCCCCATTCGAAAGGGGTATCAAGGAAGAAGGGGACAAGTGTGCCGCGGCGAAAAAGCAGCTTGCCCCACTCGTCGCACGACAGGAGGACCTGGAGCGCCAGCTGTGCCGGTGGCAGGGAGACCTGCACAGGCAGACACACGATGGAGAACGGGCGCGCCGCCAGACTCGGCCGGAGGCAGCGCAACAGGAACTGGCCCAACTTCAGTGAAGAAGGGTGTTCAGGCGGTTCCTGGCCGGACAGCAGCACGAACTAGATGTGGCGGCTGCGCAACAGAAGATCGCGGACAGACAGGACGATCTGGACGAGGCTGACCGGACCATCTCGACGTTCAAAAGGGACCTCCAGGAAAACCGATTGGAACAGATCGGGCCGCAGGTGGCAATTGAGAAGGCAGAAGCCGAGATCAAGCGCCTGCAGGCGGCCTATGACTCTACCTATTGGACCGACCAGATGAGGCCATACCCGAAAAAGCTAGAACCGCTGCTCAAAACAATGCAGGAAGATGAGGACGCGCTCGATGGGCGCAGGGCAGAGCTTGAGTCGGCCAGGAGGGAGAAGAGCAGGAACGATGCCCGGCTCGACGAACTCAAGGCGCAGCTGGCAACCGTGAAAACGCAGATCGTGGCCGATGCCCGGCTCGTCGCGACGACTATCACCGGGGTCTACCTCAACCCGGACCTGCTGCGACGGCATTTCGATGTGGTGCTGGTGGATGAAGTCTCCATGATCTCGGTGATCGCGGCCCTGCTGGTGGCACTGCGTACGACTAAATACTTCATTGCCGGCGGCGATCCCATGCAGCTCTTACCGATTTTGAAGACGGTATGCAGCGAGCAGGAACGTGCGGAGAAAATGCCGGAAGCGCTCAAATGGTTGGCGCGCGACCTGCTCTCTTACCTCGGTGTGACCATTTTCGACGCGATTGGCGGCAAGAAGGGCTGCATCCTGCTGGTGCAGCAAGGGCGCATGCACCCGAAAATCCTGGCCCCGATCAACCACGGGGAGACATGTTCCAGACAGAGCAAAAAGGCCTTCCTTTCAGGCCGCCTTGACCGAGGCTACCAGCCTGGTCAGCGACTCTTTGGCGTCACCGAACAGCATGATGGTCCTGGGATCGTAGAACAGCTCGTTCTCGATGCCGGCAAAGCCTGGACGCATCGATCGCTTGAGGAAGACCACATTGCGCGCCTGGTCGGCATTCAGAATCAGCATACCGTAGATGTCGCTCCCAGGCGAGTTCCGGGAAGCCGGGTTGACCACATCGTTGGCACCAACCACCAGCGCCACATCGGCCAGCTTGAACTCGTCGTTGATCTCGTCCATCTCCTTGAGTTGCTCGTACGGCACATGAGCCTCCGCGAGCAGCACGTTCATATGTCCCGGCATCCGCCCCGCCACCGGGTGGATAGCATATGCCACCTCCACCCCACGCTGCTCGAGCACGTCTGCCAGCTCCCGCAGCGCGTGCTGCGCCTGGGCCACGGCCAGTCCGTAGCCGGGCACGAGGATGACGTAGCGCGAGTAGGCCAGCAGGGTGCCGATGTCTTCCGCGGAACTGGTGTGCACGGCGCGTGCGCCCGCTCCGGTGCCCGTGCCGGTACTGGCCTGCACCTGGCCGGCGGCTCCGAACAAGACGTTCGTCAGCGAGCGACCCATGGCGTCGCTCATCCGCCTGGTCAGCAGCATACCGGCGGCACCGACCAGTGTCCCGGCCACGATCAGCGCGAAGTTATCGAGCGCGAACCCGCTGGCCGCCACGGCCAGGCCAGTACATGCGTTGAGCAGCGAAATCACGACCGGCATATCGGCGCCACCGATAGGCAGTACGAATGTCACGCCCAGGACCAGCTGGTAAATTGGGCCAAACTGCGGCGAAAATTTGGGTGAAACTCAGGAAATCAGCGTGAAACCCAGGAATGGATCGCTGAGACTCTGGAGAAACCGCTCTCCATCTGGTATACTGCTCTTAGCGTTGTAAATAGTGTCTATGTGTCTCGGATAGGCTGATCGTGGAAATACGCATTTCCCGCTCATGAGAGGCAGAAATACCGATGGTTGCACCCGCTGTCGATGGCATTGACCTCTTTAAAATTGCAGGCCGCTCCATTTCGGGGTGGATTCCTAGTTTCAAGACGGGCTCCGCCAAGAGTATCAGACAACCATTTTGTAGCCAACTCGAAGAAAGACTCTTGCTCTGGCTTGAATACAACCCTCAGGTCGTGAGTTACGCTCGCGGTGACATTGGCCCTCCGTTTGCTTCCACCTATCGATTGCCCATCCCTAAACATGCTCCTTTTGTCATTGGCTACACCTTTGAAGGCAAACCCCACAACTACCTGCCTGATGTGGTGGGCCAACTTCAGGATGGGACGACCTTTATCGCTGAAGCAGGTATGGAGGATGATAAACGACAGGATCGCAATCTTGCCAAAGCTGAAGCAGCTCGCCGTCTCGCGCGTCTTCAACACGGGGTCTACTGGATTGCCACAGAAAAGACACTCACCAGAGCACGCCACTACAATCTGGTTTTCTTGCATGCCAGGCGTCAGGTGTTTCCCGCTTTTGCTGACATTGCCCTGACTGTTCAGGAAGCTTGGCCGTGGGGAGAAGTTGCCAGTGTCGAAGAGATCGAGCAACGGCTTGCACAACGCTGGCCTCTCCCACTGATTGAAGCGACGATCTGGAAAATCGTTGCCGATGCTGCAGCAAGAGGACATTTGCTCGTTGATTTACAACAGCTGACGCTTGATCGTCAGCTCCCTCTGGCTTTACTTCCACCAGAGGCGGCAGCACTCCCCTTTGACCCCTTTCCAGATACGCTTCTGGTTGAGGAGAAGAGCGTTTCAGCCATACCTGTCTCGTCTCTACCCAACCCGCCCATTGCAGGTCCAACATTTGACGCCTCCACCTTACCAGAAAAGCAGCGAGAACAGTTTTATCGAAATCTGCGAGCAGTCGAGCAGGTGTTGGCTGGGGCGTCTCAAACACGGATTGCGACCGAGTCAGGGATTTCGCGTTCCTGGCTCTCCCAGTTGGTCCAGCGGACGAAGGCTATCGGTCAGATTGCTTGTGTTCCCCACGGAAGCTACACGAGAAAGACGACCATGCATCCCGCCTTCCAAGAATGCATTCGGAGGTTGTATTTGCTCCCCACACAGCTTTCCATGACGGCAATCCATGAACACATGGAAATGCGGCAGGTGGCGGAGCGATTGCAGGCTTCAACTGGCGCTCTCGTCAAACTTCCCTCCTACGACCAAGTGCGTCGAGAAATCCATCGACTCAAAGAGGAGCCGGATCTGGTAGCTGTGCGTGAGCGGGCAAAATCACCTCCTCGTGCACGTTCCTCTCCTGAATCATTTGTGCTTTCCATTCCATCTCCGGCGCTGCTCACCCAGGTCGATGAGCACTCGCTAGAGCTGTATGTCGTCACCCCCGACGGCATTGCGGTGACACAACGTGTCCATGCCGCGGCGCTCATCTGTGTGAAAACAACCGCGATCCTCGGTGCAATCCTCTCCCTCGGCCCACTGAAGGAGGAAGACTACATGCGTCTGGTCCGTCAAGCATTGGAGCCGAAAGATCGCTTAGTTGGACTCTCTGGATGCGAACATTCCTGGCCTTGCTACGGCAAACCAGCTATCATTTTTCACGACCGGGGGAAGATTTTTACCTCTGAGCGCGCCCGACAGGTATTGGTAGATCGGCTTGGCATCATTACCGAACAGGCCCCCCCGTACGCACCATCAGCAAAAGGCACCGTGGAGAACCTCTTCCGGTGGATGACCCAGCGCTTTGAACGACGCCAGCCAGGCACGAGCCATGGGATCAACGATGCGAAAAGAGCAGCAGAGACTGGGGGGATGACGCTGGAAGAACTGGAGCGTTGTTTCTATCAGGCCATCGTCGATGATTACCAGCAAGACTGGGATAGCCTGCGACGGCAAAAACGGTGCATTGTTTGGGATCATGCAGTCGCGCAGAGTGGCGTTCCCCAGTATCTCGGATCGCCCGATGATTTGAAACTGTTGCTGATGAAAGCGGTCAATCGAAAAACTCCAGGTCATGGATATCGCACCTCTGAGGGCTCCAGGCTTTCCTTTCTGGGTCGCTGGTATGTGTGTCCTGGCCTGCTCTCTCGGCTCCAAGGCCGAGAGTTCGAAGTGTACTACGACCGTCGCGTGCGCCATGTCGGCGCGTGTGAAATCCCTCTCGCAGAGAGGAATGATTGAAGTCAACATCATTGGGTCACGGGATTTACCCGGATGGGAAACCTGAAAGGGACAACAGCATATCCTGAAAGTGCAGGCGTACCGAAGGCGCTTAGGCGCGCGCTGTGCAAGACCCGCGTGATATGGTAAAGCTGTGTTTGCTGAACCTAAGTTTCCAACGGTCTAATCGTAGGTTCCCCGACCAAACAGCGCATCAGAGCGGGGTCATCGGAATATCTTTCTAGTCGCTTCGGAGAGAGATAAGGCTTCATCCGATGAGTGATGAACAATGAGTTCATTCAAGGAAACGAACAGGTACCTACGTCACGCTAGAACGTTTCACATGCCTAAACATGGGATCGCCTACCAGCCGCGAGGCTCATGGCGACGGAGCTGCCATAGTACTTTGAAATTGGGAAAGCCAATTACATGGGGAAGGGCAGCAGGAAGTATGGATAGCTAGAAAGGTCAGGTGCGCGTGATGCGAGAGGCCGCAGCCATTCTAGAAATCATTCGAGAACGAGGGAAAAAGGGACTGCCGCTGGAACGAGTCTATCGGCTCTTGTTCAATCGTGAACTGTTCCTCACGGCTTACGGCAAACTCTACAGGAATGATGGCGCTCTCACGCCAGGCAGTACCCCGGAAACAGTGGATGAGATGTCGATTGCCAGAATTGACGCCATCATTGAAGCTCTCCGCTTCGAGCGGTATCACTGGACACCGACACGGCGCGTCTACATCGAGAAGAAAAACTCGACGAAGAAGCGTCCGCTCTCAATGCCGATATGGGTTTCATACTGCCTCTCTTTCCAGGCGATGTTCGGGATACCGATGATCGCCGACGGGGTGGACCAGAAGCCCCAGCCCACCCTCCTCGTTTTACTCTACCACGTTCTGTCGCGCCTTTCCACTCCGACGACGTTTCCAATGTCGTTGCGTTGGCTTGCGCAGCCGTGCGATGATGTCTGGAGTGAGGGTAATCCAGCGCGGACCATGAGGGTGAGCGCGAATGCTTTCCAGAAGCCCGGCGTTACACCAATCTGCAATCGTCGAGACATTGACGTTGAGCAGTTCTGCTGCCGCCAGGGCAGAGTAGCGCCCATCGCCTCGTTGTCCGGTCGGACAGAAGCCCGGCCCCTCAGGGCAAGCCAGGGGAATCTGGTAGGCGGCACGAATCCAGTCCACTTTGCTGGCCGTAAAGCTGCTTCCCAGCCCCGAACACAGCCCCTCCTCATTGAGCAGGTTCGCGATCTGGGTCGCCGTGTGGGTCCGAGCCAGTTCCCGCACCCGAGCGACGACCTGCGGACTGGTTTGACGGACTTCCCACGACTTTTTGAGACGGGGGATGACCAAGCTCGTGTGAGCCTCGGTTTGCCATCGAAGGTCGATATGAATGACATTGCCGCGCTTAGAAAGTGTCACGTCTTTGATCAACCACCGCAGGAGCTGCTTACGCTGAGCGTTGGTGGTCGTGGGGGCTTCCCAAAGGGCTGGCAGATCCGCAGCCAGGGCACAGATCTGGTCTCGTTGCTCAGCCGAGAGCATCAGAGCCGCTGGCTTGGGCAAAACTTGATATTCCCGTTCGAGGCGATCCACCTCCAGCAGTTTCTCGTTCCAGTCCCGTTCCAGGCTACGCCCGACGAGGCGATTCTCCGGGTCAACCGCATGGTAGCGGCGACGAGCCAGATCCGCCTCGTACTGCCCTCGTTCAATCTGTCGGCGTGCCTGCTGATCAAGCTGCTTTGCACGGGCTTCCAAGTGAGTGAGGGCCGAGAGTGCTACCTCCAGATGGGCAGGTTCGATAGCTTGCAGAAAGCACTCAGCCACCACCTGGTCAATGCGGTCGCCCCGCATGGTCTGACAGGTCTTCGCCGCCAACTGGGTATGGGTCTGGCTACATTCGTAGATCACCAGCGCGCCATCTCGCTGGTAGCGAACCGTCATCCGACGTCCACAAGAGCCGCAGAGGACGATGCCTTGCAAAAGCGCAGAGCCTTCACGCACCGCTCCCCGATGAGCAGCGGCTGGGGTATTCTGATTGTCGGAGAGGATCTGCTGGTTGCGCCGAAACTGCTCCCAGCTAATGTAGCCGGGATGCCGGTCCAACAAGACGATGGGCCAGTCCTCCAGTTTCACCCGGCGCGTTCGCCCCTTGATGCGCGGTTCTTCTCCGGGCACGGCATGGCGGCGGGTCTGGGTTCGTCCGTAGACGTAGGCCCCAGCGTAGAGCGGGCTGTGCAACACATCCAGCACCCGCCCATGACAAAGGTGAACCCACTCCAGTTCCCCTGCACGGGCTCCACCCCAATGGCGCGTGGGAAAGAGCAAGTGATGGGTGGCGAAGTGGCTCACGACAGCCAGCGCCGAAGTGGAATGCTCGAAGAGCGTGAAAACCAGGCGAATGGCCTCTTGAAGCGCTTCATCAGGATCAAAGACCACCTTGCCCACTGGATCATAGACCAATCCGCTGGGCAGGCGGAAGCGCAGTTTTCCTTGTTCAGCTTTGGTCAGTTTGCCTCCTTGCAGCCGCTGATGCAGCCAATGGAGTTCGGCTTCCGACATGGTTCCCTTGAAACCAAGCAAGAGGCGATCGTTGTATGCGCCTGGATCGTAGATGCCCTCTTCGTCGATGACCAGTGTATCGGTGAGGGCACAGATCTCCAGCAAGCGATACCAATCGCTGCAGGATCTCGCCAGACGCGAAACTTCCAGACTCAGGATCGCTCCTACATGGCCCAGTCCTACTTCGGCGACCAGCCATTGAAAGCCATCACGTCCGATGGTCGAGGAACCGGATTGGCCTTGATCCTGATCAATGATCTCAATGCCTGCCTGTTCCCAGCCCAGCTCCTGCGCCCGCTTGACCAGATCATATTGGCGTGTGGTGCTGCCGATGTTCTCGCGGACTTGCAACAGGGTCGATTGGCGGATATAGATCACCGCTTGTCTGCTCAGATGATCAGGACGGATTTTGAGGATCTGGTGCTGGTTCGACATGGCGAGCCTCCTCTTCTTTGGACTGGTTCGGGGAACGCGCTACAACCACGTTCAATGCTAATTGTGCTAAGAGGCCGATTACGCGGGTTTGCAGGTCAGAGGAGAGGTGGGCCCAGACGAGAGCCAGCGTGCTCTGTTCCTGATCAGGTGAGAAGGGGAGGGACATGCAGCAACCTCCTTGATGCGCCCAAACCACATGACAAGAGATTCGCTGTATCATATCTCATCCTCTCCTCTCTGGGCCTGATCTTCACGCTGCTGCCTGACCCATCGTGCGATCTGCCACAATCCCTCAATCGAGAGCAGGGGAGGTCCGGTGGTGCACAGATCGGGATCAGAAGAACCTGCGTAGTCGGTCAAGCTGGCTGCGATGGCTCCGTGGTAGCCGTCGGGCATGCGGATAATCAGGTCGGGATCTGGCCCTCGTCGGACTCGGATGAGCTGCACGCGTTGGCCATGCAGAGGATGGTGAGGGTGGGTCACCGTCACCCATTCCACAGACGGTTTGGTAAAGGGGGTAGTGTGCTGTGAATATGCCCACATGGTCGGATAAACTGCTCCAAGAAGTAATACGACTCATCCTTGAGGCGTTCTACGACCCTGGATTTTCCGATCATTCACACGGTTTTCGGGAAGATCGAGGATGCCATACGGCACTACGAGAAATAGATCACACATGGCTCGGAAGTGTCTGGTTCATCGAGGGAGATATACAAGCGTGCTTTGATTCTTTAGACCATACCATCTTACTCAATACCCTGGCTGAACGAATCCACGATGGGCGGTTTCTTCGACTCATTCAAGGACTCCTCCAGGCAGGGTATCTGGAAGATTGGCGGTACAAGAACACGTTCAGCGGCGCGCCGCAAGGCGGGGTATGTAGCCCCGTTCTCAGTAATATCTACCTAGACAAATTAGATAAGTATGTCGAGCAGGTACTCATACCAGCGTCCACCAAAGGCGAAAAGCGAAGAGACAATGTACCCTATCATAGATTAACCAGTCTCGCCTACGTCTGGAGGAAGAAAGGGAAACGCAAAGAAGCGATGAAGTTGCGCAAACAAGCGCAACAAATACCCGCCTTCGACCCCCAAGACCCGGACTACAGACGGTTAAAATATGTGAGGTACGCTGACGATTGGTGCATCGGATACATCGGAACGAAGGCGGAGGCTGAGGTAATCAAAAGCCAGATCAAAGCGTATTTGCAGGAGGAACTCAAGCTGACCCTCTCTGAGGAAAAGACTTTGATTACTCACGCAAAGACGGAGACGGCGCGATTCCTGGGCTACCACATCTCAATTATGCAAGAAAATACCTATCGCACGACAGGACGAAAGAAAAGGAATGCGAACGGGAAAGTCAAATTGAGTGTGCCACCAGATGTTCTGAAACAGAAATGCCAAAAATATCTTCGCAATGGAAAACCGATCCACCGACCGGAATTGACCAACAATACGGCTTACTCTATTGTGGCCCAATATCAGTCGGAGTATCGGGGACTCGTCGAATACTATCAACTGGCGAATGACCTCTACAAGCTCAACCGCTTGAAATGGATCATGGAAACGTCCCTCACAAAGACACTGGCAGCGAAACTCAAGCTCACCGTGCCTCAAGTGTACAAGAAGTTCCAGGTCACTCATATGGTAAACGGCAGACCATACAAAGGTCTTCAGGTCGTGATACCACGTGAAGCAAAGAAGCCACTGATAGCAAAGTGGGGAGGAATTCCACTCACAAGGAAACCTGACGCAGCCCTCAACGACCATCCACCAGCCGTTATCATCTCACGATCAGAGCTAGAAAAGAGGCTGCTAGCTGATTCGTGTGAGCTATGCAGCTCACACGAACAGATTACAGTCCATCATGTGAGGGCACTCAAAGACCTCGACCAGCCAGGGCGACGAGAGAAGCCGCTCTGGATGAAAGTGATGTCAGCTCGAAAGCGAAAAACGCTGGTAGTATGTTGGCCGTGCCACAGAAACATCCACGCAGGAAGACCTGTGAAAATCCCCAAGAACACGAATTAACTACTTCTGGAGAGCCGGATGATGGGAAATCTATCAAGTCCGGTTCGGTGGGGGGCACACGCAAACCTACAGTAGCAATACTGCAAGGCGGCGGGTGCCTACCCTACGATCTGGGCGTGTTGTATCTCTTCGTCGAGGGTGTGTACGTGGGAGAAGCCTATTGCCCGGCATTTATGGGAAGCCGCGTGAGTGAGTGGGAAGCCAGAGCGATGCGTAAACATGACGAGGCCCAGGCGAAAATCGCACGCGGGCAAGGACAGGAGGTTCGCGCTCGCATCCAGAGTGAAGCAGGACAAGCCCGCAAACGAAAATCTGCCGAGATTCGTCAAGCTGAACAGAGCCGTCAATGGGATCGCCAACGAGAAGACATCCATCCCGTTGAAGTCCTTGAGCGATTGGCAAGTATCGAGGCGAAGCAGACAGCAGCGGCACCACTGCCAAAGGCCATCCCTGATCCTGACCCAGAACGTCCAACTCGTCCATTACGTATTCGCCAGCTTTGAGAGGAGCCATCGCCATGACCCATCCCCTCTTTCACAAGGAGACCTTCCTTGAGACGGCCTTTGAAAAACGGTTCCAGGCGATGCTTCGTTCAGCCTGGAACAAGCGGAGCTGGCATGTCATTGTCGCCGATCCGGGCTCAGGCAAGACGATGGGCATTCGCGATCTGGTCAAAACCGCTGGATCACAAGCGGTTTTGGCAATTGTGACCCCGAAAAACAATGAAGACGAGCAGGCGTTAGGCGACCAGCTCTACACGGCTCTCGGTCTTCCGCTCCGAGGACATTGGCGCACTCGCAAACCCAAACTTATGGGGCATCTCCACCAATATGGGACGGAGTGCATCATTGTGGATGATGCGCATGATCTCTCACTGGAACATCTGATGTTCATCAAGGAAATCACGGACCAGGGACGGTTACAGTACAATCATCCGCTGGGGTTGTGCCTCGTTGCGGCTGGCCGTGGGCAAATGATCCCCTTGAAAGAAACGCTTGATCTGCCTGACCCTACTTGGCTCCAATTCCGCCGTCGACTTGATCCGCTCCAACCGTTTTGCCGCGTTGCAGGTCACACCTCAGAGGAAGTGCGTGACATCCTAGCGTCGCTGGAGATCGTCTATCGCGAACTCTTTCCGCATCTCAACCTGCGGCAATGGTCTGGCTTTATCTACCAGTGGCTCACGCAGTCACACTTTGACCCAACCCATTCTGGTCGCGTCACAATGGATCATGTGATGAAACTGGTCACGACGGCTCTGGAATGGGCGTATGAGGCGAACGCCACGGATGTACAGGCGCAGACGCTAGAAGACGCAGCTTCACTGCTTGTCCTTCGCCGCGATACCTTTCGGGTTATTGACGGAGACGGACCAAGCCATGATATCCCCCCAGCGGAACCCACAGGTGAAGTCCAGGTGAGTTGGACGCAAGAGGAGCAAGCAGACCAGAAGACAGAAGAGCGTGCTAGCAGCAATGACGAGCATTCGGTAGTGATGCAGCCAACCAAATCAGTCAAATGCACATTTTCTGGGGAAGTTCCCATTGACCTCCAGCAATTCCTGGACAGTGGCGTTCACCTGGTGGAATGCCCCGATTGTACCAGCACCAGCGCGCTTTCTCCGCACAAGGGAATCCTCCACTTTAAACCTCACAAGCGGCGCAAAACGCGCTCAACTTTAACAGAACCACGTTGGGTCAGGCGCGAAATGATCTGGGCAATGGTGAGCAAGTAGCTGCTTTTTCTCACCGCATGGAGCCTCAATTTACAAAATGGGAATGAATGAATCGACGTAGGAATCGGGCATCAGCTACATGAACACTCGGCTCCAGAAGCGGCTCACAGCACACATCGTCTGTACATTCACGACAGGATGATCGGGAACGCTCCGCCACATCTTGACTAGAAACCCCAACAGTATTCGCGAAAATACAACAAGTATCCTGTGGGCAAACGAGTTGAGAGGTCTTACTCACCAGGATAATTGCGGTGAAAGCTACCAGTTTCCTGTTGGGATTTACAGCCCAAGCAGAATATCACGGGAATCATAGGGAGAAATGAGTACAAAGTCATGCTCTGCTCAATTCATCGAAGGCTTGCCCTATCACGTTTGGAAGACGTTCTTCATCTCCGCGAGGGGCAAGTTTCTGTAGCTGCTGTGCGACATGTGTGATGGTGGTCTCCCGGTCCCATCCGAAAGCCTGCGCTTCTCCAACCTGAGTACGCAGGGAGAGAAACCAACGTCGTAAGTCAGCCAGAGCCTCAGCAGTTTGGATTGGACCATGACCAGGAATGGCGTGCTCAACTTCCAGAGCTTCGAGCTTTTCCAGAGCCTGGATCCAGTTCGCCACGCTCCCGCCGGGAGGCATCACTGGAACAATGGCGTTGAAGAGGAGATCGCCAGTAAACAAGGTGCGCGATTGGGGCAACCACGCGACGCTATCGCTCGGACTATGCGCGCGGGTAAGATAGAGCAGTTGCACTTCAATATCACCAATGAACAGGGTCATCTGATCCTGGAAGGTTAGCGTCGGAGGAGTAATGACCACATCGCTTACCAATGCTGCCGTATGCGGATTCTGGCGCCAACCAGCAAGCGCCTGCTCTCCATGGGCAACCAGAAAATTCCGTACACCTTCGTGTGCGATGATAGGACAATCCGCAAATATCTGGTTCCCATACACATGATCGCTATGGGGATGCGTATTAAAAAGGTACAACGCCCCGTGTTTCTGACGTTCCTGTGCAGCAGCACGTAAAGGAGCTGCTTCGGCCACAGCAATCCCAGAATCAACGACGAGCACGCTTCCGCCCTGAGAGATCAAACCGCGATTGCAAATTCCTCCAAGGGCGGCATT
>WNGD01000742.1_pt1 | contig 35415 bp, 35 predicted proteins | sample 5400671 | NCBI WGS metagenome assembly WNGD01 (sample SAMN13153369, study PRJNA577476) | soil metagenome | isolation source: 40 cm soil or saprolite under grassland replicate 2 | place: USA:California | collected 2016-06-15 | reverse complement strand
TGGGTCCACGGCAAGCGCAACGTGGTCGAGACCAATGGCTTGCTTACCGCCAAACAGTTGGCCGAGCGGGTCTGTGCTTACTATGGAACTTCTTATGAGTCTCATCTCGTCATTCCCGAAAAGGTTGCGTGAGTCTGCAATAGGGAATTTAGAGATTTTCCTCTTCTAGCAAGGGATGGCCTTCTTTTTCCCCTTTTCGGGACTTTCGGGTAAACTAACAAGCCCTGTCCCTTGCGGCAGGGTTGTTGCGACGTCCTCGTAGGGGTTGTGTCTTGCACCCACCCGCGGACCCTCTTTCCCCCATGCCCTCTGGTAGGGTCCGCGGGTGGGTGCAAGACACAACCCCTACTGTCACCGTTAGGAGCAATAAAAACGTGTCCTGAGAGAGACCAAATAATCGTAAGGAAGCGAGTGGAGCGAAACATAAAGCTATGTAAAGTGAAATGAGGTGTGTTATGGCATCTATACATACGGTCGTTTTATCTGCTGACAATGAAATCGTAAATGTTGAGAATGGTTCACTTTTTTTTATTGGGACGGCGACGGTGCTGCTGCGCTACGCGGGTTTTACGATTCTGACGGACCCGAACTTTTTGCACCAGGGAGATCATATCCATGCGGGCTATGGCTTGCAGGCTATCCGGCAGACCAATCCAGCAATAGAGCTTGATCAGTTGCCGCAACTGGATTTTGTGTTACTTTCGCATCTGCACGAGGATCATTTTGATCGCCTGGTAGCAAAGAAGCTGGATAAGGGTGTGCCGATCGTGACGGTTCCCAAAGCTGCAAAAGTGTTGCACAAAAAGGGCTTTCGCGTAACATATGGACTTGATACATGGCAGACAATTACGATGGCGAAAGGTGAACAGCAAGTGCATATCACGTCAATGCCAGGCACACATGGACCTGGACCGTTGGGAAAGATGTTGCCGCCTGTGATGGGGAGCATGCTGGAGTTTGAACCCTCGCCGGGCAAAACTGCAATGCGTCTCTATATTACGGGCGATACGCTCATCCACAATCACCTGAAAGAGATCCCTAAGCGCTATCCCGATATCGACCTGGCATTGTTACACCTGGGCGGGACGACGTTCTTTGGTGTTATGTTGACGATGGACGCGAAACAGGGTGTGCGGGCAATCCGCCTGATCAATCCGCACGAAGCTATTCCCATTCACTATAACGATTACAATATCTTCAAGTCGCCACTGGACGATTTTAAGCGGGCAGTGGCTAAGGCCAGGTTTGAGAAGCGCGTGCGCTACCTGGGCCACGGTGAAACCTATACGTTCGAGGTGCCAGCTAGCCGTCGTTAAATAAGCCCACGTTGCACAAATTCGGAGACGGACAGGCTCACCAGGATCTGCGGATTTTGCCAGAGTCAGAATATTGTACTACGCAGAGCGCAAAGGGGAATATGTTTCCCATAAAGGCCATATGCTCTCTTCACCGATGCAATGCCAGCGCTCGTTCCAGTCTTTCCCCCATCTATCCTGGGGCGGTGGACAGATTTTGACGCGGAAGCCTTCTTGTGTGAGTTGAGTTCCAAGTCTGTGAGCAGCTTCTTTGCCTCCCTGGTCGCCATCGAGTGCCAGGACGATTGTTTTTACCTGCGGTGGTAGCCATTCGATTTGCAGGGCGGTTCCGACCAGGGCAACTACTTCGGTTGGATCAAAGCCTGCAGCGAGCAGAGTCAGGCGGTCGAATGCACCCTCGACCAGGATAAGATGGTTGGCAAGCTGATCGAATGGACAACTGAACCAGCCCGCGGGATTGGTCTTGATCCAGCGCCTGGGGTTGTCCGGCTGTTCTAGAAGCGCTTTGTGGATCTGTTCATTCATACCAGGCTTCCAGTGCCATAGAGAGCGCCCGATGTATCCCTGTCCGTGAGGTGAGATAAGTGGGAAGAGCATACGCGTAGACCAGCGGCGTATGAGTGTGCGCTGGCCAGCTTCGCTAAGTTGGGGTACAATGTCAGGCGCGAGATAGCCAACACCAGCCTGCAATGCGATCGGCATAGGTATGCCGCGCCCTTCCAGATAAAATCGCGCACGTTCAGAACGCGTCAAGGCTATGTGGAGCCGCTTTTCCAGAGATAGTAGTGCGTTCTGCTCGTCTTGCTGCCACTGCGGAACCTGCGGCGGTACATGTAACAGGACAGGCTGTTGTGCTAAAGGGAGCCTGCCCGCAGAGAGCACGAAGGAAGGTGGTAGAGCATGAAGGCCGGAGTACTCGTGAGCGTGCAGGAGTCGAGCCGCTACAGCAGGGTTCCATTCAGAGACAAGCACCGTTGCCTGGCAGGTTGCATTGAAGCAGTGTCCCCAACCAGTCGAGCGCTGAATGGAGAGCGAGCGCTGATGATCGCTGCCGTGAATGTGACAATAAACACGGACAAACTCACCATTCGTCCGAGGGTCGCGCAATTCAGATTGAGAAAGGATAGTAATATTCTTCCCATGATGGGTTGTGATCGTTTGCATAAGCGTTTCCTCTTCACTCCATACATACCCTCGTAGAGGCATGCCTTGCGTGTGCCGCGAGCGTGGGCAGCCCTGCCAGGTAGCCTATTTTGCCAACACTATTCTTACTTACCTATAATACGTACGAACAAGAACAAAAGTTCTAATTTGTTCTAACCATTCCAGGAAGAAAAACAATTTTTATATATTGACCGCATGGAAAAGGAGTTGTTGCCATCGTCATTACACTGTTGAGCAGGATGTGCCCAGAGGAGGTCACACGGTCACAGTTAGGCGTGGATCGGCCTGGAGAGGCCATTCAGTTAGTAATTACCAGGGGGACAGTGAGGGAACAGTACCTCACAGGGTACCATTACGGTTCTGAAGTGCCATTCTTCTCTCTATAAAAATACATAATTATGGATCAGGCTATCTGGTCGGGAAAATGGCAAATGAATGAGGGAATCCGTCAGGGTTGTTGCAACGTCCTCGTAGGAGTTGTGTCTTGCACCCACCCGCGATCATTACCAGATGGCATGGGAGAAAGAGGGTCTGCGGGTGGGTGCAAGACACAACCCCTACGAGACCCCTATCGGCCACGTTGCGACAGCCTTGCCCAATTATACGTAGGACTTGTCAGTTATGCATGAATAGAGTAGACTCTTGCGAGTTGGACGATAGTGAGACGGTAATGAACCAGTTCGCGATTAGAAGGAGAGTGCGCAATGCAGCAGGTTACCCATATCGAGGTTGTGCTAGGAGATTGGCAGAAGCTCCCAGATGAATGCCTGGCATGGAGTGAGGATTGGAAGTATTTGAACGGTGGCATTTATGCCATTGCACAGACTGATATTATGCGCAAATTGAGCGCTGGAGAACGTATTCTGCTTGAAGAATTGAGGGCCGAGGGGAAAATCGTTGCTGGGAGCAGTCGTGTGGTGGAAGCCAGCTCTGGTGGGGCAGAGTTGCCGGATTGGGCCGAGCCATAGTGCATCTTCACTTGACCTCTTAGGCAGGGTTTCAGCCAAATGAGAAAGAGGGCGTATCTAGACTGCAAGCGCACGGTCAGGGTTTCGCGCCGCTCTCCGCACCTCACGCATCTAGGTAGGAAGTTGTTTGCTCCCTTCCGGGAGAACCAGGGGTTCTAGCCTTTTCTTCTCAGGCAGCCACTACTGGTCCATGAGCCGGATTGACATTCCGGCTTTTTTCTTGTATAGTTCCTCATATGGTTTTATTAAAACGTATTTAAAAAACTATTGAGTAAAACCATGACACAGGGAGAAGATGCGATGTATGAACTGCTTGTGCTTGCCTTACTGATGCATTGGCCGTTGTATGCTTATCTGATCGCCGAGATCGCCAATCACATCCTTGGCCCTTGGGAGCGCATTAGCCGAGGAACGCTCTCGTCTCTATTGACCAAATTAGAGCAGGCGGGGTTGATTGCCCCAGCCGATCCGGCACAGGTTCCTTTTTCTACCGACCGTCCCTCGCGAGTGTTTGCGATCACTCCGGCGGGACGGGAGCGTTTTTACCAGCTCATGATGGATACCACCTCGAATCAGGGCACCTATCAACGACTCTTTCGCATCAAGGCGCTGCACCTGGAGTACGTCTCGCCAGAAGATCAACTCTCCCTGGTGGATCATTACCTGAGCTACTGCCAGATGGGTTTGCGCTACCAGCAAGCCGAGGCACAGGATTTTGTCACCAATCCGATCAAGCACCAGTCTGTCAGCAGTTTTTATCGCACGGTCGCACAGGATGTGATGGGGTTGATCAGCCAGCAGTGGCAACTCGAACTCGCCTGGGCTAAGCTGCTGCGCGAACGGATCATTGCTGCCCAGGCACTTGAGAAGACAGAAACAACTGAATGAAAGGAATGAATATGTCCGCTCATCCTCCCCTTCCTCAATGGCTCAAATTTGCCAATCACCTGATCATTGTCCTTAACCGCCTGGGCGTGAGTTTTGGCACCTGGTATATCCTTTCCATCCCGGGTCGCAAGACCGGGAAGATGCGTAGTACCCCTGTCTCCGTGCTGCACGTGAATGGTCAACGTTATGTGGTCACTGGCTTTGAGACGCAGTGGGTCAAGAACGCACGGAAAGTTGGCCGTGGCATGCTTGCACGCGGGCGCCGATCAGAGCAGGTGGTGCTGGTAGAGCTTCCGGTCGAAGAGCGTCCGCCTATCCTCCGCGAATTTCCACGTCAGGTCCCGCACGGCGTCCCGTTCTTCGAAAAACTCCTCAACATCTCCGGTGATCCAGAAGCACTCGCAGCGGCAGCGCCGCGCTGTCCCGTCTTCCGCCTCGACTGTTTGCCGCGAAACTCACATCTATGAAACCAGGGACGACGTTGACGGCCCAGCGATGCTCTTGAGCTTCTCTTATTGATGGCAAAAAGGCTTCCTTCCTCGAGGCGGCAGGAGCAAGTATACTTTTACGACCCGCTTGAGGGTACTGAAACATTGCATCTATACGAATTGTCCTCTAAACTACACAAGAGGGATATACGCCTTCCTCTAAGTCAAAAACTTGGATGTGTTTGCAATGGGGCGTATAGCTCTTCTTTCACTAATATTTTTTGTTTCATCTACTGCAAATGAGCCATTCCGTTAAGCGTCGAGGGAGCCGCTCCCTGTTACCTTGACGGCAATGGGTGGGTGCAAGACCAACCCCTACGAGAACCCATGACACCTCATCACATGATACTTGAAAGGGGTGCGCAGTCGAATTGGGCAAAAAAAGCCCGGAGACTTGAAAATGACAAAAAATCTGGATACTGTCGCCTTTTTTGGAGCTTATCTGCGGGCTGCCTGTCTCTTGTACTTGCTCACCGCCAGGTCATAAGCCTCGGCCAGGAGCTGCCGCACTTTCGTTTCAAACGTCTCGTCGCTGGGGTTGAGCACGCACACCCAGTACATCCGGCCATATACAGGGTGAGGCATCAACTGATCCAGGGCGGTGAAGTCGTAGTCGCTAGAGTTCTCGCCGCGGATCGCCGCGCTGTCTCTGTCGGAAGGGAGCGAGGGCGAGGCGAAGAGCGAGCGAAACGTCTGCTTGCCGATACCGATGTTCAATCGAAAGACCGACGGGCGGTTGAGATTGGAGAACTGGTCATAGATATCGCTCGTCACAATCGTCACAAACGGAAACCTATGATCCGGCGGTAAGTTACTATCCGGGTTGTAGAAGAAGAAGCTGTTGCTCGAAGCGAGCACAACATCCACGCCCTCAAACGTCTCTATGATGTACCGGCTGATCTGAGCTTCGTTCATGGGTATTGGTCCTTTCCTGACTGGCCTTGCAATGAATGTCCGATCCTTTTTGTTCTTGACTTCAGGCTTATTGTACAACTCAGATGCAATAAGAGAGCAGGAAGAAAGATACCCGTATCCCTGATATAGGGCTAATCTCTTGCATCTGGTCGCATATAAGTGTAAAATGCATATATGGGAAATAATCAGCGTAGGTCAAAGCTATTGAGCAAGGGGCCCTCGAATGAAGCACGTTGCTCATGTGCAAACTTGTATTGTGTTATCTCAAGAACACATTGAAGTGCTGCAAGGTGGGGAAGCGGTACGAAGAGGACAGGCAAGAAAGAGGTAACGATGGAGGATACAACAATCACGGTTCAGTTGTTCGACGAAGGAATTTGTCGCATAGAGCTGCCCAGGATGCTATTGAACACAAAAGTGTATTGTAACGACGTATGTATGTTTATCTTTGCACCGTCCAGATCATCCGATGCATTAACATGCGGGTGCGAACCGTCCTGTCTTTGTGCTGAAAGAGCGGCGGGGGCCACAGGAGGGTGTCAGTTTCCTCTGGAAGAGCACGAGCGGCTGCGTATCGACGTATATGACGCGCAAGGCAAAAAAAAGCTGTTCATGGCAACCTACATCCTGGGCAAGAACGGTCTGAAATCTGAGATAAAATACATGGCAAAGCGTGGGTTAGATGTCCAGGTGCTTCCGGGTAGACAAAAGGTGAAAGAGCATGCCCTGACATAAAGCGTTTTAACAAAATCGTTGTGGTTTTTTCTCGTACTGTGTCACGGATTGATCTGTACGGTTGTGCCAATTGGCGCCCAGTTATAGAGCCAGGAAGCGGCGCTATCGGGCATGCCAACACAGCCATGTGTTCCCCACTGCCAGCCATAGACCGGATCATGGTGCCAGTTGTTCGTACCAGGACCGTATACTGTGTGCCACCAGGTATCATGCAGGAAGTAACCACCTCCCAGGAACTCTAGCGCATGGTTAATATGAGCGGGTGGGTACCAGTAAGGCGACCCGTATGGCCATGGTGAATAGAAGGTCGTGGGACTGAGTTTGGCAAAGATGTGGAAGGTGCCTGTGGGCGTTGGTAATGCAGAACGGCCAGTGATCACAGCGGCATTGAAGACCTGGTTGCCATTTTGATATGCGTAGAGCCATGAACGCGATACACTGACGACGATCTCTTTTCCTTGTACCGAGGGTACGGTATCACCATTACCAGAATTGCTGATTGTAGTCACCACGCCACCATAGATGAAGCGTGGCGAACTACTGAGGCTGGAAACGCGATACCATGTTGAGACGCCGGACCAGACAATCTGGCCCGAGACTGTTGCATAGACAGTTACTCTTGCGCCAGGTGCATACGTTGTAACTAATTGTGCACTTGTGTTGGTTCCTGTTCTGACGTTTGCCCAACCAGTTGTTTGCCCGCTCCATGTCGCAAGTGAAGCGGCACTGGCGGAACTGGTAGTGAATGAACTAAAGGCCAGGATGAGTGCCAGGAGCAAGGCAAGTGAACCAATAACAGAGATTTTTTTGAGGCGTTTTTGCATATATCCCCCTATATACCAGTATAATCTCCCTCCGTATTGAGTATAGTCTATGCCTGTGCTTTCTACAAGCGTAGAGGCATGCCTTGCGTGTGCCGTGGGGGTGGACTCCTGGGTGGACCGAGTGCATGGCAGGCCACCCGGCACACGCAAGGCATGCCTCTACGGGGAGGGAAGGCTCGCGGGCCACCCGGCACACGCAAGGCATGCCTCTACGGGACGTTTCAATCGCATCCTTACAGAACAGGCCACTTTGGTTTCACGTCGATACCTGCTCGAAGGTAGAGTTGTGCTGCATGCTTACGTGCCTGCGCTATCACTTCATGTTCATCCAGGGAGAGTAACTGGCCCTGAGCCACCACAATTTTGCCATCCACGACGACGGTGTCAACCTCTCCTCCAGTTGCGGCATAGACCAGGGTGGAGACAGGGTTGATAGAAGGCGTGGTATGCAGACGTTCAAGATCAATCACGACGAGATCGGCTTTTTTGCCAACTTCCAGCGAGCCAATTTCGTGCTCCAGGCCCATCGCTCGCGCTCCATTGATTGTCGCCATCTCCAGCACTGTCTCGGCTGGAACAATCAGGGGATCGTTCGTCACGGCTTTGTGGATGATCGCGGCCAGTTTCATCTCGCGGATCATATCGTAATCGTTATTGCTCGGACCGCCATCACAGCCAAGCGCGACATTGACTCCACGCTCAAGCATCAGCGGTACTTTGCACACACCCGAGGCCAGCTTGCTATTAGACGATGGATTATGGGAAACGTGAGTACCTGTAGCTGCCAGCTTATCAATCTCCGGCGGCGTAAGCCAGACCATATGGACCAGGACCGTGCGTGGTCCGAGCAGCCCGACACTCTCAGCGTAATCAACCGGAGTCAGGCCATACTTCTCGTTGAGATAGCTTTTATCGGCTTCGACCTCTGCCAGGTGCATCGTGATGCCCATATTCCGCTCATGGGCCAGGTCACTCATCTCGCGATAGAGTTCTGAGGTAACTCCTCCCGGCGTTCTGGGGCCAAACCAGACATGGATACGATCATTGGCCGCGTCCTGCCATTTGCTGTGCATATCCAGCACGCCCAGCAGACTTGTTTCCCGACTCTCGATCATCCCAGGATGCATGGCATTGGCCTGAGTTGCATAGGTGCCAATATCCATCACGATACCAGCCAGACAGCCGCGTATGCCGCTCTCTTCGACCGCGCGTGCAATACCATCGAAGCCGTAGCGATGTGCAAGCATCGATTCGAGAAAGGTCGTTGTACCTGAACGTAGCATCTCGGCGATACATAATCGTGCGCTGACATAGCCATCATCGTGTGTGAAGTTACCCTGTAACACCCAGACGCGCTCGCAGAGCCATTGTATAAGCGCCATGTCATCGGCGCAGCCCCGAATCAATGCCTGTGCCACGTGGACGTGCGTATCGATCAGGCCAGGAATGATCAGCTTCCCTCTCACATCGATGACCTCTTCGTCGGGATAGCGTGCTCGCACGACAGATGTTTTGTCGATAGCGACAATACGGTTATCCTGTATAGCAAGCGCCCCATCGCCGATAATGTCACGCGTGGGATTCATCGTAATGATAGTTGCATTTGTAAACAGCATGACAATCTCCTGTTCATCGCCCACCCGTCCGTAGAGGCATGCCTTGCGTGTGCCGGGTGGCCGGTGAGCATCCCGTTGAGCGTCGGGCCAGTGCACCCCCACGACCCGGCACATTGCCCACCCACCCGGCACACGCAAGGCATGCCTCTACGGGAGCCCTTGACAATGGCCGCAAAAGATTATACAACATTCAATGCCTTCTGGTTACGTCGATGCCGCCCGTTTACATTTATTGGAATTGAGGGAATACGTATGGCAATAGAAAAGATAACTCTGCAAGAGATCAACACCCTCGATCAAGATCACTTCGTCCAGGCGCTCACTCCACTATTTGAAGGACCACCCTGGATTGTTACCGCAGCATGGTATAAGCGACCATTTGCTGATCTGGCACAATTTCAGCAAACGCTTTCTACAATAATGTACGCTGCTCCAGTAGAACAGCAAGTGGCATTATTACGCGCTCACCCTGATCTTGTAGGACGAGCTGCTCTGGCTGGCACCCTCTCACCATCATCCACTAACGAGCAAGCGGCGGCGGGATTGGATCGTCTCTCCCCTGAAGAGATTGCGACTTTCACACAATTGAATGCAGCTTATCATGAGCGCTTTGGCTTCCCATTTGTGATCTGTGCACGCGAAAACAAGAAAGACAGCATTCTGGCAGGTTTTGCCTCACGTCTTCAGCATACACGCGAGCAGGAGATCTCCATAGCCCTTGCTGAAGTCGCGAAGATCTGTTCTCTGCGTTTACACGATCTTGTCCAGAACGACAACAAATTTACTATCAGTTATGGTAAAGCACGCGTCCCGGTCTATCGTGTGTATGCGCATCCGCTTGCTGGTATAGAGCCAATCCCCGAATCGCAGTTTAGCGGACGCGAGAATATATTGTTCGCATGCGAGGTTGATGTCGAAGTCTTTGGCAACAACTTTCTCCCCGCTTATATTCAGGGTGATAATACAAACGTTGTGGCTACCGATAGTATGAAGAACTTTGTGCTGCGGCAGGCGCTTGCCTTCGAAGGTGCAACGCTCGAAGGCTTTCTTGTTTTCCTGGGGCGGCGTTTCCTGGAGACCTATGCGCAGATGGAGCGTCTGCAACTGACCGTGCGCGAACTTCCCTTCGCGACAGTCCGTGTGCCACAGCAAGACTCTACGACCTTTGGGGAAAGCGATCGCCTGTTCAGTCGCTCCCATGCTGATTATACCTGGACAACGCTGGAATTTATACGCTCAGGCGTTGATACTGTCATTACAGCTCATCGCTGTGGTCGTATTGGCTTTGAGTTGTTTAAAGTGACCGGGAGCGCGTTCACCAATTTTGTGCGTGACGAGTACACCACGTTGCCAGAACGAGTTGATCGCCCTCTATTTATTGCCCTCGACGTTTTCTGGAAGTATGCCGATACCACACCGCTGGCGGACATCGATCATCTGCGCTATGTGCCTGCTGAGCAGGTGCGTGATCTCGTGCAGAGCGTCTTCCATGAATTTGTCAGTGAGTCAATTCAGCATCTTGTGCATGAGATGGGGCAGCGTATCCTGGCGCGTTTCCCGCAACTCGTAGAGGTCTCTTTTGAAGGACAAAATCGCACGCGTGACCTGGTCGTTGCAACCGAAAAAGCGAAGGTCTATACCGATCCATTCTCGGCGTATGGAGTGATAAAATTGACCATCAGCAGAAACTCGTAGTTCAGGGAGGAACGCTATGTCCGGTCGACTCACTACGCATGTGTTGGATACAGCTCAAGGATGCCCGGCTGCAGGTATGGCAATTCAACTGTGGCGTATCGATCCGGCAAAAGGTCGTATCGGCTTAAAAACTGTGTATACTACTTCCGATGGACGCACTGAGGAAGCGCTATTGTCTGGTGGAGAGATGATTGTGGGTGTCTACGAAATACTTTTCGCGGTAGGAGCTTATTTCGCTGAGCAGTCGGTAAAGATTTCTGAACCGCCATTTCTGGACGAGGTGCCGATCCGCTTTGGCATAGCTGATCTTGATGCTCATTATCACGTGCCATTGCTTGTTTCGCCCTGGGCCTATAGTACCTATCGTGGGAGCTAGTAAGGTATGACATTTGCAGTCCCGGCACATACTGTTATGGAACGTTGTGACATACTGGCCCGTTACAGCGAGGAGTCTGGCCGTTTGACGCGCCGTTTTGCGTCTCAGGCTATGCGGCAGGCAATGGAAGTAGTTGCAGAGTGGATGCGTGCCGCCGGGATGAGCGTCCAGTATGACGCGATTGGCAACTTGATTGGACGCTATGAGGGACAGAGCGCCACTGCTAAAACTCTGCTGCTCGGTTCTCATCTTGATACAGTGCGGGACGCGGGTCGCTATGATGGCATGCTAGGAGTGATGGTCGCGCTGGCCTGTGTAGAGCGCTTACATACACGTGACAAGCGTTTGCCGTTTGCCATTGAGGTGCTTGCATTTGCCGACGAGGAAGGCTTGCGCTATCATAGTGCCTATATCGGCAGCAGCGCTATAACTGGTACGTTTGATCCGGCTATTCTACAACTGGTAGACGCTGACGGCATTACAATGGCTGAAGCAATACGCAGCTATAGTGGAAATCCTGATCTCCAGATGTTACAAACTGCTCGCTGGCAACGTGAAGACCTTCTGGGCTATTGCGAAGTTCATATCGAACAAGGTCCGGTTCTAGAGGCGCGCAATCTCCCGCTTGGCGTGGTTTCAGCCATCTCAGGTCAGGATCGTATCGCGCTACGTTTTACCGGAGAAGCCGGGCATGCCGGAACTGTTCCCATGTCGTTACGCCGGGACGCTCTCTGTGCCACAGCAGAGTTTGTACTTGCCGCCGAGACACTGGCACATAGCCAACCCGGACTGGTGGCTACTATAGGACAGCTCAATGTGCAACCGGGCGCGAGCAATGTCATACCGGGACAGGCTACGCTCAGCCTGGACGTACGGCATCAGGACGATACAGTACGCGAGCAGGCATGCGACCATTTATATGATCAGGCCAGGCAGATTAGTGCACAACGCAATGTTGCGCTCGACTGGCAACTCGTCCAGGAGCATCGTACTGTACCATGTACGCCACACCTGGTTCGCCTGTTCGAGCAAACAATAGAGGAAGCCGGTTATCCCGTATTAGCCCTTCCCAGTGGTGCGGGACACGATGCTGTGGTGCTGAGTACACTCACAGATATCACGATGCTCTTTGTACGTTGTCGCGGTGGCGTCAGTCACCATCCCGCTGAATCCGTGACGGAAGAGGATGTGATGGTTGCAATCACAATATTGGAGCGTTTTCTCGAACGTGTTATTCATCCGTAGGGGTCGGCCTTGCGCCCACCCGGTTTCACAATATTGGAGCGCTTTACTATGAGCCTGTATGATCTCATTGTGCGCAATGGTACGCTGGTGACGCCGGAGGGTGTCAGTCCGTCCGATCTCGCCATTGATGGTGGACAGATCGTGGCTGTTGCACCGGATCTTGTCGGGAAGGGCAGAGAGGAGATCGATGCGCGAGGGATGCACCTTTTCCCAGGTATCATCGATGCGCATGTGCACTTCAACGAGCCTGGCCGTACTCATTGGGAGGGTTTTGCCACAGGAACGCGCGCTCTGGCGGCAGGTGGCACAACAACCTTCTTTGATATGCCTCTCAATGCCTCTCCCCCTACACTCGACGCCGACAGCTTTGATCTCAAATGCAAGGCGGCGCAGGCATCCTCACTGGTTGACTTCGCGCTCTGGGGCGGACTGGTACCGGGCAACCTGTCACACATGGACGAGCTTGCGCAGCGTGGCGTCATCGGCTTTAAGGCATTTATGAGCAACAGCGGCATCGAAGATTTTGCGGCAGTCGATGATGTCACGCTCTACGAAGGTATGCAGCGTGCAGCACAACTTGATCGTATCGTTGCACTACATGCAGAAAGTGAGCAGATTACCAGTATACTCGCCCGGCGCGCCCAGGCACAGGGGAGAACAGGCATACGTGCTTATCTCGCCTCGCGCCCGGTACTTGCAGAGCTAGAAGCTATTGAGCGCGCAATTCTATTCGCGCAAGAAACAGAGTGTGCACTTCATATAGTACATGTCAGTGGTGGACGCGGTATCAGCCTGATAGCAGATGCACGAGCGCGAGGCATCGACGTAAGTTGCGAGACGTGTCCGCACTACCTGGTGTTGACCGAAGATGATATGGAACGCCTGGGCACCATAGCGAAGTGCGCCCCACCTCTACGCAGCCAGGCCGAGCAGGAAGCGCTCTGGCAACAACTCTTTGCCGGAAACATACCCATGATAGCCTCAGATCATTCACCAGCACCCTCGGACATGAAAATTAACTCCGACTTTTTCAAGGTCTGGGGTGGCATCTCCGGCTGTCAATCTCTCTTGCAGTTGCTATTGACAGAAGGCTACTATCAACGTCAATTGCCACTGGAAACGATAGCTGCCATGACTACCGAGTATGTGGCCCGGCGCTTTAAAATCGGGCCACGTAAAGGAGGTTTAGAGATCGGTTCTGACGCAGATCTTGTTCTGGTCGATCTACAGGAGTCCGTCGATTTGCATAATAGCGACCTCTACTATCGTCATCCCCACAGTCCATATGTGGGGAGAAGACTGCAAGGGCGCATCCGCCGCACGTTGGTGCGCGGTACCACCGTTTTTCTCGACGGCAAATTCGCATCCACACCCACCGGACGTTTACTCACACCATCCCCATATCGCGTATCGCTCTCGTAGGGGTGGGGCTTGCCTTTCAAGGGTGAACCCGACCCCTACTGGAATGTCCGATCATGTAACATTCAGGCCGTTGTAAGGTTGATGTAAGTAACTGCAAGCCTTCTTTCAGGGTGTATCGCTACACTACTCCAGTAATATGGAGAGAATGTCGCTTGTACAATGACATCATCGTCCATCGTCAAACCATTTTTTAGGAGATTTAGACGTGAGGATGCCTCTATTTCGCGGGACAAAAAAGCGCTGGTTGCTTCTCGTCACCGGCATGCTGCTGTCCTCGATACTTTTAGCCGCATGTGGTGAGAACTCTCCCTCTATCCTGAATACTGCTGGCCCGGTTGCCAATAGCGAAAGTTTCGTCTTCTGGGTGGTTCTGATCATTGCAACTGTGGTCTTTGTGGGTGTGGAAGGTATGCTCATCTTCTCCTCATGGAGATTTCGCGAACGCCCCAATTCCCCACCACCACAGCAGTCTCATGGGAACCTCAGGGTTGAGTTGATCTGGACCGTGCTACCCGCGCTTATTCTATTTGTGGTGCTGATCTTCACCATTCGAGGCTTGATCGAGGTGGCACCTGAAAATCAGCCGGGTGGCCCGACAGAGGTGGTCAGAGCAATTGGTCATCAGTGGTGGTGGGAATTCTATTATCCGAAGTACAATATCACTACAGCCGATTCGCTGCATGTGCCGACCGGTGAAACCATCCAGGTCGAACTCTATTCGAATAATGTGATCCATAGCTTCTGGGTACCGGCCCTTACTGGTAAGACCGATGTAGTACCGGGACACGACAACCGGAAGTGGTTTATTGCCGATAAGCCTGGCACTTATGAGGGTATATGTGCAGAGTTCTGTGGCTTGCAGCACGCAAATATGCGCTTTGATGTTGTTGCCGAGGATTCTGCCGCATTTAATAGCTGGGCAATTGCTCAACAACAGGCATCTGCGGCACCTGCTGCTGGTAGTCTTGCTGCTGCCGGTCAACAGATCTTCAAGCAACAGTGTACCTCCTGTCATGGTATCATTGGTGTTGATCTGAATGGCTATGCTGATCCAAAGGTCCAATGTAATAATCCTGCTGGACCAACTACTGGTGCTTGCCTGGTTGGACCGAATCTGACACACTTTGGGAGCCGCGGTCTGATAGCTGGTGGCGTATTGACGAATAATGCGGATCAATGTACACCTGGTGATCCTCATTTATTGCAGAACTGTCACCTGGCACAGTGGTTGCAAGATCCCCAGGGTATAAAACCAGGCAACGATATGAATATCGGTAGTCTGAACACGGATTCCATCAATAAATTAGTAGCGTATCTGGAGAGTCTAAAGTAAGCCATCTATCCTGCGCCTGTGGGGCTAGACATTGGAGGAATTGCTCATGGCAACGCGCACTATCGGTGAGAGCGCAACAACAGTGGTTCGTCGTAGGACGCTTGGTGAGACCTACATTGGTCAGTGGCTTACGACGACCGATCACAAAATGATTGGGTTGATGTACATCATCACAGGCTTTCTCTTCTTCCTGGTTGGCGGTCTGGAGGCTCTCCTGATCCGAGCGGAACTGGCAAGGCCTGATGGGAAATTACTCAGCCCTGATGTCTATAACCAGATCTTCACGATGCATGGCGTCACTATGATCTTCCTGTTTGTGATGCCTACATTGACTGGTTTAGGTAACTACGTGGTGCCGCTGATGATCGGTGCTCGTGATATGGCCTTTCCACGCATGAACGCGTTTGGTTTCTGGACCACGCTCTTTGCTGGCGTGTTCCTGCAGTCGAGCTTCTTATTCGGCTCTGCACCAAACGCTGGCTGGTTTAACTATACACCTTTGAGCACAGCTGCCTGCGGTGTACATGCTGTTCAGTGTACGGCTGGCATGAATGATGATTTCTGGCTGCTGGGCATTATGTTGCTCGGTGTCGCCTCTATCGCTAGCGGTCTGAACTTCGTGGTGACGATCCTGAAATTACGCGCTCCAGGTATGAGTATTAACCGCATGCCGTTGTTCTCCTGGATGACGCTGGTTACTTCGTTCCTGTTGCTCTTTGCTCTACCCAGCCTGACTGCGGCTAGCATACTGCTGCTGCTGGATCGCCGTATTGGTACGCATTTCTACCAGTATGCATTTGGAGGTGATCCGCTGCTCTGGCAGCATCTCTTCTGGTCCTTTGGGCACCCGGAGGTGTATATCCTGATCTTGCCTGCCTTCGGTATCATCTCGGAGGTCTTGCCAGTCTTCTCGCGCAAGCCTATCTTTGGCTATACCTTTATCGCCTGGTCGGGCGTCGCTATCGGTTTCTTGAGCTTCACGGTGTGGGCACACCACATGTTTGCTGTCGGTCTGCCATCCATTGCGCAGGCATTCTTCGCTACCAGCACGACGCTGATTGCTATCCCGACTGCTGTGAAGATCTTCAACTGGCTGGCAACTATCTTCGGAGGTAAGATTAGCTTTAAGGCACCGATGATCTTCGCCCTTGGGTTCATTGCTATGTTCCTGATCGGCGGTCTGAATGGCGCGGCCCTGGCTATCGTACCTTTCGACTACCAGATAACTGATAGCTACTTTGTGGTGTCTCATATCCACTATGTGCTCTTCGGTGGCAGCGTCTTCGCCATCTTCGCGGGTTTCTACTACTGGTTCCCCAAGATAACCGGGAAGTTCCTGAGTGAGCGTATGGCTCAGATTCATTTCTGGCTGATGCTGATCGGTATGAACCTTGCCTTCTTCCCCATGCACTTGCTGGGAGTGCTCGGTATGCCGCGCCGTGTCTACACCTATCCCGCCACTAGTGGCTGGAACGAGCTGAACCTGATGGCAACGATTGGTGCTTTCATGATCGGTCTCTCTATAATGGTGTTTCTCTACAACTTCGTCGCCAGTCTGAAGAATGGCCAGAAGGCCAGCACCGATCCCTGGGATGCTTATACGCTGGAATGGGATACTACGTCTCCACCGAAGAAGTACAACTTCTTGCATATCCCAGTGGTACGTAGCCGTCGCCCGTTCTATGATAAGAAGAATCCAGAGATCGCTGACTGGAAAACAGTTATCCATTAGCTGGATAGGAAGTAACGATGATAAACCCAGGAAATTCACAAGAGAACAGAGAGATGAACGAAGTAGCAATGCCTGAGCAGGAGCAGCAATCTGTTGTGCAGACCTCTGACAATGGCAAGGAGCAGGCTGAAGTGGTGGATAATCAGGATGTGCTTGATACATCCACTACTTCAGCGGAAACTCCCGAGACTCCTGTCCGCCGTCGCGGCAAGAAGCGTGTGAAAAGGATACGGCAGGTGACCGAAGCTGAATTGATGCCTCGCCCCAGCCTCTGGCCGTTTGCACTCGCCGTTTCGCTGGCTGTAATGCTTGTCGGCATCGCTACCCATCCCATTCTCCTGGGTGTTGGTGTGATAATGGTCATCGCGTCCATTATCGGTTGGAGCCTGGAACGTCGATAAGGTCTGGCGCGTGTATAAAGTAGAGATAATACAACATACACGTGCCAGTAGTGATAGGGAGTTATGGCTATGAGTACTGCTCATGGTGAGCAGGTCAGGATCATTGAGGAGCATGTAGAAGTAGGCCGCGGCATTAACTGGTGGGGCATGATCTTCTTCATCACTTCGGAAGCTTTGATCTTTGCAAACTTGATTGCGTCGTATCTCTATCTGGAGATCCGCGGGGGTAGCTGGCTGTTGCCTTCTGGAGAGCATCTGGACTGGCGCTATCCTCTGTTCAATACGTTTGTTCTGCTTGGCAGTAGTGTCCCAATTCGCTTGCTAGCCGGTGCAGGAATTGCTAAAGGCAATAAGCGTAATCTGGTAATTGGTCTGGGTCTTACGATCTTTATGGGAGCTTTCTTCCTGGGTGGTCAGATCGTTGAGTATATCCTGCTGGGCGGCGAAGGCTTTAGCCTTCAGAAGGGAGTATTCGGTTCGGCTTTCTTTACGCTGACCGGTTTCCATGGTCTGCACGTGACTGTCGGACTGATTTTCCTGACCATCTGCTTTATTCGCGCTCTACGTGGTGACTTTACCCAGAAGAAGCACTTCGCGGTAGAGGCCGGTGAAATGTACTGGCACTTTGTTGATATCGCGTGGATCTTTGTGTTCAGCGTTGTGTATCTGTTGCCACTGCTGCGAGGCTAAACCAGTCGGTCAGATCTGTGTCCAACCTGAGTATCCCGTAAGTTTGCCAGGTTGGACAGCCCCAGAGCGGGCGTCAGACATGTTGTATTTATATGTTCCTCTTATCCGTCTTCATCTTTTCAGACCTCTTAATTGCAAAATAAATATCCGCGTAAATGTGTTACAATTGTATTTATGGCTTCGTGTTACGTGCAGGTGATCGGGCAACAGAAAGGATTTTTGATGAAGGAGGCACTACGCAGAAGACGGTCTATCGTAGCAGTTCGTCAAGAGGGAGCGCCCAGGAAAATGCGCTTCTCTACCGCATGCTGTTCGATTTGCACACGCCGTATCTGGCTCGACCCCTCCTATCTCACGGAACCTGAGGGGGTGCCAGAGCCACGCCTCTCATGGGTGCTCTGTAAACGTTGCTATCAGGCACTCACTGACGAAATGCGCCGTTCCCCTGTACTCTCACCGTTGCGTTTGCGCATCGCTATGGGTATGGTTGCCTCTGATTACTGGCCCCATGCTTATCCCACCAGCGTACGAGCATATATCAGCGATCGTAAGTGGGTCGTCTTTATCGCTGCCAGCTTCGTCGTTGCAATGCTGCTCCATCTTGCTCTGATCGTCATGATTGCCGCCTTGAAATGACCCATCTAGATATCCTATACCTTCCTTGCAGTTGACTCCCTTTGCTAAAATAAGAATAGTCATATAAAAGAGGCAGACAGGCGGGAAAGGGTGGGTTTCGGATGAACTCCACGGGCGGCGCAGATAACGTTGACAATACCAATGCCAGGCGGTTAGTCCAGGATAATACTCTATCACCTGTACAATCGTCGGCAAAAAATTTAGATATGGTGCCAGCAGCTTTCACACATGAATACCATGTGCTTGCCGATGTGTGTGCGAGTATGAGCAGTGGCTTTATGTTGCTCAATCAACAACGCGTGATCTATACTAATCCAAGCGCGCTACGCTTACTGCGTATCAGCAAACACGACCTCGTTACTACCCACGATTTCGATGTGCGCAAACATCTGCTCTCCATCGCCGCCGAACCACAGCTTGCACGTCCGGAACTGGATCATGTATGGCAGCATTCCGATGAGGATTTCTCAACTGATCTCGCTCTGGCCGATGCCGCCGTGCGCTGGTTGCGCGTACGCAGTTTCCCTGTGCGCGATAATAAGGGTTCTTTGCTTGGACGCGGTATTCTTTTTGATGATATTACACTGGAACGTTCGGTGGTTGAGTCTCGCGGCGAAACGCTAGCACTTGCCGCTCACGAACTCAAGACTCCACTGGCAATTATTAAAGGCTGTGCTACCACGCTACTTGGCAGTTCGGCGCGTTGGGACCCGGCTATGCAGCGCGAAATGTTGCAGATGATAGACACGCAATCCGATCGCCTGCACGATGTGCTCAATACGCTGTTGGATGTATGGCGCCTTGATGCCGGTGCGCAATCTCTACGCCTGGCGCAAGTTCGTCTTCCAGAACTACTGCAGCAACTGATCAGACGCTGGCAGAAGCATGCATCCGATCACTATTTTATGCTCAATATGTCTCCAGAGGTGCCAGCAGTTGTATGTGATGCTATGCGCATCGAGCAGGCTATTAATCACCTGCTCAATAATGCTGTGATATATTCGCAGGCTGGCACAACGATCACGATCCAGGTAGAGTCCAATGATATTGAATTGCGCGTAAGTGTGACCGACGAAGGGATCGGCATCGCGTCGGAACACCTGGACCCTATCTTTGATCGTTTCTACCGTGTGTCACAGGAAGAAGTGCGCTCTGGTGGTAGCGGCCTGGGTCTTGCCTCCGCTCGTGCAACGATTGAAGCGCATGGTGGCAAGATATGGGCGGATTCTCTGGGACCAGGACAGGGTTCTACCTTCTATTTTATATTACCCTTCACCCCACATGTACCAGCGGTGGCTCAGACGACATCATCCACGACCATCACCGATATAACAGGCAGTCCTCCGACCATACAGCGAACTCCCTCCCGTGCTCTTCTGCTCAAGCAGGATCGGCGCGTCCGTGTGTTGCTGGCGGAAAACGATGCTCGCCTGACTCGTTATCTACGTGCCAACCTGGAGGAGCAACAATATCGCGTACATACGGTCAATCACGGCGTCCAGTTTTTGCGACAGCTTGATCTGGAAGAGCCCGACCTTATCCTGTTGGCAACCCATCTCGCGGATATGAGCGGCGTTGAACTGCTGCAACGCCTGCGTGAATTCTCACAGATCCCAGTAATCATGCTCTGTGACGATTGCGATGAAGATGAGCGTGTACACCTCTTCGACATAGGTAGCGACGACCTGGTAATGAAGCCGTTCGGCATGAAAGAACTCCTTGCCCGTGTACGTGCTCTCCTGCGCCGTCAGGGGAGCGCAAGCGAACAGGCTCCAACGCAGAGCATCTTCACTACCGGCGAGATTGTCATCGACCATGCGCAGCATCTCGTGACCGTGCGAAGAGAGCCTGTACAACTCAGTCGTACCGAGTACAGGCTGCTGAGTGTCCTGGCCCAGAATGTGGGCATGGTCGTAACGCACGAACTCCTGCTCGAAAAAGTCTGGGGACCCGAGTACAACCGCGACATAGATTTCATCTGGGTCTACGTTAGTCGCCTGCGCCGCAAAATCGAATCCGACTCCCGCCACCCCAGATATATCCTCACTGTGCCAGATGTCGGATACAAACTGGCGAAAATATGAGCGTGAAGGGCGTATCCCCATACAAAAGGAAATCATCTCTGGAGTTGGGTTCCTCAGACAAAATGCAGGGGAGTAGCTACTGCGTATGTAACAGAGATCTTGCATGGAAAATCGCTCAGTACTTCCAGAAATTTCAGTGTGAAATAATGCTTCTTCAAAAGAAGTTCTCAATTCATTCAGGTCGCTGTAAGGTACGTACCCTAAGGTGTAAAGGCTTTGTAATGTATACTAAGTATGCTCAGTGTAAGAATATACTGATCCCGAATACATGCATTTGAAGCATGGAGGAGCATACATGTCGCAAGGGAAGAAGGCAACCGTCTTCCTCGTCGAAGCCGATTCATCACTACGGCGACTCATCACTCTGGGCCTGCAACATCATGGTATGCACGTTATCGAAGCCAGCTCTCCTGCACGTATACCGTCCTTTGATGTGCAGCAAGTTGACCTGCTTGTACTTGATCTGGACGGTAGTGCAAGCCGCGATCATACATTCCTCGCATCTGCCTATACTTTACTTGCGCATCCCTTGCTCTCCACTGTGCCTGCTATTCTGCTGGCATGGGACTATCCGTCATCAATCAGCGCTACACAAAGCGTGACTACAACCACGCTGTCGCACATAAAATATCTGACTAAGCCCTTCGATACCCGCATCCTGCACGATACTATTGACCAGCTCTTGCTTGCCAGAAGCGCCGAAGAAGCTGCTTACGAAGCGCGAGCCGAAGAACTTCTGCTTGCTACCTACTCCAGGCACACTTCTCCGAGCGTCTGGCCCATCATTACTGCCGCCGGGCTGCTCCTGGCCTTCATTGGTATGATGCTACAAATTGCCGTTACTATTGCGGGCATTCTTATAGTCTTAGTGTCACTGCTAGTATGGACGTCAGGTAACAGGACGCGCCCAGAGAATATTGCGTTAGTTTAGCAAGCAATTATTGCGTTAGAAATACGAATGGTTAACCGGGTTCCAGCAACCTGGTTATTTTTATGCCTTTCAATGCCTGAGTAACGAATTCCATAGGCTAACCGTGTACCTTATGTGCCCACAACATGATACCTGGTGATTACTGTAACGATATGGAAAGGAACTACCATGCAAGGTAAGATATTAGATGGATTTCGTGTTGCTATCCTCGTCTCGGATGATTTTGAGCAAGCTGAAATGACTGAGCCTGGGAAGGCGCTAGAACAGGTTGGAGCCACAACGACCATCATTTCTCCTAAGCCGGGACAGGTCACAGGCGTAAATCACGATCAGAAGGCCGATAGTTTTAAGGTCGATATGACCCTGGATGAGGCCGATCCAAATAATTTTGATGCTGTCTTGCTGCCCGGTGGGGCATTGAATGCCGACTTCATGCGCATGAATCCGAAGGCGCAGAACTTTGTAAAGCAGATTGATAGCAGCGGCAGACCGATTGCAGTGATCTGTCATGCTCCCTGGCTGCTGGTATCGGCTGGTCTTGTTAGGGGTCGCACATTGACCAGTTACCAGACGATCCAGGATGATATCAAGAACGCTGGCGGCAATTGGGTGGATCAGGAGATGGTACGTGATCATAACTGGGTGAGCAGCCGTAGCCCGAAGGATCTGGTCGCGTTTAATCCAGCCATGGTCTCGCTGTTCAGTGAATATAAACACCAGAAGTCGCAGCAGCGGCAAAACACAATCTCTGCCTAAGTAAGACCGATGGGAAGGCTTCTAAAGCTGAACATAAATCTGAAGAACCCCCTAAGACCTCGCATAAGTAGCTGATGCGCGATGTAGGGGCGCGATTTATAAGCCCGCTGATGCGCGATGAAACGGCTCGCAGGGCGACCCTCGCGGTCCCTCTGCGAGCCGCTCAACGGAATAAGCCCATCCATTCTTACCTTGACGCCTATAGGTGGGCGCGAGGCCGACCCTATGGGCACTTTTGAGTAGCCCTGACTACGTACACCATTAGCCCTTGACACTGCCGGCCCCTAATCCGCCCCGCCAGAAGCGTTGCAGAAAGCCACAGCCGATGAGCAGGGGGATCGAAGAGACCAGGGCTCCGGCGATGATGAGGGTGTAGAGAAACTTATTGGCTCCTCCCGTGGTCACATTCCAGGTCTGCAAGCCCACCGTGATGGGAAAGAGCTTCTCGTCACTAAGCATGACCAGCGGCAGAAAGTAGTTGTTCCAGATCGCCACAAACTGGAACAGCACGATCGTCACTAGCGCGGGTCGCATCAGGTACAGCGCGATGGTAAAAGCCCGGAACTCGCCTGCCCCATCGATGCGCGCCGCTTCCAGGAGCTCATCAGGCACCGAGGAGGCCGCGTAGATGCGCGAGAGATAGACCCCAAAGGGACTCACGATGCTGGGCAAGAGCACCGCCCAGTACGTGTTGGTCAGGTTCACCTTACTCATCAGTAAGTACAATGGCAGCGCCAGCGCCGTTGCTGGCACCAGAATGGCTCCTAAGACCAGCGAAAAGACCAGGTTGCGTCCCCGGAAGTCATATTTGGCCAGCGCGTAGCCGGCCATGGCTGCCAGAAAGGTGCCGATGACGGCCCCTGCGCCTGCGTAGAGCACGGTGTTGCCCAGCCAGCGCAGGTAGATCGCGTTGTCGTAGCTGAACAGTTGCGCCAAATTGGCCCCTAGATTGAAATTGGGCGCGAACCACAGTCCGAAGGTACCGAACAGGTCGCCTGCATTCTTGGTCGAGGAGACGATCAACCAGAAAAAGGGGATCAGAAAGTAGACCACAAAGAGGAACAGGAAGGTCATGGACCCCACGCTCTCTATGTTGAAACGGCGGGAAAGCCCCTGCCCGGCGGCCACCCGTTCTTTGGTGGTCGGGATCGACACGGAAGCGGTTTGCTGACTCATACTGCTTAGACTCCTGATTGTCGTTGAGTGACGCGTAAGAAGCCGAAGGAGAGCACGCAGGTCACCAGGGCCAGCACGACGGCGATGGTGGCGGCATAGTAATAATTGTTATTGCCAAAGGCGGTATAGTAGGCGTACAGGTTGGGCGTAAAGGAGGTAGGAATGTTGTTGGAGATGGTGGTAAGCACCTGGGGCTCATTGAAGAGCTGCAGGGTCCCGATGATAGAGAAAATACCGGTCAGGACCAGGGCGGGGGCCACCAGCGGGATCTTGATGTGCCAGGCGATATGAAAGCCCGAACTGCCGTCAATGCGCGCCGACTCATAGATGTCGGTGGGAATGGCCTGCAAGGCGGCGAAGATGATGAGCATATTGTAGCCGGTCCACGCCCAGGTGGCGATATTGGCGATCGACCAGAGCACCGCACGTGCGCCCAGGAAATCGGGAGAGCCCAGTCCCAGACCACTGATGCCTTTGACGATGGGAGAGAGCGCTGGATCATAGAGATAGCCCCACAGTAAGGCAGCGATGATCCCGGGAATGGCGTAGGGCACAAAGAAGGCCAGACGGAAGAAGGCTTTGAAGCGCACCACCGTGGAGTCCAGCAGCAGGGCCAGGATGAGGGCTAAGCCCAGCATGACTGGGACTTGCACCAGGCCATAGAGCAGCACGCGTCCGATGCCGGTGTAGAAGTTGGGATCATGGATCACATCGACAAAGTTGCCCAGCCCGTTGAAGCTGACCGTGGCCGCCCCCAGCCCCAGGCCAGAGCGCTGGGAGCGGAAGAGGCTCTCATAGACCGCATAGAGGATGGGCACGATAAAAAACAGCAGGAACAGCAGACCGAAGGGCAAGATGAACAGATAGGGCGTCAGCGCTCGACGCCGCAGCGACCATGATCTTGAGGGTAGTGATGAGACAGACTCAAGAGCCATATGGATACACTCCTCTCTAGAGAGTGCTACCCCTTCAGGCCTCCGAAGGAGAGCCATGAAGGAACGATGGTTGTCGGTTCTCTACGGCTGCCCGGTGGGAGGGTGAGCACCTTCCTCGTTCAGAGGGGGTGCTCACCCTTGCAGCGTCTTACCTGTTGGACGGAGTCCGCACAGAAGGGTCGCGACACAGTATCCCATCCAGGCAGGAGCCTCTCAGGAACTGACACTAAAGCCTTGCTTTTGCATGAAGGTGAGGGTGCTCTGTTGCGTCGCGTTGAGCGCGTCGCTTAAGGTGCCCTGGCCATTGATCACATTGGCGAAATTGTTCCCGATGTCGGTGTAGACCTGGTTGATGGTTGGTCCCCACTGGAAATTGACATCCACCTGCGTCGACCCGGCCTTGAACACCTGACCGATGACCTGATTGCCATAGAAAGGTTGAGGGGCGTTCAACAGAGGCGAGTCTAATGCAGCCTGATAGGCCGGGTAAATCGCAGCTCCCTTAATCATCTCATCCAGACTCTGCTGATTGGTGTTGAGCCAGATGGCGAACTCGGTGGCCTCTTTGGGATGCTTCGTATTCTTAAACACTACGGTGGTGGACCCACCCCAGTTGCCATTGACGGCTTGACCCGCCTGCCACTGCGGAATCGGAGCGACTCGCCAGGCTCCAGAGGACTTCGGGGCATTTGTCGAGATCGTAGCAGCACCCCAGACAGCTGAGACCCAGGTGGCTACTGTACCCGTCTGCAATTCCTGGTACCAGCCATTCACGAAGTCCGGGTCGGTCTTGACGAGCTTCTTGTTGAGCAAATCTTGCCAGTAGGAGGCGACCTGTTGGGATGCAGAGTTATTGATGGATACTTTCCAGGATTGACCATTGATGCCAAATAAGTGCCCACCTGCCTGCCACATGAGCCCGGTGAACCATCCTGGTTCCTTAGGCGGAAAGTCGGTGATGTACTTAGTGGGGTCGGCGGCATGCAGCTTGGCCGCATCATCGGCGTACTGCGCCCAGGTGGTGGGTACCGGGAGATGATACTTGTTGAAGATGTCCTGCCGGTAGAACAGGGCCAGCGGGCCGCTATCCTCCGGGATGGCGTAGACTGCGTTACCAAGGCTCACCTGGTTCCAGGTCCACGGCACAAACTGACTCTTTACCGCACTGGCCCCGTATTGGGAGAGATCGACGAGCGCGTTTGTCGTCTCAAAGGTCGGCAAGAGCTGGAACTCGACCTGGCCAAGATCAGGCTCATTATTGGCCTTGATGGCTGTATACAACTTGTCGTATTCAACCGGGCCTGACCCCACATTGCTCACCGTGACATGGATGTTGGGATGGCTACTGTTGAATTCAGCGACCGACTTATCAATGCCAGGAACCCAGGACCAGAAAGTCAGGTTCACTGGACCACTACTGGAGGAGGTACCGCCAGTCCCCGAACTGGAGCTACCACCACAGGCAGAAAGAGGAGCTATGACCACCAGGGCTGCACTGATAATGGCAAACCCGAGCGCAAAGCGGCGCAACCAGGGAAAAGAGGCGAGGAGCGGCATTGCTTGAAGTCTCCTTTGGATGTGTAAATAAGAAAAGTGCCGGAATATTCTCGGCTTGATCTACAAAGATCTACCTACATTGGTGGAAAGTCAGACGGGCCGGGGTTCAATGGACAAAAAAAGGACAATGGTAGCACTCATGGACTAAAGCATGAAGCTGGCGTCCACAGACTAAACAGGGAATTGTGGAGCTTTGGAAGCGCGAAAGATAGAGGAGACGAGTCACACGAGGAAAATATAGAGTCTTCCATTGTGTAATTCCCTTCCTTGTCAACTGCAACCCGCCGCCATGCATCAGCACATGCATAGCCCGGAAAGCATTTCTAGTGTTGAGACACTTCAAGGTAGAGGTATGTGACACGTATCACATCGCTTGACGAGAGTATACACGATGCTTCATAATACTGTCAAGAAAAAAGCTCTCTCAGCCGCTCATGCCGCAACTGGTTCTACGAGCATCGACCTGACGGCCTGTTGTGGTACTTAGAATGTTCAGGCCATTGTAAGGTGGGCCTCCTTGTCTGCAAGTTGGCTATCAGGCTCAAGCACCATAATCTGTCTGTTATTATTTCTCATTTCAGGAAAAAGACGTAATGGAATTTGAAGGTACCTCGTCTGATCAACGACAGGGTCAGGAACCAATTGTAGAGCCTGGTGCCGTCAAAACACGTTCACGCAAGCGCAATATCACACTTTTTGTCGTGATCAGTGCCGTGAATGTTGGCTTATTGATCTTGCTCTGGACGCAACTCCTGACGCCAGTTGGCAATCAGTCCAATGCAAATACGAGTGATACAACTACCCTGGGTGATATTAGTAGTCCGCTCATCGGGAAGCCTGCTCCAGATTTTACGTTGTCTACCTTGAATGGGAGTGCTGCAAAGCTGCACCTGGCGGATTTTAAAGGGAAAGCTGTGGTACTGAACTTCTGGTCGTCGTCATGTGAACCCTGCCAGGCGGAGATGCCTTTCTTGCAGAAGTCGTGGACAGACATGCAGTCAAAAGGGATGGTTTTTATTGGCATCGATACACCTGAAGGTGTCAGCTTTGCAAAAGGATTTCTACAAAAATATGCCATTACCTATCCGAATGTGCAGGACACTTTGAATAGTACAACCATTACTGATTACGGAGTAACGGGCACACCTGAGACCATTTTCATTAATACGGATGGTATCGTTGTGGCGAAGTGGGCCTCTCCACTGACCGATCAGGGCTGGCAGCTTGAAATATCTAAGCTGTCACGACCGCTGAAGAGCTGATGCAGGCAAAAAGATGCTGGAGATTCGCTTGATTATGCGTGCCACTCATATGCTGGCTGCTGCAACCTGGGTGGGTGGAAATGTATTTTATTTAGTAGTGGTGGTTCCTGCGCTGAAGAGCGGAGGTCCTGCTCCCGCGCTCTCCGCTAAAATAGCGGAATTGTTCAAGCGGATGGTGAATATCTGTGTAGGTGTGCTGCTACTGAGTGGAGGATATCTCGTCTTCGATCGCCTGACACAGACGACGCTTGGCTTGCCTTATTTGCTTGTGCTGGGATTGAAGATCGCTGCAGCCCTTGTCATGTTTGTCCTGGCTGCATATATGGCGCAAAGCAATATTCGTCGCCTGGCAAAGCGCTCGACGCGCTTTTCTAAGGCTGCTCCACAGTTGATGTTAGCTCTGGGCATATTTGTATTCATACTGGGCGCTCTGCTTAACGGTTTGTTTGAAGCGACTATCGCGCCTCATTGAAATACTTATCGCGTTTTATTTTCTTACATATGGAGGTCGTTATCGTGCAGGCTGCTGCTAATCTGCCGGAGAAGAAGCGACGGCTCCCGCTCAGCTTTATTCTGGCTGGCATCGCTATTCTCGGGGCTGTGCTCTACCTGGTGTTTGCTAATACACAGGCAAATGCTGCCTATTATATGACCGTCCCTGAGCTAAGGCATTGTACGACCTGCAGTGCGCAATCGGTACGTGTCGCTGGTATTGTACAGGCCGGGTCGGTTGCGCGTAACGACTCACAACAACTGATCACTTTTACTATCTCGGATGGTAATCAGACCCTACCCGTTACCTATAACGGCGTAGTGCCTGATATCTTTCGTCCCGGTATCCAGGTTGTCGTAGAGGGACATTACACGGGCCAGGGACCGTTCAATGCGCAAACGCTGCTTGCTAAATGTCCGTCTAAATTCCAGTCTGCGACTCCTACGTCGAAATAGGGAAAAACTGTGTATTTTTCAGATCTAGGCATTATCGCTCTTATTCTTGCGGCGGGGTTTGCCCTGTATACTATCTTTGCTGCGGTGTTCGGGGCGCAGCGCAATATGCCACTGCTTGTCGCCAGTGCGTTACGCAGTACCCTGATCGTGACTTTTTTCCTGCTGCTGGCCTCGGCTGCACTGATTGTCTCATTTCTGATCCATGACTTCGGCGTACGCTATGTGGCTGAGCAATCGAGCCTGAGCATGCCCTGGTACTACATTACTGCTGCGTTTTATGGCGGCCAGGAGGGATCGCTGCTCTACTGGTCGCTGATGCTTTCGGTCTTCTCGGCGATTTTCGTTTTCACGTCGAAACGCGCTCCTACCGCCCTGGTTCCATATATCCTGGCGACTCTGATGGGCATTCAAGTCTTCTTCTTGCTCTTGCTCACGACCGCCTCCAATCCCTTTGCGCGTGTGCCGATTGCTCCACCCGATGGCAATGGCCTGAATCCTTTGCTGATGGATCCAGGTATGCTGGTACATCCACCGATGTTGTTGATGGGCTACATGAGCTTTTCGCTGCCTTTTGCCTTCGCTATTGCTGCACTGATTACAGGACAGTTGAATAGCGATTGGTTGCGCGCTATCCGGCGCTGGACTCTGGCGGCATGGGCGATTCAGACGACAGGTCTGATTCTGGGCGCATGGTGGGCTTATCATGTCCTGGGCTGGGGCGGCTACTGGGGCTGGGACCCGGTGGAGAATGCTGCGCTTCTGCCCTGGCTAACGGCAACTGCGTTCCTGCATTCGACGATGGTACAGGAGCGGCGAGGCATGCTCAAGGTCTGGAACCTGTTTCTGGTGATTGCGTCTTTTGCGCTCTCTATCTTCGGTACCTTCGAGGTGCGCAGCGGCGTTATCAGCTCCGTCCACTCGTTTGCCTATTCCGATATCGGCGGCTTTTTCCTGACCTTCCTGCTGATTGTCGTCGTCTTCTCAAGTGGACTTTTCCTGTTCCGTCTGCCGAAATTGCGCCCGGAGCAGGATTTTGACTCGGTGGTTTCGCGCGAGGGGGTCTTCCTATTCAACAATCTGCTGCTGCTGGGTATCGCTTTTGCAACGCTCTGGGGCACGATCTTCCCGCTTATCTCGGCTGCGATCCGTCGTCAGACAATGACTGTCGGACCTCCGTTTTATACGCAGGTGATCAGTCCCTTGTTTGCTGTGTTGATCCTGGCTATGGGAGTCGGACCCCTGCTCGCCTGGCGTCGCACCTCAATACGGGCTCTATGGCGTAATCTGAGTGTTCCAGCAGTTGGTGCGGCCCTGTGTGCGATTATATTACCACTCCTGGGGATCACCGATGTCGCGGCGAACATCGGCTTTGCCGTCTGTGCCTTTACCGCCATTGCCATCCTATACGAACTGTGGCGCGGTATGCGTGTACGCCATAGCCACGGCGAACCCTATATCTTTGCTCTCTATATGCTCTTTCAGCGTTATCGACAGCGCTACGGCGGTTACCTTGTTCACCTGGGTATGGTCTTTCTGACCGTCGGCGTGATTGGCTCGCACTTTTTCCAGGTCCAGCAGGATAGAGTCCTCAAGTCCGGGCAGGAGATGAACGTTGCTGGCTACCGCTTCGTCTACTTTGGCAATCTCGATATCAATGAAAGCGATCATGAGACGGTTGTGTCACAGGTGCAGATCTGGCATGATGGTCAGTTGCAGCGCTACATCTACCCGGGCCGTACGATCTACCACAATTTTGGCAATCAGCCCGCTAGCCTGATCCCAATTACGACTTTTGGCCTGACCGATGTGTACGTCTACCTGGATGATTGGACTGGTAATTCGCAGGCAACGATTAATGTCTTTATTAATCCGCTGGTGTCGCTTGTCTGGTACGGTGGTTTGCTGATGCTCCTGGGAGGTATAATATGCTGGTGGCCGCAGCGAAGACGGACTGCATCAGTATCCGCAATAGCTGTTGCTCCTGCTTTGAGGGCAAAGAAGGATGAAGAGGTGGTCGTATGAGGCAGAGGAGAGCACTATTTCTGCTGCTTACTGTCGTTGTACTTATAGCAGCGATCTGGTCTTTTATGTCGCTGACTGTCTCGGCGCATAAGACGCTGGATCAGCGTGTGCAGGAGGTTGGCTCACAGTTAAAGTGTCCTGTGTGCCAGAGCGAATCGGTTGCTGATTCTACTTCTCTGATAGCTCAGCAGATGCGTGCCTCTATTCGTGCACAGTTGCAGGCTGGTAAATCTGAGCAAGAGATTATCCAATATTTTGTCAATAGCTATGGTGAGGGGATTGTGTGGTCACCGCCCTGGCAAGGTTTTACGCTTCTGGCATGGCTGATTCCGATCGCTCTCTTGCTGGGAGGAGTTGGTCTCCTGTTTTTTACTTTGCGTGAGTGGCGCGCCTTTGCTCCTGCAACTGTAAGCACGGATGAGAAGGCGGATATCGATGACGCTGAACTGGAACGTTATCGTGCACAACTTGAACAGGAGCTCGCTTCTGAAGATTCGCTGTTCAGGCATCTGGGTACGGAGGGGCGCTGATGTATCTATCTATTGCTGTTGCCCTCGCCTTAGGCATACTTGCGCTGGCCTTTGTACTCTATCCCCTGTTTCGCCGCAAGCCTGCTGAGCCAGCAAACGCGGTTGCTCAGTTGTCGTCTGGAGATGGAGCCACTACACCCATTGAACGTGAGCAAGCTGCCCGCAATGCCTTGCAGGAAGTTGAACTTGATTTTCAGCTTGGCAATATCGCTGAACCGGACTACCGGGCACAGCGCGAACGCTATATGCGCCGTGCGCTGCTCTCATTAAGATCGCGTTATGAGCACGAGCAAGAACTTGACGATGAGATTGAAGAACAATTGCGTAAGTTGAAGGAACAGAAACATGACGCGGCACAGTAAACATAATTCGTTGGAAAGGCAATTACAGGTAGCCATCGTTGTCCTGGTTCTCGTCGCGCTGCTGTTCCCTTTTTCCCATGTCTCTGCCCACGCCAGCGCGACTGGTAATGGCCGTATCAGTGGACAACTTTTGAACGGTTCCCACAAAAATGCGCCTATCGCAGGGCAGACTGTGACTTTGCAGATGTCGCAAGATAGTAGTGCACGCGACCTGGCCAAAACTACCACCGATGCTCATGGCGCATACACTTTCGCTAACCTGACAACCGATAGCGCTATTAGTTATGCTATCTACATTAATTTCCAGGGTGCACAGTATATCTCCGCTGTTGTCACGCTCAATAAAAAACCTGTGCAGCAAGTGAACCTGACAGTCTATGACGCGACTACGAGTACCAAAAATCTTGCAATCTTACGCTCTACCGTACTTGTAGGGGCACCAGATACCAGAAGCTCAACATTCTCCGTCTCTGAACTATTTGATTTCAGCAACCTGGGCTTACAATCGTTCGTTGGCTCATTAGATGCCAGTCAGGGCAAGCCCAATGCGCTATTCTTCTCGTTGCCAAAGAATGCGCGCAACGTCAAACTCGATACGGGCTTTACCGGTTATCAAGCGATCCAGGAGACGGGTGGATTTGCGACCAATGCCGCTGTTCTACCTGGCGAGAACGCATTTTCGCTCTCGTTTGACGTTCCTTATACCTCGTCGGTCTACGATTTCAGCTATGACGCGATGTATCCGACCGTGGATCTTTCATTTATGGTTGCTCCATCTATACATGCTAGCTCAGGTGCTTTAAGCGCGCAGGGTCTCATGACCGCGAATCAGCACACTTATCAGCTCTTTAAGGGCAACCACCTCTTGACGAATCAAGAGGTGCATGTAAGCTTCGAGGGATTACCTTCGCCTGCCAGTTCATCGTCTCCACTTGATCTCAAATACATCTGGCTCATCGTGGGCGTCCTGATTCTGCTGGCAATCATCGTCGTTGCATCGGCCCTTTCCCGCTTGCAGGATGGTAAGAAGAAACGCCGTAGAGGTGGCAAATCCGCCGGTAGTAAAGGCCGTCGCGAGGAAAAGAGACCTGCCGCTGTATCCAGCCCTACGGATCGTAAGCAAGAGCTTATGCATGAACTCCTTGAACTGGACAAAGCATACGAAGCTGGCAAATTGAGCAAGATCGCTTATCAAGAGCGCCGAGCCAGAACAAAAGCCCGCCTGCGTACCCTTATGAGCGAGCAGGAGGCGTCCAGATGATGAACGGTCAACACCTGTCCTCAACTGAATCCGGCCATACCACCACGATTCATGTGCCAAAGAACATTATCGCGCCTGTGGAGATCAGGGATCTCAAGAAGAGCTTCGTTTTGAAACCTGTCCTGCGTGGAATTAACCTGGACCTAAGGCAGGGTGAATGCGTTGCTCTCCTGGGAGCCAATGGTACAGGCAAGACCACATTGTTGCGTATCATGGCCGGACTGACGAAGCCGGGCACTGGAACAGTCTCTATTGCAGGTTTCGATAGTGTACGGGATGCTCAGCAGGTACGTGGCCTGATAGGATTGGTTGCTCACCAGCCCTACCTCTACGAGGAGCTGACCGCGCTGGAAAATCTGCTCTTCTTCGCTCGTATGTATGCCGTAAAACATGCACAGGAGCGCGCTCACTCTCTTTTGCAGCGTGTGGGCCTGGAGCGGCGTATGCGAGAGCGCGTCAATACTTTTTCGCGTGGACAGGTGCAGCGCCTTGCCTGGGCACGCGCGTTATTGCACTTTCCCCGCATACTCCTGCTCGACGAACCTGATACAGGTCTGGATCAGCAAGGACATGAACTTATCGATGCTCTACTGAACGAACACACACAGCAAGGAGGCAGTACACTGTTCACTACACACCAGCTTGAGCGCTCTTTGCGCCTCGCTGATCGCGTAGTTATCTTGAGCGCCGGTCGTATCGTTTTCGAACGCGAGACGACGAAATTGGACCCGGACACATTGCAGAATATCTACCGGAGGATAACGCAATGAGTACAGCGCGCAACTTTTTTACTCAGGTGGGTGCGATTCTGGCGAAGGATATACGCTGCGAACTGCGCAGCAAACAGACCTGGATCAGCATGGGTCTGTTTGCACTGCTGGTATTAGTGATCTTTAATTTCGCTTTTGATCTGCGTGTGGATAACAGAGCCGCAGTCGCTCCTGGTGCGCTCTGGGTCTCCTTTATCTTCGCCAGTCTGCTAGGTCTGGGTCGCACGATAGCTGCTGAGCAAGATCACGGCTCGTTGGATCGCTTGCTGCTCTGCCCGGTCGATCGCAAAGCTATCTATCTTGCGAAATTACTAGGAAATTTGCTATTTATCGGAGTAGTAGAAATTGTAGCTCTGCCCATTTTTGCTGCGCTATTCAATATACCGCTCTTTTTGGGCCCGCTTATTCCCATTGTGCTGCTCGGTACGCTGGGCATTGCTACAATCGGGACAATATTTTCAGCGATGGCTGCCGCGACACGTGCACGCGAGTTATTGCTCCCGCTGCTGGTATTTCCTTTAATCGTACCCGTCGTCATCGGCGCGGTACGTGCCACCGGCTCCTTGCTCATTCCGGCAGCGAACGAGCCGCCGTGGTTAGGACTCATTATCGCGTTTGATGTGATTTTCCTGAGCCTCTCGATGCTCTTGTTTCAATATGTTATCGAGGAATGATTTCTCCCGTAGGGGTCGGCCTTGCGCCCACCCGGCTCATCGATAGATACTTTCACGTCTCACCTGGTTGACCGGGTGGGCGCAAGGCCGACCCCTACGAGAGATCAACAGAGGATTAAAGAGGAGAATGTGTTATGGCCCTGGTGAAGCGCGAAACGCGCGTCGAACTGCAACCCGCCAGCACTAACGCACCGCCGCGTACAAGATTGCCGCTTGCATCTTTGATATTGGGCGTGCTTTCATTTATAGGCATGATGATCTCTCTGTGGATGATTTTCTTGTATGCGCCGACCGAGGCTGTACAGGGGGATGCGCAGCGTATCTTCTACTTTCATGTTCCAATGGCCTGGATCGGCATGCTCGCCTTTATCGTGCTTGCCGTGGCCAGTATCGCCTACTTGATCAGCAAAAAAGAGCACTGGGATTGGCTTGCGCGCTCTGCAGCAGAGTCGGGAGCTGTTTTTATCACTCTGGCAACCATCCTGGGTTCTATCTGGGGCAAAACTACCTGGGGCACATGGTGGACATGGGACCCCAAATTAACAGCCGTGCTGGTACTGTGGTTTATGTACATCGCCTACATTATGTTGCGTAGCTACATGGGACGTACTACTACCAGCGCCTATTCCGGTGCTGTACTGGCCATTATCGGCGTCATCGATGTACCCATTATCTACCTGTCAGTGCAATGGTGGCGCACACTCCATCCCGGTCCCGAGGTAGCCTCAGGAGATCTTCCCGCATCTGTCGTGCTGACCCTGATGGTTTCGCTGCTCACCTTTACCCTGCTCTACGGCTTCCTGATGATACAGCTTTATAATTTGCAAAAGTTGCAGGCCCGGGCTCAGCGCCTGCGTGCCAGCGTGGAATATGGACTCGATGAATAACAGAAAAGGATAGATCCATGCAAGGAGTTACCTATCTTATCGCAGCCTATGCTATTGCATGGGTCGGCCTGTTTGCCTATCTTGCGTTTCTTGCCATGCGCATCCGTGGCGTACATACTGAACTTGCTGCCGTGACCGAACTGGTACGCGAGCAGCAGGAGCATAGCAAAGCGCAGAACAACGGACTTTCCACATGGGAAGCAGAGAAGCAGGCAGAAGCATATAGTAATTATAACGAGGAAAAATAAATACTACATTACATTCGGGTGAGTCGAAGACTAGATGCACTTCCTTTCAGTGGCATGAGCGAGAGCTAGCTACGAAGGAGCGTTTGCCACTGAATACAAAGCTAAGAGCATCGTTCCCGAATGCATGAGGAGAACACATGGATATCAGAGAACGAACATCTGCTCCTGGCTCAACTCCGGAAACATCGGAAGAACGATATAGATCAGGTGCAGGCCCCATCGTGCTACTTGCTCTCGGTGATGCGCTGGTCTTCATCATCTTTGCAGCCATTGGCATGCGCAGTCACAAGGAGTCATTGACCTTGCCATCGGTGCTGGTGACTGCCGCACCTTTTGCCATCGGCTGGTTCCTTGTTTCTCCCTTTATCGGTGTATTTCGCTGTAACATTACCAGGCAAACAGGCAAAATGTCGCTTCATACCCTGTTCGCATGGCTGGCAGCGTGGCCCATTGGATTACTCCTGCGCGGCATCACTAAGCAAGAAATTCCGCCCGTGACCTTCGCCCTCATAACGTTGGTCACGAACGCAATCTTTCTCCAGCTCTGGCGCGTCCCATTCGCATGGTT
>WNGD01000738.1_pt1 | contig 35450 bp, 41 predicted proteins | sample 5400671 | NCBI WGS metagenome assembly WNGD01 (sample SAMN13153369, study PRJNA577476) | soil metagenome | isolation source: 40 cm soil or saprolite under grassland replicate 2 | place: USA:California | collected 2016-06-15 | reverse complement strand
CCACCCCCGCCCGCGCCGCCCAGCGCACTCGTGCCGCCGACCGCACTCGTGCCACCGGCGCCACCGCCGAAGCCTGCCGACGGCTGCCCGCCCGCCGAGCCCGAGCCCGCGGAGAGGATGCCGCCGCCCCCGGCGCCGTTCCCCGTCGTGTCCGGCCCGCCCGCGCCGCCGTACGCGTAGATGAACGTCCCGAACGAACTGGTGCCGCCGTTCCCGCCCGCCCCGCCGTTCCCGTTCGAGCCGCCGGTGCCGGCCGTGCCCGCGCCGCCCACGGTGATGGCGACCGTCGCCCCGAGGTCCGCGGCGCGGTACGTCGCGAACGTGTAGCAGCCCCCGCCGCCGCCGTTCCCGCCCGACGCGCTGCCGGACGTCGCCGAGGCGCCGCCGCCGCCCCCGCCCCCGCCGCCCCAGACGTGGACCATGACGAGCACGGTCGACGCGGACTTGGTCCACGTCGCGCCCGAGGTGTAGGTGTCCTTGGCGATGATCCGCAGGCCCCACGTGAACTCCTGGCCCGCGTCGTTCTTCCAGAACAGCACGGACCGGTTGGACGGCGCGCCGCCCGCCACGGGGGCGTCCGAGACGGTCTTCGAGTAGATCCGTGACAGGCCCGAGGGCGGGGTGCCCGTCGCGCCCGGCCCGAAGTCCATCGAGCCGTCAGCGAGCAGCTGGAGCAGGACCGAGTTGCCGCCGCCCTGGAACCGGAGGATCGGGTTCGTCCCCGTGGCCGTGGCGTCGATGCCGAGCCCCTTGATGGCCGCCGGGAGTGGATTCGCGCTCGCGAAGAAGATGCCCGAGGTCCACGTGCCGGGGACCGCGAACGTCGCGTCGAGCTGGATGCCCGCCGTCTCGGCCGCGTTCTCTAATTGACCAGCTTTGATCTGGCCCAGGTTCGCCTTGATCGCGGAGAGGTAGACGCAGCTGATCTGGCTCGCGATGATGATTCCGAACGCGTTCGTCTCCGTCGTGTTGACGGTGCTCGCCGCGGCGGACGCGGGCGAGTAGGCGGAGTCCGAGCCGCCGCGGGCCTTGAACTTGAAGGCGTAGGTCGTCGCCGTGTTCAGCGCCGCCTGCGTGAAGACCACTCGTGAGGACGTACAGACGATCTTGCCGGACGTGTACGCGCCGCCGTTGGTCGAGTAGTCCAGGACGTAGACGGTGTTCGCCGGCAACGCGTAGCTCGACATGTCAACGATGAAGCCCGCGTAGAGCGGGGTGACAACCGGCGCGGAGACGGGAGCGGCTGGCGTCCCGGAGAGCGACGGGTTCGAGTTGGCGTAGTTCGCGAACGTCGCGTCCAGGTTGTCCTGCGCCGTGACGGCGCCAGCGGTGAAGGTCGTCTGGAGGAACCGCGGGCGCCACTTGGAGACGCCCGAGCTGTAGGACCACACGTCGTAGTCCTGCGCCGGCCCGGCGCCGCCACCAAAGCGCGTCATCCCGCCATCGATCGTGCCCGTGCCGGTCGTGGAGAGGTTGAGGTCCCCCGTGTCCACGAACTCAAACCGCGACGCGAAGGCGCTCGAAACGTTGGTGCCGAACCGCAGCTTCCAGCCCGAGCTGTCGCCCCATGCGAGGCTCGCCGCGTTAGGCGTCGTGCCCTGCGCCCCAACGTTCAGGACTTTTGCCACGGAGCTGACGGTCCCCTCCGCGGCGACCTGTACGCGCAGGTTCGCGCCGCCCAGGTCGTAGATCGCGAAGGTCCCGAAGGTCTTGTTGATGGTCAGACCGACCTGGAACGCGACCCCCGCCCCGTCCGGATGCATGAGGTTGCCCGAGCTGCTGGTGATGTCGTTGACGAACGCGTTGCCCCAGGGCAGCGCCAGCGTGCCGAGCGTCGCCCCGGCTGCGGTCGTCGGCCCGAAGGACGCGCCGGACGTCTGCCACGCACCGGGCAGGATGCCCGCCGTCGCGAGACCCACGACCACGGCGCCGAACGTCGGGCTCGCCGTGACCTGGTTCGCCGTGCCGGTGACGGTCGCGACCCCCGTGGTGCTCGACGACAGCACGACCCACGCGGAGCCGTTCCAGAACTGGAAGTTGTGGTTCGGCTGGTAGTAGACGAACTCGCCCTCCACGGGTGTGGCTGGCAGCACCGTGGACGGCGCGAACCCGCCGAAGGATGGTGCCGTGGGCGCGCCACCCAGCCCGGAGTTGGTGATGAGGGACGGGGATTGGCCCTCGCTGTACCCCGTGAACGCCGATGCGTTGCCGCTCGCGTCGAGCATCCGGCTCTTGTAGAAGCGCAGCGCGCCGTCGTTGGGCAGCAGGTCGACGAAGATCACACCCGCGGTCGTGCTGGGCGGCAGGATGGCCGCCTGGACCGCCGCGCCGTCGTTCGCGGCACCGGAGCCGTTGTCAGGCGCGCGCCAGACTTCTGTCCGGTTGATAGAGTCGGCCGGATAGATGCTGACCTGCGTGCCGTACGCCGAGACGTAGGACGGTCCTACCGGTACGGAAAGGTCGAGGCTCATCTGAGGCGGTTACCTCCGGCGATCCCGGTGGGGGTGAATCCGCCGCCGATCCGGGTGCTGAACGGCGACGGTACAGTGATCACAGTGGTATTCGTCAGGACGTCAAGCGTCGTCTCCGCGAAGCCGCCGCTCGGGCCGTCGATCTCACGGATCGCCACGCGGTAGGTGCGGGTCGGCGTCAGGAAGCCCGTGAACGTGTAACGGTTTGAGCCTGGCGGCAGGGTCGCGATGCGCTGGCGCGGGTCCGTCGTCGGGAACGCGAGCCAGACCTCGACGATGCGCGTGACGTCGCCCGGCGTCCAGGAGATGGTGAAGCCCGTCAGGCTGATGTTGCTTGATGCCAGTCCCGTCGGTGCATTCATCGTGGTGAGGTCCGCGTGGTCCGTCGCGGGGTTGACCCATGCGCTGGGCAGCTTCAGTACTGAGACGGCGGAGTCGGCGGAGACGAACCGGTTGCCGCGGGGGTTGGACCGCGCACGCCACCAGACGCGGTGCCCCGTGGGCAGCCCCCGGACCGTGATGGTCCAGCCGCTCACGAAGGCCCAACCGGCGAACATCCAGCCGGGGTCGCCGTCGGCAGGGCGCGAGCCCACGGAGGTGGGCGTCACGTTGATCCAGGCCTCGACGGCCTCGTTCTGGGCGTTGAGCGTGGTGATGACGCACGTCTGGGAGTGGCTGGTGTCGCCGGCCAGGTTGGCCGGGTTGCCGATGGCCACGGGGACCCCGGAGATCGTCGTGAGGCCCCAGTCGACGCCCGAGATCTGGACGAGCGGCCCATCCTCCGCCCGCTCTGAGCACTGGATCAGTCGCGCGGGCCCTCGCGTGTTGGACGCGGGGTCCGGATTTGACGCCACGTTCAGTACGAAGAATCCGCCCGGGAAGATAGTCGCCGTGTTCGCGTTCCGGACCGCCGTAACCGACACGAGCTGCGGGCCATTGCCATACGGACGGTGGGCCGTCTTCGTGCCGATGTCCAGGAGCGCCTGCTGGATTACGGTCCAGCGCGATTGCGGGATCAGCGACGTGAGGAGGCCACCGTGTCGGAGCCACTGGACCTCGCCGGGCATCGCCCGGTAGCCCTTGCCGTCGAGCTGGTACTGCTTCTGGGACAGGTCCGGGTTCCCGAGCGACAGGTCGATGATCTGACCACCCGAGATCGCGAACATGCTGCTTGAGATCGTCGGGAGGGTGTCGCCCTGCTGGATCTTCGCGGCGATGGGCTGGATGATCGCCTCGGCGTAGACGGTGTACTGCCCCTGGCTGACCGCCTGCGACGGGTCGTAGGACCAGGACGGTACCGCTTTGTCCGCGAGATCCGCATCCGCGAGCGTCACGATCCCGGTGATAGACCCGCCCGGCTGTCGCATGTCCACGGGGACGAGGTTACCCGACGCGTCGAAGTAGTAGCCGATCCCGTGGGGCTTGCAGATGTAGTTCTCGATGAACTCCTTAATGGTCATCTGCTTGTCGATGATGCAACGGAACGTCGGGAACGTGCCGTCCGCGATCAGCGCGTTGAAGCCGTGCCGGCCGTCACCTATCGGATCGGTGTCCATGACGTTTACCTTTAGCTGCGGGTCACCCAGGTTCGCGCCGTTTGGCAGAACGATGTCCGGCTGGCTGAAGGCGTCGTAGACTGGCTGGTAGAGCCGGCCGTAGTACCCAAGGGCGACGTCCCGAAGCAGCTGCGCCGGGTGCACGTCCGAGATGAGGAGCAGGTTCCCGGGTTGGAAGGTGCCGCTCGCGTCCTGCTTGCCGCCGTCCTGCATCCGCATGTCGCAGGTCACAAAGAACTTCACGGCCGTGCCCTGCGCCGGGATCGCCATCTTCCCGGGCGAGCGCTGCACGGTGAACGCCTCGTTATCCGCGATCGCGGACCGGAGGCTCGGGGAGACCGTCACCGTGGCGAGGCCACCGCCGTCCGAGTTGGCCGCGCTGACGACCTTGTACCGTTGCAGGTGTCCCGCGAAGCTGATGAGGTCACCCGCGCCCAGGATGCCCGTGATGCTCGCCGTCCAGCCCTTCGTGGGTATGGCGGACGTGCCCGCGGTCTGCGCCCCGTTGGCGAGCGGCGTGCCCGTCGCGACGCCAATCGGGTACGTCACCGGCCGGATCGCCATGCCGACGATCGTCGTGGTCGTCTTGATGAGGATGATGAGCGATGTCGACGACTGGACGTGCGTGATGAAGCCGACCTGGAAGTCACCCTCGGCCCCGGTGTCGTTACGCTGTAGGCGGCAGATCGCGATTCCCGTGAACTGCGGTCCGATCGTCTTATTGACGTCCGGGATGTCCTTGCCGAACGAAATCACCGTGGTCGGCACGACCCCCGCGAATAGCGTGGAGTTGAGGACACGCTCGATGAGGCTGCCGCCGCTCGACTGGTTGACGCTGAGCGCGGCCCAGCCGTTCGTGGCGTCCACCTGGCCGATGGTCGCGTCGATCCGCGCGGTCGTTGGCACGAGAGGGTTGCCGCCCGCGTCGACGCCGCCGTACGGAAAGACGAACCCGATCGGGGCCACGCTGACGAGCTGCGCGTAGCCGAAGCTGTAGGACGACGTGGTGTCCGGGGTCGTGCCCCAAGCCGTGTCCACGGTGAGCTGCGTGCCGGTGTTCGCCGTGACGCGCCGTCGCTGACCGACGCCGAGCCCGCGGGTGATCGTCACGACGGCGTTGACCCACTGGCTCGTGGTCCACGCCTGGGTCGAGTCCGAGAGCGTCGTCGATGTGGCCGCGGTGACGAGGCGCGGCGTCGTCTGGTAGACGTTCCCGTGCGGCCGGCCGACGAACGCGTTGAACGTGAGGTCGTCGGAGAGGTCGCGCACGGACAGTGTGTAGATCACGCGAGACCCGGCCTTGAGCCCGAAACTCTTGATCCGTCCCGTGAAGAAGCTGATCCAGGTCACGCCGCCATCGAGCGACTCCTCAATGAGGCAACGCAGGCGTGCGAGCTGCGGAAGCCCCTGGGCGTTGCCCAGGAACTGTGTGATGAAGCGGCTGGCGTTCGATCCACCCGGGATGATCCGCGGGTCCAGGACGTCGAATGACAGTTCCCCGGTGTCCGTCTTCTTGGCGAGGATATCCATCCGCCCGCGACGGCCGGACGGCATCCCCATGTACGGCAGGAAGCCCGCGATGCCCTCGGACGTGGCGACCTTGAAGCTGGCGCTGCCCGCCGTGAGCACGGTGGTCTCCGTCGGGTCGACGCTCTTCGCCGCGTAGACGGTGGCGCGATAGACGACGTTCCGGGTCATACGGAGGCTCCCTGCGCGATGGTGGCCGGGACGGTCCCGGGTCCGATCTTGAGGCTCTTGAGGCCGACGAAGCTGCCGTTACGGTTGATCGTTAGCACGGTCGGACCGGTGGTGTCAAACAGGTCACCGATCGCGCCGTTGTTTGTCGCGACCACGTCCGCCGCGCCGTTGATGCTCTGCCGGATCTCGCAGGTGGCGTCCTTGAAGAGGCGGCCAAGAAGGCGGACCGGCGTGTTGACCGGCGCGCCCGTCCCGACCAGCGCCGCGGACTGCTCGGGCGAGAACGGCCCGTAGTTCATCCGGTAGAGCGGCGTCGTGCCTGATGTCCCGGAGCCGGTGATCATCTGGATGCGCGGTCGGTTGACGCCCACGTCGGAGATGAGGACCAGTTCGTTGAAGGCCGCGAGCTGCGACCAGCCCAGGTCGATGACGTCCGCGTAGATGAACAGCGCCTGCGTCTGGAACGGCCAGGACATCGTTATGACGTCCGGGTTGCGACTGACCGTGACGGTGGTCGTCGCCATGTAACTCGTCGGCATGCCCTTGATCGTGGTGCTCAGCTGCCGCTCGAACTGCGCGCCCCAGGCCCAGATGCCCGACGTCCCGTCGCCCGTGAACGTGTAGGACCCGGGCGAGTTGGAAATGTACGTAACGTAGATCGCCGACGTCACGCCGTTGTTGATCGCGCCCCAGAGCGCCACGTAGAACCAGCCGTTCGCGAGCGCCAGGATGTACCCCGTGGCCCCGGTCCCGGTGCCGAAGTTCTGCGGCGTCACGGTGCCGGCGACGAGGTCGAAGGCCGCCAGCACGCCGTTCGCGCCCGCCGCGTCCGACGCCTGCAGCTTGCCCGTCGTGTAGCCCGTCGCCTTGAAGAAGCCGGACACGGCGACGTTCTCGTTCGCCGTGATCGCGATCGCCTGCTTGGTGTTGTGCGTGCCATTGGCGGCGACGGGCACCAGCTTGGTCGCCGTCGTCGTCCCGTCGGGCGCGGCGGTCGAGTTGTTGGTCGCCGTGATGCCGGCGCCGCCCGTCGAGTCCCACGGGGACGTCGCCCAGGCCTGGGACTGGAGGGCGCTGTTCGTCGCGCCGGGCTCCAGCAGGATCGTGCGGACCCCGCCGATCCAATGCGCGTCACGCAGCTTGTTCGCCGCGACCGACACGAGCGTCCCGGCCGAGCTGACCTGGAACGCCGCCGTCGACCGCGTGACGGTGAGGCCCTCGAGCGCGGAGCCGGGCGTCAGCTCGAACCAGAGCCCGCGCCACGCCAGCCCGAGGTCGAAGGTCGGGTTCCGGAATGTGATCGTGACCTGCTGCGAGCCGTCGGGCTCCATCACCACGCTGGGCGCGTCGAACGGCTCCAGGAGCAGGCAGCCCGGGACCACGAACTGCGGCGCGTTGACGGCGTCCGGCACGAAGGAGAAGCTGTTCCCATCGGTGCACCAGTCGAGGAACGCCTGAAACCCGGCGTGGCCGGCCCACTGCGCGAGCGGGACCCAGCGGACTTTCAGAGTCGCAAAGTAGTCACGCGCCGTGGTCCACGACTCGGCGAGGTTGTTCATCACCACCTGCTCCGAGCCCTTCCGGACCTGGCGCCAGAACCGTGGCTCGTCCACGGCCAGCGGGTAGCTGAACGTGAACGTGTTCTGGAGCCGCACGCCCCAGAGGAACTGTACAACGCGGCCGGGGCCTGTGATCGTGGTTACGGTCATCGTGCCCTCATGTCCGCAAGCGAGACGAGACCGGGCGCGATCTTCACGGTCATGACGGGTCCGTCCCACGGGGCGGTATACTGTCCGATGCGGATGCTCGCCGCGCCGAAGGCGGTGATCGCGGGCGCTGCGGTCGCGAACGCGCCGAGGCCGGCCCCGACGTCGAGCGCTGCCTGTCCGCCCGTCAGGAGGTTCTTGACCTGCACGATGGCGTCGAAGGATACACCGGCCGGGATCGCCTGGCCCACCGTCTGCGAGTCGCCCGAGCCCGTCCGGATCAGGCCGATCAGGTTTCGGTTCGCGCTGTCCCCGAAGATAGTGATGCTCGGGTCCGTGCCCGAGGCGCCACGCCCAACGGCGAATAGGCCCGGGAACACGCCGAAGGTGCCGGCGGCGTCCGCCCAGAACGGCCGGAGAGCGCGAACGTAGATAGTCGCGTTGTTCAGGTTCGTCGGGGTACTCGTGAACGGCGCGTAGAGCAGGTCCGCGACCCCGGAGGCCTGCGCGTAGCCCGGGAGCAGGTTCGCCGCGCCGTGCACGGCGGACGCGCCCCAGAGGAACGTGCCGCTCGCGGCGTCGCCCGTGTAGGTCTCGTTGCCCGAGCCGTCCCGGAGACGGAGCGAGAGCTGCGCGGTCGTCACGCCGCCGTTCACCTGGCCCCGGAACCAGAGCAGGAACCAGCCGTTGGCGAGCGGCACGATCTTTGAGGCAGCGAGCGTCCCGGCACCCGCCGTGAACGATGCTACCGTGCCCGCGTGCAGGTCGTAGATCACCCCGACGGCGTTCGTGCGCGTCGTGTCGCCGATCGCCAGGACGCCCCTGAACCGTCCGAGATTCTTCACGAACGCCAGGCACGTGACGACGTCAGCCGAGACGATAGTCCACGTGGCGGACTTGACGGTGTGTGTGACCGTCACGGTCGCTGTCTCGACGACCGTGTCCGCCGTCGACGCCTGGTCGGGCGCCTTATAGATGGTGCTGTTCGCCGTGATCGTGACGTTGTCCGTCTTGTCCCAGGCGGCGTTGTCGAGCGCCTCGGGGAAAGTCACATCGTTCGTGATCGCGCTCCGGACTAGCGTGCCCTGCAGCCCGTCGCCCACCGGGGAGGGCGTGTGCCCGTCGGCGAGGACGCCGGACGCGAGCTGGGTCAGGTATCCCTGGTTGTTGATCTCGTACGCGATGCTCGCACGCGAGAATGTGTAGGCGAGCGGATCGGAGAGGCTACCGCCGGTCGCATACTCAAAGAACAGGCCCCGCCACGCAAGGCCCACGTCCTGCGTCGGGTGTAAGATGGTCAGGTCGAGCGTCTGCGTCGAGTCTTTCTCCAGGACGGGATTCAAGCTCGTGAACGGGCCTTCAAGGTAGCAGCCGGGCACGGTGATCGTAGGCGTCGCGATGTTCGGGACAAGCGTAAAGGAATTCGAGTCCGCGGCCCAATCGAGGAACGCCTGGAGGCCGGTCGACCCAAAGTTCTGCTGTGCGGCAAAGTACTGCGCAGTGACCCTCAAGCGGTAGTACCGGCCAGTGATCCACGCGACGCTGCTCGTTCCGTTCGTGATCAGTTGGGACTGCGCCCGTGGTGCGCGCCAATGCAGCGGCATCGACCCCACAACCGGCCAGGTGAAGTCGAGCGAGCTTTCCAGGGTTGGTCCCCAGAGGATCCGAAAGACGCGCTCCGACGTCATCTCAGCTCGTGGCGCTCGTTATGCCGGGGAAAGCCGGCGGGCCGAAGTCCCCATACTGCGCGGTATAGATCTTGCCAGCGGCGGTCTTCACCTGTACATCGTGCACGTAGCGGCGCGTGCCGAGCGCGAGCGACTCGGTCGCCAGGACCAGGAAGTTCATCGTCGCTACACCATTACCCTGGGCCACGCTGCCGTCTGCCGTGATCTGGCCGGACGTGCCGAGCGTCGTCGTGATGATTTTCTGCAGCGCGCCGGGATCGGCGTCAGCCTCGCTGGCCTTGACGGTCAGCCATGCCTTGACGAGCGCGTCAGACGGGTCGAGGTTCGAGACGGTCACGACGATCTGCAGGTCGTCGCCCGGGACGTAGTTTCGGATGCTCTGCGGGGTGGCCATGGTTACTCCTGCGCCGGCAGCGCCGGCACCTGGTAGACGAGCAAGGGCGGAGCGCCCGGCTCGCAGACGAGCTGGATGTCTTCAGCGTCAACGACGTCGTGACCGCTGAGGATGGCTGCTGTGACGAGCTGCATCTCGCGCTGTGCCTGGCCGAGGTTGGCCTGTAAGCGCCGGAACAGCTCCGCTTGACGTTCGGTGATCTTGAGGGCGGGCATGTTTAGACTCCGATCAGGCCGTGTCCGGCCGTGGCGTGGAGGTCGTCCTCGATCGCCTTGACGCGCTCGGCGAGTTGGACGAGGGTGATCGTTGATGTGTCGTACGCCGTGGCGCGGTTGGCCGTGCCGGTCATGAGGTTCGTGTAGCCCGTCTTACGCGTCTTGACGACGTCGACGCCAGCCACACGGTAATTTCCCGTGACCGCATTAATGATGCCAGCGTTCGAGATGCTGAATTGGGTGATACCCGTGGTAGCGTTCCCCAAATTATGTGACCCCCGGGCGTAATAGTTCATGTTGCCGACGCTCGCACCGATTCCCATCTCGCCCGCAGCGAACGTGGCCGCCACGCCGTCCAGGTTTAGTTTGGCTTGGCCGCCGCCTCCGAGCGTCGCCCCGACGCCCCCGATGACGCCGATGGTGCCGGTGGCCGTGAAATTGCCGGTCACCGCGACCGAGTCGCCAAAGGTGATCGGGCCGCTGATGGGAAGACTAAACCGCGTCGTGCCAGCGACCTTGACCGTGATCGAGGCTCCCACAACGTGTACGCCGTTCGGCAGCGTGCCGCTAACAGTCCCGGCGCTGTTTCGGTAGACGACCACGCACCCGTCACTCGGTGTTCCGCTGATCAGGACCGCGTTGGCGGCTGGCGAGGCGTAGCCCAGGAGGCCAACCTGGCCAACGATCGTCGGTGACGTGACCCACTGCGGCGAGCCCGTCATCGAAAGTGCGAACCCGCTGCCGCCCAAGCCCCAATCAAAGACGTAGGGAACGTCAGCGTAGCAGTTGATCGAGCCCTCGGAGATCACGCCGCCGTGAACGTGACGGATGCTGCGGGGCTTAAGGACACACCCCACCGTGGCGTTGTCATCGATCGATGGTGAGGTGGTCCGGTCATCGGTCGCGGGGCCGTAGTTGCAGTTCTCGTACTCCCCGTAGGCCGTGCAGTGTTTCGACCCATGCATGAATATAACGGAGAATCCGAGCGCTTCTAGGGGCCAGCCCATGTCGCGATACGTGCCGTCGACCTCCGCATGGCGTGCCTGCCGTGTGAACACTCCGATGTGATCCCAGGACTTGATGGTGATGGTCCGAGCGACCTTAAGGTTGGTCCCATTGTAGAAGCCGATGCATCCGGCGTTGTTGGGTGAGTTGGTGGGAGGCTTGCTGCCGTCAAATGTCCCGACGCCCTCGAAGGATACGTCACGCGGTCCCACCTTCAGGCTGCGCGTCCCGGTGCTAGATATTCCGGCGAACGGCTCGTCAAGCGTCACGATCGAGCCGTTGACCGCCTTGATCTCGTAGCTCTGGTAGACGACCCGATCGGTTGCAACGCCGCTAAGGTGAGAAGCGTTAACGGTTCCCTGGTCCCCACGGATGCACCCGGAGATCTGCGTGGCACTGTCCACGGTGCCTATGCGACAGATCTCGTTCTCCATCTTTATGTAATGCCCATTCGCTAGTCCCGTCGTTGAGACCAACGCGATCGTCGTCTGCGTCGACGTGATATCAGCGCTCAGCGTCGAGTTGTCTCGCCCGCCGTGCTCCGCCAGGTGTCCGAAGATCGAGATGGCACGACCGACGTCCAGCGGAACGCCGGACGGAACGACTGATATCGTGATGTCCGCTGAGCCGTTGGTCACGACGGCGGAGCCTCCCGCTACATGTACACTGAAGTCCCAGAGGAACCAGGCCACGGTGCCGTCCGCGAGGACGAACGTCGTGTTGTTCAGCGCGACGGTCAGCTTGCCCCAGGGCTGCTGGGAACCGGTCGTCGCCACGGTCCAGATTGATGCGCCGAAGATTAGTTTCAACGGCGTCTCAGACGTCACGTTGGCGAAGAGGTTGACGTCCAACGTCTGCGCGCCGGTAAGACCCTGACAGTCCACGACCCCACCCCCCGCCGCTGCGACCGCCGTGATGGCGGCCTGGATCTTGAGACCACCGTTCGCGCCCGCGAACGTGTGCGCATAGACGGTCGGCATCGAGAAGTCCGTGCCGTCCGGGTCGTATCCCCACTGCGTGAGGAGCGCGCGCAGCGGACGGTTGAGCACGTCCGCGTAGACCGCGTTGTTGCGGCCCACGAAGCGATCGGTCGAGAGAACCCAGGAGATAGCGGTCATATCAAGTATCCGGTGATACGGCGCCGATCTGGATCAGCACCGTCGGGGGATTGTTCTCTGCCACGGCAAGCAATGCGCGCACCTTGCCGCCGGCTGGATCGGTCCACCCCACGTGCCAACCTGCGGCAAACGTCAGCGTGATGGTACCGCCACTGTTGTTGAAGCACTCGAAGATGAACGGCTGTCCCTGAACCAGGTTGGTCGGGAACTGGATCGTCTTTGCCCCCGTCGTGCTGGGCGCAAACCGGAACCAGTTTCCCTTCGACGCGTCGATCGCTACGGATGCACCGTCCGCAAGGTCAACTCGCGCCCATGCGGTAGGCGCCATGATCGAACCCTTCTCCTGGCCACCCGTCGTACCGCCGCTTGTGTACAGCTTGAGCGTCGTCGCGCCCGAGGGCGTACCGCTGATGACGGATCCAGTGAAGCCGTCGACATGCGCCGTGATGACGTGACCACCAGCGTCGGTCCCGTTGAACGTGATCGGCGACACAGTGGGCGACTGGATCATCAGGTCAACATCGTTCGCGCTGGCCGGGTTGGTGATCTTGAGTCCCGTTCCGTTGCCTGACGAGACGCCCTTCACGCGGCAGTGGTTCCCCCCCGCCTGCATCTCGTAACCGATGGAGGAACTGGACGCCCGGCATGCCTCAAGCTGGCACTGCTGAGCGTTAATCGCGAAGCCAATGGCGTTGGTGCCTGCTGGCTCGGCGTAGCACTCCGTGCAATGGGTGATGTGATCGAGTTGGAAGCCGACGATCGTGTTGGAGCCCCACACGTGGCAGCCGTGCATGAATACGGCGTCGCCCGCGCCATCATTCCAGATGCCGTTGCCGTTCAGAGCCGCCACGCAGAAGGCGAGATAGCTGTCGTGCGGTCCCTTCCAGTGTATTCCCCAGCCGCCATTGTCGTGTGACCGCAGGCCGATTACGACGGACTCCATGAAGTCTGAGCGGTTGGGCGATGGCGTCGTTGCGGTGCCCCACTCGGAGAGCCAGCCATCGCCTGAGCAGAAGCGGATCGCGACATTCTGCACGTCGAACGAGTATCCATAGACCTTCACCCCGACACCGGTGGCTCCCGCGCCAGAGTTTCCGTCGATCGTCAAGTGGCGAATCGCCCAGGCATACGCGCCATCGGCGCTGTTTGTCCCCGTGAGCGAATCGTAGTTGTTCCCCTTGAAGACGTCAACCGCCGTACCCGGCTTCGCCTTTATGATCGTCGCCTCGCGTCCGGCTCCGACATAGTGGACCTTAGGATAGAGGATTAACGATGCCCCGGTGATGCCAGTACCTGCCGGAAATACCACGTCGCCGCCTCCTGCCGCGAACGCTGCCGATGCGGCAGCGTTGACGAACGGCGCGTCGTCATTCACGCCGTCCCAAGGCGCACCGTAGGACTTGACGTTGAATACCGGACGTAACCCAGTGAACGCCGCATCCGGGTCACGACCCGATAGGCTGAGCATCTGACGAAGCGGTCGATTGACAACGTCGCCGAATGTCGGATGATTCAGGCCGACGAACTTCTCATTCGCGAGAGCCCAAGAGAGAATAGTCATCTAGATAGCGTCCTTGAAGGCGACATCAGCCCACCTCATCCCGTCGCAGAAATAAGTTCCGTCAGCATATCCAGAGCCGTCACAGATGCCCGCCGGGGCGCGAGGTGCCGCGCCCGTCGAGACATCCCGACGCTTGATGGCGTCAGTAAGAGCAACGTCAGGCCACCGCATGCCGTCCAGGATGTAGGTCCCGTCCATGAAGCCGGAGCCATCGAGCAATCCGATTGGAGCACGGGCAGCGATGTCTGCCTCCGAGAACAGTCGTTGGCGGATCGCGCTGATAACGGCGAGCGACCGCGAGACGGCATCGGTGAAGGAGAACACCTGGACGGTCATCACTCAGCCCTGCGTGGCGACGTGGATGCCACGGATGCCCGCCTGCTCGATGGCGCCCATAAGCTCGTCGTAGAAGCGCGGGGAGTTGGTCAGCCCCGCCGGAATCACGAGAGTGAAGCCTCCCTGGGCAAGTCCCTGTACGGAGTTCGAGGTCTGTTGCGCCGAAGCGCCACCTCCGCCACCTCCGCCACCGCCTGCGCCCCCTCCGCCCCCGCCACCCCCTCCGATTAGCTTGAAGGCCTCACCAGCAGCGAACATTTCCGCCGAGGCAGCAAAGAGCCCGCCCGCCTGACCAGGACTTATCACCGTCGCGGCAAGTGCCTCCGCGAGGTACTCCAAGGCCTTGGCAAAGGCGTGCGCCGACTCAGTCCGCGCCACCTCTTTCAGCGCAGCGCCAACGTTCTTTCCGCTCGCCAGTGCCGCGCCAGCAGCAGCAGTGCCTGCCGTAATGGTCTCTTCCCCGAGTTCCTTGAAGGATCTCTTAGCTGCCTCGGCCGCCTCGGTGATACCGCCACTACCGGCGAATGCGCGGAAGATACGCTCCCCGGCAGTCGCGCCGGCCTTTTCCAACTTATCGAGTTCTCCACGGAGTGCCGCGATACTCTTCGTCAGAGCATCGGACTGATCCTTCGTCAAGGTCAACGAAGTCAACAGCGCTACATCGGCCGCGATCTCGGCCTTGATCTGATCGATGAGCTTCTGCTTCGCCGTCTCGTATGCCCCGAGCGTGATGACGCCGGTCTTGTACTGCTCATCCAGGTCCTTGATGCTCGCGGTTAGGCTCTTGACGTTCGGATCTCCTTCGAGGCCGAGCGACTTGAGGGCCACAACGAGCCGATTGATCTGTACCTCGGTGCCTTGGATCGCGAGATTGTTGTCCTTTCCGGTCTTCTCCTCGTCGACCAGGGCTTCCTTGTGCGCGCGCATAGCGGCGAGCTGCACCACCATGGTGTCACGGACCTTGTTGATGTAGTACAAGTAGTCCTGATACGTCAAAGATCCCTCATGAACGCGCTCCGTCAGCTCCTTCTGCTGCGAGATCATGCCCGAGATGATCGTCGTATCCGAGGCCTTCACTATCGCTGTTGGAAGGTTCTCCTCGGCACCCTTTCCGGTCTCCACGGTCCCCAAGCGACGCACGGGCGAGACTTCCACGGGCGTCATCAGGAGCTTCACGAGATTCTGGAACTTGGTTTCAAGTTCTGCGATGTGCTTCTCCGCCGGCGTAGTGTCCGCCGTTATCACGAGCTTCGGACCAGCCCCTTGAGTGGCGTCAAGAATTGCCTTGCTCGATTTCGCCAACAGCTCCTCGATCTTGTCGATCCATCCCTTCACCGTTTCGAAGAGTGGTGCGACCTTATCGATCACCACGAGGAAGAGCGCAGGGACTAGCTCGATGAGCGCCGTCATCGCGGCGACGAATCTCGTGCCGTAAGCCACGAGGATGTCCCCGTGGTCCTTGATCCACTCATTGGCACGCTCAACTACGCCCTTGGTGCCCTCGATACCACCCTGTAGGCCGAGTATACGCGTCACCAGGTCTCCCACGGTACGTTCGAGATCCTGGAACTGATTCTTCATCTGCTCGAAGCGTCCAGCAAGCGTATCCGCACCCGATACGGCGACTTGGAACATCGGGCCAAATCGCGACATGATAGCGCTGAAGCGCTCCGATTCCGACATGGTGGAATCGATATCCACACCATACCGGCGCAGCACGATTCCTGAACCCTCCAGCGACCGGGAGAAGAGCGATGCGGCGTGCTCCATACCGCCGCCGAAGACCGCTTGGAATCCGACGGCAGCCTTCTGAAGCTCTGCAAGTTGCGTGGGCTGCAGATGCGTAAAGGCCGCGGCCATCTCCGACACACCGAGCGCGCTCTGCTTGGAGACACTCGTCACGTTCTGGATGTATTCCGCCATGCCCTGGATCTGCGCGCTCGCGGCCTCCGAGTACTGTCCCGTCAGCGACAAGGCGGCATTCAACTCGACCACGCTCTGCTGCCACTTGGCCCATACCTCAACCGAAGCCGTGACAGCAGCGCCGAGTGCCGCGGCACCGATGACTTCGGTGACCGTCTTGAGGGTGCTGCTGAGTCCCGATCCGGCATCCGACGCTCCGCTCATGGCATTGGCAAGACTCGCCAATCCCGCGGATGCGTTATCCTTGATGTTGATCAGAATTTCAACGATGGAGGCCATTTAGTCGTCGTATCGTTCAGGGTAAGCGGTTCGAATCATCTGTGCCATCACGCGCTGCACGGAGGGCGTGTCACCAGCCGTTGCCAGCGCCTGTCCCAAGGCCGCGCTGTTTGCTGCACGAACGCTGTCACCAGCTTCGAGGACCTCGATCCCGCCCAATAGCATTAAGAATAGACGGTGGGGGATGGTTCCATCGGTGGTGTGCCAGCCGGCGCCCCACTTATAGTAAAGCCCTGGGTATCGCTGATGGAACTTTGCGAGTAGCCAGGTGTCGGGGAGTCGGGCGACGGGACGGCCATCGAGTCGAGCGGCGGCTGCAGCGTCGGGAATGTCCCAGGGAAGGAGACGCCCATCGCCTTCGCCTGGGACTGCATAAAATTCCACACGGCTCGCATCCGTCCAATCGGCGGCAGTTGCCATATGTCCCACCGCACAGAGTGGCGCCAGATCTTCCACCACGGATGGGGAAAGATGTGCGCAACGATGCGCTGAAGTATGCGATCGACGTTGTCTGAAGCGCGAAGAGAGTGCTGGAACATCAGCCACTGATCCGCACCGAGCACGCGTCCCGTATGCTTCTTACCTGCGCGATCGATGTACACGGGAGGTTCAAGTGTGGTTAGGTAGGCTTGTGCGTCGAACATCGGAGGAGCTCCTGCGGGGAGGGGTGCGGGGACCGGACGGTCGCGAAGCGTCCATCCGGTCCCTGCGGAGTGAATCTAATTGTAGAGGATGCTGACCTCATCTGAAGCGCCGTACGTCGATGCGAAGCACTCGAACGTCAGGGTCCACGTGGCCGTTGGCCCGTCCGCGGTGTCCTTCACGTTCGTCAGGATCGCCTGCGCCGCCGGATTCGGGGCGCCTGCGGTCAGAGCGGTTCCGGTCTGGATGTGCCAGCGCTTGTACTGCGTCGCGCCGACCGACAACTGCAGCAACACGGGCACCGCGTCTTCTGCGAGCTTGTACGGGTTCAGCGTCGTCGCGGTATTCCACGGCGTGGTCGTCGCCAATGCCACGCGCTCGACCACCATCTCGATCTCGGTCTTGCGGTAGGCGGGCGTGAAGCCAGCGTGCCCGAAAGACGAACCAAGCGAGGCGAGGTTGGCACGGTGATTCTTGATGCTACGGCCCATCTTCAGGCCGAACGACCGCAGAACCAAGCCAGTGTTATTCGCGCCGGCCACGAAGAGACCGATCTTCGCCGTCATGGCATCCGCTTTCATAGGCACATTCGCCATGGCGGGATACGATGAATAAGCCGGAATCGCGGCGTCTGTCATCGGATCCATGATGCCGTTCATCTCGAAGTCCCAGATCGGGATCTCGGGGCCCTTCGACGCCACGGACAGATCGGCGTAGGCGCCGTACAAACGATAGAGCATTCCGGACAGGTTCACATCGGAAGTAACGGACGTCAACGCGGTAGGCTGCGTCTGCGGAGCGTACAGGTAGTTTTCCTGGCCACCCGTGAAGCTACCGGTCGAGCTGAAGCCGGATGCCTGGTAGAGCACGTCCAGGTGTGGCTTGTTGCCGGCGCTGTACGCTGCCCCGAAGCCGATACCTTCTGCTTGGAGCTTGTAGCTGCCCCAGCGGCCCGAGTTCGGCGCATTCTGACGCGGCGCGGCACCAGGCGTGACACCACGATCGCCGGGGTTCAGCCACTGCGGAACGTCGACAGAGGGGACCATCTTCAACAGGATGCCGTCGCCGACTCCTGGCGCGTTGATCAGACCATACGTCGTCTCGATCTTGGCCGCGTAGCCCCATTGGTTAAGTGTGCGAGGTGCGGTCATGCGTCACTCCCTGCCGGCTCGGCCGGCGCTGTTTCGAGCGCAATGCGCTGCGCCTGAAGGTCGTAGAACGACTGTTGGGCCGCGTTCCCCTGCGCCACGACATCCTGCGGCACTGGAATAGCTTCCCCGTTAGGCATGATGAATGTCGTGCTCATGTTGGTCAGTACTCCGGGTTAACATCGCGAACGTCGTAGGCAACAACAACGGCGCCGGCCACACGGCCATTACCGACTGATTCGACCACGGGGTAGAACTCTAGCGGATCCATCCCGAGGATCATCTCGATGCCATTCCGAACGAGCGGCATCTGGGTCTTGGACATCTGCCGTAGGCTTCGCGCAACGGCTCGCAGCGTGTAACAACCGTCGCGTCTCGCCGCGGCTACATCAGTGTTCGCAGTCAGGTACCGAATCGCGATCTTCACTGGAGCAGCAGCGTAGCGGATCTGTCCCGCGGGTACCGGCTCACCCTTGAAGAGGATCGGACCCTGCGACATCACGTAGAGCGCCGGATACGCCGGCGGCGCCTGACGCGAGGCAACAATCGCGTGCCGCGTGGAGTCGAAGATCGCCAGGTTATTCGGCGTGGCGACGTCAACGCCCTCACCAGACGCCATGAACGTCGGGATCACGGGGGGTAGTGGATCCCCGGCATCAACCGGCACCGTGGTGATCCGTGTGTTCACGTCACTACCAAGCCAGTCAGCGACCTGTCGTTCGATTTCCAGGCGTCCGCTCATATGACCAAGACCTCCGCGAGTTCTGCCAGGTCCTCTAGGACCAATTCGATCGCGCCCTCGGCGCCCTCTTCGAAGCGCTTCAGCTCGCCGAAGGCATCCATTAGTCGCTTCCCGATCTGTCCCTTAGCATGCTGACCGGCGATGTTCGACCAGTCCGTGGTCTCCGCCTGGGGAATGTCAGATGCATCGGGTGCAATTTTTCGTTGCGGCATCCGACGCGTTCCGAGCTGATGAAACGGTCCTGCTGGGTCATCGGTACCGACTGCCAGTGTATGCTCATCGCGCAGCTCAGCGTATCCGCCTCCCGTCCCGAATGCTAGGGAGCGTCGGAGGTCGTCCTCGGCTACGAGGATCGCGGAACTGAGCCCGAGTCGCAATTTTCGGGCTTCGGTAGCAGGGGATAACGGCTCCCATGCCTCGCCGGCCTCTGAGCCCTCTGACTCGAAGATCCGCGTGAAGAGATCACGGACTTGATTCGTCAGGTTGCCCATGAGCACGTACGTGTAGTCGAGCGGCGATGTGTCCATCATACGCCACGCCCTAGGAAGGCCATCAGGCGCTTCCACCACAGCGGATGCGGCGTCATGCTATCGGCTAGGAGTCGATGGTAGTGCTTCTGGCGCCGTAGGGCATCTGAATCGAGTAGCGAGTACTTGCTCGGTTCGAAGTAACCGTGCGGTTGTCCGCTCGGGGTTACATCCTGTCGGGGCGGTTGGGGCTGCTTCTTCCACGGCTCGGGCTCGGGGCCATCGGGCTGGCTGTCATCCCATACGTCCATGTCGTCACCATCCCCACAGCACGGGACGTGAATCGAAGGCATATAGCCAACGGGTCCAATCGGGCGGATAGCGGTCCTCTGCCGTCGCCCGGAACTTCTTGCTCTTCGGCACGCCGCCATCGGTGCCGGAGGATGCCTCGACGCCAGGCTCGATGGACTTCCACTGGTTCAAGCGCCACGCGATGACTTCCGCGATCGCGCGCTTGAGCGCGAGCTTCAGATTCGGATCCACAGCGGGATCCGAGGCGTCAGCTTTGTACCCACGCAGGAACACGCGGAGCTGCGGTACGACGGCGTTGGCCGGTGCACCTTGGTTCGTTACATCTTCACCGACGCCGAATGTGGCATCGAAGAAGCCCTGCAGGCCAAGCTGGTTCGTGTAAAGCTACAGGAAGTAGGCGGGGTCCTGTGTGTAGTACCCAATCACGTCCACTTCCGACAGCGCTGCTACGTTAGCCAGTTCTGCGTCGCTTCGCATGCCCGGTGGCAATAGATTCCTGTCACCGGCGCTTGCTGGATCGAAATACGTCGTCGCCATACTTCCTGAGTCACCCCCCAGCTACGCTACGTGAGCGAGGCTACACGCAGGCCAGAATCTGTTGTTTCCGCTTCTCGGATAACAGCGGATAGAGAGTGAGCATGACGCCGCGAGCACGGGCGCCGCTGATGCGCCAGCAACTCGTCGGACTACCAACCTTGCGCGGCGGATCGATAGTGCCACCGAAGAGCACCAGCATGCGCACCAACGGCTCTCGATTCACCTGTGGGGCATGCATCGTCGGCGAGCCCGCCTGGTTCTGAAAGGAAGCTTCTCCTTCAACGAATCCAGCGGCCCATTCCAAATCTCGAATGGTGGGACTCCGTGTAGCGTGCTGCGTACGCGGACTCTCCATGCCACGACGATTGAATCCACGACCTTTGCCCGTCGGCTTGGTCACGGTGACTACTTGCGTCCGTGAGAGGACAGCTTCGCGAACTTCTTCGGTCCAAACTTCTTCCGGCCGATGAATGCGGCCAGAGCACCGGGGTTCTTGATCCCCGGACGCTTGCCGAGCGTGCTCTTCAACTTCTTGAAGCGCGAGCCCGTGCCGAGCTTACCCGTTACCTTGTAGGGGGCCATGGATTACTCCCCCGCCTTGATGTCGGCGGAACCCGCGATGCCACGATCGTTCGATGGACGCGTGCCAACAGGCGGCACGACGGTGGGCTTGTTGACGCCAGGCGCATAGGCACCCTTTTCGTTGCCCGTGACGAGCCCTTCGGGCGACAGCTGCGAGGCCATGTGCTTCTCGGTCGAGCTGCCATCCCACGGCATGCCAGCGAACAGGTCGCCGACGAGAGGCGCCGTGAACGTGTCCTCGGCGCCAGAGTCACGAGCCTCACTGGCCTCGAAGTCCGATACCATGTTGCCGGGCCCGATCTTCGCGGGACCGGAGAACTCGCCGTCTCTCGGCATCCCGGTACCCATGTCACCGACCACCTTGGAATTGCCAGGCGTCTCGGTCACGGGGACCATGTTGCGCGGCTGATACCCCGCGCCGATCGGCTCTCCCTTGTAGATGAGCGAATCGATCTCAGGATACGGTTCGACCTTCGTGCCAACGGCCGGGACACCCGTGAAGCCATAGGTGCCGCCCGCCACGTGCGCGTTCTCGCCACCACCGTACGGAGTGCTCTCGTTCGGCGTGACGTCCATGCCCTCGCTCGCGCCCGTCACGGTTGACGGATCGTAGTGCCCACCGCTCATGAGCGCGTCGATGTTGCCGCGGTCCTCGCCCTGTTGCTTCAGCATCTTCTGGTTCATGGACTTAGGCGGCCAACCCTTGTCAACCTTGTTGACTTCGCCGGCGCCCGTTGCGGCTCCCATTTGCTCGATCATGACCTACTCCTTGCCCGGTTCGGGCGCGTTGTTGACGTACGTCTTCGTTTCGTCCTTCGGCCAGTCCTTCAGCGGAACACGCGGGCCCTTGGCTCGCGGGAACTCTCCACCAGACATCAACGTACCAGTCACGATGGCATCGATCTGCTTCCGGCCAACGTCCATGGCCTTCGGATCGGGGCCCGTGACCATGTCGCCCACGATACAGGTCTTGGCGTTGAACTGCGGATCCTTCGCCAAACCGCCCGGCGCGACGCCCGGCTGCACGTCCATGCCGTTGTATTGCGAGTCAGATTCGGAGCCGTGCTCCCATCGGACTTCGGCCTTCTCGAATCCACGCGTCTTGTCATGTGGCTGGAACACGGCGGCGTTCGCGTCGGGGCTCGGCACTTGCCGGCCGCGAGTGGAACTCAGGTGCTCCGCGATCGTCGGGTCATTGACGCCCTCTTTGATCGCCTGCTGCTCGGTCCGAATGCTGCTCGTGCGGACGAGATCCGTCGCTTCCCAGTCGTGCATCGGGAACTCCGGTACCATCACGGGAGCAACCTGCGGAGCGACATTGCCCCGGAGCTTCGCGCGGTTCTGATCGGTTTTCATGAAGACCCCTTTAGTCCGGCAGCTTGGTTGCGGTCAGGACGGCTTGGTACACGCCCGCGCCACCGGCGTTAGCGTTCACGGAAAGAGCGGTAGCACCATCAAGCGTGACCTGGTCGAAATCCTGCCGCGCGTATCCGGTGTTCGCGGTGGCGCCCTGCGTAAAGAGCGTTCCGACCACGGTGGCACCCTTCTTGAGCTGCATGTCGTTCGCCGTGCCTGCCGTGCCGCCAAACGACGGCATGATGCTGACGCGGTACTTGCCCTTGGGCAACGACGCGGCGGCAATCGTCGCAATCGCAGCACCAGCGCCCGGCGTCGTGGCGGAACCGACAGCGTTCACGCTGTCGCCGTCGACGAGATTGAAGTGTCCCATTCCTGCGGTCATGGAGGTCCCTGTTTGTTGGGGAATGTCTGGCGGTCGGTTCGACCCAACCGCCAGAGAAGAACGACTACTAGAACAACATTCCTACGCTAGTAGTGTAGCCGTACGGACAGGTCAGGGTTCAAGGTCTTCGTACCGTACAGCGCATCGATACGGAGCTTTAGCTGACCGTTGTTTCCGTCGTACCATACCGTCGACCGCAGGGCGAGGCCCGTCACGGGATCGGAGACCGACCCGATGGAGGCACCCTTGCCGTCGCCCAGCTCGCTGAGCACGCCCATACCGAGCGCGAACGCGTTCCGGTGGAAAGCCAGGTTCGCCTGCTTGCCGTTGAACTGACTGATCGTCACCGTGTCACCGTTCAAAGCCGCCACGCGGAGCGAGGGGCTGATCGGCAGGTTGGTGAGGGCGTTCGATGCAGCGACCGTATCAGCCGTTGCGGCGTAGTTGTACGCCACGCCACCCGTGGTCACTACGATGACGTCGCCCTTTTTCAGCGTGCCCGTCAAGGTCGTAGCCGCGGTGATCGTAATCGTCGCGCTGTACTGCGCCGTCGCGCCGGTGACCGTGACTGCACCAACGATGGTCATGGCGGTGTCGACGATGCTCTGCACGTTCTGGTTCGAGAACAGCTCGTACCCGAACTTCTGGCCAAGCACGCCGCGCCGCTGCGAATCTGCACCGTCGCTGGACGTGTTCGCCTGGTTGAACAGGGAACGACCAAGCCAGTCGGCCTCAACGCTCGGGCTGACCATGAAGTGCATCAGGCCGTCCTGAAGCGGCACGCGCTGGTTGAGCTGGATCTTCCGGACCGCGATGATGTCGGCTTCGGTCGACGGTGGGCCAGCGGCCGCAACGAACCACGGCACATCAGTCCACAGCTTCGCGATGTCAACGTCGATCTGGTTTGCGACCGCGTAGGCCGCGGGGCCCACGTGATCCTGGATGATCTTTTCCTTCGTGAACGCGAGTTCCTTGTCGCTGAGCTGGAGCACGACACCGTTCCAGTTGTTCAGCACCAGGGAAATCGTCTGCGGGGTGATGTCCGAGCCAGTGCCCGGCATCGCGCTGGCAGAGAAGACGCCAGGCTGTGCGATGTTGATCGTGGATCCCTTTTGCTGAGGAGCCGGATCATACTGACGGTAGACGCGGCTAGCGAGCCCGAGCCTGTTCGTCAGGTAGATCAGCGCTTCCGAAGCGTAGAAGATCGGATCAAACACGCCAAGGGTGTTAGCCATGCGGTTTGCTCCTGCCCCATAGGGGCGGTGAGACGTCTCAGTACTGCGGCCGGGGTGGACCGGGCCGACGTCTATGTTGCGTTGCTGTACCACCAGGGAAACAGTACCTGCGTCTCCGATGACCCTCGGGGTGGGAGGCCTAAATGAGCGCCTTGACTATCGTGCTAAGCGTCGTAGACGATCCCGCCGTTGTACGGATCGAGACCACGCTTGATTGCTTCTGCCTGCGCTGCCTGGATGACACGGGCGTTGCGCGAATCGGCCTTCGAGAGATGCACGGGACCTTGTCCCGGCCGGCCGCCGCCAACGGTTCCCTGGAGACCAGGACCGCGCTGGGACGTCACCTCGATGAACTTCGCATTGGCCTTGTCGCTCGCCCACTGATTCACGAACTCATCGGGATCCTTGTACGGATGATCCTCAGTAGGCTTATCCGAGAATGCAAACCCTTCACCGTCATCTGACATGACGTAGAACTGCTTGGTGTCAACGTCGTACGCGAACGCGTCCTGCAACATGCTGACGATAGGGGGCAGAGAGTGCTTGCTCGGCGCGCGCAGCAGCGTCTTCTCGATGCCTGCCGCGGCTGCTGCCGCGAGAATCTGGCTGTGCAGCTGCTGCTGCAACAGCGTCTCGTTCTCGGACTCCAGCTCCGATACCTTCGTCTTCACGGGGGTGAGTTCGCTGCGCTCCCACGACTCGCGCTGACGCGCGGTTGCTTCCTCGATCGCGGTAGCGGTCTTGCCTGGATCCGGCTCCGTCACGAGCTTGACGCCCTTCGAGGTCGCCAGCTCCTTGATCTGCTCCGGTGTCAGGTCCTCGGGCTTCACGTACCCCTGCTTGGTGGCGATGCTCACACCGCGCCGGGTCAGCTCTTCTTGGAACTTGGACGTCGGCATGAACAAGCCCGTCGACTGCACTTCCTCGTCTGAGACCTCAATGGTCGTAGGGGTCCCGTCGGGCAGCTTCGTGTTGATTTTCATCTGGGCCGTCTCCTCTCACGCGTGATCGCGTGGCGCTTCAGCTTCTCCGCTTACCCAGCGGGGCGGGCGGTCACCGGCCGGCGACCAATATGTAAGATACCACTGTCATGACAGTGCACGCAAGTGGTTCTTGCAGCTTTTTATGCGGTTATGGGCCCTGTCCCGTGTTCGGGACCCAGCCCTGATCCTCGGGATAGAGTGGCGTCCCGGGGCCGACGGTCGTCGCGAGCACCCGAAGGCGCCGCGTCGACATGAATTCGTTCCAGATCTCCAAGCGAACGACCACGTAGGGAACCAGGCTACTTCGTCCGATCCCTCGGGCCGCGCCTGCGGCCGTCAGGGGGTGGAGTATGCCGGTCCACTGTACGAGGCTATTGCCGCGGGCTATGCTTCGACCCGTGAGCACGAGCGTCTGGCCGCTAGTCGCGATGATGATGCCATCGCCACGGGAGAGGCCGGCGCTGATGAGTCCGTGTGTGATGCCGGTCCACTTGACGGCATCAATTCCTACTGCTCGACCGGCGCCGCTCAGACCGTGCGTGACACCGGTCCACTTGACAGCGGACGTGCCTTCACCGATCCCCTCGCCTTGTAGCGAGTGCGTGATGCCGGTCCACTGCGCGCGATCGATTCCTTCCGCGATGCCGGCGCCCTTCAAGCCTCGTATGAAGCCCGTGAGCTGCGTAGCCGCTATTCCGGCGCTCAGGCCGGCGGCGATCATCCCGTGCGTGATACCGGTCCACTTGATGGCATCAGTGCCGGTGGCACTGCCCGCGACCGTCAGCGCGTGGGTGATACCGGTCCACTGCGCTGCGTCAATCCCTCGCGCTACTCCCGCTGCTCGGAGCGCTCGGGTCTGACCTCCACCCTGAAATGCGAGGAGGATCGACATCGGAGATTAGTTCTCTTGCTGCCAGCGGCAGATGCTCCCGGCGAGGATCGTCGTCGTGACATTGCCACCCTGGTTCTTCCGGCGTAGTTGGAGCGTACCGGCGTTCGCGCCGTTCACGAATATGCCCTTCAGCGTTGCGAGCATGTCCGCGTTCGCATCATTGACGCTCGACGAGGCGATGGCCTGGTCGTAGCTGCGTGCGAAGGTCGTATCGATGTTCGAGAAGCTGATCGGCATCACCTGCATCATGCCTAGGTGCGCCGGCGAAGCCGGCCCAGTGAGTCCGAGCCCGAGACCAGAGGACGTCGAGGACGCCTTCCAGAGCACCGTGAACACGAACGAGTAGATACCGAAGGCCACAACGGGGAACGAGAGGCCCGTGGCGTCCACAAAGGACGTCGACGTGCTGGCCAAATCGCTCGCGAGCACGACGGTCTGCGTCTTGTCGATGGCCTGAAACTCGCCGTCATGGACGAAAAGTTTCTTTGTCGAGCGCTCATAGGCCATATCGCCGGCGCCCACGGCCTCGGTGATCTCGCTCAGCGTATCACAGGCAAAGTACTCAAGCGTACGGCCCAACGACGGATCGATGTCAGAGCTTGTTGCACCAGCATGCGGGTATACCTGCTTGCTCATGGAGCCTCCGTTATTGGATTTCCTGCCACTCAACTTGGATGCCGACATTCATGATGACGGCCGTTCCTAACGATACCGCTACGTGCTCCGCTATTCCGCGCAGATATACCTCAGCGGGCGTTACGAAGTGAAACTCACGATACTCCGGTTCAGCACCGTCAACGACCGTTGTTGATTTTGCCATGAACATGTCCACGCCGAGTGAACCGACAACGGTTCCGTCTGTCGGTGCAGCCGTGTAGAATCGGGGGCCAAGACCGGCTCCGCCGAGTGTTGAGGCCACGCTGGCCGAATCGAGCGGAACTTTCACGAGGTCCGTGGCCGTGCCGCCGGTAGGTGCGGTCGACAGCTTTCGGCATAGCAACGTATTGATCGCCAGCGTCGCCGTGGTCAATCCAGAGACAATGATGCGACGGACGAGGACAGTTCGCGTTGCGCTGCCCGGGATGACAAAGAAGGAGGTCGTCGTCGAGGCGGTTGCCAAGGAACCAACGGTTGCGGCGCGATAGATCGCTGGTGTCGCGGCCATGTTACTTCTCCTCCCACTCGATAAAGCCCTGCAGGTTGTCGCCGGCGATGCCGCCGTTCGAACCGTACCGGATCACGAGCCCCTCCAGGTTGTTCAGCTCGATTTCATTCGAGAGCGTTGCCTGGTCATAGAGGTCATAGTTCGTGATCCCCATCGGTTGACCCACACCGGGAGAGATCCGCGACGCACTGAACTGTGCAAATTTCACGAAGGTACCAGTGACCGTGCCACCGAACGTGTTGCGAACGATTCCAGAGACCGGCGCGCCCTGTGCGGTACGCTTGATGACAGCAGTCGTGTCTCCAGTGATGAGCGTCATGCCCGTCGCCTTGCCGATCTCGATGGTGAACAACGAGTCCGTGGACACACCATCAAAGAACATGCTGACATTGAGGCGATTGACGACGACTGTTCGCGTTCCATTGCTGTTCTGCAGCTGATGAATCATGATGTTCGCCACGGGTGTTCCCGTCATCCGCTGCGCAATGGGCGATATGTACCGCCCCAGGTAGTTCGCGATGATCGGGTTCCCGGCAGAGTCGTACAGCGTAACGCGGCCCGCTTTACTCGTCGGGTCGATGGTCCACTGATCTGTTGATGCGCCGGATACGATCGGAAGTGCCATGTGTTAGGCCCAGCCCCAATTTATGTTGAATACGCCGTACGTCTTGCCTTGGAAGCATCGCACGGTGATGTCGAATCCGACGCCGGCGACGATGTTGCCTGCCGTAAATTCCAGCGCCTCGACCATGTGCTCATCGACGTTGTGGTCAGCGCTCGCCTCAGCGCGGATCCAGCCCTCCGGAAGCGAACCTGCCACGATACCGGTCTGACCAGTTATCGTCACGACCTTGTGCGTGTCGTTGCTATTGGAGGCGCCTGCGCCAAAGTCCACGGTGGTGGTGCCGAGCGCGGCCATACTCTAGTCGTCCAGGACGCTGAGTGCGTTCGCGGCGAACTGCGGCGTGTCGTTCTGGTTGATGACCACGGGGGTGAGACGCATACCGATGCCCATCCCAGATGCCGTGATGTCCACCGCGGCACCGCCCTGCGTCGTCGAGACCTTGAACACGTCAGCTGTCAAGCCGGTCGCGATCACAAAGTACGTGGTGTTCTCCGACAGACCGGCCGGAAGTGCTCCACCGGCCGGAGTCTGCTCAAAGCGCACTTGCTGGTTCGCGGCCATGTTGTGGCCAACGCTCGTAAGCGTATCACCCGCGGTATCCGTCGTCTCGATCTCGAACGGCGTCACCGCGGACGTATCCAAGAAGACCACGTCGAGCATGTTACCGGCAGAGACCGCATCGTGAATTCCAATAGCAATCGCAGTGACGGTACCGGCATCGGTCTTCTGGCCGAACGTGATGGCGCCGGAGTTCTGAATGCGACGTCCACCCGTTGCGGCACCGGGCGCCGCGAATGTGATCGCGATGCGCGCGTAGCCCGCGTATGCCGTCTCAGTGACCGTTCCCGCTTCCGCATCCGCAACAGCGGTGAGGATCGACGCATAGACGTTCGTCGGCGACGTCATCGCCGTGGCGCGATAGACGTGGTTAAGCAGCTTATCGCTCAGGTACGTCGTACGCATTTAGGCCCCCTTACTTCCCGGCGCAGCCGGGGTTTGATGACCTTCTGGTGCTTGCGGAGGAGCCTTCCCACCGGCCGACCCTGCTGGGCCAGCAGGGGGCTCTGAGGCGAGCTTGAGCGCCGCTGCACGGACCTTTTCAACGTTGAGCGGATTCTTCGGTTTGCCATCCTTGCCGATCACGCCATCCGATGAATCGAAGTATCCGAGCGAGCTGAGGATCCGAACGACCATCTCGGCCTTCGCCTCGGGCGGAATATCCGGAGAGAGCGCGGTGACGGTCTGCAGCGCAGCGAAGAGCGCTGCGTTGTCGATGTCGGCGGCAATCTCGTCCTCGTCGACGGGCAGGCCGTCCCACTCAACAATCCGCTTCGCAACCTCGATCCGGGCCGTCCGGCCAATCGGAACGTTGGTGGTCTTCCCAAAGTATCGGCTGTGCAGGCGCTCCAGCACCTCATTGATGTCGAACGGCACGAAGTCGTCCGAGCGCTCTACGTGCGCCGTGCCCCACTTAGCGCGGTTGTTCGGGAAGAGCGTCTGCTCCAGGAGATAGAGCGTCGCGTTCTCAGCGTCGTCGATGGCGCTCTTCAGCATCTGCAGGAAGGCCGCCACGCCGGTCTGTACATCGTATCGGACTTCGAGCGCGGTCTTGGCGTTTCCCTGCGAGCGCTGCGCGGCACCGCCGTACTCACGGAAGCCCGTGATGTACAGATCATTCGTCTTCTTGTCGAGCGCGCTCTGCAGCTCCTGCGCCGGCGCAGGCGATGGAGCGATGAATCCGTGCGGGGTTCCACCTGGTGGAACCTGAAGCGCGCGAGAGCCACGGCGAAGCGCATCCGTGACCTTCTTGAAGTGCGTATCCGAGCCATGAACGTTCAGTAGCGGGAACGTGCAGTGACGCAGCAGCGAGTCGCGCTCAGATTCTTTGTTGAAGATGACGTTCGCTTTGCGCGCGAGCATGTAGCCCACGTGCCGGCGAAGCGCCAGCGACACTGGGATCAGCGGAATCGTCCGCTCCCCATTGGTCGTGAAGTACTGCCATGATGTCATTTCGCCAAGCGGTACGGCGATCTCGCGACCCGGCGTGCTCGTGTCCGCGGGATTCGCGGACGTCGGGTTCGTCGAGGCCTGCTGCTTCTCCCAGCGCTGCCAGCCCTCGGTCGTCATGTACAGGTACTGCGCGGCGGCCTTCTTTGGATCATCGTCGAGACTCGTGCGCTGATCCAAGACCTCGCGTATCACTGCCTCAACCAGGATGCCGTTCTCGTAGCGCCAGTTCGTCACGGCTTCGGCTTGAATCAGGCGGATCTTTGGGTACCGACCGTCCTCGCCGCCATCGACGAAAATCCACGTATCGTGGATCGCAATCAACTCGGTCGTCAGGACCTTCCAGATCGTCTGGTAGCCGTTTCGATCGCCGTCTGCGTTAATCCACAGGTGGCCTGCGGGCGTATCGCGATGCGTTTCATCGCCGAGCGATCCCATGTCGCGGTTCGCATCGACTTCGATACCGAAGAGCATGCCGGCCAGCGAGTCCACGATGTGCGCGAAGTGCGGCGTGTAGTCCGCCAGCGCTACGCGCTCCTGGAACTGCTCTAGTGTTTCTCCGATGCCTTTGCGGATCAGGTAGTGCGTGATCTTGCGGAGGTTCGCGCACTCACCGGTGTAGTGATCCCGGGCATAGGCCCACTTCACGATGTCACGAAGGTAGACCGGCGGATGAAAATCCAGCCAGGTCTGGGGCTTGATGACAGCGGACGGAAGTCCTAGTAAGTTAGGCGTACCATAGAGATTGGATCCCGCCGGAACTTACAGGAACAAGTCGACTCCACCTGCCCCAGCAATCGGGTCTGTGTAACTGGTAGAGAATAGCGACATGTTCTTGTTTGGTCCTCCCTATTGCTCGTCGGTTACGATCACGGGGTCAGCACCGAGGTGCTCTCTGACGCACGAGGCGCCGCTTGACTTACTCGTAGCGGCGACTTATATTTAAGTATCCACAACAAGAGATGTGATAGTGAAGAACAAGTACAAACTGCCTACCGAACTGGCTCATCTGACTTGCTGCGTCTACGGTCTTTGGTTGCCGGATCGGTCTCGCGTATATGTGGGATCGACCACGGACTTCGGAAACCGCTACGGGGCGCACCGTCCTGCGCTACAGCTCGGTTGCATCCTTGAGATCGCCATCGATCTTCCGCACGGTACTCGAAGGAAGATACGCGAATGGGAAGATCGTGCCATACTTGCGTTGCGCAAACGCTGCGTCGACGTCGTCAATGCAACCAACCAAGAGATAGGCCGCCGCAACTTGATAGAGAACACGACGCTTCTTCAGAGGCAAGAAGCGGGTCGGCAAGGTCGCGCATTGCAAGATAGCACAGCCTCTTCGCTCGGGGGCAAAAAGGCATGGAAGAGAAAGACGAAGGCACAGCGCAAAGCTCACATGAACAAGATGCGGGCAGGAATCAAGCGGCCACGCGGGATCAAGCCGGGTAAACTGACGACCGAACATCTCGCTGCCCTCGTGGCCGGAAGAAAGAAACAGGCAGCCGCGCTTAGGACTTCTTCATCTTCTTCGACGACAGCTTCTTGACGTTCCACGTCTTCGACCGGAGCACTGCACCGCTCGCCGAGTACACGATCACCTTTTTACGCGCCGCGCCGGCGGGGGTCGGATGCATCTTGTTCTTCATCTTGCGCCCTCATCGGTACGGATCGGTGGCTCGGGATGCGCCACGTAGGGCTGGCGCTTAGGGGTCAGAATCTTTCGGGTCTTTTTGCGCCGAAGTTTCTTCGGGATCGCGGGGCCCTTGTTGATCTTCTCCATCTTTGCTCCGGGGACGCCCTGCCCACTGTTCATCGATGGGGCCCAGTTGAGTGCGCTGAATCCACTCATCAAGCCGCTCGCTTTTTGGAGTTGAGGCGCTTGACTTTTCGGGGAAGACGTCGTAGAAGCTGACCAGCAGCATCCCGCACGAACTTACGAGCCCACGAAACGCCCTCATTAGCCTTGGCATGGATGAACCTTGCCTGCTGCTGACTGGCGTATGGCATTAGGAGGCCTTTCCGCCGGGCAACGTATCGCGCTCGTTGGGATTGGTAAACGGGGCCATCGGATCAGAGGCGTTACCACCGAACTTAGGTTTCGCGCGGAAGTACGGCTTCATGTCCTTGCCGCCGCGGCTGTGCGCACGGACGCTCTGCTTGCCGGCGCCGGGGCCCGTTTCGGTATTCACGTGACGCGCAAACTCGGGATGCGGAGCAGACTGCCCATCGCGATTGAGATCGATCACGGGGGCATCTGCGCTCCATGTCGACGGCGTTGCGCCGAATAGTTGCTTGCTCATGCCGTCCTCCATCCGCCGGCCGAGCCGGGTCCAGGGGTTCCGTAGCTGCGGCCCGAGGTATTGGGTGAGCCTTTTAGAATCGGACTGCGCTTCTTGCGAGAGATGCGCTTGATGGGACGTTTCGTCGGCTTCTTTGGAAATCTGCCGACGACAGGGATCGTCTCCAGGCCACCACTTGGCGAAGGATATGTCATGCTATGAGATGGAGGCGATACGAACGCCGATTGCGGGCGTATTCGTGTTCGCGCCGGCGTTGGTCGTGTCAACGGCTCCGGCCGGGAACGTCGCCGGCAATGCACCGTATGCCTGGAACACCGAGAGAGCCAGTTGCTGCGCGGCGAACGTGCTGCGCCACCCGAGTGATTGCAGGACTCCGCTCGCACCGGTGCCGGACGTATTGGCGATGGTGTAGAGCGTTGCCGACGTTGTGCCACAGAGATACGCGAACCAGTAGAGACCGGGCGTCAATGATGCGCTGATCGTTGCATTCTTCGAGCCGATCCCACCCACGGAGGAGAGATCGAATTCTCCCGCATCTACCACGAGCGTCGTGGGGTATCCGGTTATAGAATCGGAGGCGTAGATGCCTGCGCGACCCTTCGCCCCTGCGCCACCGACGACGGTGGTGTTGAAGACCAGCCGATCCACGGAGAGCGTCTTCGACGTCGAGAACGGAATGCCGATCAGCGCATTAAGGGTGATCAATCCGGTAGTCAGCGCCGAGCCGTCTCCCGCCAAGCCTGCGATGTAGTAGCAGTCGAAGCCGAAGGTCGGTGACGCGAACCGTATGTTATCAGCCATGTCGGGTCCTGTTCCAGTACTAGGTACGGTCCACGGGATGCCGAGGGCGATGAGGAGCCCGATGAGGGCTCCTTGATCACTCGCGACGATCTGGCGGTACGCCGGATAGTGCCTCTTGTACCACGCTTGTAGCGCCCCAAAATTCGGGATCATCGCAATCGGGACGTGGCAGCTGTTTCCACCGATGGTGATGAGGACCTCGTTATCGTCGATACCCATCCGGTCCGCATGAACGTCAGCCATACTAGGCCCCCATCGTTACACCGCGCAAACTGGCGTGCTTCGCGAAGACGGTCTGCTCACCGGCCTGCGGAATGGCGGCGGTACCGGCCTGCTTCGTCACCTCGACAATGAAGCGGGCGTAGCTCTGCACGGCGACCAGCGGGAGCCACATGGGTCGCTGGTTCATCACAACGAACACCTCGGCGGGATTGGTCTCGCCAGGGTTCAGCTGCTCGAAATGGACGTCAGTTGACATGGGTGCTCCTGGTATGTCGCGGTGGGATTACGTACGATATCGAATATATCACCGTCACGACACTGTCCGCAAGCTCCCGCGGGCGTAAACTTTTATACGAAAACCCTCACCCGTACCTTTTCTTGATGAACTCCTGGTTGATCATGGCCGGCGTGTCCTTCTCGGCCGGCGCACCGATATCCCGGCACCCCGAGCGATCCACGGTGAACCCGTAAGGCGACTGCTCCAGCGGATCTCCGACGCGCTTCGGGGATCGCGTCCGGCAGTTCGCGATCCGGACGCACGAGCAGTGCTGCTTGCCGCAGGACTTGCAGGTCTTCAGTATACGGTAGCAGAAGATGCAAACGGCGGCGTTCGCGGTCTGTACGGTCTTGTCGCGCTTGCGCTTCTTCGGCAGGCCGAGGGCCTGCTCCCAATTCTCTCGGATAGCGGCCGTGTTCTCAGGCCGACGCTTCGAGCCCTTGGACATTAGCCCTCCATGTATCGTTCGGGGTCCTGGCGCGAGGATAGATCGTCCACGACCATTAGCAGCTCGTGCACAGTCTCTTCGAGCTGCTCCAAGCGCTGGCGAAGGCTGTAGACGATATCCGCTAGCTCCGGTGCAGATTCAATCTTCTCCGGCATGATCGTCATCTTAGAACCCAAGTGAAAGGTTAGGATCCGAGCCGCCAATGGTCGCCTGCTCGCGGTCCACGGTCCATGCCATCATGCACGCGTCCGCGATGTCGGGCGAGCGCTTGAGGGCCTTGTGAATGAGCGGCTTCCGGGAAATCTGTACACCGTCCTGCTTGTTCGTTGTATACGAGGTCGCGCGCAGCTCTTCGAGCAGCTCCTCGTTTGGCGGAAGGGCGCAGGTGCCCTCCTGGACAGCTCCGTGCAAGCCCCAGTATCCCAGGGCGCGGAGGTTCTCGTAGAGCGGCTGTCCCTCGTCGCCTAGCGGCAGGCCGCGCGTCGAGGCACCAAGGAAGCGGATGATCTGGTATCCGTAGTCCTTTTCCAAGTGTGCGATGATGCCTGGTCCACCGCCCGTCGGCGCGTTGTCGATGATGATGTCGGCATCGATCTCGCCGAATGTCGGATCCCAGGGCAGGTCCGGATTTCGCTTGATGCCCAGCTCACGGAGGATCTGTGCGCATCGCTCCTCGGTATCAATGAGCCCCTTGGTCTCGAAACGATACGCCTGCTTAAATATGCGGCCCCGAAGGACGGCCACGCCGCACGAGTCGCCACCGCCGGCCGAAACGTCGAAGGAAACGACCAGTCTACCCAGGCCGTGTTGGCCACGGAAGGATTCGCTCTTCAGGTTCTCGACGCAGCGCTGCAGGTGCCGATCCAAGAAGAGCGCATCGACCGAGGTCTCCGGGAACGCAGCCAGAACGTACGTGCGCCACCATGAGGAGGTCTCGCCCATATCGCGCCGGGCATCATCCATTGCCTCGACCGATGGACCGCCTGGTATCACCGTTCTCCGCTCGACGATATTCGGATGCTCGGACATCGGCATCACTATCTTGTTCCACGCGGACTTCTCGTGGAAGCTCTTGTAGAATGTATCCTTCCCGACCTCGGGCACCAGCGGGTTCCCGATGGCCAGGAATCGATCGTTCGCGCCGAGGGCGTTGTTGCGTAGCGCGTTGTAGACCATGTCCTCAACGCCCTGCGCCTCGTCGATGATACAGAAGATGAGTGCACCGTGCGAACCGGTCATGTGCGAGATGTTCTTCGAGACGACGCCCTTGATGCCGATGCGCTCCTTGCCAATGTTCTTCACGGTCATGCCCGTAGGCACGAGCGCGCGACGGAACAGCTCCCCGCCGAATCGCTCCTTGTTCGGGAGCCACATCTGCATCATCTCGTATCCGAAGAAATTATCGAAGACCTGATCCTGCGTTGCGCCGGTGATGATGACAAACCCGCGTCGCGCGAACATCCACCAGAGAGCGAGCGCCGCAGCCACGTGGCCCTTGCCGGCGCCCGCGGACCCCCGCACGGCTGTGCGACGATTCGCGCGTACGCTCTCGATGATATCCTTCTGCTTCTTCCAGAGCTTGTCCTCGCCCAGCTCCTTGCGTATGAATCCCTCTGGATCATCCGCATAGGAAGTCAGGTCGACGGTCTTGGCCCCCTCGCTCTGGAACGCGACGAGCTTGCCGTAGGCCCGCTCCAGCCTGGCCAGGCGCTTCGGATCGTACCCGGCGGCCATGGCTTAGGCCTCCTTGATGAAGCCGGCCTTGCGCAGGCCGTGCTCGATCCGGCTCATCTGCTCGCTGCCCTCCGTGCTCTCGAAGGCGCGGATATAGCGCGTCGCGCCGTTAATGACGCCACGGGCGAGCGACTCGGGGAGCCTGCGGTTCGACAACTCCTGCGTCGCCCAGGCGATCATCCCGCGCGCGGATGCGATGTCAGTTATCACGCCATCGTTCGGCGGCGGCAGGGTAGGCTGCGGCTGCGATGCCGCGCGCCGGGCATCGCTATCACGAAGCTCTTTCCTAGGCCAGACCGCGCCCTCGGGCATGTGAAACGGGCATCGCCAGCCGGCGCCCTCGAACCATGCGAGCGTGGGATTGCCGCACGGAGTTCCCTTGGTTCGCGGCGTTCCACAGCGGCGCGTCGTGACCGAATCGGTCATAGTGTCCAGGTCCATGCGAGCATCGTGATGGCGATGGCAACGCCGATCGCGTTGATGATCGTGACGCGCCACGCGCTATACCGTGCGGCTTGCACTGCCTTCGCGGTCTGCAAGAGGATGTTGCACGAGAACATCACGGAGAGGACGATCTTGTACGCGAGCATAGGACTCCTTAGAGTTGTCCATCCTGCTGCAAGAGTATGACTTCGTC
>WNGD01001299.1_pt1 | contig 35489 bp, 26 predicted proteins | sample 5400671 | NCBI WGS metagenome assembly WNGD01 (sample SAMN13153369, study PRJNA577476) | soil metagenome | isolation source: 40 cm soil or saprolite under grassland replicate 2 | place: USA:California | collected 2016-06-15 | reverse complement strand
TGGACGCGGAAGCCGAAGCCGGAGGCGGTTCCGAGCGCCGCGAGCGCGAACACCAGGCCGGCAAGTTGACGGCGCGCGAGCGCATCCACCTGCTCCTCGACGAAGGCACGTTTGAAGAGCTCGACAAATTCGTCCGTCACCGCTGCGTGGATTTCGGGATCGAGGAGCAGCGACCGGCCGGCGACGGATTCGTGACCGGCTTCGGGCGCATAGACGGGCGTCTGGTCTACGTTTTCGCGCAGGACTTCACTGTTTTCGGCGGCTCGCTCTCCGAAGCCAACGCGCAGAAAATTTGCAAAATCATGGACCTCGCCGCGCGCGTGGGAGCGCCGGTCATCGGCTTAAATGATTCCGGCGGCGCGCGCATCCAGGAAGGCGTAGCCTCGCTCGCGGGCTACGCCGACATTTTTTTGCGCAACACGCTTTCGAGCGGCGTCATCCCGCAAATCAGCGCGATCATGGGACCCTGCGCCGGAGGCGCGGTGTATTCGCCGGCGATCACTGATTTTATTTTCATGACGCGCGAGACTTCGTACATGTTCGTGACCGGCCCTGACGTCATCAAGACCGTTACGCACGAGGAAGTGACCAAGCAGGAGCTGGGCGGTGCGATGACGCATAACGAAAAAAGCGGCGTGGCCCACTTCGTCGCTCGCGATGACGCCGATTGCCTGGCGATGATCCGCGAGCTGATGAGTTTTCTGCCGTCGAACAATCTCGAGGATCCGCCGCGCCGGGCCACGTCTGATCCGCCCATGCGCCGCGATGAGGCCCTCAACAGGCTTGTTCCGCCGGACCCACAAAAACCGTACGACATCAAGGAAGTGATTCATTCCATCGTGGACGAAGGCTATTTCTTCGAGGTCCACGAACACTATGCGAAAAATCTTGTCGTTGGTTTTGCCCGGCTCGACGGCCGCCCCGTCGGTATCGTCGGCAATCAGCCCGCCTACCTCGCCGGGGTTCTCGATATCAACGCTTCGGTGAAAGGCGCGCGCTTCGTGCGCTTCTGCGATGCGTTCAACATTCCGCTGCTGACCTTTGAAGACGTTCCCGGCTTTCTTCCCGGAACGCAGCAGGAATTTGGCGGGATCATCAAGCATGGCGCGAAGCTGCTTTTCGCTTTTGCCGAAGCCACAGTTCCGAAGATTACGGTTATCACGCGCAAGGCTTATGGCGGCGCTTACTGCGTGATGGCTTCCAAGCACATTCGCACCGACGCCAATTTCGCCTGGCCCACCGCGGAGATCGCGGTCATGGGTCCGGAAGGCGCGGTGGACATCGTATACAAACGCGACCTGGCAAAAGCCGTGGAGTCCGGGCGCGAGAAACTGCGCCAGGAGAAAATCGCGGAATTCCGCGACCGCTTCGCCAATCCTTTTGTCGCCGCCGAGCGCGGCTACATCGACGCGGTGATCGAACCCGCCGACACTCGCCGACGGGTGATCACCGCGCTTCGCGCCCTCGATAACAAGCGCGACACCAACCCGCGCAAAAAACACGGCAACATCCCGCTCTGAGGAAGGAGTCGCGTTGCGCCCGGTTCAAGAGCGGCCATCGAACGCCAAGCGATCCCTTCGTCGAGCAAAGTTGCAGCGAATCGTGAATGGGTGGCGAAGGGCCGCGCAAGGCGGCGTAAGAGGCGCGAACTTCACGGCCGGAGCGGCGAGGTTTTCGCTCGAAAAAATCCTTCGCGATTTGGGAATCCCCGTGCCCTAAACGGGAAGGATTTACTTCAGCAGGTATTCCAGTAAGAACTCGACGGTGGCGTAGAACTGGAAGTCCTGATTGGGCTTCTTGCGGTAGCCGTGGCCTTCGTCATTGGCGATCATCAACCACACCGGTGTGCCGGCTTGTTTCAGAGCCTCGGCGATTTGCTGCGACTCGCTCACCGGCACGCGCGGATCGTTTTTCCCGGCGATGACCAACATCGGTTTTTTGATTTTCTCGATGTTGTTCATCGGCGCGATTTTCTCAAGATACGCGCGCATTTGGGGATCGCGCTCGTCCCCGTATTCAACGCGCCGCAGATCGCGCCGGTAGGCTTCGGTGTGCTCAAGAAAGGTCACCAGATTGGACATGCCCACGATATCGACCGAGCAGCGAATGCGATCGCTGTAAAATGTCGAGACCGCAAGGGTCATGTGTCCGCCGTAGCTTCCGCCGGTCACGGCGATGCGATCGCTGTCGAGTTCGGGCTGTGCAGCGATCCAGTCAAACAGCGCGTTGATATCTTTGTAGGTGTCCTCGCGTTTCATTCCGTTGTCGAGCAGAGAAAAGGCTTTCCCGTAGCCCGTCGAGCCGCGCACGTTGGGATAAATGAGCGCAATCCCCAATTCGTTCAGGAGGTAATGATTTCGCCCAAGAAATGTGGGAACCGATTGCCCTTCCGGGCCGCCGTGAATGATCAGCAGCACCGGCCGCTTGCCTCCGAATTTTGCAGGCGGCTTGTACAAGAACCCCGAAATCATTTTCCCGTCGAAGCTTTTCCAGTGAATGAGCTCCGCGGCGGGAAACGATTCGGTTTTCACAGCACTCTCGCTGTTGGTCCAGCGCTCAAGCTTTTCATTGGCAACGTCAATCGAGTAGCAGTCTCCCGGGCTGCGGGAATTGTTCAGCGAGAAACCGAGGTCGTGTCCGTTGCGGTGCCAGCGCAACCCGCCCACGACTCCGGTAGGGATGTGTGGCAGGGGCATCTCTTTGCCGTTCGTCGTGTCGCGGACGTGCACGACGCTCAAGCCTTCTTCGTCGGTCACAAAAGCGAGCAGCTTGCCGTCGTGCGCCAGATCGAAAGATTCCACGTCCCAGTGAATCGGCGTGGTGAGATAGGTCGGCTGCTTGGTTTCCAGATCGATGTACGCGAGGCGGTGAAACTCGGAGTCTTTGTCCGTGGTGACGTAAATTCCCTTGCCGTCTTTGCTGAATCGCGCTTCGCCGTACGAGACCTTCTCCGTGGCGTGGCGGGGCGTCAGTTCCGATTTCTGTCCGGTCACCGCGTCCACGAGCCACAAATACGACTCGTTGATCGAAAACTCTTCGAGAAGCAGAATCTTTTTGTCGTCGGGAGACCAGTCCTCGGGGCGCCAGCCGCCGCCGCTCAATGGCGTCAACAAATGATCCGTCTTGGGGTCGGCGGGATTCATCACCCATAAATCGGTGTCCTTGCCGGTGCGCCGCGTGGACATGTACGCGATGCGGTCGCCATCGGAGGACCACGGGCCCATTAGATTGCGCGATTTTCCGTCGGTCAGCAGCGTGACCTCGCCGCTCTTCGTGTCGTAGCGATAGAGTTGATACCATTCGCCGCCGCCTACGTCCTTCATGAACACAATGTAGTCGCCGGCGTTCGGATGAAAGCGGCCGTTCCCAACGGAATCCGCGAAAAAAGTCAGTTGCTGGCGCGCGCCGCCGGGAATGGCCACGAGGTGCAGCTGCGGCGTCTCGGCAAAGCGCGTCGAGATCAGGATTTCGTGCCTGGTGGGATGCCAGTCGGAAAGGCTCGCGCTGCGAAACGCCGCATAACGTCCCGCTGTTTCCGCCAGCGCACTAGGAATTTTGGGAACCCCGTCAATTATCAAGCTTTCCGGGGGTGCGACGTAGGAGTCTTGTGCCATGGCCGGAAACACCGCCAAGGCCTCGAGCGCCACCAAGAGACAGTACCGTTTCATCCGGGTGAACCCTCCGTCAAAAGAAAGCTCCTGTATACACCATCGCCAGGGTGGGAAGAAAACATATTTCAAAACATCGCCCTCCCTTGTTCAGACGACCGGAGGAAACCTCCTGATAGCGCAAGTGCGCGTTGCTTCGCTCGATTCGCGAACCGTGCGCGTCCCGCTCCGTGATACTTTGGAGCGGTGCGCACGACAAGGGAGGGTCTCATGCACATGCGTCGAGCCGCGGCGGTTGCAACTTTCCTGCTGGTCACGGGCGCCCTTGGGCGCGCACAAACCAAGACGGTGGCGGAGCGCTTGGGCTATCCACCGGATGCGAAACTTCTGATTGTGCACGCGGACGATCTCGCGGTTGCACATTCGGTGGATGCCGCAAGTTTTGACGCCCTGGACAAAAACGCGGTGACTTCCGCAAGCGTGATGGTGCCGTGTCCCTGGCTGAATGAAGTTGCGGCCTACGCCAGAGGCCATGCCAGTGCGGATCTGGGTTTGCACCTCACGCTGACAAGCGAATGGAAGATCTACCGCTGGGGACCGGTGGAATCGAAGGATAAAGTGCCAAGCCTTCTCGATTCTTCGGGCGCTCTCTGGCCGGAAACGGCGCCCGCGGCGCAAAATATCAAACCTGACGAGGCGGAGCGCGAGATTCGCGCGCAAGTGGAACGCGCGGTGGCGGCGGGAATCCGGCCGACACATTTGGACAGTCACATGGGCGTGCTTTTCGCGAGGCCCAGTCTTTTCGCCGTGTATGTGAAGGTCGCTCACGAATACGGTCTGCCGTTTTTGGCGCCGCGCATTCCGGGAGATCCTCTGAAGTTCTCCTCGCAACTCTCGGGAAAGGATCCCGTCGTGGATTCGGTGGTGATGGCCAACCCTACGGTCCACGCGGACCGCTGGAAAGAGTTTTACGAAACGGCCATCAAGAATTTGAAGCCGGGGCTTTCGGAAATGATCGTGCACCTTGGTCATGACGACGCGGAGCTCGAGGCGGTGGCGCTCGACCATCCCGACTACGGTTCGGCGTGGCGCCAGCGAGACTATGATTTTGTGACCAGTGCGGAATTCAGGAAAATGCTCGAGGAGAACCACATTGTCCTCATCCACTGGAGGGACCTGGAGAAGCTGGCGAAGTAGCGGAACAGAGCCGGAGGATTAGCGCGCTTTTCTCGCCATGCTAAACTCTTTCCGCGCGACTCTTCTATGTTCAAGAAAATCTTGATTGCCAATCGCGGCGAAATCGCCGTGCGGATCCTACGCGCCTGCCGTGAATTGGGCATTCGATCGGTCTCGGTATTCAGCGAAGTTGACCGCAAATCGTTGCACGTCCGGCTTGCGGACGAGGCCTACGGAATCGGCCCTGCGCCTTCGCGCGAAAGCTACCTCCGCATCGATAAGTTGATGGAGGTGGCGCGCCGCGCGGGTTGCGACGCCGTCCATCCGGGCTACGGTTTTCTGGCGGAAAACGCGGCGCTGCCGCGCGCGTGCAAGGAAGCGGGAATCACCTTCATTGGGCCGCCAGCCGAAGCCATGGAAGCGCTGGGTTCAAAGACCGAAGCACGCCAGCTTGCGCGCCGCGTCGAAGTGCCCACCGTCCCCGGCACCAACGATCCGACCGAGAAATCGGCCGCGCGAGCCCTGGCCGAGAGCATGGGTTATCCCGTTTTGCTGAAGGCCGTGGCGGGCGGTGGCGGCAAGGGCATGCGGCTGGTTTCGAGCGACGGCGAATTCGAATCCGCGTTTCGCGACGCGGCTTCCGAGGCCATGAATGCCTTTGGCGATGAGCGCTTGTATCTCGAAAAATATCTGGAGCGCCCGCGGCACATCGAAATCCAGATACTGGCCGACGCGCGGGGCCGCGTGGTTTCTCTGGGCGAGCGCGAATGCTCGGTGCAGCGGCGGCACCAAAAAGTGGTGGAGGAAGCGCCGTCACCGGTTGTCACACCGGAATTACGCAAGAAAATGAGCGAGGCGGCAGTCCGGCTGGCTCGTGCGGGCGGTTACGTCAATGCCGGCACGATGGAATTTCTGGTGGACCAGCGCCTGAATTTTTATTTTCTGGAAGTGAACGCGCGCTTGCAGGTGGAGCATCCCGTCACCGAACAAGTCACCGGGCTCGATCTGGTAAAGCTGCAAATCGACATCGCTGCGGGGCACGGCCTGCCGTTTGCCTGGGAGACCATCACCCCGCGGGGACACGCGATGGAAGTCCGCCTTTACGCCGAGGACCCGGAAAACAATTTCTTCCCATCGCCGGGAAAAATTCTCTCCCGGCAGGTTCCAAGCGGCCCGGGAATCCGCCTTGACGAGGGCGTCTACGAAGGCTGGACCGTACCCAACGATTACGACCCGCTGCTGAGCAAACTCATCGCCTGGGGCAACAGCAGGGAAGAGACCGTTGCGCGATTGCGCCGGGCGCTCGATGAATACACCATCACGGGCATTCGAACAAACGCAGGGCTTTTCCGGCGCATTCTTAGGGAACCCGAGTTTCTTCGCGGCGAGATTCATACCCGATGGATCGATGAGCTGTTGCGACCAGGGCGGGCCGCGGCGCGGTCCGCCTCGGACCGAGGAGGGGAAGCCGATTTAAATGCCGCCCGGGATGCAGCGGCCATCGCCGCAGCCATTTGGCAATCCCGGCAGAGTGCCGGGCAAGCTGCGGATGGCTCCGGCCCCAAGGAAACCTCGTCACGCTGGAAAAGGGAGGGGCGTCGGCAGCAACTGGACGGCATGCCATGAAATACGAGGTCCGCATTTCCGGCAAAACGCGCATTGTCGAGTTTGCGCGCAATGGCGATGGCTGGCAAGCCACACTCGATGGGGAAGCGGGCCTTGCCGATGTCGTCGAAACCGCACCGAACACCTTCTCCGTATTGGTTTCAGGACAATCTCACGAGATTTGCGTGACGCCGTCTTCCGACCGGCAGCTCGAGCTGCAAACCGGCGGCTTCGAATTCTCCGCCGAGGTGCTCGATCCGCGTTCGTGGCGTGGCCGCCACGGCGGCGCGGAAGCGGAGGGCCGCCAGCAAATTGCCGCGCCCATGCCGGGCAAAGTTGTACGACTGCTGGTCAAACCGGGGGACGCGGTAGAGGCAGGGCAGGGGCTGGTGGTCGTCGAGGCCATGAAAATGCAAAATGAGATTCGCTCGCCGAAAAGTGGGACGGTCGAACGCGTGCTGGTTGCTGAAGGTCAAGCCGTAAACGCGGGGGAAGCGCTGTGCGTGGTCGCGTGAGTTCAAAGAAATGACCGATCGAGATCCCTGGGTGGCAGGAAGACGCGGCCGCGAGGACAACACTGCCGAAAGAAGTTGATGCGACCCGAGGATCAGTGGCCGATGGAGCGAGGCGGCATGTAGGTCTTGGCGGCTTCGGGGAGCTTGCCCCCGGCTTCGATGACCTGCTGCGCCAGGTAATTGGTTACCTGAGCGTCATCGCGAGCGATGGCGAGATAGGCGGACCGCAGCAGCTGCTCCTTGCGGCTGCGCAGCGTATCGCGGATGTTCTGCTGCACCTGCGGTTCGGAAAGGCTGCGCTGGCCCGCGGCCTCGCGCGAAATAAGCTTCAGAATGCGGTAGCTGACGCCGGCCTGATCGCGCGCTTCGATGGGCTGGCTCACCTGCCCGGGCTTTAGAGCCAGAACCGCTCTTTTGAGGGCCGGATCGACCTGCGGCGAATTCAGCGCCGATTCCGGCACGTAGCCCAGGTCTCCGCCGGTTGAAACCGTGTTCATATCCTCGGAATAGTCCATGGCCAGCTGGGCGAAGTCCGCGCCGCTGTTGAGCCGGTCCATGAGCATTTTGGTCTTCCGCAGCGCTTCGGACTCGTTGCTGGCGTCGTCGTTCTTACGGTTGCGGATTTGCGGGTCTTTCCGCGGAGTAACCACGATCTGCGCGAGATGGTAAGTCGGCTCCGCGAAATTGAACTGTGCTTTGTTGGCGCTGTAGTAGTCGGCAACTTCCTGATCGGTGATGGTGATTTTGGCCAGCACTTCGCGATTCAGAAGTTTCTGAATCGACAGCTGGCGGCGCATGTCCTGCTTCCAGTCGTCCACGGTCATACCCTGTTCCCGCAATTGCCGCCGAAACTCCTCTTCGGTATACGGGCTTTTTCGCTCGGTGAATTTATCTTCGACTTCCCCGTCGGTGGCCTCCAGGCCCAACTTCTTGGCGCGTTCGAGAAGGATTTCGTTGTAGATCAGCTCATCGAGAACATTGAGCTTCAACGACAGGGCTTCCTCTTCCGAAGGTTCCTGTCCCTCGGGGTTGACGCGCGTGCGGTAATACTTGTCCACCTCGTCGCGCTTGATTTCCCTTCCGTTGACTGCGGCCCACACGTCGGGAGCATGCTGTGTCTGCCGCATGCAGCCGGCCCCGATCGAAACCGCCAGGGCGGCTAATGGCAGCCAGGCTTCGCCGCGGAGGATTCCTCTTGAGCAGTCCATGGGGTGCCCCACCAATCGCCGGTGCACAAAAGGTATGTTCAAGGCTGGATGCTCAGGCAGCTTTTTTCACGCGGCCGGCGCGGATGCACGCCGTGCACACCCGGACGTGCTTCTTGACGCCCGCCACGACCGCGCGCATGCGCTTCACATTCGGGTTCCAGCGGCGGCGGCGCGTATTGTTTGCGTGGCTGATGACGTTCCCGTAGTGCGGTGTTTTGCCGCAGAAATCACACTTCAGTCCCATTCGGTTATCCTGCTCGGTCTAATTTAATTTAAGCCTGAATATCTAGCCTGTCGGAGACACTAAACCAAGCTCCTCATTCTAACAGAGGCGCCACACTCCACAAAGCGCCGCTTTTCATCTTTTTTCATCTTTATTCCTTTCATCTCTTTCATTTCCTCTTTTTCCTCTTCGGACAGTACCCTGTTCGATAGGACGGGCTTCGACCGCGTGGAGCCAACCAGTAACCCCCCCCAAAAGCCTTGAAGTAACAGGCGTTTTCAGCAATTTTTCCCCGCCTTGGCCCGGAGTACCATTGTTGGTTTTTCCCGGGCCTTCTATTTTCACCTTCCGGGCGCGAGAGCGCGCCCGAAACCGAATCGCAAGGATGAAAACCTTGGCAAACTTCACCAGCCCTGCCAAAGTTGTCGCGGGAACGACTGCAACCGCAGAGCTGCGGGCAGTGAAGACTCCACTTCGTTGGTATGCTTACCTGGCGGCGTTCCTGGCCGCGGCGCTGCTATCGACGGAGGCGGGATTTCTTGCCAGGCAGGGCCAAGACGTCGTCAAGAATTGGCTCGGAAGTCATAGCGTGGCGGCCCGAGCTACGCAACAGGCAGCGACGGCACTGGTTTCAACGCCGCAACCGCGCACAACCGATCGCGACCTCGAAGCTATCTCGCACCTGGCGCCACAGCAGCAAGCGGAGCGCTTGCTCGGACTGGCTATCGAACAGCCGGACCTCGCCTTGAGCCTGATTCGCCGGAACCTCGCTTCCTGGCGCGGCCATCTCGAAGATTCCGAGCGGCTCTTCCACCTGGTGCTCGAGGCGCTCAATTCCGACGATCCGCGGGTGCGCGTCGCAGCGGTCGAGATCGATTTGACGGCCAATCACCTCGGGCAATCTCGAGCGAGCGTGGAAAAACTCGAGCGGCAGATTGAGAGCGGCAGCGAAGCGCGGTTTATGGCCCTTTGGAGACTCGGTTCGCTCGGCAATCGCGGCGTGGAGCCGGCCGAAGCGTTCCGCACGCTGAAGCTCTATGCGTGCAGTCGCAACCAGGCATTGCGCTTCTGGGCGGTCGAAGGGCTCGCGATGCTGGGCAACCATGCCGCAATCGATGCGCTGCTCGACATCCTGGCCCACGACCCGGCGCCGCAAATCCGCGAGCGCGCCGCGAACGGGCTTTCGAAGTCGGGACTGCTTACCGGAGAGCAGCGGCTCGCGGCGGTTCCCGAGTTGCTGAATTTACTGGATGACGATTCTCTCGACGAAGCGACGCAAAACCTGGTTGGCGCGACGCTGGAAGCCATCACCGGCCGATCCTTCGGCAAAAATGCCGGCGCCTGGCGCGACTGGTGGGCGCACCACAACAGCCGGGAAAAGCCTTCTTCGGGCCGCCCGGGCCACTCCCTGGCATAGTCTATCGCCGCAGGTGGATCCCTGCAGGTCTTTTCTGTAGAAACAAAAAACTGTTGACCCTCTTCCGCCGCTCCCGTAAAACTTAACTCTGCCCGCCCGTTTGGAGCTTGCTCGAAACAAAATCTTGCCAAAGGGTTTCTATGCCGGGACACGAGCGTCGTAATGGACACCGCTTCATCATGAGAGTTCCGCTGCGGCTTCATGCGCCGAAGGAAGCTGCTCTCAGGGAAGAAGCGGTTTCATCTATGAATATTTCCGCTCATGGAGTTTATTTCGCGACGGAGCAAAAGGTAGCCGAAGGGTTGGTGTTGCAATTGCACTTGAAGATGCCGAAAGAGATTGTCGGCGACGAAGTGGGGGAATGGAGCTTCACCGGCCGCGTTGCACACGTGGAATCGTTGAGCCGGAAGAACGGGAAGTCCGGTGTCGGCGTGCAGTTTTTGTTTTACGAGGTGCCACGCCCCCCGATGAAGTGAGGGCTACAGCTCCCAGCCCCTGCGGCGCTCGGGAGCAACCATCTTCTGGGCGGCTTCGGAGTTGAGCACCTTCAGATTAGGACGATCCCACTCCAATCTTTGTGCGGCGCGGAGGGCCAGGTTGCCCAGCTGAAGCGTCTCCGTAACCATTCCTGAAAACTCGAAGTTTCCACCGGGCTTGACCTTGCCGCCTTTGCAGGCATCGAGCCATTCGCGCTCGTTGCCGGGCGAGCGAGGCAGAGTCTTCGGCGGTTGTTTGAACGCATCCATCTTTGCCTGGGGAATCAGTCTGGGATGCGCGCCGCTGAATCCGCACAAAATCTTGCCGCGGTCTCCAATGAACAGCAGGCCTTCGCTGTCCTCCTCCGCGTCGCCGGTTTTCGCTGGCGGGTTTTCCAGCAATTCTTCGGGAGTAGTGGGGCGCAACCCGCCGTCGAACCAGGAGAAATCCACTGCTGGCATGTCCGGGCGGGGAGCGAAATGGAAGCGCACGATCGAAGCAAGTGGGTAGGTTTCATCGTAGCGATCGGTGGAACTAGCTTCGACGCTTGCGGGAGCTTCGAGCTTCAGCACGCGAAAGATGGTATCGAAGCTGTAAGAACCCATGTCTCCCAGCGCGCCGCAGCCGAAGTCGGTCCAACCCCTCCACACAAAGGGCAGATAGGCGTGGCTAAATGCCCGGTCGGGGGCAGGCCCGAGCCATGAGTCCCAATCCAAACCTTCGGGCACCGGTTGCGGTTGGTTCGGGCGCTCGATGCCCTGCGGCCAGAAGGGACGCGTCGACCAGTTTTGCACTTCGCGCACGGGTCCGATGGCGCCATTCCAGATCCACTCGCAGAGCAAGCGGGTGGCTTCCGAAGCCTGGTTACCCACGGCGATTTGCGTGGCCACGCCGGTTTCGCGGGCAATTTCAGCCAGGCGGCGCGCCTCGTAGATCGTGCGGGTAAGCGGCTTCTGGCAGAAGACGTGTTTGCGCCTCTTCATCGCCGCGGCCGAAACGGCGGCGTGTAGATTGTCCGTGGTGCAGACGACCACCGCGTCCACGTCTTTCTGCTTCTCAAGCAATTCGCGGTAATCGCCGTAGGCCGCGCAGCCGTTGTATTTGCCGGACGGCTGGCGCGTGGCGTAGTAGGCGTTGACAATCTGCTGGCAGGGCTCGCGGCCGGAGACGCCGCTAGTGACCTTCAGAGCATGCGTCAATTGAATGGGCTGATCGGGGCTCAGCCAATCCCAGCCGGAGTCTACGCCGAGCAGCGCTCTTACCGATTTCGAGAATTCATGGGTATCCCACTGCGGATAGTCCGCGCTGGCCTTGTTGGGGTCGCAGACGGCCACGCCCTGGACGTCCGGTTCCTTCAAGAAGTGGAGCATGACGCGCAGACCTTGCGAGCCCACACCGATGAAGGCGATGTTGACTTTATCGCTGGGAGGGACGTAGCCCGGGCCGCCCAAAACGTGCCGGGGAACAACGGACAGGGCCAGGGCGGCGCCGGCGCCTTGCTCGAGGAACTTGCGGCGGCTGAGGGGAGGGACGGGTTTTGTATCTCCGGGTTGCGTCGTTTTCATTTTCGCACCACCGCGAGGATATCACTCGCGGGGGTTCTTCGGAAGATGCGAGGAAAAAAGGCGGCCGTTTCCGATTTTTCGCCGCCTTTTGCTTGCGCCGAGGATACCGGAGGGCGTATTTTTGCGTCCAAGGTAGAGAAGAATCTGCGAATTTTGGTTGCTTGGAGGCCTAGATGAAGCGGCGCGAGTTTCTGCATCGAGCGGCGTACGCGGCGGGAGCGGTTTGGCTCGATCCCAAGACGGCCGCGAAGCAAACCTTTCTGTTGCCTGCGCAAGCAGGAAAGTTCAGCGCTTCGGACACCGTTCGGCTCGGAAGCACGGGCATCCAAACCAGCCGATTGGCGATGGGCACGGGAACGGTCGGCAGCGGCCATCATTCTCACCAGACCGCGCTCGGCATAAAAGGCCTCGCCGATCTGCTTCTCAACGGTTACGACCATGGACTGCGGTTTTTTGACACGGCGGATTCCTACGGCAGCCATCCACACGTGGCCGAGGCCTTGAAGCGCGTGCCGCGCGACAAAGTTACCGTCCTTACCAAGACCTGGGCGCGGGATGCCGCCACGGCTCGCGCCGATCTCGAGCGCTTCCGCCGCGAGCTGGGAACCGATTACATCGATATCTGCCTGATGCATTGCCTCACGGAAGCTGACTGGACCGACCGGTTCCAGCCGGTGATGGATGTACTGTCGGAAGCCAAGCAGAAGGGCGTCATCCGGGCGCATGGCTGTTCGTGCCACAGCATCGAGGCACTCGAGAGCGCCGCCAAATCGCCCTGGGTGGACGTCCATCTTGTGCGCATCAATCCGCTGGGGGCCTATATGGACGCTCGGCCGGATACCGTCGTGAGCGTGATGCGCGAAATGCGCTCGAACGGTCATGCCATCGTGGGGATGAAGATTCTTGGCCAAGGGGAATTGCGAAATCGACAGGACGAAGCGTTGCGGTACGCGCTGTCGCTGGACCTCCTGGACGCCTTCACCATCGGGGCCGAATCTAAATTCGAGCAGGAAGACTTGGTCCGGCGGATCGCGCAAGCCTAACTCGCATCCAACGCCCGGCGCTTTGGCTGGGATTTTGCTGGCCAAGCCAGCTCGATTCGCGCTAGAATGCCTCAACTTGAGGAAACGCCTGAGCGATGCCGGAGTCGTCTCGGTAGCGCCGGGACAGCGCCAAGGAAGTGAAGATGTGCAACCCGCGAATGGCCCGATTGCAGTAATCCGCTCCCGCGGATTTTGATTTCCCCGGTTCTCTACCATTTCATTTGTGCAACCGCGTTTGCGCCAGCATTTGTCATGCGCGCATATCGAGAGAGCTAAGGCTTTTATGTCAACTGACCAGGTCATCGTTCCGGCCGCTCCGCCCCCGCCGATTTGGAGTTCCATTCGCGAAGCGTTACGCGGCTCGCACCAGGACTTCACCAGCGGCAGCCTCAATCGCGCCATTCTGCTGCTGGCCATCCCGATGATCCTGGAAATGGTGCTGGAGTCCCTTTTCGCGGTTGTGGATGTGTTTTGGGTTGGGCGGCTGGGCGCGGATGCCGTGGCTACCGTCGGCCTCACCGAATCGCTGCTCAGCCTGGTCTTTGCCATCGGACTCGGGCTGAGCCTCTCAACCACGGCAATGGTGGCGCGGCGCATTGGGGAAAAGGATCCCGCCGCCGCTGCCGTTGCCGGAGTCCAAGCCATCATCCTCGGGCTGACGGTTGCCGTACTTGTCGGCGCGCCGTGTGTGTTTTGTGCACCGCAGTTGCTCCGCCTGATGGGGGCGTCGCCGGAAATCATCCGCGTTGGCTCCGGTTACGCGCGCATCGCCCTTGGGGGCGGCGGAGTCATCGTGATGCTGTTTCTCAACAACGCCATTTTTCGAGGAGCAGGCGATGCCGCCATCGCCATGCGGCTGCTTTGGGTCTCGAACGTTATCAATCTCGTCCTCGACCCCTGCCTGATTTTTGGCTGGGGGCCATTTCCGAAGCTGGGTGTCACCGGCGCGGCCCTGGCCACGTTTACCGGCCGCAGTATCGGCGTGCTGTATCAGTTTTACCGGCTGCTGCGCGGTACCGAACGCATTCGCGTCCTGCGCAACCAGGTCAAGGTTAATTTTCAGGTGCTGCTGCGGCTATTGCGCGTTTCGCTGACAGGCATTCTACAGTTTGCCATTGCACATACGAGTTGGATCGGGCTGGTGCGGATCGTCAGTATCTTCGGCTCGGCGGCACTGGCCGGTTACACGATTGCCATCCGCGTCCTGATTTTCGTTATCTTGCCGAGTTGGGGTCTGAGCAATGCAGCGGCTACGCTCGTTGGGCAGAATTTGGGCGCCAAGCAGCCGGAGCGCGCGCAAACCTCCGTCTGGCGCACCGGCTTTTACAACATGCTGTTTCTCGGCTTCATCGGCGTAATCTTTTTGCTCTTTGCCACGCCGATCGTTCGTCTGTTCTCCAATGATCCGGTGGTCGTGCCACGGGCCGCCACTTGCCTGCGCATCCTGAGCTACGGGAACATCGGCTACGCCTACGGCATGGTGATGCTGCAGGCCTTCAACGGCGCGGGCGACACGGTCACACCAACCTACGTTCACTTCTTCGGGTTCTGGATCCTGGAGATTCCGCTGGCTTATTTTCTGGCGATCACCGCACACCTGGGCGCGAATGGCGTGTACATCTCCATCGTGATCGCCGAAGGTGCCATCGCCGCAGCGGGAATCCTTCTGTTCCGGCGAGGACGTTGGAAGGGCCAGCAAATCTAGCCCCCTCACCGCCACCGCGGCAAGAGTGGGGGTATAATCGCGGCCCAGAGGAGGTGCGGCATGGCCAAAACCAAGCAGTTCACGATCTCCGTTGATAACCAGCCAGGCGCAGTTGCACGCATCGCGAAGGCACTGGGGGACTCGAAGGTCAACATTCTGGCGCTGTTGGGAACGGCGCAAGGGACGACGGGCAGCATCCAGCTCGTCGCCGAAGATGCGAAGAAGGCCAAGAAAGCGCTGGATGCCGCAAGAATCTCGTATCAAGAGACCACCGCGGAGCAACACGAACTGCCCAATAAGGCGGGGGCGCTCGGGCAATATCTGGCGTCACTCGAGAAAAAGGGCGTGAACCTCGGCTCCATCCATGCCACGGCCGCGAAAGGCGGGAAGAAAGCCGTGATCGTTTATACCCTGGAGACCGCCGAGAACGCCGCGACGGCCACGGCGTAAAAGAGAGGGTATTCTGTCGCACCGGCTCCGGAGCTGCCGTGCCGGCCCTTTAACCCACCTTGCGCCTTTCGGGAGCGCGTGTGTGGCAACCTGAGTTCTCAAGTCACAATGGACGGGTAAGGTGTGTAGCGCAGCTCACGGAAATCGTGAGTGGATTCAGGGCGCGCGCTGCCCAAAGCAAACTACCCCAATGCTTCGATCGACGGTGGCACCAGGTAAGCAGATTGGGCGCGAATTCCATCCATCTCGAGCGGACTCCGCCACATTGTGGTAATCTAGACACGCCCGTGCGGATGGCCCACCCCCTTCGACGGCCGACTATTTTTGCTGTAAGTCTATGTGTTATCAATAACTTGTAAATTCGGGCGGGGGACGAAGGGCTAACGGCAACTCGGATGCTATTCCTCGGAGATGCAACGGCAGAAATCAGCCGTCATCTACACTAAGAGGGAGCCGAAGCTATGTCGGCAAAAAAGTTCTTCAAAAAGCTGCTCCGATATACGCTCTGCCTGGCCGCCGGCCTCGCGGCTTTTGCCGCCTGCGGGTACACCGACTATCGTCTATGGCCTCTGGATTTACCGGCGTCAGCTCACCCGCGAGTTCCGATGACCGCCGTCGCCAACCAGCAGCTGGTCCTTCCCTTTACGCCCGGCGTGCCCGTGGCGGAGGTGGCCAGTTTCAACGACCAGCTCGAAGCGTTTCTGCGCTTTGAGTATCTGCGCGGCCGCGAAGCACGCGCGGGACACGACACCTCGCACATGCTGCTGACGGCCGTGAACACAAAAAAGGCGCCGCACTACAAGATTTTTATCGTCACAAACAACGATTTACTCGCCGCGATCTCGCAACTGGCAGACCTCGAAGGCCGTAACCTCATTGCGCATTACGAGCTGGAGACCTGGTCCGAGAAGGAGCTTTCCTACTACCAGCAAGAAAGCCACACCTTCGACGTGGCTTATGACCTGCCGACGGAGCAGAAACTAGAAACCATCAACTCTTCCAGGATGCTGCCGGCGCTCGCGCAATTCCTCATCTTCAAATCGCAAACCGACAATCGCGTGGTGGACGGCAGCCAGGATGCGCCGCGACCCTTGACGCGCGAGCAAGCCACCGAGTTGGCGTCCGACATTCTCGACGTCGCGCACTTTTATGACCTGCCTCTCGATTACTTCATGGGCGTGGGGGCAATGGAAAACGACTACATGGACGTGAACGGAGATCTGACGCACGCGGTTTGGAAGAAGCGTGCGCAGCGGGGAGACATCGTTCTCCGACGGACGCGAAAGCGCGTGATGGTCAGCGACTACGCCATGGGCATCTGGCAAATTACCCGCGAGACGCTGCGCGCCGCGCACCAGCTTTATCTGCATGACAAACGCGACTACAGCCAACTGCCCGCGCGCCTGCGCCCCCCTCGGCAGCTGGACCTGAATAACGTCAACGACGCGGTGCTCACCACTTATGCCGGATTGCTATTGCGCGATTTGCTAGACCATTTCGGAGGCGACGTGGAGAAAGCCATTGGCGCTTATAACGGCGGCGTTCGCACTCCCAACCCGGACTATGCTTCCGGGGTCAAGAATGTTGCCGATTATGCGCGGCGCATCCTCGAACACGCTTCCGCGCAGGATGATCCGAATACAAACGCAAAGAGCGCTGACAAACCGCAACCGACCACACCTTGCCTGTCCCCGTCCCCCGCTCCCCCCAATGCGCCTGGCACGAACAATTGTGCCACGCCGGGAGCACGCAACTTGTCTGCGGACGATGCGCAAAACCCCTCGCCACAGCCAAAGCCTCCCTATCGCCGCGACGACTAGCGGAGGATCGGCTTACGGGGGAAGGGTTTGCCGCGGTTCAGCGGTCGTGGGTCATGCCGGCCATCTCGTGCATGGGCGGCGTTTTGCGGCGCAGCGCGGCCATCTTGGAATCGTCGTTCGGGACGAAGTAGCCCACGGCGATGCCCATCGCGCCCGAGCGAAGTAACTTGGCGGTAGGATTATCGTAGGTAGCGGAAGTCTTCAGAACGTCGCCGGCAGAAAGCTTGAAGCCACCCTCCTCGACAAACAATTTCACTGGTACGGCTTCGAGGCGCCCCTTTTCGTCCACTTTTGCGTCGAGCGTGGCCGCGGTTTCCTTGCGCGTAAGATCCTCGAGGACGATTTGCCTTCCGTAGTCATGGAGATGGCCGCCGACGCCAAGAAGCACGCCGTCGTATTTCACGGTTACGGTTCCTGATTTTTCGCTTTTGCCGGCAGGCACGTCATAACTGGAATTCCCGCAGGACTGCACGTCCATCCACGCCGGATAGACGTTCTTGCGCGGAGGGAGACTCTCTGCCGCGTCTTGCAACGGAATGACAACTTCGAGATAAACCTTTTCGTAAGAAGTGGCAGTGGGATTGTAGACCATCGTTTCGATGCGGATTCTGTCGTCCTTCTGCACGTGATAACCGTAGCCGGGCACTTCGGTCCAGTCGGTCAGCTCGCTGCCTGCGCCAAAAATATGCTCTTCCTTATTGGGGCAAAGAAAGTCGGAGCGGTTTTCGTTCCAGAAGGCGGTGTGGTGAAGGACGGTTCCGGGAACTTCGTTCCCGGCGGCATCCACGAGCCTCGGATGATACGCCACGAGCCAACCGTCGAACGGAACCTGCCACACTTGATCCGGGGGCTGCGGCATTTTCATGTGGCCGGTGTGCGCGGGGAGATTCATCGGGCCGACGCGGAGCGTGACGGAATGCGCGGCAGCGTCCACTTTTGCCTCTAGCGTGACGCCCTTGACGGTCGCATGGTGCATGCCTTCCTGCATGAAGCCGCCGTGGTGCTGGTGTTCCATGGGCATTTGTGGTTCGGCGGGTTTCTCTTGTGCCCAGACCGTGCCGGGTACTAGCAAACTCAGCAATAAGAATCTGTAAGACCACATGTTCGGTGTCCCATCCTGCGCACGGTGAGGAGTCGGCGCTTGCAATTCCCATGATAACTAAGATGGGCGCATCTTGTCCTGAAGATGCTCCGGACTTGACACTATGTGGTCTTCTCCCGGAAAGAAGTTACAATCTCCATCCATGAAACCCGTCCGCCGGCTTGTCATTTCTATGCTTGCCTTGGGGTGGATTGTGCCTTCGTCACCAAGGATCGCGCACGCCCAGGAGCCTTCGGTGAACGATCTGCTGGTCCTTGACAACGTTACTGTGGTGGACGTACGAACCGGCAAGCTAGAGCCCGACCAAACGGTAATCCTCGAACGCCATCGCATTTTTTCCATTCGACCAAGTAAAGCCGCAAAGTATCCACGTAACGCGGACAGCGTGAATGGCAAGGGAGGGTACCTGATTCCGGGCCTGTGGGACATGCACGTGCACCTGGTGTTCGGTGACTGGTTCCCTGATGCCAAGGATATTTCGCTGCCGCTCTTTATCGCTAACGGGGTGACTGGTGTGCGGGACATGGGCAGCGAACTGGACGTTGTTCAAGATTGGCGCAACCAGATTGCAGCGGGACGATTGATTGGACCAAGGATTCTCACTTCGGGCCCGATGCTCGATGGGCCGAGGCCGCGGTTTCCCAGTTCCGTTGCCATTGCCTCTCCGGAAGATGCGCGCCACGCCGTGGATGACCTCAAAGCCCGTGGAGCGGACTTCATCAAGCTGCAATCGCTAATCCCGCGAGAAGCAGTGCTGGCCATTGCCGAAGAGGCGAAAAAACAGGGGATTGCATTCGAAGGACACGTTCCCGATGCGGTGCGCGCAAGTGAGATGTCCGAAGCCGGCATGAAGAGCTTCGAGCACTTGATCGGAATTTTCGAAGGGAGCTCGTCAGCGGAAGATGATTTTTTGAAAGGAAACAAAACGGAAGGGCGGTTTCTTGCGACTTACGATGCAGTGCGCGCCGCTTCGCTGGCGGCGTTGCTGGCGAAGAACCATACCTGGCAATGTCCCACATTGGTGTGGGAGCGAGGCGGGAACCTGCTGGACGTGAGCGATTTCAGCGGAGACGCGCGAGTCAAATATGTTCCAGGTCCGTGGAAGAAGAAAACGTGGAAGCGGTTCACGGAAGAAATCACCCAGGGATACGGCACCGATGACATCGCCACACGCAAGAAATTTATCGAGAAGGAGCTGGAGGTCGTGCGCATGCTGCACCAAGCGGGAGTGCCTTTCGTTGCAGGAACGGACACGCCCGCGGGCGTTCACATATTCCCCGGCTTCAGTTTGCACGAGGAACTACAGCGATTCGTGGCAGCCGGGTTCACGCCGCTGGAAGCGCTGCAAACCGCCACATTGAATCCTGCGCGATTCTTTGGAATGGAAACGCAGCTTGGCACCGTCGAGGAGGGAAAGCTCGCGGACTTGGTGGTGCTCAGTGGAAATCCCCTGGAGGATATTTCCAACACGCAGAAAATCGCGGGCGTATTCGTGAACGGACGATATTTCTCTCATCCCCAAATCGAGAACATGCTTCGAGGTGTGGAGGCTGCCGCCCGACGTCGTCCCTGATTGCGAAGACGGCATGGTTCCGAGGAATCAGAGCTTCAGTCAGTGAGCGGAGCCGACGAAAACGCCGAACGGGGCAATGCTGAACCCTGCTAGAGGCAGCGCGTCTTGACCCATCTCGGGTGCAGCGAGCAAAAGCTTCGCCGAGTCACCTTTGAGCCCAAGAGCAGCCAGATCCAGCTTCACCGATCGCTCTTCCCCGCTCATGTTCAGCACAACGAGAACCGACTCACCCCCGCCAGGGTTTTTGCGGAGATAGGCGAGCACGTACGGATCATCACGATCCACAGACATATAGCTTCCGTTGCGCAACGCAGGGTCGCTCTGGCGCAAGGCAAGCAAGCGCTTGTAGAAGGACAGGATGGAATGAGGTTCGGAGGACTCCACGCTGACGTTATATTTCGCGGCGCTGGGCGGGATGGGCAACCAAGTGTGGTCCGCGGTACTGAAGCCAGCGTTTTTCGTTGTGTCCCACTGCATTGGTGTGCGCTCGCCGTCGCGGCCTTTCTCTTCGGGCCAACCGATTTTCCCGATGGGATCCTGGACATCTTCCTTGCGAGCCGGAGGTGTGGTCCGCATACCAATCTCTTCGCCGTAATACATCAGCGGGGTTTGCCGCGTGGTGAGAAGGAGAGCTGCCATCAGCTTGGCAATCTGATCATTCTGAGCCCCATCGCCATAGCGGTCCCACTGGCGGGGCTGATCGTGGTTGCTGAAAAAGAAGTGGGGCTGGCCGTGGGCGGCGTTGCGGTCCACTTCATCCAGCAGCCGGCGGAACTCCGGGGCGGAGAGCTTGTTCACGTCGGCAATCTGAAAATCCATGGGCAACTGGATTTCGTCGTTTTTCGCACCGTACATTTTCGTGAGCTCTGTAATGTTCGGCTCGTCCGCCTCGCTGATCAAAACGGGATTTCCCGGATATGAATTGACCACCTGCCGCATTTCGCGCAGTACGTCGTGGATTTCCGGCAAGTTGTCCGTGTATTTGTGCTGGATGTTCGGATCGCCGTAGGCGTTTTTGCCGGGCAACATAGGGTCGTCGCGCAAGTTCGGATCTTCGAATAGGCGGGAGACGGCATCGAGACGGAAACCGGCCACGCCGCGATCCAGCCAGAAGCGCATGGCGCCGTACATGGCTTTGCGGACGTCGGGATTGCGCCAATTCAAGTCCGGCTGCTGGACGTAAAAGTGGTGGTAGTAATACTGACCGGTCGAAGGATCGAATTGCCATGCAGAATGGCCAAACCACGACTGCCAATTGTTGGGAGGCTGGCCGGGGCCTTTCCCGTCGCGCCAGATGTACCAATCGCGCTTCGGGTTGGTGCGCGAGGATCGCGATTCCTTGAACCAGGGGTGCTCGTCTGAAGTGTGATTCGGGACGAAATCCATAATCACGCGGATGTTTCGCTTCTTGGCTTCGGCCATCAAGTGATCGAAATCCGCCAAAGCTCCGTAGAGGGGATCGAGCGCAGTGTAGTCGGCGACGTCGTACCCGAAATCCACGAGCGGCGAAGGGTACATCGGGGTGATCCAGATGGCGGCGATGCCGAGGTCGTGCAGATAGTCCAAGCGAGAGGTGATGCCTTTGAGGTCGCCGACTCCGTCGCCGTTCGAGTCCTGGAAGCTGCGCGGATAAATTTCATAAATCACGGAATGCTTCCACCACGGATCTTGCGCCGTCTGAGTGGCCGTGCTCTTCGTAGCTCTCGGAGAAGAAGGCTGCTGTGCGCGAACTGGTATCGCAGCAAGGCAGAGCCCGAGCGTGAAAGCGAGGTAACGGGACTTAGCAAGCTTCGACACGGCTTCTCTCCTGGAATGCTTTTGTTCGAGTGTATCGGCCACGGCTTTGCTTCTCCACGGTTCTGCAACTCAAAAAATGTGGTTGCGGGTCTTTCCCGGTTTTTGCTGCCGGTCTTAATCGGGAAGACCCGCTTCTCCTAGGGTTTTGCTTCCGCACGATTCTGCAACTGCTCGGAAAGCTTGAGTTCGCGCTCGGCGTCTTCCGTCCGGCCCAGTTCCCGAAAGGCAAGTCCGAGCAAATGATGGGGAATGGGATTATTCGGATCCATCGCCAGGGCGCGCTGCAAAGCGCGCACCGCTAGCGCGGACTCTCCCTTTTTCTCCAACACCTTCCCCATCAAGATGTACGGTCCGGTGGAGCTGGCATCGAGCCAGATCGAGCGTTGCAGGAGCTTTTCTGCTTCCTCATATTTCTGCGCGCGCGTGTAGGCATCGGCGAGTTTGTAATAGACGGCAGCGTCGCCGGGATTCAGCTCCAGCTCCTTCTGGAATTGTTCGGTGGCTTCCGGAATGCGCGACTTGAAGAGATAAATCTCGCCCAGCAGCGAGCGGGCCAGTGGAAGTTTGGGATCCAGTTCTATCGCTTTCTTCGCATATTCCTCGGCGACGACGTCAAAATCGAAACGCAACATCATGCGCGCCGTGAAAAGATAGCTGGCGGCTGATTCGGGAGGAACCGCAAACATCGTCGCGAAGGCTTTGCGCGAGTTAGGGTAATCCTTGGTTTGCATGTAGCAAATGCCGAGGATGTACGAGGCGTCGACGTTCGCGCTTGGATACCAAGTTTGTACTTTTTCCAGAGGTGCGATGGCCTCCGCAGGCCTCCCCGCAAGGTAGTACGACAAACCCATTAACTGGATGGCTTCACTATCGCCGGGATTCTCCTCGAGGGCTTTCTTGAAGTTCACGACGGCCTTGAGGTAGTCGCCCTTCTTGTAATAGACGATTCCCAATTCATGGGCGAGTCCCTTCGCATCGGGCTGCTTGGCGGCGAGCGCTTCAAGCTGCCCAATCGCCTCGTCGAACTTGCCCTGCAGCGTCAGCCGCCGCGCCTCAGCAAATGCCGCATCGGGCGATACGACCTGCTTGGGTTTAGGTGCCTCGATTTGTTTCGCTGGGTGGCTGTCCTGCGCCTGGGCCGAAACTGCGCCGCAAAGGAACAGGAGACTAATCAAAAAACCTGCCCCGAAAGTTGTGGAGAAAGAGAAAGAATTGCCCGCACTGGAATGCCAAATGCGGCCGGACCGAAGCCCCGTGTTCCCATCCGACATTCTTGCAAAATCAGACACAGGCAACCCCTTCTTTTCGTCCCATTACGGTTGAGGATGATTCGAATCGCCGCTGATTTGCTCGAGATTCTCGCGCGCCAGCTTGTGATTGGGATTAATCCGCAGGGCGCGCTGAAAGTGCAGCTTCGCCTCCGCAAGATTGCCCGTTTCTGCCAGGGCGCCGCCCAAGTTGGCTTCCGCATTGGCATCGTCGGGGCGCAAGCGGACCGCAGCACGATAATGTTCAATCGCCTCGGCGAACTTCTCCTGAGAAACAAGCGCGTTGGCCAAATTGTAGTGCGCATCAAAACTGTCGGGCTGCACTTTGAGCGCCGCAGACAGATGGGATATGGCCTCGTCGAGCCGCCCCGCGGCCAAAAGGGAAGCGCCAAGCGCATTGTTCGCCGTGGCGTCCTGAGGGCGAAGCCGTACGGCCTGCTCAAACTGCCGGATCGCTTCGGCTTGTTCACCGCGGGCCATAAGCATGGCCGCAAGGTTGTAGTGCGCTTCAAAATCTGCTGGATTCTTTTCCACGTTGTCACTGGCCATGGCTTCCTGCAACAGCATGCGCGGATCAAAAGGCATATCCGGGGACGTGTGCGGAAGAACCTGAAGCCACAGGTGGGCCATTTCGTCGGTTGACCGGTTTCCAGCAACCACGCGGCGCGGAGGGTCGTTTGGGTTGGCCACGTTGTCGCTGGAGTTGTCGTAGACGTAGTGCATCGAAATCGTGGTCCCCTTCGGTAAGGTTACTGGTGCCGCATACCGATAAACGGCCTGCCAATTCAAATTCCATTGGGGAATGTGAATCAATGTCCTTGCCGAGCCGTCCGGCAAAGTCGCCAAGGCTTGCAAATCCTTGCCGAGATAGTGCGCGTGGGGATAAATCGCCAGCAAATCCACATCTACGGGAAGCGTAAAGTTGTCCGTGACAACGAAATGTTTTTCCCCAGGTGGGATGTCGAGCTGCCGATCGTTTTCCAGTTGGAGTAGCACTGGAAAGAGGGTCGCGGGCTTATCGGTAAAGTACAGCCCAAGACTCGGTTGGATCTTCTCCGGCTTTCCAGACGGTTGCAGGTGGATGTTCAAGACCAAATCCGTGTCCTTGTCCAAACGCAAAGCCATACCTTCCGGCCCAGGTCGGGGCACCGTCCCAGGCTTCCAAAAAAGAAAGTGGCTGTCCGGATCAAACGCCTCCGATTCGATTTTGAGCTCCATCCCCGTGAACCCCGCGCCGCGTTCTGACTCCTGGCGGCGCGCAGCCTGGTTGCGATCCACAAGAACGTTGGCGTGATGTATCACGCGCTTGTCTCCCGGCCGGATCTCGATGGCCTTCAGCCAGCGCGTGCGGTCGACGGGTGTTCGAAAGATGAAATTCCAATACATGTCGGAGCCGCTGGCGGGAAGCGTGTACGGCTTTTCCGCTTCGATGATTTTGTCCGGCTGGCCGAGCTGCCAGCCCGGAACAAATTTCGGGGCAGGAGGCAGATCTTCAGGAGCGCCCTCCGCAGCACCTTGTTCGACCCACCTTTGAACGAGGGCAATCTCTTCGTCGGAGAGACGGAGTTCGTCGGCAAATTTCGCCGGCTGCGGCTCCGGCAGCCACGGCGGCATGAACCGCGTCGCTGTCACCGCAGCGATCTGCCGGGCGTGTGCTTTCGCGTCGCTGTAAGTGAGTAGCGGGAAGGGGCCCGCCTCGCCAGGCCGATGGCACGGAGCGCAGTACTGAAACACGATCGGAGCAATGTCGCGATTAAACGTGACTTGTTGCGCCGTAGTCTGCGTGCGACGTCCAGCCACGTCCTGGCGCTCAGCAAAAGCCGCGGCCGTAGCCGAGATCAAGCCAAGGGCGCACGCAACGAGCGTTCGGCAGGAAGAGGTCATTCGGCGTCCGCAATGTAGCAACCCACACCGGGTGCACTGGATGGCGGAGCTTTCCCTGTGAGAGCCGCCCGGATGGCATCGTCGAGTTCGTGCGTGGTGGCGGCGGGCCGGGCGTGGCCAAGGTCTTCATACCAGTTGTCGATGCGACCGTGGTAGATCAGCCGATGATGCGCGTCGAAGACCGCTACTTCCGGCGTAACCTGAATCTGCGCTTGCGCGACCAGCGCATGTTGCGGATCGCGCAACGCGGGGAGCTTGTAGCCGTATCCGCTCTCATGCTGGCGAATTTTTTCCGCCGAAGCCGTATTCCCAAGATAGACAAGCCAGAAGCCCGCCTTGCCCGCGTACTGGGCGCTGATTCGCTGAATCAACGGCGCATAACGGTTGGAGATGGGGCAGTCCGTGCGCACGAACACGAGCACAACCGGTTTTCCCGGGGCCTCCTGAAAAGGATCAGCTGGACTTCCATCGACGTGAAGCCCCGTCTTTTGTGCGGCCCGCGCAAAAGGAAAGGCTAAAAGAACAACCCCTGCGGTTAGCAGAGAGAAAGAGACATAAAGCCGGCGTGGGATGAATCTAGAGACTTGCATCAGCGTACCTGGTCCAGTTGCTCTAAAATTTTACTGCCGCGGAAAGAACCTTGTCTATTTTCCAGCGCCATTTCCGAGGCGTCCTCCCAACCCAGAACAAAAACGGGGAGCCGGTAAAGGCCCCCCGTCGGGGTGGTGGGGTGTCCTTGTCCCTAGTTTAGAAATCAACCTTCAGTCCGAATTGCAAGCGGCGCATCGTCGAGCCAAAGGCCAGACCCGTAATGTTGCCGGCACTGCTGCAGTCAACGCAGCTATTGGGGCGATCGAAGTTAACGTGGTTGAAGAAGTTGTAAGCGTTAAATTGGAACTGCGTCTTAAACCTTTCAGTAACGCTAAAGGTTTTGAACACAGAGAAGTCCGTGTTCCAGAATTTCGGTCCGCGGAAGGTGTTGCGCCCGACGTTTCCGAAGGTTTCCACTGCAGGCTGGGCCCACGGTCCGACAGTCTTGCCCGGAGAATCAAGCTTTACGCCACCGGTGGTCTCAAACCAATAGCCCGCAGTCTCGGGGTTTCCGGATCGAGGTCCATTCTTCACGGAGCCGACAACGTCGGCTCTGCAAGGACCGGTATCGCTTGACGTGCTGCAAGAGTCCGGATGTGGGGTGAACGGCAGACCGCTTCCGATGACTGTAGCGCTGTTGATAGACCAGCCCCCGATCAGAAGATCGGCCGCGCGCCCCAAATTGCTCGCCCACCGCTTACCATGGCCAAACGGGAGATCGTAGACCTGCGTAAAGATAAACAAGTGGTCGCGATAGTCGTCATTCGGGCCGTAAGCAACTCTGCGGTCGATGTTGTAATAGCTTCCGTCGTAGTTCGTGGAATGTTGGAAGGTGTAACTGCCCTGGAAGGACAAACCACCGGAGAAGCGCTTTTCAACTGTCGCCTGCAAGGAATTGTAGTGGTTATCGGCATCGCTTCCGAAATAATCGATATTCTGCGTCCAGCCGTAGTTGTTGTAGAAAGGCCGGCGGTTGTTCTTTGGTACTCCAGCTGCAAAGCCAACCACTGTGGGGTCATTGGCACCATACGCGGGACCGCCGCCCGCAAACTGGTGCGTTCCTTTGTTACCCACATAAGCCAGCGTTGCGGAGAGAGTTGAGGTAACCTGGCGCTGCACGGTTGCGTTCCATTGGTCCACGCTGGGCAAGCGGTTGTTGAAGGGCCGGGCTCGCGAAAAGACTCCGTCGGGAACGAGTGGCCGCCCATTCACTCCTACGCATTGTGCTTTGTCTGGAGTAAATACACCGCCCACAATACCACTTGGGTCGGTGATCGCGTTACAGTTGCTGGTGGCCAGCGTGCCGCCGAGCTTGGTTGCCGGATCGAAAGTCGGTGGTCCTTGAGCGAGATTGAACACAAATCCGCCGGTGTTGGAGTTCAATTGCTGAGCACCGAGTACTGGCAGGTTTTGCGTAATCGCGTGGCCAAAGATTGAGCCAAAGACACCGATGTCGTAGCTGCGTCCATAGCCAAGGCGAACGACGGTCTTGGAATTCGCCTGATACGCGATCCCAACCCGTGGGGCGAAATGTTTGAAGCTGGTGCTGGTGTTCCCTCTCAGGTCCACACCGTTCTGGCCCGCAACGCGCATTTCACCGGTGGCGAGATCCACCCAGCCGCCCCCAAGGGTCCGCGCCGCAGATTCGGGCCTGTAGATTTCCCACCGCAACCCAAGATTGACGGTTAGTTTTGACGTCCAGTGAATCGTGTCCTGACCGTAGAAAAACAGTCGAGGCTGAGTCTCGTATGCGTTGAGAGAGTTGCTGACGTAGCGCTCGAAGTGGCTGGGCAAGCCGAGCAAAAATCCAGCCAAGCCCGCCCCGCCATCTTGGGCAGGTCCTTGAGCAGCGTCGTTGTTGAAATCGAACTGGCCCGCGCGGTGAGAATCGCTGGGCACGCGCAGGTTGTAAGCGTAGCGAATGTCAGCACCAAACTTGATGCTGTGTTTGCCGCGGATGTTCGTCCAATTGTTCACGAACTGGTATTGATGTTCTTGCTCGGTGAGGGGGCAGTTGCACTGGTTCACGTGCAAGGAGTAGCCAAAAAGGAACTCGGAGGCTCCGGGTTGCTGAATCGTAAAGGCCGGCATGGCAGACGTGGTACTGTCCAAGTTCACGCCTGGAATGCCGGCGTCTTTGGCCGGCGTCGTCCCAAAGCCCCCGGGACTCACATAGCCGAAACGGATATCCGTAAGCAACGTCGGGCTTAACGTGTAGTCAAAACCTGTCGCGATGCTCTGGTTGCGGACCGACGAGTTCCCGGCAAAGTCGCCAACGGACGGATCGCTCGGCAGGGCATGGCCACCGATATCGACGCCGAAAAGGCCTGGACCAGAGCGCTTGAACTGCTGGAAGCTGTAACGCCCGAAGACGTTCACCCTGCTCGTGGCGACAAAATCGGAGCGTATATCGAAGCCATCGGAATCGAGAGTGTTGTTGCCGGAGCTGAAAAAGTTATCGCCAAGCGGCGTGGACGGCGTAGCGTTAGGCAGGGGAATCAGAGCTAACAGAGCCTGCGCCTGGGAAGACAGCCGATTTGCCGGTATAACGTTGCCTGGAAACTGTTGGCGGTTCGCAGGGGCCACATCACAAGCGGGATGGAAGGTTCCGGTATTGTCGGTGCAGGGATCGTAGATGTTCTTACCCAAATCGCTAAGGTTGGCTCCAGTACCGCCGCTGATGTTCCCTCTTTCGAGGGCGGTGGGCACACGGTCTGAAGACGTGCCGCCAACGTGACTGCGCTGGCCCTGGTAATCGCCAAAAGCAAAGAGCTTGTTCTTCCTGATGGGTCCGCCAAGAGTACCTCCGAACTGATTCCAATTTCCGCTCGGAACACCACCCTTTGCTGGCGCCTGAGTAAATGGATTACGGGCGAAATTGGAATTGGAACGTTCAAAATCGAACGCTGAGCCATGGATCTCGTTGGTGCCCGATTTCGTCTGCGTCGTCACGATAGCGCCGATGGCTTTACCAAATTCCGCGTCGTAATCCTGATGAATAATCTTAGTCTCCTCGATGGCATCCAAGTTCGGATTGACAACGATGATCCCAAGGATTGGGTCCTGATTGTCTGTCCCATCCAGTTCAAACGCTGTGCCGGCAAAATGCTGTCCATTCGTTTCAATCTGCTGCGAACCTTGGGGGTTTTCGCTGGCCGCGTGGCCCCAGTTGAGTCTTTGCGCGCCAGGGGAGAGCAGCTGCAACGTCGTAAAGTTGCGATTGTAGATGGGAAGGTCTTCCACGGTTCGGGACGAAAAAACCGTCGCGACGTCAGTCTTTTCGGTCTGCAACTGCGGAACCTCGCCAGTGACTTCCACGGATTGCGTGACTGCGCCTACCTGCAACTGAGCATCGACACGAACAACAGTGTCCACATCGACTCGCGCGCTCGCTACGTCATAGGCCTTAAACCCCGGCGCTTCGATATGAACCTTATAGTTGTCGGGAATCAAGTGCGTCACAGAGTAGCTTCCGCTCTCGTTCGTGACCGCCTCTTCTGTCGTTCCCTTTGAAATGTTGGTCACGGTGAGTTTGGCGCCGGCGACCGCGTTGCCTTGCGGGTCGGTCACCGTGCCAACGATACCGCCGTACACCGCCTGACCAGAAGCCGTGCTGCCGCACAGCAAAAACGCCAAGCCAGCCACCAGAATGCACCCCAAACTAACGCGCTTTCTCATTACACCCCTCCTGCACACTCTGCATTCTCCCGAAAGATTTGAGACTGAATGCAATTGCTTGCCTCAGAGCCGCTGATGCACTGCCTGTTCCGGATTGAGTACAGCTCGCAGAAACCGAACCATCGCTCCAGTCGTGACTGGCACGCCTAGAGAGTCTCAAAATGAAAATGATTAAACGGCAACCTGTCGAACCGATAGGCTCGCAGTGAATCGCCCCCAAACTCCTCGAACTTGACGAACATTTCGCCGGATCTCTGACGTTCGTTTGTACCTCCCCCGACCAGCGAGAGAGACACATCACACCAGCACCTTAACTCGACCCGACGAGCAATTGTGATGGCTTGTACCAGTTTGTTGCGTAACGCGTATAGTCTCTTGGGGTCTGATACGGTTACCTGGCGTAAGTTGCAACATTTTCAACGATGTGCGAACCGAGTTACGTTGGTGTTACAATGACGGGCCAAGGATGGCTTAGTTGGCGGACAAGGCTCAGTACCGCGGTCAGATTGAAAAACTCCTCAGCAGTCATGCCTTGCATGGTTCCGAATCCTTGTGCAAACTGCTGCGCTACCTCGCCGATCACCCGCTGGAGCACCCCGGGGCTTCTCCCAAAGAATATCAAATTGCTACGGAGGTCTTTGGGCGGCCGAGTAATTTCGACCCCCATCTCGATTCCACGGTTCGCGTCCAGGCGGGAAGGCTTCGTGGAAAGCTGGCGGAATACTATGCATCCGAAGGCGTAGACGATCAGATCCTGGTCGACTTTCCCCGCGGAACCTATGCGCTCACGTTCCACGAGCGTCGCGCAGGTGCTGGGCGAGACCATGGGAGTGGGTTCCACGAGTCGCCTGCCGAGGCGGTGCAAACTTCCCGGAAATGGCTCGCAGCGGTCGTCCTGCTGTCCGTGGCCCTCTCCGCTGTCGTGGCGGTTGCCACCGACCGCTTCCTGAACCGGCGGACAGCGGAGGCCCGGTTGACCGGCGAAAGCCCGGATGTGCCGGTGGCTTTCCACGTTTTTTGGAGGGGGTTTCTCACCGGACCTCAAGAGCCGTGGGTCATCTTCAGCAATGCCGCCTTTGTCGGCCGGCCGTATACGGGCATGCACTATTACAACCGCGGCAAGGATTCCGGGGCGGCGATCCTGGATCACTATACCGGAGTGGGAGAAGTTCTGGCGGTGCATGCCCTCGATGGCGTTTTCGAAAAACTGCGTCAGCAAATTCGGGTCAAGCGGGGCAGCTTGTTCTCCCTGGACGACGCGAAAAACAACGATCTCATCTTCATTGGCTCGCCTTCGGAGAATTTGACTCTTTTGGAGTTGCCGAACACTCAGGAATTCGTGTTCAAGCAGATCACTTCCGGTTCCCGCATGGGCACAATGGAGATTATCAATGTTCATCCGGAATCGGGCGAGCCGAAGGAGTTTCTTCCAACTCGACCTGACGAGACGCTGACGGAAGATTATTCGGTCATAGCGCTAAAGCGAGGATTAAATCCGGCACATTCGGTCCTGATTCTGGCGGGTGAGACGACGATCGGCACGCAGGCTGCCGTCGAGTACGTCTGCGAGCAAAATTCTTTGGAGGAGTTGCTCCTTCGTCTCTCTGTTTCGAACTCCGGCGAACTCAAACCGTTCGAAGCAGTCCTACGCGTGAAAGTCGCCCGGGGGGTGCCCGTAGGGTCGGAGTTGGTCGCGCTGCGAAAAGAGCCGGCTTAACTTGGCTGGCTAAGACTCGCTTCACGGTGCCGGGGGCTTTAGCCGAGGATCGAGTTCTGCCGCCGTCTTGAATTGCTGAGCCGCGCCGCCTTTGTCGCCCTTTCGCTGTAGAGCTAAACCAAGCTGGTAATGCGCGGGAGCATAACCCGGTACGGCTTGGATTGCCGTGCGAAACTGCGAAATGGCACCATCGATGTCTCCCGCATTGAGCAGGCGACGTCCTGAGTTGGTTGCGAACAGCGCGGTCTGCTCGTTAGTCTTGTGCTTTGCGATTTCTGCTCCTGCGCGGCTCTCCTCGGCCGCACCCTCGGCGTCACCAAGCTGGCGCAACACGGCTGCTAGCGTCGTGTGCGCGCCGGCAAAATCCGGCTGGAGGCGAATCGCGTCCCGCAGTGCCTTTGCCGCTTCCTCGGGCTCGCCCTTTTGCTTCAACACCGTGCCGAGCGTGTAGTACGCCTCCGCGTAGTCCGGTTTGGCGCGGGTTGCCGCACGCAACTCCTCGGCAGCAACGGCAAAGTCGCCTTGCTGCCAGAGCGTCACGCCCAAAGTGTAGTGGGCGTCGGCTTGCCCGGGATCGAGCTCGGCGGCCTTGCGCAACTCCGCCATGGCCTCGGGCAGTTTGTCCTGCAGCTTGAGCGCCAAGCCCAGGTCATAGTGCAGCGTGGCGTTTTCGGGAGACAGCTTCAGGGCCTCTTGGAAATTGGCCACCGCGGAATCAAAGTTCGTCACTTGTAAATAGGCCGCTCCGAGATTCCCGATGTATCCGCTGTCCTCGGGGCGCAAGTGAATGGCTACTTTAAATTCGGCGATGGCGCCTTGAGCCTCTCCGTTTTGCAAAAACGCAAGCCCTAAGTTGTTGTGCAAGTCCGGATTTTCCGGCTGCAATGTCAAGGCTTGGCGAAACGCCGTAATGGCCTGCTCAACGTCACCACCGTGCTGCAGCAGCAAGCCTAAGCTGTTTTCGGCATCAGGATAATTCGCGTCCAATTTGACGCACGCCTGCAATTCGTCAACCGCCGCGCTCGCTTTACCTTGCGACTTTAGAATTTGAGCAAGGTAGTAGTGGGCGCCCGGTTCGGACGGTTCAAGGTGTGCCGCGGCCTGCAAATGCTCTGCCGCCTCCGTCAATGCCTGCCTCTGATACAACAAAACACCCAAATGGAAATGGGCTTTTCCAAAATCAGGTTGCAACCGGACCGCCTCGGAAAATTCCGCTTCTGCCTGTTGCGATTCCAATTTCTGCGCCAGTACAGTGCCAAGATCGTCGTGCAATTCCCCTCTTTGCGGCTCGAGTTCGATCGCGCGGCGCAATTCCGCGATTGCCCCGTCAAAGTCTTTGGAGAAATCCAACGCCCGGCCCAGCGTGCGATGCGCCTCCGAATCGCCGGGAGCTAAACGCGTGGCTTCTTTCGACTCGCGCAAGGCTCCAGGCAGATCTCCTTTGCGGAGGAGCGCGTTCGCAAAGTTTATGCGCGCTTCGACGAGATCCGGCTTCAGTTTTAGGGCAATTTGGAATTGCTTGATTGCGGCGTCCACTTCATCCTCGGCGAGCAACACCCAGCCAAGCGAGTTGTGTCCCTCGGGGCTTTGTGGCGCAAGCCGAACGACCTTTTCAAACGCCGCCCGCGCGGAGTCCAAATCGCGCTTCTGGAGGTCCGCCAAACCCTGTTTGTAGATTGCTGTTGCTCTTAATGTAGGGCCCGAAGCTGCACGCTCGGAGGACTGCCCTTTGCAAGTCCCCGTCGCAACACAGAGGCAGAAAAGAGAGGTTCCCCAGCATCGAAAAAGAAGGGCATGGTGAGAGGCGAAACTCGATTTCACGCGAAGGGATCCTTGGCTCGACTGCAAAATTTTAGCATGTTTGATGAGAGTGCCATTCCGCGGCGCGCAGAACGCGCCATTTTGCACTGCGGGTTGACCCCCGCCGACCGCGACCTTACTATTCTTGGTGGTTGATGACTCTCCATTTCTCGCCTCTTCGGACGCTCCTTCTGTTGGGACTCTGCGCCTGGCTTTCCGTACACATTGCCAGGTCCACAGCCCAGGGAACGGGCGCCGCTCAAGCGAAAGCCGCCGCTCCGATCGCTCGTTTCACGGACCTCGCTAGAAAGGCCGGGCTCGCCGCGCCGGTCATCTTTGGCGGAGAAAACACAAAAAAATACATCATCGAAACCACGGGTGCCGGAGTTGCCATCTTTGATTATGACCACGACGGATGGCCTGACATTTTCATCGTAAACGGCACGAAGCTCGAAGGTTTTGCTCCGGGCCAGGCCCCGACAAACCATCTCTATCACAACAACCGCGACGGCAGCTTCACCGATGTCACCGAAAAGGCGGGTCTGGCGCATACCGGCTGGGGCCAGGGGGTGTGCGCGGGCGACTATGACAACGATGGGTTTGAAGATCTTTACGTGACCTACTACGGGAAAAACATCCTGTACCACAACAGCGGGAACGGCACGTTCACCGACGTCAGCGAAAAAGCGGGTGTTGCGGGGAACGGCAAGACCTGGGGAACGGGCTGCGCGTTCGTTGATTACGACCGGGACGGAAAGCTGGATTTGATGGTCGCGAATTATGTGGATTTTGACTCGGCCACCGCCCTCGCGCCCGGGGAGCGGCCTTCCTGCATGTGGAAGGGCATTCCCGTGATGTGCGGGCCGCGGGGATTGCCCTGGTCAAAGAACATTTTGTATCGCAATCTCGGCAACGGCACGTTTGAGGATGTGACCAAGAAAGCCAAAATCGATCAGACCAACGGGCATTACGGCTTCAGCGTATCCACGCTCGACTACGATGACGACGGCTGGCCGGACATTTACGTTGCCTGCGACAGCACCGCTAGCATTCTCTACCACAACAATCGTGACGGCACCTTCACGGACGTGGCCGTCATTTCCGGGGCGGCTTTCAACGACGACGGGCGCGAGCAGGCCGGCATGGGCTCGACGGTTGCCGACTATGACGGCGACGGAAAGCTCGACCTTTTCAAAACCAATTTCTCAGACGACACCTCCACGCTTTACCACAACAACGGCGACGGCACCTTTGACGATAAGACGTTTCCCGCGGGCTTCGGCCTGAACACCCAGTATCTGGGCTGGGGCACGATGTTCCTCGACGTGGACAACGACGGCTGGCCGGATCTGTTACTGGCCAATGGCCACGTCTACCCGGAAGTCGACAGCCAGCATCTTGGCAGCAATTTTCGCGAGCCGAAGATTCTCTATCACAACAACGGCAACGGAACGTTTGCCGATATTTCGGCCGGCGCCGGCCCCGGGATCACGGCGGAAAGCTCATCGCGCGGGCTGGCGGTCGGCGACTTGTGGAACGATGGGCGCATGTCCGCGGTGATCAGCAACATGAATGCTCCTCCGATGCTGCTCGTCAACGAGGTGCGCAACGGGAACCACTGGATTGCTCTCGAAACCGCAGGCACGTCCTTTTCTTCCTCGGCTTCGCAAAAATGCAAGTCCAACCGCGATGGCATCGGAGCGAAGATCAGCGCAAAAGTCGGCGGGCGCATCCTTGTCGACGAGGTGCGCAGCGGCTCGAGCTACATTTCGAATAGTGATATGCGCGTGCACTTCGGATTGGGCGCGGCCAGCAGGGTGGACTGGGTCGAAGTGCGCTGGCTGAGCGGCTTCGTCGAACGCTTTGAAAATTTGCCCGTCGACTCGACGCACCTACTGCGCGAGGGCTCGGGCACTCCTGTGAACTCTCCATCGCACAAGCCGTAAGCACGCTCCCCCGGCGCATGACGGCAAGAGTTTGAAAGAATTATTGTGCCGGCGCTACCGCAACTCCCACATACCTATCCGCGCCGCCGTAATAAAACAGCCAGCGATCCTTCTGAGCGACCATGCCTTCGACAAAGACGACGTTGGGCACCTGGCCAACTCTTTCCCACTCTTTTTCCGGCGAGAAAATCGGGCGGTCAGAGCGATAAATGACCCTTCGCGGGTCGTGCAAATCGAAGATGGCCAGGCCCGTGCGATACACAAGTTTGTCGTCGGCGCCGTTATAAATCAGCACGATGCCTGCGTTCGTGAGAATCGGCGGCGGGCCGGGCTCGACCACCCGGGAGTCAAACTTGCCGGGACGCTTTGCCAGCACGGGTGTCCCGGTTGCCTCGCTCCAGTGAAGCAAGTCCGTAGACCACGATAAGCCCATCTGGTCGGTTTTGTCGGCGGCGGTTCCCAGCCAATACATCCAATACTTGCCGTCCATTTTCTCCGGGACGATTGCGCCGGACTTGGTCCAGCCCTTGTTCCAGTTTCCTTTATAGGCGGGCAGGATCACTCCTTTGCGCTCCCAGTGGATCAGGTCGCCGGACGTGGCCAGGCACAGCTGGGCGTCCTTTTTGTTGTAGCCGGTGTAGGTGAGGTAGTAGGTGTCGCCGAATTTCTGCAGGCGCGGATCTTCCACACCGCCGTCTTTCTCGTAGTCCGCTTCGGGAGCAAGAACCGGTTCCGGCCTGCGCGTGAAGTGAATCCCATCCCTACTCTCGGCGTAGCCCAAACGAGAAGTCCCCGCGGTGTCTTGCGCGCGGTACAGCATGATGAATTTTCCATTGTGAAGAACAACCGCCGGATTGAACGTGCCCGCGGATTCCCATGTCGTGCCCTGCGGGGAGAGGATGGGCCCGTCCGACGCGCGAGACCAAGAGCCGAAAGGGAGATTGACGGTTGCGGCCGAGTGTAGCGAGGCTAGCAACAACAGCGCTGCCCCAACTTTTCGTTTCATCGGCATCTCCGATGACCTCGACGCTTGTGAGCGGACTCAAACGAAACGGGCAGTGGCCGAACAGGTTAATCCCGCGCCGCAAGTCTAGCACCGACCTGCTTTGTCCTTCGCTGTATCTCGGGAAAAGGTTTATTCGTATCGCAGCGCCACCATCGGATCCACGTGCATCGCCTTCCTCGCCGGAATCCAGCAGGCTGCCAAGGCGACCGTCAGCAGCAAAACCGCCACGCCAACAAATGTCATCGGGTCGTGCGGACTGACTCCGTAGAGCAAACTCGACAAAAAACGGGTCAGCACGAGGGCGCCGGCAATGCC
>WNGD01002502.1_pt1 | contig 35491 bp, 16 predicted proteins | sample 5400671 | NCBI WGS metagenome assembly WNGD01 (sample SAMN13153369, study PRJNA577476) | soil metagenome | isolation source: 40 cm soil or saprolite under grassland replicate 2 | place: USA:California | collected 2016-06-15 | reverse complement strand
ACCCGTTGCCGCTCGCGACCGACGGTGGAAGATCGACCTCCCTCCGTCAGCGCAGTGGCGCCGCCCGAGCGGCCGTATTGCAGCAACGGGAACGCCGCGAGAGCCAGCCCTACGGCCACGAGGAGCACGAACGCGAACAGAAACACGCCGCCATCGAGCCGCAGGGTGTCGAGTCGGGGGACTCCCGGAGGCGCGAGCCGCGTGAGCCATCCAACGCTCCCGGAGCCCACGACGAGCGCGAGCGCCCCACCCCCGGTCGCGAGCAGCAGGCTTTCGGCGAGCGCGTAGCGCGCGATCGCCCCGCGCCCCGCGCCCAGCGCCGTGCGAATGGCGATCTCACGCCGCCGCCCTTCCGCCCGCACCAGAAAGAGGTTGGCCACGTTGGCGCAGGCGATCACCAACACCAGCCCCACGGCGCCGAACAGGATCCACAGATTCCGCGCGACGCTGCCCACCACGTACCGCTTGAGCGGATACGCGAGGGTGCGAAAGCCGTACTGCTTGAAGAAGCCTTCACTGTAAGCCTGAGGGAACGCGGCGGGCAGCTCCGGCGTGAGCCGCGCCAGCTCCGCCTCCGTCTCGAGAGCCGTGACCCCGGGCGCCAACCGTGCGATCGTCGGATAGACGTGATTATTGCCGAACGGACCCGCAGGGTTGAGGCGCATCGGGACCCAGACATCGGTGTGAGGTGCAACGGGGCTGCCGCGGTCTTGGGGGAGGTCCGTATTGGGCGCCAGCACGCCGATGATCTCGTACGGTTGCTCGTTCAGCCGCAGCGTTTGCCCGAGGACGCCGCGATCGCCGCCGAAGGCGCGCCGCCAGAACCCGTGCGAGAGGACGGCGCTGGGCGGCGCGCCCGGCACGTCGTCAGCATCGCCGAACAGCCTTCCGATGGCGGCCCGAGCCCCCAAAAGGCGAAGCATGCCGGCATTGGCGAACACCGCGACGGCGCGCTGCGGCTCCGCTCCGACGGCGACGTTGCTGCCCTCGGCCCGGTAGATCCCGATCTCGGCGAGCGACTTCGCGTGCTCGCGGAAGTAGAAGTACTGCGCGGTGGACATCTGCCACTCTTCGCCCGGTCCGACCCCCGGCACCTGGTTCTTCAGGCGTACCAGCCGGCTGGATTCGGGGTAAGGCAGCCCGTCCAGCACGACGCGTTTGAGCAGGGTGAAGACTGCGGTGCTCGCGCCCATGCCGAGCGCCAGGGTGAGCACGGCGGCGGTAGCGAAGCCGGGGCTTCGGAGGAGCCCGCGCAGCGCGTAGCGGAGGTCTTGGATCATTCGTACCTCAGCGCCACCATCGGATCGACCCGCGCCGCCCGGCGCGCGGGGAGATAACTCGCGATCAGCGAAACGACCGCGAGCAGGGCTACAACGCCCACGAACGTCGGGGGATCGCTCGCGCCGACCCCGTACAGCAGCGCCGCGAGCAGACGAGTGACTGCCAGGGCAATCAGGACGCCGAGTGCGATCCCCACTCCTGCGAGCCGGATCCCATCGCCCACCACCTGCGACACGACATCTCCGCGGCTCGCTCCGAGCGCCAGGCGGATCCCGAGTTCGCGCCGCCGCTGCCCCACCGAGTACGCCAGGAGCCCGTAGATGCCGATGGCCGCGAGAATCAACGCGGAAGCCGCGAAGCTGCCCAGGAGCCAGGTGTCGAGTTGCCGTGACTCGAGACCCGCAGTGACATCGAGCGTTGCTGCCGCCGCTCGGCCACCACTCAACGTCATCGGAATGTCCGGATCGACCTGACGGACGGTCCGGCTCAGCGTCGCGAGGAACGTCGCCGGAGTCACAGCTGTCCGGACGACGAGACTCATATGCCCCCAGACGTTCCGGGTGAATGGAACGTAGACCTGCGGCTCGGCCGGCGTGGCAAGGGCGAAGTGGTGGACATCGCCCACCACGCCCACGACGGTGCCGGGCATCGCCTCACCGAAATCGGGGCGTCCTTGCACCGCTTTGTGAAGCGTCAATGGACGACCGAGCGGATCGATCTCCTGGCCCGGCCAGAATGCCCGCACGAACGCTTCGTTCACTAACACGGCCGTGCCGGCGCCGAGGTCGGTCCCAGTGAATTCGCGCCCCCTGCGGACCGGGATCCGCAGCGTGCGGAAATAGCCCGGGGAAACGGTCATGAGCCACACCTGCGGATCGCGCACGGGGTCCGGGGCGCGCCCCGGGATCTCGACGGGAGAGGGGAGTCCACCTCCCGACAGGGGCGTGAAATTCGTGAGGGCTACACTCGTCACGCCCGGCAGCGTCCGCGTCGCGTCCTCGACCTGCGTGTAAAGCGCCGCGAGCCTCGCCGGGTCTTGCGCACGCAGCGGCGGCGGCGAGATGTAGAACGTCACGAGCCCTCGAGGGTCGAATCCTGGGTTCACCGCCCGCAACTGCCACAGGCTGCGGATCAAGAGCCCGGCCCCGACGACGAGGACCACAGCCAGGGCGATCTCGCTGATGACGAGCACGGCGCGAAGTCGCAGCCGGCGCGGCCCCATCCCGGCCCCCGCGCTGCCTTCCTTTAATGCTGTGGTGAGCTGGGGGCGCGCTGCTCGGAACGCAGGTATGAGTCCCGTGGCCACGGCAGTGAGGACCGTGGCAGCGACGGCGAACAGCAGGACCCAGCCGTCCACCTGCACCGTCGTGAGGCGGGGCAAGACCGCCGGCGCGGCACGCTTGAGCAACACGATCGCCCCGTATGCGGCGACGACCCCCAGCGCCCCTCCCCCGAGGGCGAGCACGACACTCTCGGTGAAGAGCTGTCTCACCACCCGCCCTCGTCCCGCCCCCAGGGCAGATCGGATAGCGAGCTCCCGGCCCCGCACCCCAGCCCGCGCCAGAGTCAGGTTGGCCACGTTGACGCACGCGATCAGTAGAACCAGCGCCACCGCACGGACGAGCACGAGCAGCTGGGGCGTTGCGTCACCGAGGATCTCGTCACGGAGCGGGAAGAATCGGACCGCCGTCCAGTCCGCATTGAAGCCAGGGTACGCGGCCGCCTCGCGCCGAGCGATGCCGTTCATGCCGGCCGTCGCCTGATCGAGCGTGACCCCCGGCTTGAGACGCCCGATGATACGGCAGTCAGCGTGGAACCCCCGTTGGGTGAGCACGCGGTCGGCGGCGGCGACCGTCGCGAGCGGCACGTACAGCTGCTCGCTGGCCCAGGGCGGATAGGCCTCGTCGTGGGGCAGGACGCCGACCACCGTGGACACGCCGCCGCTCAGGGACAGCGTCTTCCCGAGGATGTGCGGGTCTCCGCCGAACCGACCCTGCCACAGGTCGTACGAAAGCACCGCGACGTGCGCCCCCGCTCGCTCTTCGTCCGGCGTGAACAGCCGCCCCATGAGTGGCCGCTCGCCGAGGGTCGCAAAGAAGCCCGGCGAAACGACGGACAGAATGACGCTTTGGACGCCTTCGAGACCAACCAGCCGCTGCCCGCCTCCGCGGACGTACGCGAGGTCCACGAGCGCCGAACTCTGAGCCTGCCAGTCAAGGAACGTGGGGTATGACGGAGGTCGGAAGCCGCCCTGGCGGCTCTGCTCGCCCAGCATGAAGAGGCGATCCTGCTCGGCGAAGGGCAACGGGCGGAGCAGGACGCCGTTCACGACGCTGAAGATTGCGGTGTTGGATCCGATGGCGAGCGCCAGGGTCAGGATCGCGGCCGTGGCGAACGCGGGACTCTTGCGGAGGGTCCGCACCGCGTAGCGAAGGTCGGCGAGCAGGGTGTCCATCATTCGGACCGCAGGGCGACGGTGGGGTCGATCGCGACGGCACGACGCACGGGCAGGAGAGTCGCCACCAGCGATGCGAGCGTGAGCCCGATGGCCGCACCGGCGTACACGGCAGGGTCGAGGGGTGCCACACCAAAGAGAAACGCACGCACGCCTCGGGCGAGAACCGCCGCCGCCACCACCCCGAACGCCAAGCCGACGATGGTCACCCGCACGGTCTCGCCGAACACGAGGCGTGACACATGGGTTGCGGTCGCGCCAACGGCGATCCGTATCGCCAGCTCCCGGCCGCGCTGAGCGATGAGATACGCGAGCACGCTGTACACGCCGAACAGTGCGAGCGTGACGGCGATCGCGCCAAAGACGGTGAACAGACTCGCGCCGAGGCGCCAGGCCCGGAGTGCGCGGTCGAACAGGGAAACGGCGGGGCGCACCCGGATCGAGGGAGCATCCGGCAGGATCTCCTGAAGCACGCGTTGCGCCTCCCGCTCAACCCTTGTGGGATTGCCGTCGACACGGAGCGCCACGGATGTCAACGGGTACAGCTTTGCCAATTCTGCGGGCTCGCCCGGCGACCCGAGCGGCACGAACGCTTCGTACAGCGTCGTCGTGTCGCCCGGTGCCGTGTGGCGATCGTGGGATACGCCGATCACCTGAAGACAGGGCGACGTGGGGCGGCCGACCTTCACGCACTGCCCGATGGGAGCGTCGGCCGGCCAATGGTGGCGAGCGAAGCTGGCGCTGACGATTATGACGCGCGCGCTGCGATCCGCGGGCGTAAACCCCCGCCCCAGGACGATGGGCGTGCCCAGCGTTTCAAAGAATCCCGGCGTCACGGCGCTGACGCTGAAGGGCGCGACGTGCGGCAGTGAATCGCGGCCTGGCACCGAGTAGCCGTAGGTGATGAACCCCGGTCGCATGCCGGCATCGCTGAGCCCCATCGAACGCACGCCGGAGATGGCCATCAGCCGGTCGGTGACCGGATCGATCAGGGCGTGCGCGCGCTCGGGTGTGTATCCCGCGCCGGCCAAATCCAGATCGGAGACGAGCACGGAGTCGAGCGACATGCCGATGTCCAGCGCGCGCGCGTTACGCAAGCTCGTCGTGAACAACGCGGCGCCCACCACCAGCACCATGGCGAGTGCGAGCTGCGCCACCAGCAGCATGCGCCGCGCCCGGGCGTGAGGGATAGAAACGGAACGCGCGGCGTTCGCGATCTCTCCGATGAGACTGCCTCGCACCGCGCTGAGGGCGGGCCACACGCCGGAGGCGAGCGCAGTCACCGTCGTCACCCCAACGGCCAACGCGACCAACCGCACATCGAGCGGCGACGCCACAACGGCGAGGTCGGTGAGGATGAAGCGGCGAATCAGGCCGTCGGCCCAGCGCGAAGCGACGAACCCCAGTACGCCGCCGGCGAGCGCGAGCATCCCGCTCTCCAGGAACAGCTCACCGAACAGCTGGACGCGCGAAGCGCCCAGGGCGGCGCGAACGGCGATCTCGCGTCGGTTGTGGACGCCTCGGGCAAGCATCAGCCCGCCGACGTTGGCGCAGGCGATGAGGAGTACGGCGGTCGCTACGCCCAAGAGCCACAGCGTGATGGGGATGCTGCCCGTCGCCAGCTCGCGACGCAGCTGCATGACGGGGTGTACATCGGCCGGCTGGCCACCCAGCATGGCGATCTGCCAGCTCGGAACCGGGCTGGCCGCGGCAGATGGATTGCCGCGTTGGTAGACGACCTTCGCCTCCGCCTGTGCCTGAGGAATCGTCACCCCAGGTGCGAGTCTCGCCACGACGCGCACCCACGAATAGTCTCGGCTCGTCAATGCAGCGGGCCCCGCGTCGAACTTCGTCGTGGTGATCGGAACGAAGAGATCGACGTCCGTGAGCGCGACGCCGGTGAACCCCTCCGGTGCGACGCCGATGATCGTGTACACGTTACCGGCCACATGCAGCGTGCGTCCCACGACGTCCCGCGCACCAGCGAATTGACGGCGCCACAGTCCGTACCCGAGCACCGCGCGGTGCGGCCCGCCGGGGCGATCCTCGGCACTGGTGTAGAAGCGACCGACCGCTGGTTGCACGCCGAGCACCGGAAAGAGCGATGCCGACGCGAGCATCTGCTGCACCGTCACGACCCGGTCAGGATCGGTGATCGCGTACGGGCGCGGGGGAGCCCACCAGCCGGCGACTCCGCTGAACGAGCGCGTCTGGTCGCGCAGATCGACGTAGTCGGGATAGGTGCGCACCCGGATGTCGACCAGGCGGTCGACGTCCCGGACGTGCGCGGGCGGCCGGAACAGCAGCGAGTCCACGAGGCCGAGCATCGTGACGTCGGTGCCAATCCCCAAAGCAAGGGAGAGGACGACGGCGAGCGCGAACCTGGGACTGCGGGCGAGCGTGCGGAGCGCATAGCGGAGATCACTCATATCTCAACGCCACCATCGGATCGACCTGGGTCGCGCGGCGGGCCGGAAGGTAGCACCCGAGCGCGGCGACACCCACGAGCGCGAGCGGTCCCAGCGCGAACACGGACAGGTCGTGCGGGCTCACGGTGTACAGCAAGTGCGCCAGCACTCTCGTCGCCGCCCACGCGCCCGCGACGCCGAGGCCGACTCCGGTTAGGGCCTGTCGCAACCCGGACGTCATCACCAGGCGCAGCACGTCCAGTCGTGCAGCCCCGAGGGCGATTCGCACGCCGATCTCACGGGCACGCCGAGTGACGGTGTAGGCCATGAGTCCGTAGATTCCGATGCTCGCGAGCGTGACCGCGAGCGCGCCGAACACGCCTAGGAGCAGCGTGCGCCGCCGGTCGGGCGCGATCGATCCCGCGACGACGTCCGTCATGGTGCGCACGCGGTGCAGAGCGACATCGGGATCTTGCTGCGCCACGGCCCGCTGCACGGCGTCCACCAGCGCCGAGGGGGCCAGCCCGGCGCGAACGGCCAGCGTCATGAATCGGGAGCCTTCCTGCTCGAGGGGGAGGTACACCTGCATCCCAGGTCTGTCCTTGAGCCGGCTGCGCACGTCGTGCACGACTCCCACGATCGTCCGCGGAACCGAGTCGAACGGCATGCGAAACCGTGCTGAGAGCGGGCTGCTACCGGTCCAGAGACGCTTTGCCATCGTTTCGTTGATAACGGCTACGGGCGGTGCTCGACTGTCGTCAGCGTCCGCGAAGTCCCGGCCGGCGACGAGCAGAATTCCCATCGCCCGGAAGTACCCGGGCGTTGCGATCAGGTATTCGGCCCAGGGTCTGTCGTTGGGATTCGCCCCAGACGGTTGCCTCCCCTCGATGGTGAACGAGAGGCTGATCGAGCTCTCACCGCCGAGCGGCAGGGCGTTGACGGCACCCGCGGCGCGGACACCCGGGACGGCACGGATGCCGGCCATCACGTCTCGGAAGAAAGCGGCCAGCTGGGTACGGCCACGATAGCGGGCGCTGGGCAGCGAGATGTTTGCCGTCAGCAATCGCTCAGCCTCGATTCCGGTGTCCGTCACCTGGAGACGCGAGAGGCTCTTCAGCATCAGTCCGGCGCCGACGAGCAACACCGTGGCGAGGGCGGTCTCGACCACGACAATCGCGCTCCGCAGGCGACCTTTCGACTCTCGGGTCGCTGTGTATCCACCGCTGCTCAGGCAAGACCGGAGTTCCGTGCGGGCGGCCCCGAGCGCCGGTGCCAGGCCGAACAGTAGGGTAGCCACGCAGGAGACGACCAGCGTGAACACGAGCACGCGCTCGTCCAGGTGTACCGGGCTGACGTCCGTCAGTGCCGGCGGGACGAGCGGCCTGAGGGCGGTCAGCACCCAGTTGGCCAGCAGCACTCCCGCCACTCCGCCCGCGACGGAGACCAAGGCGCTCTCGGTGAGGACTTGCCGCACGATTCGACCGCGGCTCCCACCGAGCGCCGCCCGCAGCGCGATCTCGCGACGGCGGGTGGCGGCGCGCGCGAGCGCGAGGCTCGCCACATTGGCGGACGCGATCAGCAGCACGCAGACGACGGCCCCCATCAACACGAGCAGGCCGACGCGCGCGTCACCCACGAGATGGCTCCGGAGGGGAACGACCGAAACCGGCGGTGGCTGGTACCCGGAGGCATCGTTGGTCAAGTAACGGCGCCCCACCGCTGCCACCCGCGCCTGCGCCGCCTCCAGGGTCACACCGGCACGCAGGCGGGCGACGATGGTTTCGTCCACCACATTGCGGAACATGTCACCGTAGCGCAGGAAGTCGAACGGGATCGTGAGCGGCAGCCACAAGTCGGCGCCCTGCGGGAAGGAAAATCCACGTGGCATCACGCCCACCACCACGTAGGGGCGCTCGTTCAAGGTCACCGTCTTCCCCACGATGGCGGAGTCGCCGCCCAGGGTCCCGCGCCACAAGCCGTCGCTGAGAATCGCGACATCCGCCGCGGGCGGTTGTTCCTCGGCGGTGATGTATAGCCTGCCGAGGGCCGGGCGGGCGCCCAGCGTCGCAAAGAAGTTTGGCGTCACCCGCGCACCGCGCACGCGCGACGCTCCGGCGCCCGCGGCGAGGTCGACGCCGCCGGGGAGGTAATCAGCCACCTGCTCGAACACGTCCTGCTGATCGCGGAAATCCTCGATGTCCGGAGTGACTTTGGGGGAGGTGTCTCGGAAGAGCCGGGAACCCGTGTGCTCCAGCACCACCAAGCGCTCGTGGCCGGGGAACGGCAGCGGCCGCAGCAGCGCGGCATCCACTACGCTGAAGATCGCGCTGTTCGCGCCGATGCCGAGCGCCAGAGTGAGGACCGCCGCGGCCGTGAAGCCGGGGCTGTTCGCCAGCGTGCGGAGAGCGTAGCGGAGATCACTCATATCTCAACGCCACCATCGGATCGACCTGGGTCGCGCGGCGGGCCGGAAGCCACGTGGCCATGAGCGTCACACCCATGAGAACCCCCGCCGCCAGGAGCAGTACGCCGGGATCGTTCGGCGCGACCTGGAAGAGGTACGACCGCAGCACCCGGGTGGACCCGAGGGCTCCAGCGATCCCGAACACGACCCCGGAGGCCGTGAGCAGGACGCCCCGAGCCACCACCAGCTCGAGCACCCCGCGCCGGCTCGCGCCGAGTGCCATGCGGAGCCCGATCTCGCGCGTGCGGCGCGTCACAGTGTACGATGCTAGCCCGTACATTCCCGCAGCCGCGAGCGCGAGCGCCGCGGCCGCGAAGGCGCCGACCAGCCACGCGTACAGCCGGTCGCGCGAGAGGGAGTCGGCCATGAGCGTGGTGAAGGAGACCACCGCGTCGAGCGGCACGTCCGCATCCACCGATTGCACGGCGCGGCGTACGTCGGCGACCAGACGATCGGGATCGCCGGCCACTCGGACGATGACCTTGAGGTACGGTGGCGGACTGTCGCCGAGCGGCTCGTAGATGTGCGGTGGCGGCGCGGCGTGCAACGACTCCTGACGCGTATCCCCTACGATCCCGACGATGGTTCGGGGCGCCCTTCCTCCGAACCGAATGATCCGTCCCAATGGATCCACCCCCGGGAAGTAGGCATGCGCCGCCGCCTCGTCCACCAGAACCCCGTCACGCTCGCCCAGGCTGTCTCCCCGGAGCAGCGGGATCCGGAGCACGCGGAAGTACTCCGGGTCGGCAGCGGTGACCCACGCCCAGGGCCGGTCCCGCCGCTCCGGGACGGCGGGCACCGAGACTGAGCTAACCTCCCCGCCCGTGAGTGGAGTCCCAGTCGCCGCCGCAGCAACCGTCACCCCCGGCAGCGCGCGGACGCGCTCGAGCGCCTGAGTCACCCAGGCGCGCCGCGCACCGCCGGCGGCGTAGCGGACCCCGGGAAGCCGCAGCTCGGCCGTCACGACGTTCGCGGCGTCGAATCCCGGGTCAACATGCACCAGCCGCACGAAGCTGCGCAGCAGCAACCCGGCGCCGGCGAGCAGCACCAGGGTGAGTGCCACCTGGGCGATCATGAGCGCGTCGGTGGAGCGGCTCCGCCAGGCGTGACCGGCGCCAACTGTCGCGCCCTTCAAAGCGTCCGCGGGCGGACGTGCGCCCGCTCGCAGGGCGGGCAGGAGCCCTGCGAGTACTCCCGCGAAAACGCTTAACCCGAACGCCGCCGCGAGCACGGGCGGGTTCACCCGTACGTCGGTGATTCTGGGCAGCTCCGAGCCCGCGAGCACCACCAGGGCGGGAACGCTCCAGAGCGCGAGCAGTACGCCGAGCGCGCCCCCGGCGAGCGCCACGACCACCGACTCCGCGAGCACGTGCCGCAGCAGGCGGCGTCGCCCCGCGCCCAGAGCGACGCGGACTGCCATCTCCCGCTCGCGCGCCGTGGCGCGCGCGAGGAGCAAGTTCGAGACATTGGCGCACGCTACGAGCAGCACCAGGGCCACCGCACCGAACATGATCCAGAGCGGAATGCGCACGTCGCGTGTGAGCCAGCCGACGAGGGGTGTCGCCACCGGAAGCAGGTCGCTGAGGTCGGGCTCGCTCGACCAGGCGTGGCGCGTCACTTGGTCGAGCTCGGCTCGCGCGCCGGTCAGGGTGGCGTCGGTCCGGAGCCGCCCGACCACCCAGAAGCCGAAGTCGCGCGCGTGTTGCTGGCCAGCCGGGCCGGAGAGGGCAGCGCCGAGATTGCGCCAAAGTGAAGCGTCGGGCGGATAGTGGAAGCCGCCCGGCATGACGCCGACGATCGTGTAGCTCGTGGTATCCAGGGTGATGCTGCGGCCCAGCACGTGGGGATCTCCGCCGAACCTGGACATCCAGAAGTCATGACACAGCACCGCGACAGGGGAGCTACCGGGCCGATCTTCGTCCGGGATGAACGCTCGTCCCAAGAGCGGCCGGGCGCCCAGGAGCGGGAAAAAGGTCGCGGTGACATCCCAGGCCGTCACCCGTTCGGCAGAGCCGAGCCCGGTGAGTACGGCGTCGTCACCGATGTAGGCGGCAGTCGCGTCGAAGGATCGCACCGTCCGCCAGACGCGATAGGCGACGAACGGCGAGGTGCCTCCCGTCGAGCCCTGGGCTCGGTACTCCTGTCGCGTGAGCTTGATGTCCACCAGGCGGTCCGCGCTCGGAAAAGGAAGGGACCGCAACAGTACCGCCTGTACGACGCTGTAGACACTCGTGGTGGCGCCGATGCCGACCGCAAGCGTGAGCACCGCCACGGCCGTAAACCCGGGGCTCTTGGCGAGCGTGCGGACTGCGTAGCGGAGGTCATTCATGTCGCAACGCCACCATCGGATCGACCCGCGTCGCCCGCCGGGCGGGGAGGTAGCTCGCCAACAGCGCGACCGCGACGAGCAGCAGTGCGGTAAGGGCGAAGCTCAAGGGATCGAAGGGACCCACCCCGTACAGCTGCGAGCGAAGCACCCGTGTGAAGCCGGCGGCACCGAGCACTCCCAGGGCCAGACCAGCCGCCGTGAGTCCGAGGCCCCGACCGACCACCAGCCGGAGCACATCCCGTTGCTCGGCGCCGAGCGCGACGCGCACCCCGATCTCGCGCGTCCGCTGCGCGACGGCGTAGGCTACCACGCCATAGACACCTATGGCGGCGAGCAGCAGCGCTATACTCGCGAACAGAGTGAACATCGTGCCGTACAGCCGCCGGTCCCAGATCGAGCGATCCACCAGCGCCTGCATCGACATCACGTTCGTCAACGGGACTGTGGGATCGAGCTGTCGTAACTCCGCGCGGACCAGCGGGACGACGCTGATCGGATCCCCCGGCGTACGCACGACAAACGACATGTCAGACCAGGGGTACCGCGCGGCGTACGGGACGTAGACCTGGTCCTGCACGGCGCCGCCTAGACTGCCCTGTTTGATGTCGCGGGTCACGCCGACGATGGACAGCCACCGCGCCGACCCGTCCCGCCCGTAGCGAATGCGACGGCCGAGCGCGCTCTCCCGCGGCCAATAATGACGCGCCATCGTCTCGTTGACGATGACGACGGGATCCCCGCGCTCATCCTCCGTCTCCGTGAACCCGCGCCCTTCCCGCAACGGGAGGCCGAGCGCGCGGAAGTAGTGCCCCGCCACCGACGTGATGAACGTGACGCGAGAGGAGTCGCCCTGTCCCTCGATCTGGGCGCTCTCCCAGTTGATCCCGCCCAGCGGCGCGAGATTGACCGCTCCGGCTGCCGCGACGCCCGGCAAGGCCTCGACTCGGCGCGCGAGCTCGTTCAAGAACACGCCCCGGGCGCGGGGGGATTCGTAGCGCGCGCCGCCGAGCGGAACCCGCGCGATGACTGCGTGCGCCGCATCAAACCCCGGATCGACGCGCGAGAGCAAGACGACGGTGCGGATCAGCAGGCCGGCCCCGGCCAGCAACACCATGGTGAGGGCTACCTCGGCAACCACGAAGGCGCTCCAGATGCGACTGGCTCGCGCGCCCACGCTGGACGACCTGCCGCCCTCCTGGAGCATGCCCCGCAAGTCGGGCCGCGCGCTCCGCAGCGCCGGAAGCGCGCCAACGGCCAACCCTGTCGCGAGGGAGACGACGGCGGTGAACAGCAGGCCAGCTCTATCGAACGAGAATGCCAGCCAGTAGGGCAGCTCGCGATGTGCTTGGACCGTGACGCGAAACAGGTCCAGGCCCCAGAGTGCGACCAGTAGACCGAGCGCGCCACCGCCCGCGGCGACGAGCGCACTCTCGGTGAGAAGCTGTCGCACCAGACGCACGTGGGAAGCGCCCAGCGTTGCTCGGATTCCCATCTCATGACGTCGGGCGGTGGCCCGGGCCAGGAGCAGGTTGACCAGGTTGGCGCAGGCGATGAGCAGGACCAGGCCCACAGCACCCAGCATGATACTGAAAGTGGTGCGGATATCGTCCAGGTCGTCGAAGGACAGCCGGCGCAGCGTAGCGAGCGACGCGCTCACACCCGCGTTCGACTTGGGATACTGCTGGGCGAGCCGCTGGCTGACCGTACCGAGGCGCGCGTTCGCCTGGGCGACCGTGACGCCAGCCCGTAAATGCACGATGCCGTTCACCCAGTTGTTGCCTCGTCCGGCACGTAGGTCGAAGAGTCGCGGCATCCAGAACTCCGCTCGAAACGGAAATCCGAAACCGGGCGGCATCACCCCGATTACCGTGTAGGGCACTCCCTCCATCCGGACCTGTTGATTGAGCACGTGGGGGTCCGCCCCGAAATGCCGCCGCCACAGCGCGTCGCTCAGAATGACGACGTGATCCCGGCCAGGGACTGTGTCGTCCCCGAAAAACGATCGACCGATGGCCGGCCTGACGCCGAGCAGCTCGAAGGTTCCAACGCTGATCCCGTTGCCCCACACGCGCTCCGGTTGATCCGCCGAGTTCAGGTTCACCGCCGCACCTGCGATGAGCGCGACGCCCTGAAACACGCTCGTGTCGGCCGTCCAATCGACCAGGCTGGGTGGGTCGACGTAGAGTTGCCCGCGGTCCGAGGGGCTGAAATGCTTGACGATCAGCGCGAGGCGCTCCGGCTCCGCGAACGGCAGGGGACGGTAGAACAGGGCGTTGATGATCGAAAAGACGGCGGCATTGGCCCCGATGCCGATCGCCAGTGTAAGGACGGCAACCGTCGTGAAGCCGGGGCTCCTGCGCAGCGAGCGCGCGGCGTAGCGGAGGTCGGCGAGCACAGAGTCTGTCATTACTCCACCCGCAGGGCGGCCAGCGGATCCAATCGCGCGGCCCTGCGCGCAGGGACGAGCGCGGCCACGATCGCGCACGCCGTCAACACCACCAGTGCCGTCCCGATCGCGATCGGATCGGCGGGATGCACGTCGTGTAACTGACTGCGGAGTAGCTGAGTGGCTGCCAGCGCGACCGGCGCGCCGACGAGGACGCCGATCAGCATCAGCTTCAGCGCGTCCCCGAGCACCATGCGCACGACGTCTTGCTGCTGAGCGCCCAGCGCGACGCGCAGTCCGATCTCGTTCGTGCGACGCGTGACCGCGTACGTCAACACGCCGTACAGTCCGACCCCGGCCAGGAGCAACGCCAGCGCTCCGAACCCGGTCGCGAGCCGCGCCACGAGGCGCTCCTGCCCAATGGAAGCTCGCATCAGCGAGGCCAACGTCTCGATGTCGTCGCCCGTCAGGGCGGCATCCGTCGCGGTAATCGCCCGGCGCACGTCGGCAATCAGCTTCACCGGATCACCGGCCGCCCGAATGGCGAGGTTCAGCGTCCCCGGCTCGCTGCCCAGCGGATACTGTAAGTACGGCCGATAGAAGCGGCGCGGCGGCGCGGCGGTGAGCTCGTGGTCGCGCATGTCGCCCACGACCCCGACGATCGACAGGCTGACGGAATCATTGAGCACGATGGTCTTGCCGATCGCGCTCTGCCCGGGAAAGTAGAACCGCGCCATCGCGGCGTTCACCAGGGCGACGCGCGGTGACCGCTGATCGTCCGTGGCCGAGAACTCACGTCCCTGCAACAGACGCGCGCCGATCGCATGGACATACCCAGGACCGATATCGTCGTACGCGGCCTCCGTGTCGGCACGGGACCGCGCCGTGAAGCCGGGGATCTGGAACGAGTTGCCATTTTCCGTGCCGCTGAAAATGCCGTTCTCGGAATACGTCACGCCGGTGACGCCTCGCACGCGCGACACGCGATCGGTCAGGTCCCGGATCAACGTGCGCAAGCGCTCGCCGCGATAACCACGGTCCAGCGCGTCCACGCCGACCATGAGGAGATGATCGCGGTCCAGTCCGACGTCGGCGTGCTCGATGCCCCGAAGACTGCGCACCAGGAGGCCCGCGCCCACCAGCAGCACGAGCGACACGGCGACCTGCGCCGCGATGAGCAGTCGTCCGCTTGCCAGCCGGCTGCGTCCGAAAGCGCCTACTACGGAACGCCCTTGCGCCCGCAGCGACGTCGCGAGGTTCACGCGCGCGGCGCGCAGCGCGGGGACGAGCCCAAAGATGCCGACCGCCACGAGCGAGATGACGCCCGTGAACGCGAGTACCGGAACGTTGAGACGCAGGTCGAGCGGAATCACCGCTGCGCCATCCGCGGCGAGCCTCAGGAGCAGTTGGCTCCCCCACCAGGACACCAGCAGCCCCGCCAGGGCGCTGAGCAGCGCGAGCAGCGCGCACTCCGTGAGCAGCTGCCGCACGATGCGCGAGCGTCCCGCGCCGATCGCAAGCCGGATGCCCATCTCGCGACCGCGCGCCACGGCGCGAGCGAGCAGCAGGTTGGCGACGTTGGCGCAGATGATGAGCAGCAGCAGGCCGACACCGGCCATGAGCGTGTACAGCGCCACCGAGTACGTCTCACGGACGCGAGAAAACCCCTTCGCGCCCCACGACACGAAGATCGGCAACTCCCGCAACACGCCGGCAGGAGCATCCTTGGTGGCGTTGTCCGCCAGCGCCTGGTGGATGAGCGTCGCGAATCCGGCCTTCGCCTGATCGAGGGTGACACCGGGTCTCAGGCGGCCGAGCAGTAGCAGGAAACTGGACGAGCGGTCGTCCAACATCTTCTGGTTCGGCATGAGGACGTGCTGCATCGTCAGCGGAATCCACACGTCGATGGTCGTGCCGACGATTTCGCCGGCGTAGCCGCGCGCCGCGACGCCGATGATCGTGAAGCCCGCGCCGTTGATCGTGATGGTTTGGCCGACGGCGCGGGGATCCCGCCCGAAGCGCCGCGTCCAGTATCCATCGCTGATGACGACCGCCGGCGCCCCGCCGATCGAGGCGTCCTCGCTGCCGTCGAAGGTCCGTCCGATCGCGGCGTCGACGCCGAGCACGCGGAAGTAATTCCCCGAGACGAAGCGCGCGCGTGGCGGCAGTGGCTCGCTACCAGCTGGTCCGATGGCGACGTGCAGTCGGCCGGGGCGTCCTGACGCCACGAGACCGGAGACCAGCGTGTTGCGGTCGCGTAAATCGCGGTACAGCGGGTAGGAGAAGAGGTCGGTTCGTGGCGAGCCCTGCGACAGCGAGCCGACGCGCGCCGTGTTGCCGAGCGCGATCAACCGCTCCGGGTGTCGCACCGGGATATGGCGCAGGATCACTGCGTCGATCAGCGTGAAGATCGCCGTATTGGCGCCGACGCCGAGGGCGAGCGTGAGCACCACAACCGTGGTGAACGCCGGATTGCGAAGCAGTACGCGGAGCGCGTAGCGGAGGTCTTGGAGCAGGGTGTCCGTCATTCGTACCTCAGAGCCACCATCGGATCGACCTTGGTCGCCCGCCGCGCCGGGAGGTAACTCGCCAGCAACGCGGCCCCGCCCAGCACACATGCCACCAGTGCGAACGTCATCGGGTCGGTGGGGCTCACCTCGAACAACAGGCTGCGCAGGGATCGCGTCAGCACAAGCGCCAGGCCTGCGCCGGCGAGCACCCCCACGACGGCAAGCACCGCTCCCTCACGGATCACGGTCCAGAGAACGTCCCACGTTTGCGCGCCTAACGCCCTGCGCACCGCCAGCTCCCGAGTACGGCGCTGGGTGGTGTACGCCATGACACCGTACGTCCCGATCGCGCCGAGCAGGAGAGCCAGCGTGCCGAACGCGACAAGCAGCCCGGCGGCGAAGCGCGGCTGGGCGACCGAGTCCGCGAGCCGCTCGGTCATGGTGCGTTCGTCGCTGACGGCGACGTCGGGAGCGACCTCGCGCACCGCCGCACGAATCGCGCCGAGCGCGGCCGCAGGGTCGGCCGCGGTCCGCGCCTTGCCGTGCCCACCACGCCGACGATGGTGAGCCACCCGGGCCAGGGGTAGCGGATCCGGCCGCCGATTGGATCTCTGCCTTTCCAATAGCGCTGCGCGGCGGTCTCGTCGATGAGTGCCACCCGCGGGGCCTTCGCCTGGTCCGCGTCGCTCAAGGCGCGGCCCCTGAGGACGGGGATACCCAGGGTGCGGAAGAAGCCCGGCGTCACCTTTCGGCCGTTCATCGTCTCGAGCTCATTGGGGTTCGTGGTGTAGCCGTCCACCCACATCGCGCCGAACTCGTTGGTCTTCTCGAACGGGGCCTGACTCGTGATCGCGGAGTTCGTGATTGCGGGTGAGCCACTCAGCCGTTCCACCAGTTGCCGGTAGAACGCCCGTTGCCGTTCCTCGGTGGCCGCGGATGGCGCGGTGAACCCGGGGTCGGACCAGCGGGCCTTGGGGGGAGTAATGCGTGCAGTCACCAGGTGCTCGATGCGGAAGCCGGGGTCCACCGCGAGGATGCGGGCGAAGCTCTTGAGCAACAGCCCCGCTCCCACGGCCAGAACCACACCGAGCGCGATCTCCGCCGACACGAGCGCGCCCGCCAGCCGGCGCTGGCGCGGGCCGCTGCCGCCTCGGCTCGTCCCTTCACCCAACGACACCACGAGGTCCGGCCGCGACAAGCGCAGCGCCGGCACCAGCCCGAACACGAGGCCCACGCCGAGCGCCAGGACCGCAGTGAAGGCGAGCACCGCTCCGTTCACGAAGACGTCGCCCAACCGGGGCGTGTCCGGTGGCAGCAAACCGACCAGCGCGCGCACGCCGCCGAACGCGAGCGCGAGCCCCGCGAGTCCTCCGGCGGCAGCCAAGAGCACGCATTCCGTCACGAGCTGGCGGATCAGGCGAGAGCGACCCGCGCCCAACGCGGCGCGCAGCGACAGCTCGCGCTCACGGGCGGCGCCGCGCGCGACCAACAGATTGGCGACGTTGGCGCACGCGATCACGAGCACCATCCCCACGGCGCCGAGTAGCACGAGCAGCAGACGGCGGGTACCGCCCTCCACGACGCGCTGATCCAGCGGGATGACGTCCAGACCGTTGAAGTAGTAGCGCTCCGAGGGTCTCCATACCGGATTCTCGATCCGCAGCCGCTCAGCGATGGCCCGCACATCGGCGCGAGCCTGCTCGCGCGTCATGCGCGGGCGCAGCCGGCCCACCATGTAGTAGCCGCCCGATCCCCAAAACTCCCCGGACTTGCTCCGATCCAGGCGCACGGGCACCCACAGCTCGGTCTCGCGGCGCGGGAACCAGAACCCCGGCGGCATCACGCCGATCACCGTACGCTGGATGCCGTCCAGGTCCAGCGTCCGGCCAATGATGGAGCGGTCGGCACCGAACCGCGCGCGCCACAGCCCGTCGCTCAGCAGCACGACCGCGTCGCTGCCGGGCAGGTCCTCGCCGGCGGCGAAGGCCCGGCCGAGCGCAGGGCTCACGCCCAACACGCGGAACAGTTCGGCGCTGGCAAGGGCGCCGGCCAGGCGCGCGGGCTCGCCGGTCCCGCTCAACCCGACCCCCACACGGTCCATGTACGCGGCGACGCTCTGGAGCGTGCGGTTGCGATCGCGCACGCCGACGAACTCGGCGAGCGAGCGGCCACCCCATACGCTGACCAGCCACGACGGGTCGGCGTACGGCAGCGGCCTGAGCAGCACGCCGTAGACCACACTGAAGATTGCCGTATTTGCCCCGATGCCGAGCGCCAGCGTGAGCGCCGCCACGGTCGTGAAGCCGGGGCTCCTGACGAGCTGGCGCAACGCGTAACGGAGGTCTTGGAGCATGCGAGGGTCAGGGCCTATTCATACCGCAGCGCCATCATCGGATCGACCTGTGCCGCGCGGCGCGAGGGCACAACGCTCGCCGCCACGGTCACGCCGAGCAGCAGCAGCGCCACAAACCCGAACACCAGCGGATCGTGCGGCGACTCCTCGAACAGCAGCGGCCCGAGCCATTGACCGCCGGCGAGCGCGATCACAACGCCGATCACGATCCCGGCGGTGCCCAGCTTGAGGCCGTCACTGACCACCAGTCGCACCAGATCGCCCCGCTGCGCGCCGAGGGCCGCGCGCACGCCCAGCTCCTGCACCCGCTGCGCCACGTTGTACGCCATCACGCTGTACAGGCCGATCGCGGCGAGCGCGAGCGCCAGCGCGCCGAAGGCGAGGAACATCGTCGCGCCCAGCTCCCACGAGCGCGTCTCGCGGGCGAGGATCTCGCGTAACGGCGTGACCGTGACGTATGAGACACCCGGCATGAGCTGTTGCAGGCCGCGCCGCACCGTCCCGGCGGAGCGCGCGCCGTCCCCACGAACGCGCACGAAGAGCCCGGCCTTCTCCGGGTGCCATTGCGCCGCCGCCAGGTAGTAGAACATCCTCGGATCGGCGCCGAGCTGTTGCGACTTAATGTTCTCGGCGACGCCGACGACGTAGCTGCACGGCACGGTGTCCGCGCCCACCTTGACGCACTGCCCGATTGCCTCCTGTGCGGGCCAGAGCGTCTTAGCCATCGCGTCGCTCACCACCATCACGCGCGGCGCGGCCTGCACGTCCTGAGCGGAGATGCCGCGACCGCGCAGGATGCGCGTCCCCATGGTGGCGAAGTATTCCGGCGATACTGCATTGAGCTCGAACTCCCCCAGGCGGCTGACTGAGTCGATGCCGGGGACGTAAAGCCCGACGCTCCAGGAGCTCCAGAACGGCACCGAGACCGTGCGCGAAGCCTGCTCGACCCCCGGGGTCGCCTGCGCCGTGGCCAGCAGCTCGCGTCGCAAGGAAACGTGTTGCGCGCTGTCGAGATGAACGCCGCGCATGTTCAGGTCCACGAACAGGACCGGGTCGACGTCGTAACCGAGCGGGACCACGCGCACGTGACGCAGGCTGCGCACGAACAAGCCCGCCCCGACGAGCAGCACGACCGACAGGGCGCCTTGCACGACGAGCAAACCCACACGCGTGCGCGAGCGACGGTAGGTGCCCTCGCGGGCACCCGCCTTGAGATCCCCCGCGAGGTCGAGGCGCAGCGCCTGCACACCGGGGGCGAGCCCGGTGAGGAGGCCGGTGAAGAGGGCCGCCGCGCCCGCGAACACCACCGTGCGGGCGTCGCCCATCACGCTCACGTCCGCGGAATTGGGCAGGAATCCGGCGCGCAACACCGCACCGCCCCACTCGGCCACGAGCAGAGCCGCCACGCCGCCGCACGCCGCCAGCAGCACGCTTTCGGTGACGAGCTGCGACAGCAGCCGCGCCCGACTCACGCCGAGCGCCAGCCGGACCGCGATCTCGCGCCGGCGCTTGAGCGCGCGCGCCAGCAGCAGGTTCGCCACGTTGGCGGCCGCGATGAGCAGCACGATCACCGCGACGCCGCTGATCCACGTCGCGACCTTCGCGAAGCTCGACTCGTTGGGGCCGCGCTCGCTCAAGACCGAAGCGACGATCCCGCGCGGCCGGGCAACGTCGGCTGGGGTCGTCCCCGTCGGGCTTTCCGCCCACTGGGCGGCGTAGCTGCGGCGGTACGCCTCGGTGAGATCGGCCGTCGCGCCGGCCAGGCTCACGCCCGGCTTGCGCTGCACGAGCATCGACGACCAGGTCCAGTGGTAGGTGGTCCACCACCTGTCGCCCCGCAGATTGACGCTCTCGGCGTTCGCGTGACTTGCAATGGGGATGAACGCCGCCGGCGGCTGGTTGGGCCACAGACCCACGAAGCCCCGGGGCGCGACGCCGATGATGGTGTAGAGCGTCGGACCGATCTGCAGCGTCGATCCGATGGCGTCGCGACGCCCGCCGTAGCGCGTTTGCCAGAATCCGTAGCCGAGCACCGCAACCGCGGTCCCCGTGGGCGGTGCGTCCTCGGCGGCGGTGAAGTAGCGCCCCAGCACCGGCGGGGCGTCGAAGAATCCGAAGAAGCCGGCGCTCACGATGCCGACGCGCATCTCGCGCACGTCGGCGTCGCGCCCGATGGCGAGATCCTGCTCGGTGAATGCCGCGGTGCGTGCGAATGAGGTCGTCCAGTTCGTGAGGTCCACGTACCGGGCGTACTGCACGCCGCCGTCGGTGAACTCAGTGCCGCGGTAGAACCGCGCGAGGTAGACGCGGTGGGTGGCGCCGGGATCGCGCAGATACGTCGGGGGCCGAAACAGCATCCGGTCCACGATGGAGAACATCGCCACGTTGGCGCCGATGCCGAGTGCCAGCGTGAGCACGACGCCGAGCGTGAAGCCGGGGCTCTTCGCCAAGGTGCGAAGGGCGTAGCGGAGGTCGGCGAGGAGGGCATCCATCATTCGTACCGCAAAGCCACCATCGGATCGACCTTCGTCGCCCGCCGCGCCGGGAGGTAGCTCGCCACTGCCGCGACCGCGCCGAGGATCACGATCACAACGGAGAGCACCAGCGGGTCGTGTGGCGTGACGCCGTACAGCAACGAGGCAATCGCACGACCCGCCGCCAGCGCACCCACAACTCCCAACACGACACCCGATACCGTGACACGCAGCGCCTGTCCCATGACAAGCTCGAGGATTTCACGCCGCCCAGCTCCGAGCGCGATCCGAATGCCCATCTCCTGGATGCGCTGCGACACCAGGTAGCTCAGAACGCCATATAAGCCGATCGCTGCGAGCAGCAAGCCCAGCGCCCCGAAGAGGCTCAGAAATGCAGACCCCACGCGCCAGTGACGCAACTGCGACGCGAACATGCGCGGCATTGGGTCGATCGTCGGATAGGGAAGCTCGGCAGACGTCGCCTGAATCTCCCGACGCACCGGCCCAAGCAGATCGTCGGCGTCACGGCCCGTGCGCACGAGCAGCGCCGTAATCGGCCAGTTGACGACAGAGTCCGCTTGGGAAAGCGGTATGAAATACTGTACCACGACCTCATCAGTCACGCTCCCGCGTCGCGCGTCCTCGACAACGCCGACTACCTCGGTGCACGGGCGCGGCGGGCCGCCGACCTTCATGCACTTACCGATGGGGTCTTCACGGGGCCAATACAGCCGGGCCATCGTCTCGTTCACGACCGCGACCCGCTGCGCTCCCGCGTTGTCGGTGGACGTGAAGGCGCGACCGCGGCGGACTGCCGTGCCCATCGTGCCGAAATAATCAGGCGTCACCGCCGCGACGTACGGCCCACCGGTGCTGACGTTCGGGAGAGAGTCCAAACCCGGCACTGACAGGCTGACCGCATAGCTCCACCTGAAGGGCATTCCCATCGATAGGCTCGCGGAGGCAACCCCCGGCAGCGCTCGGACGCGCTCCCGCATCTGTCCGTAGAGGGCGTTGATCGCGGCGCGTTTGTAGCCGAGTGCCTCAAGGTCCACCGAAACCACGATGAGACGGTCGGCATCGAATCCCAAACGAAGGCCCTCCACTCGATGCAGGCTGGTGACGAACAGCCCGGCACCTGTCAGCAGCACAACTGCCAGAGCGACTTGACCGACGAGAAGGCCGGTGCGAGCCGCTGATCTCCGGATCCTGCCTTCGCGCTCTCCGGACTTGAGCGCCGAGGAAAGGTCGGGAGCGCTCGCCTCGTACGCCGGAGCCAAGCCGGCGAGCACCGCTGTACCGAGAACCACCAGCGAGGTGAACAGGAGGACCCGGATGTCGAGCACGGAACCCGCTGCGGCATCAGGCAGCAAAGCCGCACGCAGCACCGGCCCGACCCAAAGTGTGACGAGCAGAGCGGCCCCGCTGCCCAGCACCGTGAGCACCGCGCTCTCTGCCAGAAGCTGGCGGGCCAAGCGGCCCCGGCTCGCGCCGAGCGCCACTCGGACCGCGATCTCTCGCTTGCGCCGCACCGCGCGGGCGAGCAGGAGATTGGCAACGTTGGCGCAGGCGATGAGTAGCACGAGCCCGCACATCGCGGCGAGCCAGACCGAGAGCTTGACGTCGCTATTTCTCCCAGATCCCGCGGTGTCGTGAACGGAGCCTAGAGAGACAACCCCGGTCGAGTCACCGGTTTGCTGGAATCGCCTGCGGTAGATCGCCGTGCCTTCGGCAGTTACTTGTGCCGGATTGACGCCGGGGTGGAGCCGAGCGATGACCCCTCTCAGCCAGAAGCTGTGTTGGGTCAGCGCGTCGGGACCGTGGAGCTCTGGCGCCGCCGCGGTCAGCGGCACCCACACGTCCGGCACGTCGAGGTCGATGCCGGCAAAGTCTTGCGGTGCGACGCCGATCACGGTGTAGCCGCTCCGTCCCAGTTGGAGCGCGCTGCCGAGCACGGCTCGGTCCTCGCCGAATCGACGCTTCCAGAACTCTCGGCTGATTACGGCGACATGGGCGGGATTGCCCAAGCTGTCCTCGTCGGCGCCGAAGAAGCGCCCCAGCAACGGGCGGACGCCGAGGAGGGAGAAGAAGGACGCCGTGACCAGTTTACCCTTGATCCGCTCCGCCTGCGGGCCGAGCCCGAGACTGAAACTGCCGTCCCCATACGCGGCGACGGCCGCCAAGCTGCGCGCGTTGTCGCGGAAGTCGGCATAACGAGGATACGTCCCGATCACTGTAGTGAAGGATCCGTATCGCTCCCTTGTCGTCACGTTAATTCGCACGACTCGATCCGGATCGACCACGTGCGCCGGCGGCCGGAAGAACAGCCGGTCCACGACGCCAAACATCGCGGTGTTCGCCCCGATGCCTAGCCCCAGTGTGAGCACCGCGGCAAGCGACAGCCCCGGACTCCGAGCGAGCGTCCGCAGCGCGTACCGCACGTCTTGGACGGTGTCCATCATTCGTATCGCAGCGCCACCACCGGATCCACCTTCGCCGCCCGCCGCGCCGGCACGTAGCTCGCGATCGCGGCAACGACCAGCGGAATCACCGCCGCGCCGAGCAGCACCAGCGGGTCCCGCGGCGACACGCCGTACAGCAGCGAGCTCAGCACCCGCCCCCCGGCGAGCGCCGCCAGCGCGCCGATGCCAGCCCCCAGTGCCGCGATCCGTACGCCCTGCCCCACCATGAGACCCAGCACGTTGCCGCGTCTCGCGCCCATGGCCATCCGGATCCCGATCTCGTGGCTCCGCTGCGCCACGGTGTACGACAACACGCCGTACAGCCCGACCGCGGCGAGAACGAGGGCGAGTCCCGCGAACACGCCGAACATCGTTGTCCCGAGTCGCCACGGCCGGATCGAAGGGGCGACGAGGTCGGCGAGGGGCGCCACCGCGGCGTACGGCAGATTCGCCGCGGTCTCCTGCATCGCGGCGCGCACCGGCGCGACCAGATCTTCGGGGCGGCCGCGAGCGCGCACCACGAGCGCGGTAATGAATGCGCTCGAGTCGTCGGCAAACGGGACATAGAAGTGCATCGACGCGTCTTCCACGGCACTGAAGCGACGCGCATCGGGCACGACACCGACGATCTCGGCGCACCGCCTGTCCGAGCCCACGAAACACTTCCCGATGGCGCTCTCGCCGGGCCAGAGCAGCCGAGCCATCGTTTCATTGACGATCGCGACCGGCGCGTCCCGGTCGGCCGGCGTGAATGCGCGTCCGTGCACCGGCGTTCCCATGGCGGCGAAGTACCCAGGGGTGACCCGCTGGCAGTACGGTCCGCCGGCCGGGAGCTGCGGGATGGAGTCGCGACCGGGCACGGAGACGCTGCAGCCCGTGGCCCAGCCGAACGGGTGCCCGATAGTCGCGGCCGCTGCCTCCACACCTGGTAGAGCGTCGATCCGCGCGAGCATTTTCAGGTTCAACTGGCTGATCTCGGTGGAGCGGTACCCGGCGGCGCGCAGGTCCATCGTCGCGAGCAGCGTGTGTACCGGGTCGAACCCGAAATTCTGCCCCTCCACGTTGCGCAGGCTGCGCGCAAACAGCCCCGCACCCACGATCAGCGTGACCGTCAACGCCACCTGACCCACGAGCAGCGCCGAGCGCAGCCGCGACGGGCGATAGCGACCCTCGCGGGCGCCCGCCTTGAGCGCCGGCGTCAGATCTGCTCGGCCGACCTGGAGCGCCGGCACCCAGCCGGCCAGGAATCCCGTGAGCAGGGCCACCCCACCGGTGAACAGCAGCACGCGGCCATCCACCGCCGCCGCGAGGGCCGGCATGTCGGGAAGCAGAAAGGCGCGAATCACGGGGCCCGCCCACAGTGACACGAGCAGCGCGGCGCATCCCCCCGCGAGCGCGAGCAGCACGCTTTCGGTGACGAGCTGGCGGGCGAGGCGAAGCCGGGCGGCCCCGAGCGCCAAGCGCACGGCGATCTCGCGTTGGCGCTGCAACGCGCGGGCGAGCAGCAGATTGGCGACGTTGGCACAGGCGACCAGCAGCACGATCACCGAAACCGCGCTGAGCCACAGCGAGACCCTGGCGTTCTGCGACATTTCGGGGCCGCGCGCATGCTGCACCGGCCCCAGCAGAGCCACTGCGTTGGAATCCCCATGCGAGTACATGTCCTCGGCACGGAACGCGCGTGTAGCCTCGCGCTCCGCGGCTTCCCTACCGCCGGGGCCGAGCCGCCCGATGATCTCGAGGAAGTACGACCCGCGGTTGAGCGAGCCGGGGCCCATTAGCTCCGTGGCGGCGCCCGTGAGCGGCACCCAGGCGTCCACGTTTTCCAGGTTCACGCCCGTGAACCGTTCCGGCGCTACGCCGACCACGGTGTACGAGCCGCGCCCGAGCTGGAGCTGTCGCCCGAGGATGCCGGAATCGCCCTGGAACGCAGCGCGCCAGAATCCGTAACCCAGCACGACGACCGGGGGACCGCCCAAGCGGTCCTCGTCTGCAGAGTAAAAGCGCCCCAACGCCGACCGCGCACCGAGCAGTGGGAAGTAGCTCGCCGAGGCGAGCACCACGCGTACGCGGCGAGCATCGACGCCGCGCCCCAAGCTCGCGCTCTGGGAGTAGGTGTACGCCGCGAGCGCGTCGAAGGCCGGCGCGGACTCCCGCATCAGTGTGTACAGGGGATAGCCGGTGATGCTCGACGTCGTCGTGCCAAACGGAGGAAGCCGTCTGCGAAAGTAGAGGCGGACGACGCGCTCTGGGTTCTGTACGTGCGGCGGCGGCCGAAACAGCAATGTGTCAACGACGCCAAAGATCGTGGCGTTGGCCCCGATGCCGAGCGCGAGGCAGACCACCGCGGCGGCGACGAGCGCGGGGCTGCGCGCGAACGTCCGGAGGGCGTAGCGGAGGTCGGCGAGCAGGGTGTCCATGAGGCGGTGTCCGGTATCCGGAATCCGGTGTCAGGGCCGCGGAGTGGGTATTGAAGCCCCGGACCCCGGACCCCGGGCCCCGGGCCCCTGCTCCTCCACCACCCTGCCATCGAACAGCTGCACCGTCCGATCCGCATGCTGCGCGTAACGCGGATCGTGCGTGACCATGCATACCGTCGCCCCGCCGCGGTGCAGCTCGCGCAACAGCTCCATCACCGCCTCGCCGTTGGTCGAGTCGAGGTTCCCTGTGGGCTCGTCGGCGAGCAGGATCGCGGGATCGCCCACCACGGCGCGGGCGACCGCGACGCGCTGCTGCTGTCCCCCCGAGAGCTGCGCCGGATAGTGCTTCGAGCGGTGCGACATCCCCACCCGCTCGAGCGCCGCTTGCGACCGCTGCTTGCGCTCAGCGCCGCCCATTCCCCGGTAGGTGAGCGGCAGCTCGACGTTCTCGTACACGGTCAGGTCGCCGATCAGATTGAACGCCTGGAAGATGAACCCGATGCGCCGGTTCCTTATTCTGGCCCGCTCGGCGGCGGACAGGTTCGCAACCGGTCGGTCTTCGAGCAGGTACATCCCCTCCGTCGGCGTGTCGAGCAGGCCGAGCAGCGAGAGTAGCGTCGTCTTCCCGCACCCCGAGGGCCCCGCGATCGAGACGTAGTCGCCCTGTTTGATCTCGAGGTGCACGTCCGCGAGCGCGTGGGTCTCGACCTCGTCGGTGTAGAAGACCTTCTTGATGCCTTGGAGCTGAATCAGCGGCGCACCGTTGCTGGACATCGGCTCTCCTATCTCTTGATCCTCACTCGATCCACGTTGTCCCACTGCGACATGTCCGACAGGATCACCGAATCGCGCACGTTCAGGCCGCGCATGACCTCGATCGTGTTGACCGAGCTGCGCCCCACCTGCACCTGCACGCGCGTAGCGTAGTGTCCGTCATCGGTGATCCTGAACATCCCAATCGTGCTGTTCGGCTGGCCGTAGGCCGGCCTCCCGGTGTAGAGCACGTGCTCCAGCCGCTCGATCTCGATCGTCCCGTCCACGCTCAAGTCGGGGCGCGCGCCCGGCGCGGTGCCCTCGAGCGCCACGTCCACCGCCACGGTGCCGTTGATCGCGTTGGGATCGCTCCGGATCACATGACCGGGAATGATCCCGTTGCGCGTGTCGATCGCGGCCTTCTGCCCAATCGTCACGTCCTTCGCCTGCGTCTCGGGGATCTGGAGCACCGCCTTGAGCTTCCCAGGCTGGACTACCTTGGCGAGCATCGTCCCGCCGAGCACGTATTGGCCGAGCTGGAGGGTCAAATCGGAGACCACACCCGAGTCGCCGGCCCGTACTTGTAGCGACCGCAGCACGTTCTGCTGGAACTCCGCCACGGCACGCAGCCGGTCCACCTGCGATCGCTGGACGGCGAGCTGGGAGTCGATCGTCTCGGCCATGAGTGCCAGGCGCTGTTGCTCGATGCCGTAGCGCGTCTCGAGCTCCAAGGCTTTGTCCTTGGCCAGCGCCGCCTCGTTGCGCGACATGCCGCCGTGCGCGCCGAGCGACTCCGCCACCTCGGCCTCCCGCTTCGAGTTGAAGTACTCGGTGCGGGTGGTCGCGACGAGACCAGTCTGAGTAAGGCGCTGATTCTCGAGATTGGTGTGCTGGCTCACGAGCTCGGCGCGGGCCGCCGCCAACTGCTGCTCGGCCTGGAGCGCCTGGATCTGCACATCGGGATTGGACAGGTCGAGCAACACGGTCTCCGGCTTCACGTGCTGCCCCGGCTGCGCGAGCACCCGATCGACGCGGCCCGCCGCGAGCGCCGTGATGAACCGGATGTGCTCGGGCACCAGCGTGCCGGGCCCGCGCACCTCGCGCACCATCTCGCCGCGACGCACCGAATCGACCCACAGCGTCGCCCGGTCCACGGTGGGCGCGGCGGGCTTCAAGCTCGTCAGGAAGACCGTCAAGAGGATCACGGCCCCGGCGGCGATGCCGCCTTGCACGTAGCGGCGGTGCTTTGGCGCAGGCGGACGGGGGATGTCCACGCTACTCCTCCCGCAGCATGTCAGCCGGGTTCACCCGCGCCGCCCGCTGCGACGGCGCCCACGCCGCCGCCACACACGCCGCCAACACGACCGCGACGCCCAACGCGTAACCCGCCGGATCGAACGTGTCCACGATCACGAGCACCGATGCGAAGACCTTCGAGACACCGAGAGCGAGCACGCTGCCCGCGGCGATCCCGACCACGGCATAGTGGAGGCATTGGCGCAACACTCTAGCGACGACGACGCCGACGCTGGCCCCGAGCGCCATGCGGATGCCGATCTCTTTCGAGCGTTGCGCCACGAGATAGGAGAGCACGCCGTAGATGCCGATGACCGTGAGTGTGAGCGCGACGGCGCCGATCGCCGCTGCCACCCAGGAGAAGATCTTGAACGGCCAGCGCTGCACGGCGAGATAGTCGTCCAGCGTGTGAATCTCGTTGACCGCACGCTGGTCCACGGCGGCAAGATCGACGTCGATGCGTTGCCGCGCCTGGCTCGCGTCGCCGGTCACGCGAGCGACGATCCTCGCCCCGGTTGAGTCGGCGCTCGTCGGGTAGAAGACGACCGATCGCGTGAGCCCGGTGCCGATCCAGCCGCTCACCGCGTTGCGGGACACGCCGATCACCCGCGCCGTGCGCACGCGGGCCAGACGCGAATCGCGCGGCGGCTCCGCGCTGAGCTGCAGCGGCTGCCCGATCGGGTCGCGCCCGGGCCAGAGAGCGCGCGCCGCTGCCTCGCTCACGATGACGACGGGGCTCCCGCGACGCTCCTCGTCATCGCTGAACGCGCGGCCGCGCAGGATCGGAATGTCAACGACGCGGAAGAAGCCGGCGTCGACGAAGTCGATGCCAGCGATCTCGATGCGCCGGTCACCCGCGGCGCGCACCCCCTGCGCCGGATACATGCCGTCGAGCGGCGATTGCATGGACGCACCTATCCCCGAGACGATCGGCTCGGTACGCAGGCGCCGCAGCGCGCTGGCGCGGGCGTGCTCGTCCAAATCGAGCTGCACGACGTCGCTCGTGCGCATGCCGGTCGGGAGGCGATCTGCCGTGCGAGCACCGCGCAGCAGGACGCCGGTTACGATCAGCAGCAGGGCGCAGACGCCGATCTGGGACACCACGAGGGCCCCGCGCAGGCGCCCCGGGCGAAACGCGGTGTCGAAGTCGCCGCGCGATGCCTGCACGATATTGGGACGCGTGGCCTGAAGCGCCGGGACGAGCCCGAAGGCGAGCGCCGACGCGAGCGCCGCCAGCAGCACGAAGCCGAAGACCCGCAAGTCGGGGGAGAGCGGGATGACGCGAAGGTACGGCACGAACTCGCTTGGAACGCTCGCAAACATGAGCCGCACGCCGCCATCGATGGTCCATCGGGAGATGACGAACCCGAGCACGGCCGCGGGAATCGCCAGGAGCGCGCTCTCCGTGAGGAGTTGCCGCACCAGCCGCGCCCGGGCGGCGCCCAGCGCCAGCCGGATCCCGATCTCGCGCTGCCGCGCTAGCCCACGCGCCAGCATCACGTTGGCGACGTTAGCGCAGGCGATGAGCAGTACGAGCCCGAACGCCACCACCGCCGGCGTGAACATGGCGATCGTCTCGGGCGTGAGGGGAAGCGCGCTCGCCACCGAGAAGAGATCGGCGCGCGTCCAACGGAGCGAATCGGGCAAAGTGGCGGTGGCGTTCGCGGCCCAGGTCGCGAGCGTGGCGCGCGCCTGCCGCTCGTCCACTCCCGGCTTGAGGCGTAGCACCGCGCGCAGGACCTCGGGCTGTTTCGCGCCGAAGAGATCCCCGCTTCCGTCCAAGCGACTGAGCAGGGTAACGGGGGCCCAGAAGTCCGGCGGCAGGGTGCGGCCGATGCCCGTGAAGCGCTGCGCTGCCACGCCCACCACGGTGAGAGGAATGCCGTGCACGACGATTTTACGGCCGACTAGCCCCGAGTCGCCGCCGAACTTCCCCTGCCACGCATCGTAGCTCAGGACCAACACCGGCTCGCCGTACGGGAGCGTCGCGTCCTCCGGGAGGAGCGTGCGGCCCAGCGCGGGGGCGGCGCCCAACACGCGAAACACGTCGCCCGTCACGACATTCCCCAACATGGGACCGCGCTCGGAGCGTGCGAACGCGTTGGTGTACGCGAAACTCTCCGACGAGATCGGCAGCCCACGCAGATCCTGATACTGCCGCCAGGACAGGCTCTTGCCCCAGCCGCGGCGGTCTTGAAACAACACTTCGTAGAGGGAACCGGGGTCACGGATCGCAAGCGGCCGCAGCACGTAGGCATCGAAGATCGTGAAGACGCTGGTGTTCAGCCCGAGGCCGAGCGCGATCGTGAGCACGACCGTGGCGACGAACGCCGGGGAGCGGTGAAACCCGCGCAGCGCGAAGCGGACGTCCTGACCAAACTCCAGAAGAGCCCCCGATCCACAGCAAGTGACTCTACGTCTTAGCAGGCACCGTGCCACGTGGGCGTGAGTGAATCACAGTATTCGCACGCACTTACGCGACGTGTGATAGAGGGGCCCGTGCCCGCTTGGTCGCTTGTGGGATTGGCCGTCCCAGAAACGAACACTCCCACGAGTGGGGGTCGTGGTAAGATGACCCTGTGCGAGCTCTTCGCCCGGTGCGGTACAGCTGCGCGCTCCTCTTGCTGGCGAGCGTTGCCAGGGGACAACTGCAACGCGACACCCAACGGGTATCAGTCCTCCTCACGATCAGCGGAGGAGTCAGCCTGGGGTCGTATGAGGCGGGTGTGAACTGGGGGCTGCTGGAGGTCTTCAAGCTCACGGCCCGTGATTCGCTCCGCCGAGTATGGAACCTGCCGCGCTACGATCTCAGGGTGGTCACGGGGGCCTCGGCCGGCAACATCAATGGATTCCTGGCCGCCATCGACTGGTGCCGCACGACCGCGCCGACGGCCCCGGAGCACAGTCTCCTGTGGAAGGTCTGGGTACGCACCGGGATCGATCAGCTGTTCCCGCTCGAGCGCTACGACCAGGACGACACCACTAAGGCGCTGTTCAGCCGCCGCTATTTCGATCGCGTGCTGTTCGACAGCGTGCGGGCAGCGATGGACGACGTGCCCGCGTCCACATCGCCCCACGAGTGCACTGTTCCGGTCGGGGCGACGATCACCCGAGTCGCGCCTGAGTCCGTCGCCATTGCCCCGGGCCTCTACGCGCGCACGCAGCGCTATGCCGCGGTGGTATTGCTAAGTAATCGCGGAGGGACCCTCGAGTTCCGGGCGCCGGCGGACGAGGCTTGGCGCAACGGTGCGTTCGGAGCCCTGCTCCGGTTACCCGATTGCCACGGGGTGATCGATCACCGCGACGTATTCTCCTTGATCGAAGCGTCCTCCGCGTTTCCCGGCGCCTTTGCGCCGGTCTGGCTCAAGAGCGCACCGGAGGCCGGCACCGGGTGCGGCCGTGCGCCGCACGACAGCGCACTGTTTTCCGACGGCGGGATCTTCGATAACAACCCCATCGACCTCGCGGCGGGGATCTACGATGAGACGATCTGGAAGAACCCGCGTACGCCGGATGCCAACTCCCTGTTGCTCTTCATCGATCCCGACCGCCTGAGCGGTCGACTCGGCCAGGCCAAGCGGAAACCGGAGCGACTGGCACCGGCGACGGGTGGCATCGCGGCGTTACTGGATCTCTTCGCCGGGGCCGTACCGGCCGCGCGACAGTACGAGTTGCAGGCGTTTGGGCGATTGCTCGCGCGGGCCCCTGCCGTGTTCGCTCGCGAGAATATCAAGACCAGCGCCCGCGGCTTCCTCGTGGTCGGGGAGCGGCTGGGGTCCTTCGCCGCCTTCCTGGGGAAGCCGTTTCGCGAGTACGACTTCTACCTGGGGATCTACGATGCGCTGGCGTTTTTCGCAGCCGAAGGGTGCCGCGGTGGCGTGACGGACTCGCTGTGCGTCAAGCGCCGGCTCCATGAGCTCGTGGAGACGAAGGCGCTTGATGTCGGTGCCGGGCCACTCCCCCGCTCCGTGCTGCGGTCGCTGTATCAACGGGAGTGGCAGGCGCGGGCTGCCCCAGCCGCCCCACCCATCGGAGGAGACCCGACCGCCCCGCCACGGGACGTCGTGGTCCTTGGGCTGCTACGAGAGCACTTCAGGCTGGAAGACGAGCAGTTCGACAACGCACGGTGCCGCTCTGGGGACCCGATCGTCGGTCTCCTGTGCCACGACGGCTTTCGCATCATGCTGGGGCGCTTGGCGAACGACACGATGCGACGCGCCGTCGGCCAGGCGGTCGGTCGCGGGAAGATCTGCAGACCCGAAAACTGGCTCGAGTCGCCGATCCGCTGCGATATGGACCAAAGCTTCGAGCGGTTCGTCGAGAACCCGGAGCGCTTCCTGGCGGGCAAGCTGGGACTCATGCTGCACCAGCTCTGGAAGGTGGAGCGGGCCCGCAAGCGTGCCGGCCAAGAGAATTGGGCCGGTTTCGCGGCGCTAAGTGAGGCGGTATTTCAATCGGGCATCGCCTACCGGTATCGGCGCGGGTTCGACTTGAACACGTCGTCCGTTCCCCAGCGAGCGGGGAGGGCGTGGCTTGCCACCCTCCTTCCCAACTATGTGAGCGTCAATACGAAGACTCGCGGGTTCGAGCTGGGATACCGGCCGACGCTGCACCTCAGCAACTCGTGGGCGCTGGCGCTCGACGCCGTGCCGCTGCATCTGACCGGGGACCCCGCCAGCGACGTGGACCGGTACCGCTGGGTGATCGGGCCTGCCCTCCACTGGAAGCGCACGAGCACGGTATGGTCGGGCATGGAGACGGGGGTCGAGTGGTTCGGGCGCTGGCAGGGCAATACCCTCGGAGCCGAGCGGGTGTGGTCGATCCCCGTCAACTGGTACTTGCTCGCCGACAAGCTCCGCATCGGCGTGCGCGTGTTTCCGAGACGTGACTCAGGGACGCAGGGCGCACCGCGCGCCGACTTCAGCGTCGGCCTGGCAGACGTGAATGGCCTCTTGTATTGGATGTTGCGCCGATCGTGAGGCGGTGGTCGGCTGTGGGATTGGCCGTCCCACGAGCGGACACTCGGCCGGCCCCGAGCTTCGCCTTTTGACGTTGTAACGATACGGCACGGCACTTGCCCGTCCCTCGGTCCTGAGCCTTTCCGGGCCTGCCCTCGATGCGACACGTCACACTGGCCTTCCGCACCCTCTTCAAGACGCCGTTCGTCACCGGCATCGCCGTCATTTCGCTGGCGCTCGGCATCGGCGCCAATGCCGCGATCTTCTCACTGTTCGACCAGATTTTGCTTCGCCCCCTCCCGGTGCCGGAGCCAGACCGGCTCGTCAATCTCGCAGCTCCCGGTCCCAAGCCCGGTTCTCAGTCGTGTGGCCAGGCGGGAGACTGCGACGTGGTGTTCAGCTACCCGATGTTCCGGGATCTCGAGCGGAGCCAGACCGTTTTCACAGGACTCGCGGCGCATTGCGTCTTCGGCGTCAGTCTGTCCTATCGCGACCAGCCGACGACGGGGGAGGGAATGTACGTCTCGGGGTCGTACTTCCCGACCCTCGGCCTGCGCCCGGCCCTGGGACGCCTCCTTGCGCCCGCGGACGACCAGAGCATCGGTACCAACTACGTCGCGGTGCTCGGGTACGGCTATTGGCAGTCGCACTTCGGGAGTGATCCCGGGGTCCTGAGGCGCCCGCTCCGCGTCAATGGACACGCGATGACCATCGTGGGCGTGGCCCCGCGCGATTTCCACGGGACCACGCTCGGCATCGACCCGCTGGTGTTCGTGCCGATCAGCATGGCGGGTGTGCTTTGGCCCGGATTCCGCGGGGTCGAGAACCGTCGAGAATACTGGGCGTATCTGTTCGCGCGCCTAAAGTCGGGAGTGTCTCTGGCGCAAGCCAGCGCCGGGCTCAACGCGCTGTACCATCCCATCATCACGGACGTCGAGACCCCCCTCCAAAAGGGCGTCAGCGACCAGATGATGACCCAGTTCCGGGCGAAGCAGGTCGTCGTCACGCCGGGACGGCGGGGGCAGAGCTCGATGCACCGCGATGCGAAAGCCCCGTTACTCATGCTGCTCAGCGTCACCGCGATCGTGCTGCTCATCGCGTGCGCCAACATCGCGAATCTGCTGCTGGCGCGAGGCGCCGGCCGCGCCATGGACATGGGCGTCCGTCTGGCCCTGGGGGCCCACCGCGGCCAGCTGATCACCCAGCTGCTCACCGAGTCGGTGCTCCTCGCCTGCCTGGGCGCGCTGGCCGGTCTGCTCGTGGCCTACTGGACTCTGGCCGGCATCGCCACCCTCGCTCCGCCCGAAGTCGTGGGCGCGCTCGGGTTCGGTCTCCGGCCCGTGGTGCTGGTCTTCGCGGCCGTGCTCGCGCTCGCCACGGGGATCGTGTTCGGCGTGTTCCCTGCCTGGCACAGCACCCGCACGGAGCTGGTCACGACAATTCGCGCCAACGCCGGCCAGATCTCGGGGGCACGGAGCGCCGCCCGGTTCCGCTCGTCGCTGGTCACCGTCCAGATCGCCCTGGCCACCACGCTGCTCATCGCCGCGGGGCTGTTCGTGAAGAGCCTGGTCAACGTGACCCGGGTGGATCTCGGGGTGCAGGTCGACAGTGTGGTCACGTTCCGCCTCGCGCCGGAACGGAGCGGCTACGACAGCACCCGCGCCTTGTTGCTCTACGGCCGCGTGGAGGACGAGGTGGGCGCGATCCCCGGCGTGAACGCTGTGACCAGCTCGGTGATCCCGCTCTTGGCCGGGTCCAACTGGGGCTCGGACGTTTACGTGCAAGGCTTCCCGTCCGGCCCCGACGTGGATAGAAACGCGTGGCGCAACGAGATTGGCGCCGGCTACTTTGCAGCCCTAGGCGTCCGGCTGCGCGCCGGCCGCGAGTTCACCCCGGCGGACCATCGAGGCGCGCCCCGGGTCGCCGTGGTGAATCAGGCTTTCGTGAAGAAGTTCAACCTGGGCCAGGGCGCGGTGGGCAAGTTCATGTCCATCGGGCGCGACTCGCTGAACATCCAGATCGTCGGCGTCATCCCCGACGTCAAGTACAACAGCGTCAAGCGGGCGGTGGCGCCGGTGTTCTACACGCCATGGCGGCAGGATGCGGACGTGGCAATAATGAGCTTCTACGTGCGGTCCCGCCAACCTAAGGCGCTCATCCACACCCTTCCCGCCGTCCTCAAGCAGATCGACCCCGGCCTCCCGATGAACGGCCTCAAGACCATGCCAGCGCAGATCCGAGACAACGTCTCCGTGGACCGGCTGATCAGCATCCTGTCGGCAGCGTTCGCGGTGCTCGCCACGCTGCTCGCCGCGGTGGGTCTGTACGGCGTCCTGGCCTACAGCGTGGCCCAGCGCACGCGCGAGATCGGCGTCCGCATGGCCTTGGGTGCCGACGCCGGCCAGGTGCGCGCGCTGGTGCTGCGTCAGGTGTCCGGCATGATGCTGGTGGGCGGCGGGATTGGCATCGCGGGAGCGCTCGGTGTGGGGCGTGCCGCCGGTTCGCTGCTCTATGGGCTCGCCGGGAATGATCCAGCCGTGTTCGCGGTCGCCGGGGTGCTGCTCACGCTGGTGGCCCTCGGCGCGGGTTACGTTCCGGCCCGACGCGCCTCGCGAGTCGATCCGGTGCAGGCATTGCGTTACGAGTAGCCGCGCCCGCTTCCCTCACGCCCACACCACCGGCACCCGATACGGCTCGAACGAGCGATCCGATGTGAGAATCGTGAGCCCTTCGTCCAGCGCCTGCGCTATCAGCAGGCGGTCGAACGGGTCACTGTGGTGGCGTGGCAGATTACGCAACAGGTCCCCGTGACGTATGGTCACGTGAAGTGGGAGAAAACGATTGCGCTCCACGATGTCTCCAACCGTGTCCTTCAAGTCCAGCTTGCCTACGCCTCCCTTGATGGCGATCTCCCACGCGCTGATCGCGCTCACTACAACGAG